>Ga0255210_1000002_pt1 | contig 352834 bp, 282 predicted proteins | sample Miss_Yuk_RepA_8d_FD_188422 | JGI IMG/M metagenome (GOLD analysis project Ga0255210, IMG submission 188422) | Freshwater microbial communities from Mississippi River, Louisiana, United States - Miss_Yuk_RepA_8d | ecosystem: Environmental > Aquatic > Freshwater > River | place: USA: Louisiana...
AATCGAAGTGAACTTCACTTCTCTGTCCATGAGCGTTTAAAGTCACTAGGACCTCGAGTCTTTCGACTCTTGGCACTCGCCTTCAAACGCCCACGCTTATCGGCTGTTTGTTGTTAAAGAGCAGAGCCTTTCGGCATTGCGCTGTTGACTTGTCGTCAACAAAGAAGCGGAATTATCAGTCGTTTTAAAAACCTTGTCAACCGCTTGGTCTTTGCTGCTTGCTGACTGGTTGCTCTTGCCACTTGGGCGGTCGCTGCGTCAGCAGTGCTGCATCGAGCCAACGATTTTGGCACAGCTTTCGTCTGGGTGTAAACCCCCGGACGTGATTTCGTGCTGTCTGGCCGCCGCCGGCCGTCTCAGGCGGCGTGGCGCTGCCGGCTGGACTCGAGCACCGCAGCCCACGTGGCGGCGGGATCCGGACTGTCCAGCACACCCGGAAGCGCCCTCGTCAGGCGCAGCGCATCTGCGCGCAGCACGCGCTGCTTGATCGCCGGGATCTGGCTGGGGTGCATGGAGAAGCTGCGCAGGCCCATGCCGATGAGCAGCTCGGTGAAGGCCGCGTCGCCAGCCATCTCGCCGCAGACGCTGACCGGCTTGCCCGCGGCGTTGGCAGCCGCGATGACGTTGGCGATCATGCCCAGCACCGCCGGATGCCAGGGGTCGTACAGATGGGCCACGGCTTCGTCAGCGCGGTCGATGGCCAGCGTGTACTGGATCAGGTCGTTGGTGCCGATGGAGACGAAGTCGAAATGGCGCAGCAGCAGCGGCATCGTCATCGCCGCCGCGGGCACCTCGACCATCGCGCCGATCTCCACCGGGTTGCAGGCGATGCCGCTGTCCTCCAACTGCTGCCGGGCCCGGCCCAGCGCCTCCAGGGTGGCCAGGATCTCGCTGCGGTGGGCCACCATCGGGATCAGGATGCGCACCTTCCCGAACGCGCTGGCGCGCAGGATGGCCCGCAGCTGCTGGCGGAACATCGCCGGCTCGGCCAGGCTCCAGCGGATCGCGCGCAGGCCCAGCGCCGGGTTCAGCGCGTGGTCGTAGCGGTTGTCGTGCGCCACCGGCCGGTCCAGCGGCTTGTCGGCCCCGATGTCGACGGTGCGGATGGTCACCGGCAGGCCGCGCATGGCCTCGACGGCCGCGCGGTAGGCCTCGAACTGCTCGTCCTCGCTGGGCAGTTCGCCGTCGCGGTTCATGAACAGGAACTCGCTGCGGAACAGGCCGACGCCGACCGCGCCGGCCGCCAGCGCGGTGGCGGCGTCGCCGGGCAGCTCGATGTTGGCCAGCAGGTCGACGGCCTGGCCGTCCAGCGTGACCGAGGGCATGTGGCGCAGCCGGTCCAGCCGGGCACGCTCAAGCTCGCTCTGGCGCTGGCGGAAACGGTACTCCTCCAGCACGATGGCCGTCGGGTTGACGACGACCACGCCGTTGTCGCCGTCGATGATGACCCAGTCGTCCTGGCGCACCAGGCGGCTGGCCTCGCGCGCGCCGACCACGGCCGGGATGTCCATGCTGCGCGCGACGATGGCGGTGTGCGAGGTGCGCCCGCCGACGTCGGTGACGAAGCCGGTGAAGACGCTGCCCTTGAAGTGCAGCATGTCGGCCGGCGCGATGTCGCTGGCCACCAGCACCAGCGGGTCCTCGCCGGCGAAGTCGCGGGCGGGCTGCACCGGGGCCAGCGGGGCCTCGTCCTTGGACAGCGCGCGCAGCAAGCGCTCGGCGACCTGCTCGATGTCGGCCTTGCGCTCGCGCAGGTACTCGTCCTCCATCTCGTCGAACTGGCGCGCCAGCACCTCGGTCTGGGCGCTCACCGCCCACTCGGCGTTGTAGTGGCGCACCTCCACCCAGTGGCGCAGGGCCTCGGAGATCATCGGGTCGTGCAGCAGCATCAGGTGCACGTCGAGCAGCGCGGCCAGTTCCTGCGGCGCGTCGGCCGGCAGGTCGCGCTTGAGCACGGACAGCTCGTTGACCACGGTGTCGCGTGCATGGCGCAGCCGCGCCACCTCCTCCTCCGCGCGCCCGGGTTCGATGAAGTAGTGCGCAACGTCGACCCGGCTGGAGGCCACCAGCACCGCCCGGCCGATGGCCACGCCGCGCGACACCGGCAGGCCGAACATCTGGATGCTCATGCTGCTGACTTTAGCAGCGCGCCTGTGCAGCCTCCCCCGTGGATGACCCGCAGCCTTGACCAATGCCAAGACCGGGCGGTGGCGCCGCGCCGTCGCGCAAACGTCATGCGGGCTTCACCGCACTGTCAAGCCGCCGCCGCAGCATGCCGGTCATCCCTGCTGACCCCGCCTGCGCCATGGAAATCCCCCGCCCGACCGCCCCGCTGGCCGACCTGCTGCGCCCGGCCCCCGTCCACGCCGCCCCCCCGCTGGAGACGGTCTGGGCCCGCCACCTCGACGAGGTGCGCGCCGCGCAGCGCCTGCGGCACCGCGTGTTCGCCGGCGAGCTCGGCGCGCGGCTGAGCCCGCCGCCCGGCACGCCGGCCGGCCACGACGCCGACGAGTTCGACGCCCACTGCGAGCACCTGCTGGTGCGCACCGTGGCCACGCGCCACGCGCCGGCGCGCGTGGTCGGCACCTACCGCGTGCTCACGCCCTGGGCCGCGGCGCGGGCCGGCCGGCTGTACAGCGACGGCGAGTTCGACCTCGCCGCCCTGGCGCCGCTGCGCCCGACGATGGTCGAGCTTGGCCGCTCCTGCGTCGACCCGGACCACCGCGACGGCGGCGTGATCCTGGCGCTGTGGGGCGCGCTGGCCGGCTTCATGCAGCGCAACGGTCTGGAGACGATGGTCGGCTGCGCCAGCGTCGGGCTGCGCGACGGCGGCCACTACGCCGCCGCGCTGTGGCGCCGGCTGATCGCCAGCCACGCCGCGCCGGCGGAGTGGCAGGTCACGCCGCGGCTGCCGCTGCCGGTGGACGCGCTCGCGCCGGCGGACTCCGCGCAGCCGGTCGAGCCGCCGCCGCTGATCAAGGGCTACCTGCGCTGCGGCGCGCGCGTGCTCGGCGCACCGGCCTGGGACCCGGACTTCAACACCGCCGACCTGCCGCTGCTGATGCGCCTGCAGGACCTGCCGTCACGCTACCGCCGGCACTTCATGAGCGCCTGAGCGCCGCCGGCCGCCGGAGGACACGGCCGCGCCGATCCGGCGCGACCGCCCTGCTCACTGGCCCTCGCCGAACTTGTCGTCGATCAGGGCCACCAGCGCGTCCATCGCGGCGCGCTCGTCCTCGCCGTCGGTCTCCAGCTCCACATCGCTGCCGAGGCCGGCGGCCAGCATCATCACCCCCATGATGCTCTTGGCGTTGATGCGGCGGCCATTGCGGCTCATGTGCACCTCGCAGCGGAAGCTGCCGGCCAGCTTGGTCAGCTTGGCCGACGCGCGGGCGTGCAGGCCCAGCTTATTGCTGATGGTCACGGTGGTTCGGATCATGGCTGGCAGGCCGGAGCGCCTGGTTCTGGGGTCGGGACACCGCCACCTGCATCACCCCCTGCGAGGCGCCGGCCAGGGCCAGCGCAACCAGATCGTCGAGGGGCTTCTGGCGGTAATTGAGCGCGCGCCACAGCATGGGCACGTTGACGCCGGCCAGCACCCGCACGCCGGGCTGCTCGGCCAGCTGGCGGGCCACGTTGCAGGGCGTGGCGCCGAACACGTCGGTCAGGATCAGCGTCTGCGCCGTGCCCAGGCGGGCCAGGCGCGCGGCGGCCTCGGCCTCGCAGGTCTCGCGCGGGGCGTCGGCCGGCACGTCATAGACGACCAAGGCCTCGGCCGCCTCGGGGAAGGCGTGGGCCGCGGTGTCGCGCAACGCGCTGGCCAGCGGGGCATGGGCGATGATGAACAGGCCGGTCATGGTTCGCCGCCGATTATCGACCCGCCGCGGCGACTCGCCGTCGCGCCAGATTGAGCCAGAGCGCCGCCAGCGCCGCAGCGCCGAGGCAGGCACCGAAGGCCGCCCGGAAGGCCTGCAGCGTCGGCCAGCCCCGGGCCTGCAGCGCGTCGATGGCCAGGCCGATGCCCCACTGCAGCACGAACACCCCGGCAAAGATCAGCAGGTTGTAGGCCGACAGCGCCCGCCCGGCCAGCGCCAGCGGAAAGGCCTGGGCCACCGCCGGCTGCGCCAGCGACACCACGCTGGCCGCCACGCACCAGGCGGCCCACAGCGCTGCCGAGGCCTGCGGTCCCTGCCACAGGGCCAGCGCCCCCAGCGCCGCGCCCAGCGGCCAGCCGACGGCGATCAGGCGCTCGCCGTCCCAGCCGGCGCGCTGCAGGCGCGGCACCACCAGGCCCCAGCCCAGGAAGGCCAGCAGCATCGCCAGGTTGACGACGAACAGGCCGCGCGCCGCCGCGGCCGCGTCCTGCCCGCCCACCTGGGACAGCCAGGGTCCGATCCACAGCGTCTGCAGCGCCACCAGGCTGCCGTAGCCCAGCACGCCCAGCGGCGCCAGGCGGCGGAAGGCCGGGTGGGCGAACACCGCGCGGTAGCCGCCGCCGGCGGCCGCGGCGGGCCCCGGCACGTCGGCGGGCACCAGTCGCCAGACCAGCAGCAGCGCGCCCAGCAGGGCCAGGGCCACGCCGGCGAACAGGCCGCGCCAGCCGGTGTGCGGCAGCAGCCACTGCACCGGCAGCGTCGAGGCCAGCATGCCCAGCGACCCGGTCATCAGCATCCAGGCATTGGCGCGCACCTGCACGGCCGGCGCGAAGCGGTGGCGGTAGCAGGTCAGCGGCGCCATCAGGCAGGCGGCCACGCCGACGCCGATCAGCAGCCGCGCCAGCAGCAACTGGGTCAGCGAGCGCGCCGCGGCGAAGGCCAGGCAGCCGGCGACGGCCACCGTCAGGAAGGCGACCGCGACGCGGCGCGGGCCCCAGCGGTCCAGCGCGCTGCCCAGCGGCAGCTGCATCGCCGCGAAGCCGAGGAAGTAGGCCCCGGCCAGCAGGCCCAGGTCGCCGGAGCCCAGGCCCAGCTCGACGGCGAACAGCGGCGCCAGCGTGGCGGTGACTGCGCGCAGCAGCGTCGAGAAGAAATAGGCGAAGGCGAAAGCCGCGAAGACCGCGATGGCGCGCCCCAGGCCCAGCGCGCCGCCAGCGGCCGCCGCGCTCAACGCAGCACCTCGGCCGCCTCCAGCAGCGGCCGGGCGCGTGCGTCGTCGGCCTGCGGCCCCAGCAGCGTGAGCTGGAACACCCGCGTGCCGTGGGCGAAGACCAGCACCTGCTCGCGCACCGCACGGCCGTCGGGCAGGCGGCCGGCGATGCGCCAGCGCCGCGCCGCCGGCGACGGCGTCATGCCGGGCACGGCGGCCGGCTGCTCGGATTCGACCTGGCCCTGCAGGTTGTCGCGCGCCGCCGCGGCCAGCGCCGCCAGCGCCGGCCCGACGCGCGCCGGGTCGGCCAGGTCGGCGCTGGCCGCGGCGAAGCTGTGGCCGTCGGCGCTGCAGGCCAGCAGCTCCATCGGCACCGTGGCGCCGGCGAGCGCGACGGTGCGCGTCTGGCTGGCAGGTCGGCAGGGCAGCGAGACGGCCAGGCCCCAGCCCGCCGGACGCAACTGGCGCCAGTCCAGGGCCGCCGAGCAGGCCGCCGCCGCCAGCGCCGCCAGCAGCGCCGCCGCCGCAGCGCGGGGCCGCCGCCCCGGGCGGCCGCCGGGGCGCGGATATCGGCCCGAAGGGCGCGTGGCTTGAGTCATCGGCGGATTATCCCGGCCCGCCCCGTGCGGAACGACCGTGACGCATCTCACAGCCCTGCCGGATGACGGCCGGTGGGCGGCGCCGCGCCCGCGCGGACGCGGCACCATGCCACCCTGTCGCGCCACCGATGGAGCCCCGCATGATCGCCGCCGACACCGACCCGATGCCGCTGCCCGCCCCACCCCTGCCGCCGTCCGGCGACGACCCGCTGCCCACGCTGGGCGCGGTGGTGGCGCGGCTGTCGGCCGACGTCACGGTGCCGCTGACCCAGGCGCTGGAGCGGGTGCAGGCCATCGGCGCCAGCGGCCGCCTCGACCGCAGCGGGCTGGCCGCGCTGCGCGACGAGATCGACGCCGCGCGCCGCATCGGCCTGCGCGGCCAGCAGATCGTGCGCCTGGCCACCGGCCAGGTGCAGCCCCACGGCGAGCGCCTGGGCCTGAAGCAGCTGCTGGAGCCGCTGCTGGACGAGGCGCGCAGGCAGCCCGGCAGCGCGCCGGTGCGCTGGCACGCGGTGGCCGAGGTGCGGGTCGAGGGCGACGCCAGCCTGCTGCACACCCTGCTGCGCGCCGCCAGCGACTGGAGCCAGGCGCTGGCCCGCGGCGCGGTGGACTGGTGGCTGGACCGCCACCCGACCTCGGCGCAGGGCCGCGTGCGCTGCCGCTTCGTGCCGCGCGAGGGCGGCGGCGACGAACCATTGGACTGGCTGCTGCTGCAGTACAGCGCGCACCTGGCCGGCGTGCAGCTGCGCCGCGAGCAGCCGGACGGCCAGTGGCAGCTGACACTGCACTTCCCGAACCCCGTCAACGAGGCCCTGCCCGGCGCCAGCGCGCTGGAGATCGCCCCGCCGGGCGGCGGCGGCGCGCTGCTGGCCGGCAGCCAGCTGCTGGTGCTGGCGGCCCGGCGCGAGCTGCGCCAGCAGGTGCGCGCCGCGCTGCGCGGCCACGAGCTGTTCATCGACCACGTGCCCACCGTGGCCGACGCGCAGCGCTACTGCGACGAGGGGCTGCCGCAGGTCCTGGTCTACGAGACGAGCTTCGCCGGTGCGCAACTGCAGGCCCTGCTGGCGCGCCTGGCCGCGGCGCCGCATCCAGTGGCCGTCGTCGAGCTGGTGCCCGGCCATGGCGGCTGCGCGCTGGCCGGTCCGCCCGGCGCGGCCTGGGCCCGCCTGGGCACCGAGGGGCTGGCCGCGTCGCTGGCCGCGGTGGTGGCGCTGGAGATGGCGCGCCGGCGCTGAGGCGGCCGGCGGCGCCACTCAGCCGCCGAAGACCTTGCGCAGGATGGCGCTGCCGGTGCCCACCGGGTCGCGGCGGATCTTGCGCTCCTCGTCGCCGATCACCAGGAACAACCCGTCCAGCGCCTTGCCGGTGACGTAGCGCTGGATGTTGGCGTCGTCGCCCTTCAACAAGCCCAGCCGGGCCGCCTTGCCGGCCACGGCGTTGAACTTGTCGGCCAGCGCCACCTTCTCGGTCGACCGGGTGACGATGGGCAGGAACTGCTCGAACAGCGGCGCGCGGGTCTTGCGTGCGAAGTAGTCGGTCACCGAGGTCTCGCCGCCGCGCACGATGCCGATGGCGTCCTCCACCGAGACGCTCTTGGCGGTGGACACCAGCAGGTCGCGCGCCTTGGGCACGGCCTGCTCGGCGGCGCGGTTCATCGCGGTGACCAGCTCGTCGACCTTGCGCTGCTGGCCGGTGGCCTTGAGCAGCCCGGCGGCGTCCTCCAGCACCCCGGGCAGCGGGATGCGCACCTTGGGGTTGCCGAGGAAGCCGTCGTTGCGGCCCAGCAGGCCGACGGCGGCGAGGGCGCCGCGCTCCAGCGCGCTGCGCACGCCCTGCGCCGCCTCGCCCTCACTGAACCCGGCGGCGAAAACCGGGTCCACTGGGAGCAGGGCGCTGCCGAACACCCCTGCCGTAAACTGACGACGATCCATCGAGGCCTCCACCATGTCCCTGTCGCGCCGCCATCTTGCCACCGCCGCCGTCGCCGCGGTCGTCGCCGTGGGCGGCTGGCTGGCCTTCAGCGGCGCCCAGACGCGCCAGGCCGCGCCCGAGGTCACCTACACCCTGCTCGACGGCCAGAAGCTCAGCACCGCCCAGCTCAAGGGGCAGGTGGTGCTGGTCAACTTCTGGGCCACCAGCTGCACCACCTGCGTGGCCGAGATGCCGCACCTGGTCAGCACCTACGACAAGTACCGGGCCCGGGGCTACCGCACCGTGGCGGTGGCGATGAGCTACGACCCGCCGGCCTACGTGGCAGGCTTCGCCGAGTCGCGCAAGCTGCCGTTCTCGGTGGCCATCGACAACACCGGCGACATCGCCCGCCAGTTCGGCCAGGTGCAGCTGACGCCGACGACCTTCCTGCTCAACAAGCGCGGCGAGATCGTCAAGCGCTACGTCGGCGCGCCCGACTTCGCCGCGCTGCACGCGCTGGTCGAGCAGCTGCTGGCCGAGCCGGCCTGAGCGGCCTGGGCCGCCGCCCTCAGACCGCGCCGCCGACGCCCGCCTCGGCCGCCTGCCGGTCGGCGTGGTAGCTGGAGCGCACCATCGCGCCGACCGCGGCGTGGGTGAAGCCCATCGCGTAGGCCTCGCGCTCGAACATCTTGAAGGTGTCCGGGTGCACGTAGCGGCGCACCGGCAGGTGGTGGCCGCTGGGCGCCAGGTACTGGCCGATGGTCAGCATGTCGATGTCGTGGGCGCGCATCTCGCGCATCACCGCGAGGATCTCCTCGTCGGTCTCGCCCAGGCCCACCATCAGCCCGCTCTTGGTCGGCACCTCGGGGTGCAGGGCCTTGAACTTCTTCAGCAGGTTCAGGCTGAAGGCGTAGTCGCTGCCCGGGCGGGCCTCCTTGTACAGGCGCGGCACCGTCTCCAGGTTGTGGTTCATCACGTCCGGCGGCGCGGCCTTCAGGATCTCGAGCGCGCGGTCGTCGCGGCCGCGGAAGTCGGGCGTGAGGATCTCGATGCGGGTGGCCGGCGACTGCGCGCGCACCTGGCGGATGCACTCGACGAAGTGGCCGGCGCCGCCGTCGCGCAGGTCGTCGCGGTCGACGCTGGTGATGACCACGTACTTCAGCTTCAGCGCGGCGATGGTCTTGGCCAGGTTGGCCGGCTCGTTGGCGTCCAGCGGGTCAGGGCGACCGTGGCCCACGTCGCAGAACGGGCAGCGCCGGGTGCACTTGTCACCCATGATCATGAAGGTGGCCGTGCCGTGGCCGAAGCACTCGCCGATGTTCGGGCAGCTGGCTTCCTCGCACACCGTGTGCAGCTGGTGCTCGCGCAGGATCTGCTTGATCTCGTAGAAGCGGGTGCTCGGGCTGCCGGCCTTGACGCGGATCCACTCGGGCTTCTTCAGCACCTCGGCCGGCACCACCTTGATCGGGATGCGCGCGGTCTTGGCCTGGGCCTTCTGCTTGGCGCTGGCGTCGTAGTCGGCGGCGCTCTGGGCCTGGTGGACGGTCTTGTCGGTGGCCATGGTGTGCGGCCCGTGCTCGGGGCCGGTCAGCGGTGGGGGTCAGCGCGGCTGGAACTGCGCCGCCAGGCGCTCGCCCAGCTGCCGCGCCACGGTGGCCCAGTCGGTGGGAACCCCGATTTTAGCGAGGTCGACCGTCTGCAACCCCGCGTAGCCGCAGGGGTTGATGCCGGCGAAGGGCGCCAGGTCCATCGCCACGTTCAGCGCCACGCCGTGGTAGCTGCGGTGCTTGCTGACCTTGATGCCCAGTGCGGCGACCTTGCCCAGGCCGCGGAAGGGGTCGCCGCCCGGCATGGGCCCGGCCAGCGCGGCGTGGCCGAACGGGTCGTCCAGGCGCACGTAGATGCCCGGCGCGCCGGCCACGCGGTGGCCGGTGACGCCGTGGTCGGCCAGCACCTTGAGCACGGCGTTCTCCAGCCGGTAGACGTATTCCTTGACGTAGATGCCCAGGCGCCGCAGGTCCACCAGCGGGTAGGCCACCACCTGGCCGGGGCCGTGGTAGGTGACCTGGCCGCCGCGGTTGGTGGCCACCACCGGGATGCCGCCGGGGCTCAGCAGGTGCTCGGCCTTGCCGGCCAGGCCCTGGGTGTAGACCGGGTCGTGCTCGACCAGCCACAGCTGGTCGGGCGTGTCGTCGGTGCGCGCCTCGGTGAAGGCGCGCATCGCGTCCACCGTCTCGGCATAGGGCCGGCGGCCCAGGGTCAGCACCTGCATCGCGCGCGGTCCGTGGCGGCCGTCAGAGGACGACTTTGACCATCGGGTGCGTGGACAGGGTGCGGTACAGCTCGTCCAGCTGTTCCCGGCTGATGGCGGTGACGGTGATCGTCAGCCCCAGGTACTTGCCGCTGCTGCTGGGCCGGTGCTCGATGGTCGCCGGGTCGAAGCCGGGGTCGAAGGCCAGCGCCACCGCGGCGATGGCCTCGACATAGCCCTCGACATGCGCCCCCATCACCTTGATCGGGAAGGCGCAGGGGTAGGTGATCAGCGATTCTTCGGGCGGGATGTCACGCATGGCGGCAGGCTCCAAACCATCCCAGATCGGGGCGGGCAGCCGGAAAGAAAGGGCGCACCCGAGCAGCGCTCAGATCGCCTGCTCGCGCTTGGCGCGCTGGTAGGCCTCGTACAGCCGGGCGTAGACCGGGCCCGGCTTGCCGCGCAGCGCGCCATGGCCCACGCCCTCGCCGTCGATGCGGGTGACCGGCAGCACCTCCTTGGTCGCCGAGCTGAGGATCACCTCGTCGGCGGCCAGCAGGTCGGCCTCGCTGATCGGGCGCAGGTTGTGGGCGATGCCGACCTCCTCGCACAGCTCGGCCAGCAGGTCGTAGCGGATGCCCTCGAGCACGTGCTCGCTCTTCGGCGGCCCCAGCAGCGCGCCCTCGTGGACGATCCAGACGTTGCTGGACGAGCCCTCGGTCAGCCAGCCGTCGCGCAGCAGGATGGTCTCGGCCGCACCGTGGTCGGCCGAGATCTGGCGCGCCAGCACATTGCCCAGCAGGCTGGTGCTCTTGATGTCGCCGCGCTCCCAGCGGAAGTCGCGCGCGGTGACGCAGGCCACGCCGTGGTGGCGCTGCTCGGCGCTGGCCGGCTTGAGCGGGCTGGTCATCGCGAAGACGGTGGGCGTCACGCCCTCGGGCATCACGTGGTCGCGCAGCGCCACGCCGCGGGTGACCTGCAGGTACAGCAGCTGGTCCTCGGCCGGCTGCGCGGCCACCAGCTCGCGCGCCAGCGCCAGCCAGCCCTCGCGCGGGTGCGGGTTGGCGATGCGCAGCTTGGCCAGGCCGCGCGCCAGCCGGGCCAGGTGCTCGTCGAAGCGGAACAGCCGCCGGGCGTAGACCGGCACGACCTCGTAGACGCCGTCGCCGAAGATGAAGCCGCGGTCCAGCACCGAGACCTTGGCGTCGCACAGCTTCAGGGTCTGGCCGTTCAGGTGGCACAGCGTGTCGGGCAGGGGAAGCATCGGGCGGCCTTTCCGGCGGACGTCGGGAGATGCGGCCAGCTTAGCCGATGGTGCGGCGCCGGACTTGACCCAGGCTCACTTGATCCACAGGCGGATCGCGTCCCAGGCGCGGCCCAGCAGCCCGGCCTGCGGCACCGGCTGCAACACCACCAGCGGCAGGCTGGCGACCTTGGCACCGCCGGCGGTGCTGACCTCCAGCGTGCCCACGCGCTGGCCCTGGGCCAGCGGGGCGACCAGCGGGTCGGTGCGCTGGACCACGGTCTTGAGCTTGTCGCCCTCGCCCTTGGGCACCGCCACCACCATCGGCTGGGCCGCGCCCAGCGCCGCGGTGGGCTGGGTGCCCTTCCACACCGGCACGGTGGCCGCGGGCTTGCCGGCCTCGAACAGGCGCACCGCGTCCCAGGCGGTGTAGCCCCAGTTCAGCAGCTTCTGGCTCTCGCCGGCGCGGGCCTCGCGCGAGGCCGTGCCCATCACCACGCTGACCAGGCGGCGCTTGCCGTTGGGGAAGTCGCGCTGCGCGCTGGCCACCAGGCAGTAGCCGGCGGCGTCGGTGTAGCCGGTCTTCATGCCGTCGACCGTCGGGTCGCGGCCCAGCAGCATGTTGCGGTTGTCCTGCTTGATGTTGTTGTAGGTGTAGTGGCGCTGCGCGTAGTAGGCGGCGTACTGCTCGGGGAAGTCGCGCACGATGCGCGCCGCGATCAGCGCCATGTCGCGCGCGCTGCTGTAGTGACCGGTCTCGGTCAGCCCGGTGGGGTTCTTGAACTGGCTGTTCTTCAGGCCCCAGGCCTGGGCCTGGCGGTTCATCATGGCGGCGAAGCCCTCGACCGAGCCGCCCACCGCCTCGGCCAGCGCCACCGCGGCGTCGTTGCCGGAGACGATGATCATGCCGCGCAGCAGCTCGTCGACCGTGGGCGTCATCGTGGTGTCGATGAACATCAGCGAGCCGCCGCCCTTGCGCTCGGCCCAGGCGCGCATCGACACCGGCAGCTTCTGGTCCAGCGCCAGCTTCTTGGCCTTGAGCGCGTCGAAGACCAGCCAGGCGGTCATCAGCTTGGTCAGCGAGGCCGGGTCGGTCTGCACGTCGGCCTGGCGCTCGGCCAGCACCTGGTCGGCGCCGACGTCGAGCAGCAGGTAGCTCTTGGCGGCGATCTCGGGCGGTTGCGGGGCCTGGGCGAAGGCGGCGGCCATGCCGGCGCAGGCCAGCACGAAGGCAAGAAGACGTTTCATCGGGGATCGGAGGGGAAAAGCGGCGGGAAGTTCAGGCCCGCCAGGCCTGCACCACGATCTGCTTGAGCAGCGTGAGCTGGCCATGGAAGAAGTGCCCGACGCCGGGCAGCACGACGACCGGCAGCGCCTGCGGCCGCACCCAGTCCAGCGTGGCCTGCAGCGGCACCACGTCGTCGGCCTCGCCGTGCACCACCAGGGTGTGGTCCGGCACCTGGGCCGGCAGCGTGAAGCGGCTGGTCGCCGGGGCGATCAGCGCCAGGCGCTGCACCGGCGTGCCCGCAGCCGCCAGGCGGTCGGCCGCCTGGGCGGCCACATAGCCGCCGAAGGAGAAGCCGGCCAGCGCCAGCGGCAGGCCGGGCGATGCGGCGCGCTGCGCGGCGATGACCGCCAGCGCGTCGTCGACCTCGCCACGGCCCTCGTCCCAGGTGCCGGCCGAGCCGCCGACGCCGCGGAAGTTGAAGCGCACCGCGCGCCAGCCCAGCTGCACCGCGGCGCGCGCCAGCGTCTGCACCACCTTGTTGTCCATCGTGCCGCCGTGCAGCGGGTGCGGGTGGCACAGCACGGCCAGGCCGCTGGGCGCGCCGGCAGGCTCGTCGATGGCGCAGGCGATGGCACCGGCCGGGCCGGCCACCACGGCATGGCGGGTGTCGGGCTTCATCGTCGCGTCGAAGGGGGCGGGGGCGGCCGGCACCGGGCTCAGCGGCCGACGTCCGGCGCCAGCTTGAGGCGCTCGACCGGGCGGCCCTGCTTCAGGTGCGACTCGACGATCTCGTCGATGTCCTTCTGGTCGACGAAGGTGTACCAGGTCTCGTCGGGGTAGACCACGGCCACCGGGCCGCCGGCGCAGCGGTCCAGGCAGCCGGCCTTGTTGACGCGCACGCCACCGGGGCCGGCCAGGCCCTCGGCCTTGACCCGGGCCTTGCAGTGGTCGAAGGCCGCCTGGGCGCCCTGGTCGGCGCAGCAGGCCTCGCCGCCGCTGCGCTGGTTCAGGCAGAAGAAGATGTGGTGGCGGTAATAGTTCATGGCCCGCGGATTGTAGGCAGGGCCGGGGAAAACCCGGGATCAGCCGGGCCCGCCGCCCTCGCCGCGGTCCGCCCGGCCGACGCGGGCCAGCAGCCAGGCCATCGCCGCGTAGGGCCACAGCCAGCCCACCCACTGCGCCAAGCCGTGGAAGCGCACGAAACGGCCCTGCTCCCAGCCCTGCAGGCTTTGCGCGAAGTAGGGGTCGGTCGGCGCCTGGTGCACCAGCGCGACCAGGCCGGTCAGCGCCACCAGGCCCAGCGCGCCGGCCAGCCGCGCCGACAGCGCGATGCCGGCCAGCGCCAGCGCCAGCCCCAGGCCCAGCGCCAGCGTGGTCGTCGGCGTGCGCCAGGCCAGCGCGTGGTCGGGGCCGAAGTTCAGCACCGTCGACAGCGTGGTGCCGCCCACGCCCAGCGCCAGCGCGCCCAGCGCCAGGCCGACGCGGCGCCAGCCCGGCCGCGCCGCCGCGTAGGCCAGCAGGCAGGGCGCGAGCAGGCCCAGCGCCACCGCCAGGCCCTCGCCCAGCGGCGTCAGCCCCGGGGCGCGCTCGCCCGACCACTGCAGCCACAGCGCCGCCGGCTCGGCCCAGGGCACGTCCTCGAGCAGTTCGGCCAGGCCGCTGCGCAGCACCTCGCCGACCTGGCCCAGGCCCAGCGGCAGCGGCGCCGGGAACAGCAGCGCCACCGGCCACAGCACCAGCAGCGCCAGCGCGCCGCCGTTGCCGCGCTCCAGCCAGCGCTCCCGCGCACGCTGCCAGCGCGCCAGCAGGCCCAGCGCCTGCAGGGCCAGCGCCAGCAGCGCGCCCAGCAGCGCGCCGCCGCTGTTGAGCGCCCAGTCCAGCAGCGAGGGCACGCGCTGCGGCAGCAGGTGCTGGCCGACCTCCATCGCGTACGACAGCGCCGCCGCGCCCAGCGTCGCGCCGGCCAGCGCGCCGAGCCGCGGCGCGCCATGGCGCAGCGCGGCCAGCGCCAGCAGCAGGCCCAGCGGCGCGTAGGCCCCCAGGTTGCTGAGGATGTCGAAGGGGATGAAGTAGCGCGGCCAGCGCAGCACCGCCAGCTCCCAGACGGCGGCGCCGCCGGGCCAGCGCCAGCCGCTGAAGGGGAAGCCGCTGGCGTAGACGATCAGCGCGGCCCAGGCCGCGGCCAGCGGCACGGCCGAGCTGCGGTGCCGCGGCGCGCGCCCCTGCTGCACCGCCGCCGCCCCCGCCGCAGCGCCGCTCAGAACGGCTTGACCACCGCCAGCACGACGATGGCGGCGAACAGCAGCACCGTGACCTCGTTGAAGAAGCGGAACCAGCGGTGGCTGCGGGTGTTGGCCAGCTGCTCGAAGCGGCGCAGCTGGCCGCGGCAGACATGCTGGTAGCCGATCGCCCCGGCCACCAGCAGCAGCTTGGCATGCAGCCAGCCGGTGCCGGCGAAGCGCCCGGCGCCCCAGCCCAGCCACAGCCAGAAGCCCAGCGCCAGCGCGACGACCATCAGCAGGTTGGCGAAGCGGTACAGCTTGCGGCCCATCAACAGCAGGCGCTCGCGCTCGGCGTGGCTGTCGCCGGGGACCATCGCCAGGTTGACGAAGATGCGCGGCAGGTAGAACAGGCCGGCGAACCAGCTGGCCACGAAGACGATGTGGAAGGCCTTGACCCAGAGGTACGCGGAACTCATGGGTCGATTATCGAGGCGCCAAAAAAAGAACCCCAGTCACCGGGACTGGGGTCGCAAGCCTTATCGCTGTCATCACGCTAAGGCACCTGCTCAGGGAGGAAAAGCAGGGGGCCAACCCTCGCGGGCCGACCCGGTGTCAATATTAGCAGATCGGCGCCGCGCGCCAAGCCCCGGCGGATCACCGCAGGACCGCCGGGCGACACCGCCGGGCCCGTCCGTGACAGGCTGCGCAGGGTCGCCGCGGCTAGACTCGACCGCTGCCGCGCCACCGTGCGCCGACCCGATGCCGCGCCCGCGCGCGAGGAGACCCTGCCCATGGCCCAGCCGCCCCTGCCCGCCTTCCCTGCCGCCCGCCCGCGCCGCCTGCGCCGCGACGCCTTCACCCGCGAGCTGGTGCGCGAGCACCGCCTGCACCCCAGCGACCTGATCCTGCCGGTGTTCGTGCTCGACGGCCAGAACCAGGTGCAGGACGTGGCCAGCATGCCCGGCGTGCAGCGCCTGTCGATCGACCGCCTGCTGCCGGTGGCCGAGCAGTGCGTGGCGCTGGGCGTGCCGGTGATGGCGCTGTTCCCGGTGATCGACCCGGCGCTGAAGACGCCCGACGGCCGCGAGGCGACCAACCCCGACGGCCTGGTGCCGCGCACCGTGCGCGCGCTGAAGGACCGCTTCCCGCAGCTGGGCGTGCTGTGCGACGTGGCGCTGGACCCTTTCACCAACCACGGCCAGGACGGGCTGCTCGACGACAGCGGCTACATCCTGAACGACGCCACCGTCGCCGTGCTGGTGCAGCAGGCGCTGACCCAGGCCGCCGCCGGCGTGGACATCGTCGCGCCCAGCGACATGATGGACGGGCGCATCGGCGCGATCCGCCAGGCGCTGGAGGCCGGCGGCCATGTCCACACCCGCATCATGGCCTACAGCGCCAAGTACGCCAGCGCCTTCTACGGCCCCTTCCGCGACGCGGTGGGCTCGGCCGGCAACCTGGGCAAGGCCGACAAGAAGGTCTACCAGATGGACCCGGGCAACAGCGACGAGGCGCTGCGCGAGGTGCAGCTGGACATCGCCGAGGGTGCCGACATGGTGATGGTCAAGCCCGGCATGCCGTACCTGGACATCCTGCAGCGGGTGAAGGACACCTTCCGCATGCCGACCTTCGTCTACCAGGTCAGCGGCGAGTACGCGATGCTGAAGGCCGCCGCCGCCAACGGCTGGCTGGACGGCGACGCGGTGATGATGGAGTCGCTGCTGGGCTTCAAGCGCGCGGGTGCGGACGGCATCCTGACCTACTTCGCGCTGGACGCGGCGCGCAAGCTGCGCGCGGGCTGAAGCGTACGGACTCCGGCTGTCGGCGCCCCGACGGCCGCTTTGTCGGTCTTGCCTTTGGTGATGGTCGCTTGCAGCAGCCCGTCGGTCTCGGCCGACGGCCGACCTACTTTCTGGCGCGCCAGAAAGTAGGCAAAGAGCGCTTTCCAAACTGAGCCACGCCAGCCGAGTGTTCTTCCAGCACCCCTGCGCTGCGCCTCGCCCGCCCGGCGGGCTCGAACAGTCCAACCGGGTCGATCACCACAGCCCGCATCTCCGTGCCCCCTTGCCGTACCGTGGCATGGCGCCACCGCGGTAGCGGCGAGAGGGGCCCTCTCGAGCCGCATACGGCGGTGGTCGGGTCAGTCCGTCGTCTTGGACGGGCAGTGCATCCGACCCCAGCCCTGCACATGTCGGTATGTTCGAGCCCGCCGGGCGGGCGAGGCAGCCGTCTCGCTGGGGTTGCAGCGCGCGGTGGTGCAGGAAAGTTCCCAGCGCTTCTTTGCCTACTTTCTTGTCGCGACAAGAAAGTAGGTCGCCAGCCGGGCGAGACCGGCGGGCTGCTGCAAGCCCGCGCCAGCCATCGCAAGGCACCCGTCCGGCAAGGCCCCGTCACCCGCCCATCGTCACCAGAATCTTCCCCGTCACGCTGCGGTCCTCCATCGCCCGCAGCGCGTCCAGCGCCTGCGACAGCGGAAAGCGCGCCCCGATCGGCGGGCGGAACACCCCGGCCGCGGTCAGCCGCGCCACCGCAGCCAGGTGCTCGCGGCCGTGCTGCGGGAACTGGCGGCCGTACTCGCCAGCGCGCACGCCGACCACGCTGTAGCCCTTGATCAGCGGCCGGTTCATGTCCAGCGACGGGATGCGCCCGCTGGCGAAGCCCAGCACCAGCACCCGCCCGCCGAAGGCGATGCAGCGCTGCGACTCGTCGAACACGTCGCCGCCCACCGGGTCGGCGATGACGTCGGCGCCGCGGCCGCCGGTGGCCGCCAGCACCGCCTCACGGAAGCCGCGCGAGGGCAGCGTGGTCACGCCCAGCTCGGCCAGCGGCGCCAGCCGCGCCGGCTCGGTGGCGGTGGCGATGACCCGCGCGCCCAGGTGCAGGCCCAGCTGCACGCAGGCCCAGCCCACGCCGCCGCGCGTGCCGTGCACCAGCAGCGTCTCGCCGCGCTGCAGCCGGCCCAGGCGGGCCAGCGCCACCCAGGCGGTCAGGCCGGTGACGCCGGCGGCGGCCGCGGTGTCCAGGTCCACGCCCTCGGGCACCGGGCGCAGCGCGCTGCCCGGCAGCACCGTCTCCTCGGCCAGCAGGCCGGTCTTGTGGCCGATGGTCACGCGGTCGCCGGGGCGCCAGCCGCTGTCGGCGCCGGCCTCCACGACGGTGCCCGAGCCCTCCATGCCCGGCAGGAAGGGCAGCGGCGGCTTGAACTGGTAGCCGCCGCGGGTCATCAGCAGGTCCGGGAAGTTCAGCGCCACCGCGTGCAGCTTCACGCGCACGTCGGCCGGGCCCAGGGCCGGCGGCGTCCAGCGGCGCAGGGCCACGCCGGACAGGTCGTTGCTGAGCTGGTCGCAGACCAGGGCCAGGGTGTCACGGGGGGCGGCAGCACTCATGGCCGGGCAGGTTAGTGGCCCGCCGCGGGCCCGGTTTGTCCCAAGGGTTACATTGCGCGGTTCCGATGAGCGACCCCACCGACCGCCCGGCCGCCGCGCCGGCCCCCTCCGGCACCGCCGACGCCCCCGCGCCCGCCGCGGCCCGTGCGCCGCGCGCGCCGGCCAAGCCCCAGCCGCACCCGCTGCCCAACCCGCGCCACGCCGCGCGGGTGCCGGCCCACGTGCGCACCGACGACCTGCACCGCCTGCGCAACGCCGCCTGGCTGCTGCCGCAGGTGGTCACTGCGCACGACCTGCCGGCCGACCTGGTGCCCGAGCACGCCCCCGACGCCGACGAGCGCCTGGACCGCCTGGGCCTGGTGCTGCTGCAGCGCGGCATGGCCGGCCAGCGCCCCAGCCGCTGGCTGGCGCCGGCGCTGTTCGACGCCGCGCTGCGCCACCTCGACGCCCTGGGCAGCGCGCCCAAGCTGCGCGCGCTGATGGCCGAGCGCGCCGCCGCGCTGGAGTCGCTGGCCATCAGCCGTGCCGGCCCCGAGGGCTGGGAGCGCCAGGTCACCCAGCAGCTGCAGCTGCAGGCCGAGCCCTGGCGGCTGGAGGTCAACCACCTGATCGCGCTGGACGACGCGGTGGTCTGGCGCTTCTTCATCGACGGCGACAAGCCGGCGCTGCTGGCCGCGCTGCAGCACGTGCCGCCCTGGCCGCACGCCGCGGCGCTGCAGGCCACGCTGGAGACCCTGGTCACCCAGGCCGGCCACATCAACCCCGGGCGCATCGACGCGCTGCTGCCCGGCCTGCAGGCCGAGTGCGCGACGCCGCAGCCGCTGGAGGCGCTGCAGGCCGCCTGCGGCCGCGCGCTGGACCGCTGGGCCAACCGCGTCAACGAGCTGGACCAGCTCGACGACCTGACCGCCGAGCTGGCCTTCCAGGGCTACCCGGACAGCTTCCAGGTGGCGCGCCGGTTGCAGCGCAAGGTCACGCTGTTCGTCGGCCCGCCCAACAGCGGCAAGACCTACACCGCCTTCGAGCGCCTGGCCACCGCCGGCAAGGGCCTGTACCTGGCGCCGCTGCGCCTGCTGGCGCTGGAGGGCCGCGACCGCCTGGTCGGCCGCGGCGTGCCCTGCAGCCTGCGCACCGGCGAGGAGAGCGTGCTGGTCGACGACGCGCGCGTGGTCTCCAGCACCATCGAGATGCTCAACACCGCGCAGCCGGTGGACGTGGCGGTGATCGACGAGGCGCAGATGCTGTTCGACCCGTCGCGCGGCTGGGCCTGGACCCAGGCCATCGTCGGCGCACCGGCCCGGGAGCTGCTGATCATCTGCTCGGCCTACGCCGTGCCGGCCATCGAGACCCTGCTGGGCCTGTGCGGCGAGCGCTGCGAGGTGCAGCGCTTCCAGCGCAAGCAGGAGGTGCAGCTGCTGCCGGCGGCGGTGCCCATCGCGTCGCTGAAGAAGGGCGACGCGGTGGTCGCCTTCAGCCGGCGCGACGTGCTGATGCTGCGCGACCAGATCGGCGCCAACGGCCGCAGCGTCAGCGTGATCTACGGCGCGCTGCCGCCCGAGGTGCGCAAGCGCGAGGCCGAGCGCTTCGCCGGCGGCGAGACCGACATCCTGGTGGCCACCGACGCCATCGGCATGGGCCTGAACCTGCCGATCCGGCGCGTGCTGTTCTCCACCCTGGTCAAGTTCGACGGCGTCGGCGACCGCGAGCTCGACGAGAGCGAGGTGCACCAGATCGCCGGCCGCGCCGGGCGCTACGGCATCCACGAGGAGGGCTTCACCGGCGTGCTGGCCGAGGCCGAGCCCGGCGCCCAGCGCCTGCTGCGCGAGCGCCTGGCCACCGCGCCGCGCGCGCCGCGCCACTTCAAGGCGCCGGTGGCGCCGAACTGGTGGCACATCGACACCATCGCCAGCCGCCTGGGCAAGAAGAAGCTGCGCGAGGTGCTGGGCGTGTTCGTCGAGCAGCTGTCGCTGGACAACGCCCACTTCGCGGTGGCCGACCTGGCGCAGATGCTGGACATCGCGGCCCGGCTGGACGAGCGCGCCTCGCCGCTGACGCTGCAGGAGCGCTTCCTCTACGCCCAGGCGCCGGTGGACACGCGCACCGAGCAGCTGATGGAGAGCTTCCTCGGCTGGGTCGAACGCCATGCCTGGGACGGTGCCGCCGGCGAGCCCGACTTCCTGCACCAGGTCGACGAGCACAGCCGGCTCGACCGCATGGAGCAGGCGCTGCGCGCCTGCACGCTGTGGCTGTGGCTGGACCAGCGCTTCCCCGGCACCTTCGGCTTCGTCGACGACGTGCTCGACCTGCGCGACCGCCTGAACGACGGCATCGCCCACCAGCTGCGCGCCCGCCGGCCGCTGTGGCAGGCGCGCGGGCGCAGCGGCGGCCGCCGCAGCGGGCGGCGCTGAGACGGCCGGCGCGCCCGGGCGCGCGACGCGCCCGCAGGACCGGCCACGACCGGGTCGGCCCCCTGGGCGCCGGCGGACGCGCGGCGTAAGCTGCCCGGCCAGGGCCGCCCGGGGCGGCGGCCAGTGGAGGCGGACGATGTGCCAGCGCGATCGGATGGGCCAGGCCTGGCGGCGCTGGGCCGGCTTGCTCGCCGCCGCTCTGGTCCTGCTGGCCGGCTGCGCCAGCCCGCCCCCGGCGCCGCCGGCCGGGCTGCTGGACGACGCGCTGTTCGGCCACCCGCCGCGCCCCGTCGACGCCGACGCCGCGCTGGCCGTCGACCCGGCGATGCGCGCGCACCTGCGGCGGCTGCGCGCCCAGTCCCCGGGCGACGCCGGGCGGCCGCGGCTGCTGGCCGAGGCGCTGCGGCGCGCCGGCGACCTGCAACTGGAGTACGACGGCGGGCCGACCCGCACCGCCGCCCAGGCCTTCGCCGCGCGCTCGGGCAACTGCCTGTCGCTGGTGCTGATGAGCGCGGCGCTGGCCCGCGAGCTGGGGCTGACCGTGACCTACCAGCGCGCCCACGTCGACCCGGCCTACCGCCAGGCCGACGGCTTCACGCTGCGCAGCGGCCACGTCAACCTGCTGCTCGGCCCGCGGCCGCCGCGCTGGAACCTGCGCAGCGCCGGACTGGACGGCGACCCGGACCGGCTGCTGGTCGACTTCCAGCCGCCCGAGGACCTGCGCGGCCTGCGCAGCGAACCGATCACCGAGGCCACGCTGCTGGCGCTGTTCGCCAACAACCGCGCCGCCGAGGCGCTGCAGCACGGCGCCGCCGCGCTGGCCTACGCCTGGACGCGCGAGGCGCTGCGCCACGACCCGGGCCTCGGCGCGGCCTACAACACGCTGGGCGTGGTCTACCGCCAGGCCGGTCACGCGGCGGCCGCGGCGGCGGCCTTCCGCGCGCTGCTGGCCCGGGAGCCCGACAACCCCACGGCGATGTGGAACCTGGCGCGGCTGCTGCAGGCCCGCGGCAGCGCCGCCGACCTGGCCGAGGCCGCCGACTGGGACGCGCGGCGCCGCCGGCTGGAGCCGGTGGCGCCCTTCGCCCAGCTCGAGGCCGGCCGCGCCGCGCTGGCCCGCGGCGACGTGGCGGCGGCGCGCGCGCTGTTCGCCGCCGAGCTGGCGCTGACCGGCCCCACGGCCGGGCTGCACCTGCTGCTGGCCCAGGCCCAGCACCGCCTGGGCGAGGCCGCGCTGGCCCGGCAGTCGATGCAGCAGGCGATCGCGCTGAGCGACGACCCGGCGCAGCGCACGCGCTACGCCGCCAAGCTGGCCTGGCTGCGGGCCCAGTCCGGCGCCGAGACCGCGCACTGAAACGGCGCACGGCCGCGGCCGGCCGCTGCGGGTAAGCCGGGGCTGGCCCATGGCACGGCCCCTGCTATTCTGAAATGATGCAATCGAACGACGTCAGCCGGCCGCGCAGGCAGGGCCTGTGCCGGCTGGCGGCGCTGGCGGCCTGGGCCGCGGCCGGCCTGCCCGGCGGCGCCCGGGCCTGGGGTGATCCGGCGCCGCCGCTGTGCGGCCAGGCCCCGCCGCCGGCCTGGCCGGCGGCCGACCAGCCGGCCCTGGTGCAGACCTGGCTGCAGGGCGGCCGGCTGGACGGCCCCGCCCCCGACTGCAGCGGCCTGCGCAGCCGCGAGTTCGAGCTGCTGGTGCGCCTGACCGCCAGCTACCAGGCCCCCGGCGAGCTGGCCGACCAGCTGGCGCGCTTCGGCGAGGTCTCGCACCTGAAGGGGCTGACCTACTGGTCCTTCACCGACCGCAAGCGCCAGGTGCTGGTGCGCGAGTCCTACGCCGTCGACAAGCCCGCGACGATGGCGCAGCGCGCCGACTACACGCTGGCCGAGCTGCGCAGCGGCCGCGAGCTGTACTACGCCCACGGCGACAACCGCTCGTCGGCGCTGGTGCCCTACGGCATGCAGCTGCTGCAACTGGGCGACAACGGCTTCCAGCTGCGCATCGAGAACGTCGGCGAGGTGCGCTTCATGGGCTTCACCGTGGTCGGCGTGCGCGAGATGCAGTGGGTGCTGCAGGTCGAGCGCCTGGGCAACGGCCGCTGGGGCTACCGCAGCCTGATGGGCCTGCAGCGCCTGCGCCTGGGCCCGGCCGACAAGCACCGCCAGTCCAACCTGGCGCGCTGCGTGGCCATCTTCGACCTCATCGCCGGTCGGCAGACCGACATCGAGCCCTACCGCTGAGCAGCCGCGCCCCGGCGCGGCGCGGCCGCCAAGCCCCTGCCCGCGGCAGGGGCTGGGTCAAGCGCGGCCGGCTGCGGGCCGATAGCGTCGCAGGTGCCCGCCGGCCGGCCTGGCCGGTCCGGGCCCGCCCTGCCGGAGCCCCGCGATGAACCGAATCCCCGCCCTGCTGCGCCGTGCGCTGCCCGCCCTGGCCGTGCTGGCCGCCGCCTGCACCACCCTGCCCGGGCCGGACGAGGCCGCCGGCGCGCCGCGACCGGAGACCGTCTACGCGGTGACCGACGCGCACGAGCTGGTCCGCTTCAACGCCGGCCAGCCGCGGCGCCTGCTGGCGCGCGTGCCGCTGCGCGGCCTGGCCGCCGGCGACGCGCTGGTCGGCATCGACTACCGGGTCGCCCGCGGCGTGCTGTACGCGCTGTCGGCCGGCGGGCAGCTGTACACGCTGGACCCGGCCAGCGGCCAGCTCAGCCCGGTGGGCAGCACCCCGCCGGTGGCGCTGGGCAGCGGCGCCAAGGGCTTCGACTTCAACCCCGCAGCCGACCGCATCCGCGTCGTCGGCGCCGACGGCCGGAACCTGCGCCTGCACCCCGACACCGGCGCGCTGGCCGCCACCGACCCGCCGCTGGCCTATGCCGCCGACGATGCCCGCGCCGGTCAGGCGCCGCAGGTCGTCGCCGCGGCCTACACCTACCACCCCACCGATCCCAAGCTCACCACCAACTACGCCATCGACCGCGCCGCGGGCACCCTGGTGATGCAGGGCAGCCGCGAGGGCGCGACGCCGGTGGTCTCGCCCAACACCGGCCAGCTGCGCACCGTCGGGCCGCTGGGCACCGGGCCGGTCGACGACGCCGCCTTCGACATCTCGGACGTGCGCAACACCGCGCTGGCCGCGCTGCGCCAGGGCGGCCGCACCCGGCTGTACCTGCTGGACCTGGCCAGCGGGCGCGCGCAGATGCTGGGGACCGTGGGCGATGGCGGGGCGATCCGGGGGATGGCGATCGAGCCCTGAGGCGGGGGCACGGGGGGCGTGCGGCCGCCGCCCGCCCCCTCCACGGCCTCGCAGAGCTCGGCCGGTTCGCCAGGCACGGCCCGTCCACCGGACGGTCCGTGTCCGGGCTGGGCTGCGCCCCCACGGCCTCGCAGTGCTCGGCCGGTTCGCCAGGCACGGCCCGTCCACCGGACGGTCCGTGTCCGGGCTCACCCATGCCGGCCGTGGCGGCTTTTGGGTTTCTTGCTGTCGAAGTCGGCCAGCTGCTGCTTGAGCAGCAGCATGAACACGCGCGCCGTCTCCTCGGTCATGCTCAGCACCGACAAGGGCTCGTGGAGCTCGTCGTCGCCGCGGCGCGCCGGCTGCGGCTGCACCAGCGCGTCCATGCGCACGTTGATCAGGCCGTGGCCGTTGGACATGGCCCGCACCCGCTGCAGTTCGATCTGGTAGGTCTTCATCGCCGCGATTGTCCCGCGCGCCGGCGCCGGGCGGGCCGGCCGCGGGGCCCTGGGGATTGCGGCGCGCCGCCGCCGGGTGTGTGATCGGCGCTGGTCCACCCCGCCGCCGCCATGACGCCCGACACCTGCCCGCCCGACACCCCGGCCGCCACCGCCACCGGCGACCCGCCGCAGCGCTTCCACGTCAGCCATGCCGACGAGACCGCCTTCCGCGGCGACGGCCTGCGCCCCTACTCGGTCTACCGCGACCTGGGCATCGCCGCGGCCAGCGGCGGCCTGGCCACGGCCCAGGTCATCCGCATGTGCGCGCCGTTCTCGGCCGAGTTCAGCCAGCGCCACCACCACGCGGTGCGGCTGCAGCTGGTCTACGTGCTGCGCGGCTGGTTCCGCACCCGCTTCGACGGCGAGGGCGAGCACACCTTCCAGCCGGGCAGCTGCTGGCTGCAGCCGCCGGGCATCCGCCACACCGTGGTCGGCTGGTCGGACGACTGCGAGCTGCTGGAGATCGTGCTGCCCGCCGACTTCGCCACCCACACCGACCCCTGAGCACCGCGGCGCCGGCGCCCGCGTCCCCAGTCACCACCCGAGGAGATCCCGATGGCCATCCGAACCACCGCCGGCACGGCGCTGGCACTCGCGCTGAACGGCGCCGGCGCGGTGCCGCTGCGCAGCGCCCAGCCGCCCGCCCGCCGCGTCGAGCGCACGCTCGGCGCCCGCAACGACGCCCGCTTCGCCGTGGGCGAGCTGACGCTGGAGGCCGACCTGGCCGACGCCGCCGCGCTGCTGGGCTGGATGCACGCGGCGCAGGACGGCGCGGCGCGCTCGGCCGATGCCGACCTGCTGGTGGCCGACGGCAACCGCAAGCTGCAGCGGCGGCTGGCCCTGCGCGGCCTGCTGCTCACCGGCGCGGCGATCACGCCGCTGTCGGCCAGTGCCGGGCGCAGCGCCGTGGCCCTGACGCTGCGCTGCCAGCCCGAGACGGTGTCCGACCTGCCCGACAGCGGCCCGGCGCCAGCCGCCCCCGGTGGCCGCCGCAAGCTGCTGCTGGCGTCGAACTTCCGTGTCGGCGGCCTGCCCTTCGACGCCGGCGGCGTGCAGGCGCTGACGCTGCCGGCGCTGAACGCCGAGGTGCAGCGCGCCGGCGCGCGCCGCCCGAGCGCCTACACCGGCGCGCCGACGCTGGGGCCGCTGGGCTTGACACTGACCGGCCGCTCGCTGGCGCCGGCGCGCGCCTGGCTGGCCAAGGTGCTGGCCGGCGACGGCACGGCCGCCCGGGGGCAGGACTTCAGCGTCGAGCTGCTGGACAGCACGCTGCGCAAGCCGCTGGCCACCGTCCAGCTCGGCGGCTGCGCGCTGGCCACGGTGGACGAGCCGGCGCTGGACGCCGCCGGCACCGCCCCGGCCACGCTGAACCTGGGCTGGACGGTGGCCCGCATGACCATCGCGCTGGCGTCCTGAGCCCCCCCGGGGCCGGGCTGCGCCCGGCCTGCCCCCCGCGGGGTCAAGGCAACTCGGGACGGCCCGGCGTTTCCTTGAGCGCGCCGCCCCGGCGCTCAGCGGTTGCGGGCCTCGCGGCGGGCCAGCCAGATGGTCGCCGCGCTGATGATCATGCCGCCGACCAGCGTGGACTGGCTGGGCACGTCGGAGAACAGCAGAAAGCCCATCAGCGCCGACCACACCAGGTCCAGGAACTTGGCGCCCTGGGTGGCCGAGATGTCGGCCGCGGCGAAGGAGCGCGTCAGGCAGTAGTGCCCCAGGCTGCCCAGGAAGCCGCAGACCAGGAAGCCGGCCCAGGCCCAGGCGCCCAGCCACTGCCAGTTCAGCAGCGCCAGCGGCAGGCTGAAGATCGACACGCAGATCGACTGCCAGACCAGGATCACGCCGGCCGTCTCGTGCCGCGTCATCGCCTTGGTCAGCAGGAAGGACGCGGCGAACACCGGCGCCGTCGACAGCATCACCAGGTGCCAGCCGCCGCCGCTGCCAGACAGCTTGGGGCCCACCACCACCAGCACGCCGGCGAAGCCGATGGCGGTGGCCAGCCAGCGCTCCCAGCGCATCGGCTCCTTGAAGAAGATGTAGGCGCCGACCATGATGAAGATCGGCGTCGTGAAGCCCAGCGCCGTCATGTCGGCCAGCGGGATCTTGGGCAGCGCGCTGAACCACAGGCACAGGCCCACGGTGTGCACCGCGGCGCGGGTGAACTGGTCCTTCACGCTCTTGGGCCGGTAGGCGGCCGCGCCGCGCCAGGCGATCACCGGCAGCAGCACCAGCAGGCCGAAGAAGTAGCGCAGGAACTGCGCCTGGAACGGGTCCAGGTTCATCGACAGCTTGCGCATCGTGGCGTTGAGCAGGCTGAAGGTGAAGCCGGCCGCCATCGTCCACAGCAATGCCCGCGTCGTCGGGCTCCAGTGCGCGCTGCGCTCGGCCAGCCGGGCACGGAGGGAGGGAGCGGTCATCGTGGAGAGCATCGGGCGGCGGCGGGCAAACGACGAGGGTCACCCAGCCGGCGCCGCGCGGGCTGTCATGCGAGCGACAAGCCCGGCCCGGCGCGCGCCCAGCACGACTGCAAAACTGCCGACAATCACCGCCGACCGCCCCTCGCCAGGAACCCGATGCGCCCGAACAGCGGACTCGTCTACAGCACCGACGCCGGCCGCATGTGCCCGGCCTGCCGCCGCCCGCAGACCGCCTGCACCTGCGCCGCCACGGCCGCCGCCCGGCCCCGCGGCGACGGCCAGGTGCGCGTGCGCCGCGAGACCGGCGGCCGCGGCGGCAAGACGGTGACCACGGTGCGCGGCCTGCCGCTGGACGACGCCGCGCTGGCCGCGCTGGGCAAGCAGCTGCGCGCCGCCTGCGGCACCGGCGGCACGGCCAAGGACGGCGTCGTCGAGCTGCAGGGCGACCACGTCGACAAGGCGCTGGCCTGGCTGCAGGCCGCCGGCCACGCCGCCAAGCGGGCGGGGGGCTGAGCCCGGACGTGGGGCCGTCCCTGCGGACGGACCCGCGCCTGGCGAAGCGGGCGAGCTCTGCAAGCCCGTGGGGCCCCAGGGCCAGCCCGGACGTGGGGCCGTCCCTGCGGACGGACCCGCGCCTGGCGAAGCGGGCGAGCGCTGCGAGCCCGTGGGGCCCAGGGCCTGCCCGGACGCGCCGCGCGGGCGACAGCGCCGCCCCCGCCGCGTCGGCGATGATGCGGGCGTCGCCCGCCGGGCCGCTCCACACGCCGCACCATGCCTTTCGTCCCCGCGATCCAGCCGCCCGAGCAGCCCACCGAGGCCGCCTGGTGCTTTGCCTTCGTCGGCCAGCAGCTGCTGCTGCCCGACAGCGACATGCCCGGCTTCGCGCCCACGCCGCCGCGCTGGCTGGCGGCGGTGGCCAGCGCGCGGCACTACCTGGGCCTGCTCGACGGCCACGACTGCTGGGCCCTGGCCCTGCCCGAGGTGCCGCCCGGCTGGACGCCGGTGCCGCTGCGCCAGGCGATGATGCAGTTCGATGCGCCGCTGGCCGCGCTGGCCGGCCGCGCCGCCCAGGTGCTGGAATGGGACCGCAGCCACCGCTTCTGCGGCGTCTGCGGCACCGCCACCGAGGTCCGCGCCGGCGAGCGCGCGCGCGCCTGCCCGTCCTGCGGCCACGTCGTCTACCCGCGCATCACGCCGGCGATGATGGCCCTGGTCTGGCGCCCGGGCGAGCTGCTGCTGGCGCGCTCGCCGCACTACGCGCGCGGCGTCTACAGCGCGCTGGCCGGCTTCGTCGAGGCCGGGGAGTCGCTGGAGGAGTGCGTGCAGCGCGAGGCCGCCGAGGAGGTGGGCGTGCAGGTGGCCGACCTGCGCTACTACGGCAGCCAGAGCTGGCCCTTCCCGAACAGCCTGATGGTGGCCTACACCGCGCGCTGGGCGGGCGGCGAGATCGTGCCGCAGGCCGGCGAGATCGAGGACGCGCGCTGGTTCCCGATCGACGCGCTGCCCGGCATCCCGCCGCGCTTCTCGATCAGCGGCCACCTGATCCGCGACACCGTCGCGGCGATGCAAGCCGGCACGCTCTGAACCGGCGCCTCCGCCGGGCCGGTGCGCCCGGCGGACACCGGCCCACTGCCCACCGCCCGCCCGGCCCGGGGCAGCCCCCGATGGCCGCCCGCCGCCGCCTGGGCTAGCGTGGCGGGCTGGGCCCGACCCCTGAGACCACCCCCACCCCGATCCCCCGGAGACCGACCGTGACCGCCCACCCCGCCATGCGCCGCCAGACCCTGGCCGACCTGCTGCGCCGCACCGCCCAGCGCTTCCCCGACAAGCCGGGCATCCTCTGCGCCGACACCGCCTGGACCTGGTCCCAGTTCGCCGACGTGGTCGAGCGCATGGCCGCCGGCCTGCACGCCGAGGGCGTGGCCTGCGGCGACCGCGTCGCGGTGCTGGCGCGCAACTCGCACGGCTTCGCCGCGCTGCGCTACGCGCTGGCCCGGCTGGGCGCGGTGCTGGTGCCGGTGAACTTCATGCTCAACGCCGACGAGGCGGCCTACATCCTGCGCCACAGCGGCGCCAAGCTGCTGGCCGTCGACTCGGGCCTGGCCGCGCTGGGCCGCGACGCCGCGGCGCGCGACACCGCGGTCGCCCGCTTCCTGTGGATCCCGTCGGAGGACCCGTCCACCTGCCCGGCCGACTGCCTGGACTTCCACGCCCTGCTGCGCACCGATGCCCAGGCCGCCCCGGCCCCCGAGATGGGCTTCGACCGCGAGCACCTGCTGCAGATCGTCTACACCAGCGGCACCGAGAGCCTGCCCAAGGGCGCGATGCTGACCCACGGCGCGGTGATCGACCAGTACGTCAGCTGCATCGTCGACGGCGGCATGGCCGGCGACGACGTGGTGCTGCACTCGCTGCCGCTGTACCACTGCGCCCAGCTCGACGTCTTCCTGGGCCCCAGCGTCTACCTGGGCAGCACCAGCCACATCACCAGCAAGCCGACGCCGGACAACCTGCTGACGATGATCGCCAAGCACCGCATCAGCCAGTTCTTCGCGCCGCCGACGGTGTGGATCGGCATGCTGCGCGCGCCGCTGTTCGACCAGGTGGACCTGAGCTGCCTGCGCAAGGGCTACTACGGCGCGTCGATCATGCCGGTGGCGGTGATGCAGGAGATGGTCCAGCGCCTGCCGGCGATCCGGCTGTGGAACTTCTACGGCCAGACCGAGATCGCCCCCACCGCCACCGTGCTGCAGCCCGAGGACCAGCTGCGCAAGCCCGGCTCGGCCGGGCGCCCGGCGATCAACGTCGAGACCCGCGTCGTCGACGACGACATGAACGACGTGCCGGTGGGCGAGATCGGCGAGATCGTGCACCGCAGCCCGCAGCTGCTGCTGGGCTACTTCAACGACCCGGAGCGCACCGCGGCGGCCTTTGCCGGCGGCTGGTTCCACAGCGGCGACCTGGGCGTGCTCGACGCCGAGGGCTACCTCAGCGTGGTCGACCGCAAGAAGGACATGATCAAGACCGGCGGCGAGAACGTGGCCAGCCGCGAGGTCGAGGAGGCGCTGTACCGCATGCCCGGCATCAGCGAGGTGGCGGTGATCGGCCTGCCGCACCCGCGCTGGATCGAGGCGGTGACCGCGGTGGTCGTGCCCAAGGACGGCGTCACGCTGACCGAGGCCCAGGTGATCGGCCACTGCGCCGAGCACCTGGCGCACTTCAAGACGCCCAAGGGCGTGGTCTTCGTCGACGCGCTGCCCAAGAACCCCAGCGGCAAGCTGCTCAAGCGCGAGCTGCGCCTGCGCTTCGAGCGCCACTACCAGGCCGGCTGAGACCGGGCCGGCCGAGACCGGGCCGGCTGCCACGGCAGCAGCCGGCGCGTGCCGGCTGCCGGCGCTCAGTGCGCCAGCCGGTTGACGACCTCCAGCAGTTCCAGCGGGCTGAAGGGCTTGGCCAGGTAGTGGTCGGCGCCGGCCTGGTCGGCCAGCCGGCGGTCGGCGACCTGGTTGCGTGCGGTCAGCATCACCACCCGGGTGCGCCGCAGCGCCGGGTCGGACTTGACGCGCTGGCACAGCTGCAGCCCGTCCAGCCCCGGCATCATCACGTCCAGCAGCATCAGGTCGGGGCGCAGGCGCTGCGCCTGGGCCAGCCCGTCCAGGCCGTCGGCGGCCTCGTGGATCTCGAAGTCCTCCAGCTCCAGCGTGATGCGGATCAGCTCGCGCACATCGGACTGGTCTTCGACGATCAGGACTTTCTTCATGGCGGTGGCCGGCGGGCATCGCCCGCGCTGCGGGCCCAGCCCGCAAATGTGCCGCATGCCGCGGCGCCGGCGCGAGGCCCGGCGGGCCGCCGCGCGCAGCGATTGTGCGCCTGGTCACACCGGCGTTGCCGGCGACCGGCCCGCCGGCCGGTCCGCGCGGCACGGCGGCTCAAGTTGGGCGCGCGGCGGGCCGACATCCCGGCCAGGCCCGCCGCGTCGACCGCGGCCCGCCGTGCCGTCCGCTGTCCGCCGCCGCCGCCCGTCCGCCCCCTCAGAGCCGCCCCGCCTTGTCCCCCGCCAACGCCCCGCCGCCCCACCGCCCGTGGCAAGCCCGCGACGTCGAGCCGTGGCTGCTCGGCCTGGTCGGGCTCAACGCCGGCGCGGCGCTGCTGCTGGGCCTGCGCGCCGGCGCGACCGGGCTGGCCGCCGCCGCCGCGCTGGGCTGCAGCGCGCTGGCGCTGGCCGGGTTCTGGCGCGCCCGCGGCCGCCTGCCGGCGCGGCTGCTGGTGGCCCTGGCGCTGGGCGGGCTGGTGGCGCTGCAGCTGCAGCTGGCCGGCGGCGCCGCACCGGTGCACGGCAACGTGCTGCTGACGCTGGGCCTGCTGCTGGCCTACCGCGACTGGCGCCCGGTGGCGCTGCTGACCGGCTTCTTCGCGCTGCACCACCTCGCCGTCGACCGGCTGCAGGCGGCCGGCTACCCGCTGTTCTGCCTGGAGCAGCCCGACCTGCAGCGCATCGCGCTGCACCTGGGCTTCATCGCCGCGATGGGGCTGGCGCTGTCGCGCATCGCCTGGCGGCAGGCGCGCGACGCCGACGAGGCGCGCGAGCTGGCCTTCCTGGTCAACGCGATGGGGCGCGACGGCCCGATCCGCCTGAACCTGGACGTGGTGCGGGTGCGCACGCCCGCGGGGCTGCGGCTGCGCCAAGCGCAGCAGCGCATGGCCGAGGCCATCGGCCTGGTGCGCCAGGCCGAGCGCAGCGTGCGCGCCGCCGCCGACCTGGCCGCGCACGGCAGCGTCGAGCTCGACGACCGCACCCAGACCACCGCCGCCGGCCTGCGCGACGCGGCGATGTGCCTGGAGCAGATCGGCGTGATCGTGCGCAACAGCAACGAGGCGGCCGATGAGGCCAAGCAGCTGTCGCAGCAGGCCAGCGACATGGCCGACGAGGGCGGCCGCATGGTCGCCGACGTGGTGCACGCGATGCAGGCCATCGCCACCGCGTCGCGGCGCATCGGCGACATCGTCGGGGTCATCGACGGCATCGCCTTCCAGACCAACCTGCTGGCGCTGAACGCCGCGGTCGAGGCCGCCCGCGCCGGCGAGCAGGGCCGCGGCTTCGCGGTGGTCGCCGGCGAGGTGCGCGGCCTGGCGCAGCGCAGCGCCGCCGCGGCGCGCGAGATCCGCGGCCTGATCGCCGCCTCGCACGAGCGGGTGGCCGAGGGCGCGCAGCTGGTCGACGGCACCGGCGAGCGCATGCGCGCCCTGGTCGAGGCGGTGCGCCGCGTCGGCACGCTGTTCGAGGCGATCAACGCCGACGCCACCGACCATGCCGAGGGCCTGCGCATGGTCACCGGGTCGGTCGACGAGCTGGGCCGCGTGACCCAGCACAACCAGCTGCTGGCGCGCCGCGGCGGCGTCACCGCCCAGGTGCTGCAGGAGCAGCTGCAGCGCCTGGACACGGTGCTGGACACCTTCCGCATCGGCGGCCCGCCCGCCGGCCAGGCCGACACCGACCCGCTGCCCGAGCTGGCCAAGCGCCTGGCCGAGGCCGAGGCCGAGACCCGCGCCAGCCTGGCCGCCGCCGCCACCGCGCGCCCGCCGGCGGCCACCGGCCAGGCCGCGCCGGCGCCGGCCGGCGGCGGCGTCGAGTTCTTCTGACGCGCCGGCCGGCGGCAGCGACATGGCAGGCTCCGGGACGCTGCAGCCCTCGGCAGCGCCGGCGGCGGCCGGCGCGCGGCCGGCGCGCGGCGCCTGGCGCCGGCTGCGGCCCGGCGGCCTGCATGGCCGCCTGCTGGCCAGCGTCTCGGCGGTGGTGCTGGCCACGCTGGCCGCGCTGGCGGCACACACCGCGCACCGCGGCGGCGCCCAGGCGCTGGACCAGGCCCGCGCGCAGGGCGCGGCGATCGCCCGCAGCGTCGCACTGGCCGGCGCCGCCGCGCTGCGCGCCGGCCAGCCCGAGGCCCTCGAGCCGCTGCTGCTGGGCCACGCCGCCCTGCCCGGGGTGGTCTCGCTGCAGGTGCTGGACGCGCGCGGCCGCCTGGTCGGCCAGGCGCAGCCCGACGGCACGGGCCGGGCCCGGCTGGTGCTGGCGCCACCGCAACCGCTGCCAGTGCCGCCGGCCGACGGCCGCGCCAGCGCCGGCGCGCTGGACACGCCAGCGCACCTGGTGGCCTGGGAGCCAGTGCCGGGCGGCGCGCCGCCGGCCTGGGTGCGGGTGGAGCTGCGCCTGGCGGCGCTGCACGCGCCGGCGCTGGACCAGGCCTGGCGCGCGCTGGCGGCCGGCCTGGTCGCCGCGCTGGGCAGCGCGCTGGCGCTGCACATGCTGCTGCGCGGCCCGCGGCGCGCGCTGGGCGAGGCCCAGGGCTTCGCCGCCGCGCTGGCGCAGGCCGACGGCCGCCAGCTGGCGCTGGACGCCGACGGCCCGCACGAGATCCGGGCGCTGGGCCTGGCGCTGAACGAGGCCTCGCAAGGCCTGGCCGAGCAGCGCCAGACGCTGGAGCGCACGCTGGCCGAGCTGGCGCGCCAGCGTGCCGAGCTGCACGACGGCCACCTGCAGCTGACCGCGGTGTTCGCCCTCAGCCCCGACGGGCTGCTGACCTTGGACGCCGCCGGCCGGGTGCGGCATGCCAACCCGGCCTTCTGCCGGCTGACCGGGCTGAGCGCCGACGTGGTGCAGGGCTGGAGCCAGGCCGAGCTGGAGGCCCAGCTGCGCATGCTCAGCGCCGACCCCGCCGACTGGGCCGGGCTGGAGCCCTGCTTCGCCGCCGGCACGCCCGGTGCGCCCGGCACGGCCGACGGTCTGCGGCTGGCGCTGGCCGCACCGCAGGCGCGCACGCTGGCGCTGCTGGGGCGCCAGGCGGCCCCGGCGGGCGAGGCCGCCCGCACGCCGCCCGGCGAGGCCCGCGTGACGCGGCTGCTGTGCCTGCGCGACGTGACCCGCGAGGCCGAGCTGGACCGGATGAAGAGCGACTTCCTGTCCACCGCCGCGCACGAGCTGCGCACGCCGCTGGCCAGCATCTACGGCTTCGCCGAGCTGCTGTGCCACCGCAGCTTCGAGCCGGTGCGCCAGGCGCGGATGCTGGAGGCCATCCACCGAAACAGCGGCGTGATGGCGCACATCCTCAACGACCTGCTGGACCTGTCGCGCCTGGAGGCGCGCCGGGGCAGCGACTTCCGCCGCCAGCCCTGCGACCTGGGCGAGCTGGTGACGCGCTGCCTGGCCGACCAGGCGCCGCCGCCGGGCCGCGAGCCGCCGCAGCTGCTGGCCACCGGCGGCAGCCTGCCGGTGCGCGTGGACGCCGGCAAGATCCGCCAGGTGCTGGCCAACCTGCTGAGCAACGCCTACAAGTACTCGCCGCAGGGCGGCCCGGTGCGGGTGCGGCTGCTGCGCGACCTCGACCCGACGCGGCTGCCGCGGGTGGGCTTCGAGGTCGCCGACAGCGGCATCGGCCTGACGCCGCAGCAGCAGGCGCGGGTGTTCGAGCGCTTCTACCGCGCCGACCCCAGCGGCACGATCCAGGGCACCGGGCTGGGCATGAGCATCGTGCGCGAGATCGTCGCGCTGCACGGCGGCGAGGTGCAGCTGCACAGCCGCGCCGGCCAGGGCACCGAGGTGGCGGTGTGGCTGCCGCTGGCGGCCTGAACGCGGCCGGCCGAGCGCCTCAGAGGCTGAGAGGGTGTCGATCGCGGCCGAGCGGCGCGCCCCAGGCCGCCGGTCGATCTGGGCGCAAGGCGCAGCCAGAGCCCGGGCCATGGCAAGCATCTGCAACGACGAGCGGACGGCTTGGGGCGTGACGAGCGGGCATGCGCGAAAGACGCTCAGCCTCTCAGTCGCCCGCCGCGGCGGCGGCGCCGCGGTCGTCGTGGGCGATGCGGTGGTGCACGCGGCGCAGCGTCCACCAGGCCAGGCCGGCCAGCAGCGGCAGCGCCGCGCCGGTGACCAGGTCGGGCGAGACCGGCAGGCCAGCGGCCTTGGCCGCCTTGGCCGCGTAGCCGACCAGGCCGGCCATGTAGTAGGCGATGGCCGCCACCGACAGGCCCTCGACCGTCTGCTGCAGCCGCAGCTGCAGCTGCGCGCGCCGGGCGGTGGCCGCCAGCAGGGCCTGGTTCTGGCGCTGGCGGGCGATGTCCACCCGGGTGGACAGCAGGCTGCTGGCCTGGGCCACGCGCTCGGACAGGTCGTGCAGGCGCTGCGAGACGGTGGCGCAGGTGGCCATCGCCGGGTTGAGGCGGCGGGTCATGAACTCGTCCAGCGTCTGCAGCCCGGGCAGGCGCTGCTCGCGCAGCTCGGCGATGCGCGTGGCCGCCAGCGCGTGGTAGGCGCGGCCGGCGCCGAAGCGGAACTGGCTGGCCGCCAGCGCGCGCTCGACCTCGGCGGCCAGCGCGGTCAGGCGCTGCAGCAGGGCCTCGTCGGCGCCGCTGTCCTCGGCGATCTGCGCGGTCAGCTGGGCCAGCGTGGCCTCCACCGCCTGCAGCCGCGGCCACTGCTGGCGCGCCAGCGGCAGGGCCAGCAGGGCCATCATGCGGTAGGCCTCGATCTCGAACAGGCGCTGCAGCAGGCGGCCGGTGGGCAGCGCCGCGGGCGCGCCGTCCAGCCACAGCAGCAGGCGGCCGAAGCCGTCGGCGTGGATGCGGAAGTCGGTGTAGACGCGGGCCGCGCCGTCGGCCACGCGGGCGCCGACGACCACGTGCTCGCCGAAGTGCGCGGCGATGGCAGCGCCGTCGGGCGCGTCGTCGGCGCCGCCCACCGCCACCCGCGCGTGCACCGCGGCCACGGTGCGCCCGGGCACGCCGGCCAGCCAGCCGGCCGGCAGCAGCGCGGCGGCGGTGTCGTCGAAGGGCCGCGCGTCGTCGGCGCGGCCGGGGCCGGCGGCGATCACCGTGTAGCTGGAGAACTCGCCGTGGCGCTCCCACTGCAGGCGCAGCACGCCCAGTGCCGCCGCCCACTGCGTCTGCCCGGGCGCCGGCGGCGCGGCGCCGTGGTGGCGGCACAGCGCCTCCAGGTGGGTCTGCTCGTCGGCGCGGCGCTCGTCGGCCACCAGCACCGCGACATAGCTGGCGCGCGCCGGCGCCGCCACCGGGGCCGAGGGCCGGGCGTGCACCTCGTCGGCCAGGCGGGGACGGTCGGGGTGGTCGGGCGGAAGCAGGGCGAGGGACATGGCGCGCACGGCGATTCGGCTGGCGCGCGCAGCTTAACCCGCGGCGCGGCGCCGGCCGACGGCGCCGTGACGTGCGTCACGCCAGCGGCGACGCAGCTGTGACCAGCTGTGCCAATCGCCGCCGGCAGGCCGGCCGGCGGGCCTGCGCGGGGTCAAGTCGCGGCGCCGGCCTGCCGAAAGCCCGGAAGACGCGGGCGGTCTGCCCGCCATCTTTGGCTTTCAGGAAGTTCCAGGTCATGTCGGTGAAGGTCGATGTCGATGCGCTGCGGGTGGGGATGTTCGTGCACCTCGACCTGGGCTGGTGGGCGCACCCGTTTGCGCTGTCGAGCTTCTTGCTGACCTCGCCCGAGCAGATCGCGACGATCCGCGGCCTGGGGCTCAAGCGCGTGCGCTGGAGCCCGGAGCGCAGCCGCCTGAGCGAGCCGGAGGGCACGCCGGACGACACCCCGGCCGCCGCCGCCAACGATGCCGCGCTGGGCGACGGCGGCCAGGACGCGGCCGCCTCGTCCGGCGACGCGGCCCGGGCTGCCGCGGGCGACACGGCCCCGGCGCGCGCCGACAGTGGCGACAGTGCCGACAGTGCCGCGAGCGACGAGGGCGACGGCCACGGCGACGGCAGCGGGCCGGCCGGTGGCGCACCGGCCGCGCAGCGCGCCGAGCTGGCCGCCCAGCGCGCCGCGCAGCGCCTGTGCGAGCAGCAGTGCCAGGAGGCCGGCGCGGCCTGGAACGAGGCCCAGCGCCTGGTGCCGACCACGCCGGCGCAGGCCCGCGAGGTCACCGAGGCGCTGACCCGCTCGCTGCTGGACAAGCTGCTGGTCGACCGCGAGATGTGCGTGCGCGTGCTCAGCGAGGGCGCGGGCGACCGCGTCACCACGCACGCGCTGAACGTGGCCGTGATCTCGCTGCTGATGGGCCGGGTCTTCGGCTTCGGCGCCGACGACATGCTGGACCTGGGCGTCGGCGCGCTGCTGCACGACGTCGGCAAGATCGACCTGCCCGAGCGCGTGCGCCACGGCAGCGCCCTGCCGCTGAGCGCCGTCGAGCTCGCCGCCTACCAGGAGCACGTGGCCCTGGGCCTGGGCCACGGCCAGCGCATGGGCCTGCGCGAGGGCGCGCTGGCGGTGCTGGCCCAGCACCACGAGATGGCCGACGGCAGCGGCTTCCCGGGGCGGCTGAACCTGGACCGCATGAGCACCGCGGCGCGCATCGTCTCGCTGGTCAACCGCTACGACAACCTGTGCAACCCGCCGCAGGTGGCCGCCGCGCTGACGCCGCACGAGGCGCTGTCGACGATCTTCGCGCAGAGCCGCAGCAAGTTCGACGCGACCATGCTCAACGCCTTCATCCGCATGATGGGCGTGTACCCGCCGGGATCGCTGGTGCAGCTGACCGACGACCGCTACGCGACGGTGGTCAGCTGCAACTCCTCGCGTCCGCTGAAGCCGCGGGTGCTGGTGTGCGACACCGCGGTGCCGCTGGACCAGGCCCTGCTGCTGAACCTGGACGGCCAGACCGACATCGGCATCCGCCGCAGCCTCAAGCCGACGCAGCTGCCGGCCGCCGCGCGCGACTACCTGTCGCCGCGGCCGCGCATGGTGTACTTCTTCGAGCCGGTGGCCGCACCGGCACCGGTGTCCCACCAACGGCTCGCCGCGTGAGCGCACTGCCCGCCACCGTCGACACCGCCGCCGCGGCGCTGGCCGCGTGGCGTGCGCTGCTGCAGGCGCTGGGCGAGCCCGCCTGGCTGGTCTGCCCGCTGCGGCTGGTCGTGCTGGCGGTCAACGCCGAGGCGCTGGCCCTGCTGGGCCAGGCCGAGGCCGCGGTGCTGGGCCAGGCGGCCGACACGCTGATCGCCACGCCCGAGGACCTGGCCTTCTGGGACGAGGTGCGCGCCAGCCCGGCCGGCACCGGCGGGCCGCAGCTGCACTCCGACACCGTGCTGGTCGACGGCAGCGGCCGCCTGGTGCAGGTCACCCGCCGCGTGCGCCGACTGCAGCCCGACGGCGCCGCCCTGCCCGCGCCCTGGCTGGTGGCGCTGCACGACCGCAGCGCCGCGCAGGCCGAGGCCGACGAGCGCGAGCTGCTGCTGTCGGAGCTGCAGGCGACGCTGGAATCCACCGCCGACGGCATCCTGGTCACCGACCTGGCCGGCCGCATCCGCGCCTTCAACCGCCGCTTCGCGCAGATCTGGGGCCTGCCCGAGTCGCTGCTGACGCAGCGCCAGGACGACGCGATCTACGACTGGATGCGCCGCAGCGTGTGCGAGCCCGAGGCCTACAGCCGCCGCCTGGCGCAGATCCAGGAAGCCACGCTGCTGCAGGCCAGCGAACGCATCACCCTGCACTCGGGCCAGGTGCTCGAGCGCGTGACCCAGCCGCAGCACTGCCGCGGGCGGCCCTGCGGCCGCGTCTGGTCCTTCCGCGACCACACCGACCTGGTGGCGGCCGGCCAGCGCATCGAGGCGATGGCCTCCACCGACGCGCTGACCGGCCTGTTCAACCGCCGCCAGATGGCCCAGGTGCTGGCCGAGGCGCTGCGCCAGGCGCGGCGCAGCGGCGGCACGCTGGCGCTGCTGCTGCTGGACCTGGACCGCTTCAAGCAGATCAACGACGGCCTCGGCCACGAGATCGGCGACCGCGTGCTGCTGGACTGCGCCGAACGCCTGAAGGCCTGCCTGCGCCAGGGCGACGTCGTCGCGCGCATGGGCGGCGACCAGTTCGCGCTGCTGGTGCACGAGGCCGACGCGCGCGGCGCCCAGGCCACCGCGCTGCGCGTGCTCGACGCGGTCTCGCACCCCTGCTCGGTCGAGGGCATGCAGTTCACGCTGACCTGCAGCGTCGGCATCGCGCTGTTCCCGGCCGACGGCACCGACGCCGAGACGCTGACGCGCCACGCCGAGTCGGCGATGCAGCGGGCCAAGCAGGGCGGGCGCGGCTGCTTCCGCTTCCACCAGCCGCAGCACGATGCCGACATGCGCCAGCGCATGCGCCTGGACCACGCGATGCGCCAGGCGCTGGCCAGCCAGCGCTTCCGCCTGCACTACCAGCCGCAGGTCTGCCTGCGCAGCGGCCGCGTCATCGGCGCCGAGGCGCTGATCCGCTGGCGCGACCCCGAGCTGGGCGAGGTCTCGCCGGGCACCTTCATCCGCATCGCCGAGGAGACCGGCTTCATCGTGCCGATCGGCGACTGGGTGCTGAGCCAGGCGGTGCGCCAGGCCGCGCGCTGGCGCACCGGCGGCCTGGTGATGCCGGTGTCGGTCAACGTCTCGGCGCTGCAGTTCCAGCAGGCCGACTTCAACGACCGCGTCGCCGCGGCGCTGCGCGAGCACGAGCTGCCGGGCGAGCTGCTGGAGCTGGAGCTGACCGAGTCGATCCTGGTGCACGACGCCGACGAGGCGCTGGCCCGGCTGTCGCAGCTGGCCCACCTGGGCGTGCGCCTGGCGATCGACGACTTCGGCACCGGCTACTCCAGCCTGGCCTACCTCAAGCGCTTCCCGATCGAGCGGCTGAAGATCGACCGCGGCTTCGTCCAGGGCGTGCCCGGCGACGACAGCGACGGCGCCATCGTGCGCGCGATCGTGCAGATGGCCCAGGCGCTGGGGATGAAGGTCATCGCCGAGGGCGTGGAGACCGAGGCGCAGCGCCAGTTCCTGGTCGACCTGGGCTGCGACGAGTTCCAGGGCTTCCTGTTCGCCCCGGCGCTGGACGCGATGAGCTTCGAGCAGCGCCTGCTCGGCCACCGCGAGCGCCCCCAGCGGCCGCGGCTGAGCCTGGTGCGGCGCTGAGCCGCCGGCGGCCCGCCCGCCGGCGTCGCCCGAGGCACAATCACCGCCGGCCCGCCAGCGCGGGCGCGAGGTGACGATGCTCTACAAGTTCAAGTCCAAGGCCAGCGGCGACGTGATCATGCTCGGGCCCAACGGCGACGCGCTGCTGCGCGCCGTCGGACGCGAACCCGCCGCCCGCGGCATCTTCGAGCCGGCGGCGATGCCGGCGGCCATCGCCGCGATCCAGCAGGCCATCGCCGCCGACGAGGCCGCCCGCGCCGATGCCGAGGCCGAAGCCGCCGCGCGCGGCGAGGCGGTGCCGCCGCGCGGCGACGGCGTCGCGCTGCGCCAGCGCCTGTGGCCGATGGTCGAGATGCTGCAGCGCGCCAGCGCGGCCGGCGAGCCGGTGGTCTGGGGCGTCTGAAGCGCCCGCGCCGCGAGCAACTTGGTCCTGGAGTGCAGACGATGAAGATCTGGAGCGACGCCTGGAACAACGGCGAGCCCATCCCCGAGCGTTACGCGGCCGGCCGCCTGGCGGCCGAGGGCGTGGACTTCGGCGAGAACCTGAGCCCGCCGCTGGCCTGGTCCGACCTGCCGGCGGGCACCCGCTCGCTGGTGCTGGTGTGCCACGACTTCGACGTGCCCAGCCGCGCCGACGACGTCAACCAGCCCGACCGCGAGGTGCCGGCCGAACTGGAGCGGGTGGAGTTCTTCCACTGGCTGCTGGTCGACCTGCCGCCCGGGGTGCAGCGCCTGGCCGAGGGCGAGTGGAGCCGCGGCTTCACGCCGCGCGGCAAGCCCGGGCCGGCCACCGAGGGCCCGGCACGCCAGGGCCTGAACGACTACACCGGCTGGTTCGCCGGCGACCCGGCCCGCGCCGGCCGGTACTTCGGCTACGACGGCCCCTTCCCGCCGTTCAACGACTCGCTGGTGCACCACTACGTGTTCACGCTGTACGCGCTGGACGTGCCGCGCCTGGCGGTCGACGGCGCCTTCACCGGCGCCCAGGTGCGCGAGGCCCTGGCCGGCCACGTGCTGGGCGCGGCCACGCTGTCGGGCACCTACACGCTCAACCGCCGCCTGCGTGGTGGCTGACGCCGCCGCCACGGGCGCCGGCGAGGCGCCCACGCGCATCGTCGCGATCCGCCACGGCGAGACGGCCTGGAACGCCGAGTCGCGGCTGCAGGGCCAGCTCGACATCCCGCTGAACGCGCTGGGCCGGCGCCAGGCGGCGGCGCTGGCCGGCGCCTTGCGCGACGAGGGCATCGACCTGGTGGTGGCCAGCGACCTCGGCCGCGCCTGGGAGACCGCGCGCGCGCTGGCCGGCCCGCTGGGCCTGCCGCTGCAGGCCGAGCCCGGCCTGCGCGAGCGCGGCTTCGGCCTGCTGGAAGGCCACACCTACCGCGAGATCGACGAGCGCTGGCCCGAGATGGCGCGGCGCTGGCGCACGCGCGACCCGGACTTCGCCCCCGAGGGCGCGGAGAGCCTGCGCGGCTTCTACGCCCGCGCGGTGGCCACCGCCGAGCGCTGGGCGCTGGCCCACCCCGGCCGCACCCTGGCGCTGGTCAGCCACGGCGGCGTGCTCGACTGCCTGTACCGCGCCGCCGCGCGCATCGCGCTGGACGCGCCGCGGACCTGGGTGCTGGGCAACGCCGGCATCAACCGGCTGCTGCACACGCCCCAGGGCTTCACGCTGGTCGGCTGGAACGACGCCGCCCACCTCGACGGGCTGGCCGTCGACGAGGGCAGCGCCTGACGCGGGCGCCGCGCCGGCTCAGCGCCGGATCTCGCGCCAGGCGTTCTTGGTCGCCGCGATCGGCACCACCCGCGTCAGGCTGCGGCGGAACACGCCGTTGTCCGAGGTGTGGCTGGTGCCCACCAGCTGGCCGTTGCTGACGCGCAGCACGCTCAGCCGCGAGGCATTGGCCGTCGACGAGATCTGCACCGAGGCGAAGTCGGCATAGGCCGACTGCAGGCCGGTGGTGATGTCGATCAGGTAGAGGAAGGAGCTCTGGCTGCAGTCGCTGCCGCTGTTGACGTTGGTGGTGAAGCCGATCGTGCCGTAAGCCACCGAGGGCTGGGTGTTGGCCTGCTCGCCGGCGGGCAGGTCGAAGTACCAGCCGCGCTGGGTGGCCCAGTCCACCGCCGAGCCGCTGAGCTCGGGCGAGGCGCCGCGGGTGTAGGTGCGCTGCACCAGGCTGTTGCGCGCGTTGGCCAGCGTCGTGCCGTCGGCGATGGCGTAGAAGGACTGGGTGCGCGTGCTGCCGAAGTCGGTGATGTCCAGCAGGCGGCCGGTGCCGATCAGCACCACGCGCTGGTTGGCGATGGTCACCAGTTCCGGCGCGGCGGTGATCGGCTGGAGGTTGCCCGAGGCGTCCTTCAGCGTGGCCAGCTTGACGGTGGTGCCGGCGGTCAGGTCGAAGTGCCACAGGTTGCCGAGCAGGTCGCCGCCGTAGACGTGGCGCACCGTGCCGTCTGCCTCGCGGTAGGCGGAGATGTGGGTCAGCCCGGCCTCGGCGCCGCCGGCCGCGCCGTCGGTGGTGACGAACTCGCCGCCGGAGACCACCGCGCCGGTGCTGGCGTCCAGCACCCACATGCGGCCCTTGCCGTCGCCGATGGTCTGGCCGTTGTCGTAGCCCGAGGTGACCAGCACCACGTCGCCCCAGCGCGCGGTCTTGGCCACCACCGGGCGGCCGTAGGAGTAGCCCATCTTGCCCTGGTTGGTGGTGTCGCTGGCGCTGGGGAACTGCCACATCGCGGCGCTGGCCAGCGCGGTGGCGCTCATGTCGCGCGGATTGCTCACGTCCAGCGCGTAGTAGTAGCGGCCGGCACCCCCCATCGCGCCGACCAGGATGCGCTTGCCGCTGGCGGTGATCTTGCCCAGCGACGGCGTCGCGTCCAGCCGGGTGCGGAAGGAGTAGTCGCGGCTGCTGATCTGGCCCAGGCTGGGCAGCACCGGGCCGGGGATGAAGGCCCAGTGCTCGACGCCGGTCTCGGTGTCGAAGGCGTGCAGCATGCCCTCGCCCGAGGCCATGTAGATCAGCTTGTCGTCGCGGCTAGGCACCGGCTCGGCGTTGATCACCGCGCCCATCAGGCTGGTGCGGGCACGGAAGCTGCTGCCCTCGCCGCTGCGGCTGCCGCGCAGGTAGTCCAGCACCGCGGTGTCGCTGCCCCAGGCGGCCGAGGGGTTGGCCACCGCGCCGATGGTGCTGTAGTTGGCGCTGGTCAGCGCCACGCCGGTGCCGCCGACGACGGTGGCGATCTTGCGCGTGCTCCAGTCGCGCGACAGCAGCAGCGACGCCGCCGACCAGCGCGGCGTGCTGGAGACCACGCCGGTGTCGGCGTTCACGCCGTTGGCCGTCAGGTCGCCGGCCCAGCCGGCCGGGGTGTAGGTGCCCAGGTAGGCCTGCGAGTCGCCGCGCGCCAGGTTGATCGAGGTCACCGCCAGGCCGCTCTGGCCGCCGATCTGGCCCAGGATGTCGTTGAACGCGGCCTGCAGCGACTGGCGCAGCGCGTCGGCATCGGTGGCCAGGTACATCTGGCCGCGGCCGTTGATCGTCGCGTGCCAGAGGTCGTCGATCATCGTCGGGTCGTCGGCCACCGGCGTCGGCCAGGTCGGCGGCGAGGCGAAGACGTCGGTGGCGAAGGGGTTGTCCGCCGTCGGGTACAGCGTGCCGCGGGCGCCCAGCGTGATCGCGTAGGTGGTGATGTGCAGGTCGGTGTTGCGGTCGGGGTTGCTGCGTGTGAGGTCGCCGGTGGGCAGCTTGCCCGCGGTCAGCGCCGAGCTGCCGCTGGCGCGCAACCGGTTGGTGAAGAAGCGCAGCGCCAGGTCGGCCTGCGAGCCGTCCGGGGTGGTCTGGTAGGGCGCGCCGCTGCCCCAGGTGCTGGCCGACTTGCCGCTGTCCCAGGACGGCGGGGTGATCGAGGTGGTGTTCGAGAAGCCGTCGGTCACCACGAACAGGCTGTTGCGCTGGCAGGCGTACTGCACGATGTTCGTGTTGGTGTTGAACTGGCCGCCGATGTACTTCATCGTGTAGTGCGTCGGCGTGCCCTGGGCGCTCATGCCGTTGAGGTAGAACTGGCCGGCGGCGGCGAAGCGGTTGCTGGCGTTGGAGGTGCCGTCGGCCTCGTACATCGTCGGCGCGCTGCAGCTGTTGCCCTCGGTGTCGTCGCAGAAGCGCACCACGCCCAGGCGCAGCGCGTTGACCGGCTCCAGCGCGCGGCCCATCGCCGCGGCCAGCAGCAGCTTGCGCTTGCGGTAGTAGGTGAACCAGTTGGCGAAGTTCTGCAGCTCGTCGGCGTAGCTGCGTCCCGAGGGGAAGCTGTTGCCGCTGCGGATCTCGTAGCGCCGCAGCTTGCCGACGCCGTCGGGCGCGTTGACGCAGGTCGAGCCGGGGTTGGTGGCCGGGTCGCTGACGGTGCAGTCGGGCGCGGCGACGCAACCGGTGGCGCCGCTGGGGCAGACGGTGCGGTGCCAGAAGGTCGCCGGGTAGTAGGGGATGGACGCCAGGCAGCGGCGGTCGGTGCCCACCTCGACCGTCTGGGTCAGCGTGCGCATGGTGCTGCCGCGGCAGGCGCCGGAGGTGGCGCTGTCGGCCGGCAGCTGGGTGCCGCTGGGCAGCACCATGCCCGGCAGGGCCCAGAACTTGAACTGGTTGTCGGTGAAGGTCGAGCCGGCGTTGGTGGCGTTCCAGTCCTGGCTGAGGTTGAGGGTCTTGGTCGTGCCGCCGGAGAACGGCCCCGGGTGGCCCGGCGCCGCGGTGGTGGACGCGTTGCTGTAGGTGCGCTGCGCGCCGCTGACATAGGCCGGCGACCAGGCCGGATAGGTCACCAGCGAGTTGTAGTACATCGGATTGAACGCGCTGGAACGCGTCCAGGCCAGCTGGGCGATCGGCGGCGCCACGCGGCCGTAGCTGCTGCCGTTGCTGTAGAGCTGGCCGCCGTTGTAGCTGCTGGCCTCGCCCATCGGGAACAGGTAGGACAGGCTGGCCTCGCTATTGGACGACTCCAGCGGCCGGCCGTTGGTGCTGTCCCAGGCGGACTTGCGCGTCTCGCTCCACCAGATGAAGCCGTTGTCGGTGCGCAACGCCATCTCCCAGTCCATCGACCCGGAGTCGTCCATCGCGAAGACCACGTTGGGCTTGGCCAGCACCGAGGTCTTCAGCGGCAGCTCGGCCACGTTGGTGGCCTGCGAGGCCAGCCCGAAGAGCAGGCCGCCCAGCGCCAGCGTGGCCTGGGCCGCTTTCAGCAGTTCTCTCATCGTCGAATCCGTGCCGGTGGGTGCGGGGTGGCGCAGCGTCGTCGGTCTCAGCTGCCGCGGGTGACCATGGCCTGGGTCCAGACCTGGGTGTCCTTGGGCCCGATGACGCGCACCGTGACCCGGAACTGCCGCGAGTTCGGCGGGTCGGGGCGCTCGGCGCCCTCGCGGTTGCTCTCGGTCTGCAGCACCTGGCGCACCAGGCACTGCCGCAGCGCGTCGGTCACCGGCGTGACGCTGCACAGGCGGTCGACCACGTAGCGCACGCGGTAGTTGTCCACCACCACCTCGGGCGCGTTGTCCCAGTTGACGCCGGGGATGCCGGCCGCGTCGGTGGCCTGGGTGGTCGGGAAGTACCAGCCGCCGGTGGCGGTGTCCTCGCTGGCCAGCGCGCGCACCGCGGCGAAGCCGGTGTTCAGCCCGATCTCGGAGGCCTGCAAGGCCGCGTCGCTGGTCGCGGCGTTGCCACCGGCCAGCGTGGCGACCTCGCTGATGCGGGCCATCGCCAGCGCACCGACGAGCATCACCGTCAGCAGGATCAGCACCAGCACGATGCTGTTGCCGCGCTGGCCGCGCAGCGCGCGGGCGGACGGGCGGGCGGTCATGGCAGCTGCCCCCAGACCAGGTTGCGCAGCGGCACGACCAGCGTGCTGCTGCGGTAGCGGAAGCAGCGCCAGTCGCTGACATCGGGCTCGATGGTCTCGCCGAACAGCGTCGGCTTGGCCTCGCTGGCCAGGCAGTTGCCGCCGGCGTCGGCCTTCTCGCGCTGCGGCGAGCGCACCAGCAGGCCCAGGCGCAGCGCGCGCACCTGGCCGATGTTGGCGGCGGTCAGGCTGGACCAGCCGCTGTCGGTGGCGTCGCGCCAGTCGGCCAGCGTGGGGTTGCCGGCCGCGGACGAGACGCCGTACTCGACGCGCAGGCCGATGACGTTGCGCACCAGCACGGCCGAGGTGCCGGCCAGCGGCTGCTCCAGCACCAGGTTGCCGTCGACGACCCGGTAGCGCTGCCAGCGCAGCGTGCCCAGCAGCGTGATGCGGCCGGTGGTGGCCGGGTAGGCCGGCAGGCTGGCGAAGGCGGCCTTGTTGTGGTTGCCGGTGTTGGCCAGGGCCAGCACCTGGGGCGTGTCCACCGTGCCGGCGGTGACGCCGGTGACGGTGCGCACCGTGCACAGCCCGGTGGCGGCCGGCGCCAGCAGCACCGCCTGGCCGGCGGCCACCGGCAGCGTCGACAGCACCTCCACCGAGGTGGTGGTGCTGGCCGAGGCCAGCGGCAGGTTGGCGCCGGCGGCGACGTCGTCGGCGTAGACCACGTCCAGGCGGTCGTTGCCGTTGCTCCGCGTGACCGCCAGCGGCGCGAAGGCCGCGCCGTCGGACACCAGCGCATTGCCGATGCTGAGGTTGAGCTGGCTGCACAGCGGCTGCCGGCCGTCGAAGAAGCCCAGGCCGGCGGCGGCGACCTCGTTGCGGATGGCCCCCAGCGCCGCAGCGGTGCTGAGCAGGCCGCCGCCAGCCACCGCGGCCTGGCGCTGGCCGTTGCCGAACACGCGCAGGCTGCTCAGCGCGGCCAGGCTGACCAGCAGGCCGATGACCAGGCCGATCATCAGCTCGACCAGGGACAGCCCGCGCGCCGGGGGGCGGCGCCGGGCGGGGACGGCGACGCGGTCAGCGCACATCGGTGGTCATCTGCAGGGTGTGGGCGTCCTGCGCGGCCTTGCCGGTCCAGCGCAGCGTGACCGTGAAGCGGCTGGTGCCGGTGTTCAGCGTGCTCAGCGCGGCGTCGTTGCCGGGCAGCGCGGCCAGCGCGCGGGTCTGCCAGTCGGTTGCCCGCGAGGCCGCCGCCGCGCTGGGGCAGGTGCCGGTGGCCGGCAGGGTGTAGCAGGCGGCGTTGGCGGTGTCGACCAGCACGGTGCTGAGCAGCTCGTCGGCGAACTGCGCGGCCACCATGCGGCCCTGGGCCTCGGTGCCCTGGCTGATCAGGCCGGACTGGAAGCGCGCCAGGCCGAGCAGGCCGACGCTGAGGATCAGCACCGCCACCAGGCCCTCGAGCAGGCCCATGCCGCGCTGGGCGGCACGTGCCGCACGGCGCATCGCGGGAGCCGGCCGCGTGCTCATGAGCAGTCCAGCTGGTTGCCGCACAGGCGCACGCCGCCGCCGCCGTCGATGCGCAGCCCGGGGCAGCGCAGTTCGGCAGAGCAGGTCACCCCAGTCTTGAGCAGGTCGATGGCCACCGCGGTGCCGAAGGGCAGCGGCGTGCCCCGGCTGCCGAAGTCGACCTGCACCGCATTGGCCACGCCGACGTTCTCCGACAGCAGCCGGGTGCGCAGCAGCGTGCCGTCGTCGCCGCCGCTGCTCATGTCGCGCACGGTCACGGTGCTGCCGCTGACCGCCAGCCGCGTGGTCGCGTTGCGCTTGATGGCCTCGGCCTGCGCGTACAGCGCCTCGCCCAGCAGCGCGTTGCCGCCCTCGCGCAGGCGCGCGTTGGTGATGTAGTCGCTCAGGTAGGGCACGGCCATGCCCAGCAGGATGGCGACGATGGCCAGGGTGGCCATCAGCTCGATCAGCGTCAGGCCGCGCAAGGCGCGGCGCGGCGGCCTCAGCTGTCGCATGTCTGCCCCTTGATGCTCCAGCACGCGGTGCTGGGCACGCCCTTCGGGTGGGCCACGGTGCGCCGCGTCGCGTTGTGGTCGATCGAATAGGTGTAGCCGGACAGGCCGCCGCCGCCGGTGGCGGTGGCGGTGAAGCCCTGGCCGCTGTCGCTCAGCGCGCAGGTGACCGTGAAGTTCGACGCCGTCGGCACCGCCAGCCGGCAGCCGCTGGTGCCGTAATTGCCGTTGTCCTGGTAGGACTGCTCCATGCGCATCGCGTACGAGGTCAGCGCCTCCAGCCCGACGGGGATGCGCGAGCGCGTGATGTAGGCGTTGTACGAGGGCAGCGCGATGCCCGCCAGGATGGCCACGACGGCGACGGTGACCATCAGTTCGACCAGGGTGAATCCGCGCTGATGCACCGTTGCCATGGCATCCAGAATCCGCAAGCGCCGCCGGCAGGACCCTCGGCGGCATCGGGCGCCCCAGGCGGCACCGGGCTGCCGGGGAATCTGTCCTGGTTTCGGCCGGCCCGCCGGCCAACTTGAGCCGGGAGTGTAACCAGAGTTCTCTGCACCCGCCGGCCACGCCAGGCCCCGCAGCACCGCCGCGAGCCTGGGGTTTCCGCGCTCAGGACATTCCCCTAGCGGGCACCCGGGCCCGAGATTCCGCTGGCTAGACTGCCGTTCAACCAATTGAACTGCCGTGAGCCTGCTCGACGCCACCCCCAGCCGCCCGGCCCGTGCCGGACAGCCCGCACCGCTGGTGCCGGCGGTGGCGCGCGCCGTGGCGCTGCTGGACCGCCTGGCCCAGCAGCGCCGGCCGCAGACCATGACCCGCCTGGCGGCCGACCTGGGCCTGCCCAAGAGCAGCGTGCACGGCCTGTGCAACACCCTGCTGGCCCTGGGCTACCTGCGCCGGCTGGACGACGGCAGCCTGGCCATCGGCGCGCGGGTGATGAGCCTGGCCGAGGCCTTCCTGGCCAGCACCGACGTGGTGCGCGAGTTCGAGGCCCTGTGGCGCGACGAGCCGCCCGCCGAGACCGCGGTGCTGACCATGCTCGACGGCGCCGAGGTGGTCTACCTGGCGGTGCGCCCCGGCACCCAGCCGCTGACCCTGTCCTTCACCCGCGGCATGCGCCTGCCGGCGCATCTGGCGGCCACCGGCCGGGCGATGCTGGCCGCGCTCGATCCGGCCGCGGCCCGCGCCCGGCTGGGCGGCGGCGCGCTGGCCGCGCTGACCCCGCGCAGCCTGACCGACCGGTCGGCGCTGGCCGACGAGCTGGCCGCCACCCGCGCGCGCGGCTACAGCACCGACGACGAGGGCCTGCGCCTGGGCGTCTACGGCCTGGGCGCCGCGGTGCTGGACGCCGCCGGCCGGCCGATCGCCGGCGTCGGCATCTGCCTGAACAAGACCGCGCTGGAGCCGGGCGAGCTGGCGCGCCAGACCCAGCGCGTGATCGACGCCGCGGCCGAGCTGTCGCGGCGCCTGGGCGGCAGCAGCGCGCTGGCCCCCGCAACCCCCATTTCCCCCACGGCGAACGCGGCATGAGCAGCACCGACACCATTCTCGAAACCCGCGGGCTGACCAAGGAGTTCAAGGGCTTCGTGGCGGTCAGCAACGTCGACCTGAAGGTCCGGCGCGGCACGATCCACGCGCTGATCGGCCCCAACGGCGCCGGCAAGACGACCTGCTTCAACCTGCTGACCAAGTTCCTGACGCCCACGCGCGGCCAGATCCTGTTCGAGGGCCAGGACATCACCAGCGAGGCGCCGGCGCACATCGCCCGCCGCGGCGTGATCCGCTCGTTCCAGATCTCGGCGGTGTTCCCGCACCTGTCGGTGCTGGAGAACGTGCGCGTGGCGCTGCAGCACAAGCTGCACAACGGCTTCCGCTTCTGGCAGAGCGAGCGCTCGCTGGACCTGCTCAACGGCCGCGCGATGGAGCTGCTGCGCGCCGTCGACCTGGAGAAGTACGCCGACATCCCCGCCGTGGAGCTGAGCTACGGCCGCAAGCGCGCGCTGGAGATCGCCACCACGCTGGCGATGGACCCCAAGCTGATGCTGCTCGACGAGCCGACCCAGGGCATGGGCACCGAGGACGTGGACCGCATCCGCCAGCTGATCAAGAAGGTGGCGGCCGACCGCACGGTGCTGATGGTCGAGCACAACATGAGCGTGGTCTCCAGCATCGCCGACACCATCACCGTGCTGCAGCGCGGTGCCACGCTGGCCGAGGGGCCGTACGAAGAGGTGTCGAAGAACCCGGCCGTGATCGAGGCCTACATGGGCAGCGCCCAGACCGAACTGAAAGGCGCGCACTGAGATGGCCAAGCGCTTCCTCGAGATCAAGAACCTGCACGGCTGGTACGGCGAGAGCCATGTGCTGCACGGCGTGAACCTGCACGTCGACGAAGGCGAGGTCGTCACCCTGCTGGGCCGCAACGGCGCCGGCCGCACCAGCACGCTGCGCGCGATCATGGGCCTGATCGGCCGCCGCGAGGGCTCGATCCAGGTGCACGGCCAGGAGACCGTGGGCATGGCCACGCACCGCATCGCCCGCCTGGGCCTGGGCTACTGCCCGGAGGAGCGCGGCATCTTCTCCAGCCTGTCGTGCGAGGAGAACCTGATGCTGCCGCCCGCGCTGGCCGCCGGCGGCATGAGCGTGGCCCAGATCTACCAGATGTTCCCCAACCTGCAGGAGCGCTCCAAGAGCCAGGGCACGCGCCTGTCGGGGGGCGAGCAGCAGATGCTGGCGGTCGCGCGCATCCTGCGCACCGGCGCCAAGCTGCTGCTGCTCGACGAGATCTCCGAGGGCCTGGCCCCGGTGATCGTGCAGAAGCTCGCCGAGATGGTGACCACGCTGCGCCAGCAGGGCTACACCATCGTGATGGTGGAGCAGAACTTCCGCTTCGCCGCGCCGCTGGCCGACCGCTTCCTGGTGATGGAGCACGGCGAGGTGATCCAGGAGTTCACCCAGGCCGAGCTGCCGTCCAAGCTCGACAGCCTGCACGAGTACCTCGGCGTCTGAGGCGACGCCACCTTCCCGCCCGTTCCCCAGCCCTTTGCACAAGGAGCACCGCATGTTCAAGTTCAGCCAACTCAAGGCCGTCAAGGCCGTGGCCGGCGCCGCCGCCGTGGTCGCCGCCGGCCTGTTCGGCGCCGCCGCGCCGGCCCAGGCGCAGATCTCGGGCGACACCATCAAGATCGGCCTGATCACCGACATGTCCGGCCTGTACGCCGACATCGACGGCCCGGCCGGCGTCGAGGCGATGAAGATGGCCGCGGCGCAGATGGGCGGCGCGATCAACGGCAAGAAGGTCGAGATCCTGTCGGCCGACCACCAGAACAAGGCCGACATCGCCGCCAGCAAGGCCCGCGAGTGGTTCGACACCCAGGGCGTGGACATGCTGATCGGTGGCAGCAACTCGGCCACCAACCTGGCGATGGCCAAGGTCGCGGCCGAGAAGAAGAAGCTGTTCATCGCCGTCGGCGGCGCCACCTCGGCGCTGACCAACGACCAGTGCAGCCCCTACACCGTGCACTGGGCCTACGACACCGTCGCGCTGGCCAAGGGCACCGGCAACGCGGTGGTCAAGGCCGGCGGCAAGAGCTGGTACTTCCTGCAGGCCGACTACGCCTTCGGCCAGGCGCTGCAGAGCGACACCGCCAAGGTGGTGCAGGCCGCCGGCGGCACCATCGCCGGCACCGTCAAGCACCCGCTGGCGGCCAGCGACTTCAGTTCCTTCCTGTTGCAGGCCCAGGGCTCGAAGGCGCAGATCCTGGGCCTGGCCAACGCCGGCGGCGACACCATCAACGCGATCAAGGCGGCCAACGAGTTCGGCGTCACCAAGACGATGAAGCTCGCCGGCCTGCTGATCTTCATCAACGACATCCACTCGCTGGGCCTGAAGACCACCCAGGGCATGTACCTGACCGACAGCTGGTACTGGAACCGCGACGCCGAGACGCGCGCGTGGAGCCGCCAGTTCTTCGAGAAGATCAAGCGCATGCCCTCGTCGATCCAGGCCGCCGACTACTCGGCCACGCTGCAGTACCTGATGGCCGTCAAGGCCACCGGCAGCGACGACACCGACAAGGTGCTGGCCCACCTGCGCAACACCAAGATCAACGACATGTTCGCCAAGGGCGGCTACATCCGCCCGGACGGCCGCATGGTGCACGACATGTACCTGATGCAGGTGAAGTCGCCCGACAAGTCGACCGAGCCCTGGGACTACTACAACGTGGTCCAGGTCATCAAGGGCGAGGACGCCTTCACCACCAAGGCCGAGTCCAAGTGCGCGCTCTGGAAGTGACGCGGGCCTGACCCGCGCCTGAAACGACAACGAAAGCCCGGCACGCCATGGAGATCTTCGGCATTCCCCTGCAAGCCTTCCTGGGCCAGCTGCTGCTGGGCCTGGTGAACGGCTCGTTCTACGCCATGCTCAGCCTGGGGCTGGCGGTGATCTTCGGCCTGCTGGGCATCGTCAACTTCGCCCACGGCGCGCTCTACATGATGGGCGCCTACGTGGCCTGGCTGGGCCTGGAGAAGTTCGGCCTGAACTTCTGGCTCGCCCTGGTGGCCGCGCCGATCATCGTCGGCGCGGTCGGCGTGGTCGTCGAGCGCACGCTGCTCAAGCACCTGTACAAGATCGACCACATCTACGGCCTGCTGCTGACCTTCGGCCTGGCGCTGATCGCCGAGGGCATCTTCCGCGACCAGTTCGGCGTCTCGGGCCAGCAGTACAGCGTGCCCGAATCGCTGCAGGGCGCGACCAACCTGGGCTTCATGGTGCTGCCCAACTACCGCGGCTTCGTGGTGGTGGCCTCGCTGGTGATCTGCCTGGGCACCTGGTGGGTGATCGAGCGCACTCGGCTGGGCGCCTACCTGCGCGCCGGCACCGAGAACCCGGCGCTGGTGCAGGCCTTCGGCATCAACGTGCCGATGATGGTGATGCTGACCTACGGCGCCGGCGCCGGCCTGGCGGCGATGGCCGGCGTGCTGGCCGCGCCGGTGATCCAGATCACGCCGCTGATGGGCAGCAACCTGATCATCATCGTCTTCGCGGTGGTGGTGATCGGCGGCATGGGCTCGATCATGGGCTCGATCCTGACCGGCCTGGCGCTGGGCCTGGTCGAGGGCCTGACCAAAGTCTTCTACCCCGAGGCCTCGAGCATCGTGGTCTTCGTGATCATGGCCATCGTGCTGATGATCCGCCCCGCTGGCCTGTTCGGCAAGGAAAAGTGATGAGCAGCAGCAACGCTGTCGATTTGGCGCGCCGCGCGCGCCTGGGCTGGGGCATCGGCCTGGCCCTGCTGGTGGCCGCGCCCTTCGTCGGCGTGTACCCCGTCTTCATGATGAAGGCGCTGTGCTACGCGATCTTCGCCTGCGCCTTCAACCTGCTGCTGGGCTTCACCGGCCTGCTGTCCTTCGGCCACGCCGCCTACCTGGGCGCGGCGGCCTACGCCACCGGCTGGCTGGTGCGCTCGGCCGGCTGGCCGCCCGAGCTGGGCGTGCTCGCCGGCGTGGCGCTGGGGGCCGCGCTGGGCGCGGTGGTCGGCTTCATCGCCATCCGCCGCCAGGGCATCTACTTCGCGATGATCACGCTGGCGATGGCGCAGATGGTGTTCTTCGTCTGCCTGCAGGCGCCGTTCACCGGCGGCGAGGACGGGCTGCAGGGCGTGCCGCGCGGCAAGCTGCTGGGCCTGCTGCCGCTGAACAGCGACCTGGTGCTGTACTTCGTCGTGCTGGCGGTCTTCGTCGCCGTCTTCCTGGCCGTGGTGCGCATCGTGCACTCGCCCTACGGCCAGGTGCTCAAGGCCATCCGCGAGAACGAGCCGCGGGCGATCTCGCTGGGCTACGACGTCGACAAGTACAAGCTGCTGGCCTTCGTGCTGTCCACCGCCATCGCCGGCCTGGCGGGCTCGATGAAGACCCTGGTGCTGGGCTTCGCCACGCTGTCGGACGTGCACTGGTCGCTCTCGGGCGAGGTGGTGCTGATGACCCTGCTGGGCGGCATGGGCACCTTCGCCGGCCCGGTGATCGGCGCCTTCACCATCATCGGCCTGCAGACCTACCTGGCCGACCGTGTCGGCTCCTGGGTGACGGTGATCATCGGCGCGATCTTCGTGGTCTGCGTGCTGGCCTTCCGCAAGGGCTTCGTCGGCGAGTTCAACGCCTGGCAGCAGCGCCGCGCCAAGCCCGCCGAGTGAGCGCACGCCCGGGGCCCCACGCGGTCCCGGGGCAGCGCGGCCGGCGGCTCACACCGCCAGCGCCGCGTCCGGCGGGCCGGCGCGCCAGGGCTGCGCGGCCAGGCGGGCCAGTGCGGCCGGCACCGCGTCGGCCGGCAGCGCAGGCGCGAACAGCCAGCCCTGCAGCACGTCGCAGCCCTCGGCCTGCAGGAAGCGGCACTGGGCATCGGTCTCGACACCCTCGGCGACCACCGACTTGCCCATGGTGTGGGCCAGGCCGATGATGGCGCGCACCAGGATCGCGTCGCCCTCGTCCTCGGTGACGTGGCGGATGAAGCGGCGGTCCATCTTCAGCCGCGACACCGGCAGCTCGCGCAGGTGGCCCAGCGACGAGTGGCCCATGCCGAAGTCGTCCAGCGCCAGGTGCACGCCCAGCGCGGCCAGCTGCGCCAGCAGCGACTGCGACTGTTCGTGGTGGGTCATCGCCGCGGTCTCGGTGATCTCGATCTCCAGCAGGCCGGCGCTCACCTGCCAGCGCGCCAGCGCCTGGCGCACGCGGTCGGCGAAGCCGGGATGGCGCAGCTGGTGCGGCGAGACGTTGACCGCCACGCGCAGCGCCAGCCCCTGGGCCTGCCAGACGGCGATCTGCCGGCAGGCGGCGTCCAGCACCCAGTCGCCGAGCCGGCCGATCAGCCCGGTGCTCTCGGCCACCGCGATGAAGCGCACCGGCGGGATCTCGCCCAGCTCGGCGTCGCGCCAGCGCAGCAGCGCCTCCACGCCCACCGGCCGGCCGTCTCGGGCATCGAACTGCGGCTGGTAGTGCAGCGCCAGCTGGTCGCGCTCGATGGCGCGGGTCAGCCGTCCCTGCAGCAGGGCCTTCTCGTCCATCTGCCGCGCCATCTGCGCGTCGAACAGCGCCCAGGTGCCGCGGCCCAGCTCCTTGGCACGGTACATCGCCATGTCGGCATGGCGCATCAGCGTGGACGCGTCGCGGCCGTCGGCCGGCGAGACGACCACGCCGATGCTGGCGCTGGGCCGGGTCTCGTGGTGGCCCTGCGTCCACGGCGTGCCGATGACCTCCAGCAACTTCTCGGCGACGGCGCCGACCTGGTCCAGGTCGGCCTGCTCGCGCAGCAGCACCGCGAACTCGTCACCGCCCAGCCGGGCCAGCGTGTCGCCGTTGCGCAGCGCGCCGCGCATGCGCCGCGCCACCTCGCGCAGCAAGGCGTCGCCGACGAGGTGGCCGTGGCCGTCGTTGATCGACTTGAAGTCATCCAGGTCGATCAGCAGCAGCGCTGCACCGGCCGCGCCGCGCTGCGCGTGCTCGACGGCGTGCGACAGCAGCTCGCCGAACATGTGCCGGTTGTACAGCCCGGTCAGCTCGTCGTGCATCGCCAGGTAGCGGGCACGCTCGTGCATCGCCTGCAGCTCGGTCAGGTCGTGCAGCACCGCCAGCGCCAGCGGGGTGTCGTCGCGGCGCAGCAGCCCCAGCGAGACGTCCACCGGCACCTCCCGCTGCGCGCGGTGCCACAGCGTCAGCCGCGGCACGCGGCCCATCGGCCGGTTCGAGGGCAGGTCGAAGAAGCGCTGCATGTGCCCGCCGTGGACGCCGCGCTTGTCCGGCGGCAGCAGCACGGCCAGCGGCTGGCCCAGCAAGCCGTCGCGGCTCCAGCCGCACAGCGCCAGCATCGCCGCGTTGGCGCCGACGACGATGCCGTCGCGGCCGACGACCAGCACGCCGTCGGGGATCAGCTCGATCAGCAGCGTCAGCTGGTCCCAGGGCGGGGACGGTGGCGCACCCAGCACGTCAGGCACGGGCGGGCATGGCGGGCCGGGATGCCGCGGCCTGGCGGCACGGCGAAGGCGACCGCGCGGCCGCCGGCAAGTCGAACCCCATGGTGGCACCTGCGGGCAGCGTGCCGCTGCGCCTTCGGGTCATGGCACGCATACCCTCTCCTCGGCCCAGGGCGGACCGTACAACACGCTTTGATGTTAGGCAAAGCCGACGCGCTCCGGCCGGCCCACGACCGCCTCGTGTGAGGCAGATCACAGCGACGTTGTCAGGACGCCGCAGCCGCCAGGCGCTGCAGCGAGGGCAGGTCGATCTCGACCCGCGCCGCGGGCAGGCGGCGCAGCACCCCGCGCCTCTCCAGCGCACGCAGCGTGCGGTTGATGCTCTCGCGGGTGGCGCACAGCAGCTCGGCCAGCGTGCCCTGGCTGGGCAGCTGCAGCGTGCGCCCCGGCTGCAGCGCCGCCAGCAGGCACAGCGCCATCGCGATGCGCTGCTCCAGCCGCGGCACGCGCGCCACCAGCCCCCAGTCCGACAGGCTGCGCAGCGCGCGGCGCAGGTGCGCCAGCGCCACGCCGGGCAGCAGCACCGAGGCAATCGCCGTGGTGCCGCGCGGCCCGCGCGCCGACACCGCGCACACGCCCACCGGGGTGATGGCCTCGGCGCTGAACAGCGAGGGCTGGCCCAGCGCGGAGGACTGGCCCAGCAGGTCGCCGGCACCGATCACCGCCACCGGCGTCTCGCGGCCGGCGGCATCGCGCTGGCGCACCACCAGCAGCCCGGTCTTGACGTACATCAGCCACTCGGCCATCTGGTCCTGGCGCTGCAGGACCGCGCCGCGGGGGAACAGGCGAGGCATCGGCACCTCGCCGGAGGGATCGGCCTCGGCTGCACGCTGGGGCTTCAGGGGGCAGCCGCTTGCCACGACACATTGCTCGCAAGGGGCACTGCTGGATCCGCGGGAGGGCCAAGTCGACTTCACTTGGGTCATCACCGGCACAGCATACCCGAGCCGGTAGTGCGGCCCGGCCGGTCTCCCCCGGGTGGCGGGGCGCGTCGTCGCGCTGTTGGGCGCCGGCCGGGGCGCGGCGGGCGCCGCCGAAGCGGAAGGCCCCCTGCTCAGGCGCCGAACAGGTCGCCGCCGCCCGCAGCGGATGGCGGGGCCACGCCCAGGTGGCGGTAGGCGGCCAGCGTGGCGATGCGCCCGCGCGGCGTGCGCTGCAGGTAGCCCTGCATGATCAGGTAGGGCTCGATCACGTCCTCGATCGTGCCCGGCTCCTCGCCGATGGCCGCGGCCACGTTGTCCAGGCCCACCGGACCGCCGTCGAAGCGGTGGATCACCGCCTCCAGCAGCTTGCGGTCCATCAGGTCGAAGCCCTCGGGGTCGACGTCGAGCATGGCCAGGGCCTTGTCGGCGATCTGGCGGGTGATCACGCCCTGGCCCTTGACCTCGGCGTAGTCGCGTACCCGGCGCAGCAGGCGGTTGGCGATGCGCGGCGTGCCGCGCGAGCGGCGGGCGATCTCGAAGGCGCCCTCGGCCTGCACCGGCACGTTCAGCAGGCCGGCCGAGCGCTTGACGATGGTGCCCAGCTCGGCCGGGGTGTAGAACTCCAGCCGCGCGACGATGCCGAAGCGGTCGCGCAGCGGGTTGGTCAGCATGCCGGCGCGGGTGGTGGCGCCGACCAGGGTGAAGGGCTGCAGGTCGAGCTTGATCGAGCGCGCGGCCGGGCCCTCGCCGATCATGATGTCGATCTGGTAGTCCTCCAGCGCCGGGTAGAGGATCTCCTCGACCACCGGGCTCAGGCGGTGGATCTCGTCGATGAACAGGACGTCGTTCTTCTCGAGGTTGGTCAGCAGCGCGGCCAGGTCCTTGGGCTTCTCCAGCACCGGGCCGCTGGTCTGGCGCAGGTTGACGCCCAGCTCGGCGGCGATGATGTGGCTCAGCGTGGTCTTGCCCAGGCCCGGCGGGCCGAACAGCAGCACGTGGTCCAGCGCCTCCTCGCGCTTGCGTGCCGCACCGATGAAGATCTCCAGCTGCTCGCGCGCCTTGGCCTGGCCGATGTAGTCGTCCAGCAGCTTGGGGCGCAGCGCGCGCTCCAGCGCCTCCTCCTGCGGGGACTGGCGCGCCGGGCTGACCACCCGGGGGCCGCTGCGGCCGGCGGGAGCGTCGAAGTCGTCGGTCTGGATGCCCATCCAGTGATTGTCGCGCGAAACCGGCGCCGCCGGGCGCGGCGCTCAGCTCACTTGCTCAGCGCCTTCAGCGCCTGCTTGATGCCCTCGGCCACGCCGACATCGGCCGGCAGCGTCTTCAGCGCGGCGCCGGCCTCCTTCTCGCTGTAGCCCAGCGCGATCAGCGCCTGCACGATGTCGGCCTGGGCGTCGCTGGCCAGCGCGGTGCCGCCGGGCAGGGCCAGGTCGGGGCCCAGCTTGCCCTTGAGCTCCAGCAGCAGGCGCTCGGCGGTCTTCTTGCCGATGCCCGGCACCTTGGTCAGCCGGCCGGCCTGCTGCTGCGACACCGCCTGCGCCAGCTCGGCCACGCTCAGCCCCGACAGCAGCGACAGCGCCATCTTCGGCCCGATGCCGCTGATGCGGATCAGCTGGCGGAAGGCGGCGCGCTCCTCGGCGCTGAGGAAGCCGTAGAGCAGTTGCGCGTCCTCGCGCACGACGAAGTGCGTCAGCAGCGTCACCCGCTCTCCGAGTGCGGGCAGGTTGTAGAAGCTGGACATCGGCACGTCGACCTCGTAGCCGACCCCGCCGACGTCGATGAGCACCAGGGGCGGGGTCTTTTCCGCGAGGATGCCGGTGAGCCGTCCGATCATGGCCGGCAGTGTATCGGCGGGCGCGGCGCCGGCCGGCGCTCAGCGCGCGTAGGGGTCGTGCAGGCCCAGGCCGGCCAGGATGGCCGTCTCCAGCGCTTCCATCTCGGCGGCCTCGGCCTCGTCCTCGTGGTCGTGGCCCTGGGCGTGCAGCGCGCCGTGCACCAGCAGGTGGGCGTAGTGGTCGGCCAGCGGGACGCCCAGCTCGGCGGCCTCGCGCTCGACCACGCCGGCGGCCAGCACCAGGTCGGCCACCACCACCGGCGCATGCTGGTAGTCGAAGGTCAGCACGTTGGTGGCGTAGTCCTTGTGCCGGTAGTCGCGGTTCAGCGCACGGCCCTCGTCGTCGCCGACGATGCGCACGGTCAGCTCGGCCGGCGCGGCCAGCGCGGCGCACAGCCAGCGCTGCACCTTGTGGCGCGGCAGCTGGGCGCGGTGGCGGGCGTCGCCGAACTGCAGCGACAAGGTCAGGTCGGCACGGGCGATGCCGTGGCCGTCGGCGCCGGCGCTCATGCCCGGCCCCCGGCGGCCTTGGCCGCGTCGTAGGCCTCGACGATGCGCGCCACCAGCGGGTGGCGCACCACGTCGGCGGCGGTGAACTCGCTGAAGGCGATGCCGCGCACATGGCGCAGCACCCGCGCGGCGTCGACCAGGCCGCTGGCCGTGCCGCGCGGCAGGTCGACCTGGCTGGTGTCGCCGGTGACCACCGCCCGGCTGCCGAAGCCGATGCGGGTGAGGAACATCTTCATCTGCTCGGGCGTGGTGTTCTGTGCCTCGTCGAGGATCACGAAGGCGTGGTTCAGCGTGCGCCCGCGCATGAAGGCCAGCGGGGCGATCTCCAGCAGGCCCTTCTCGAACGCCACCTGCACGCGGTCGAAGCCCATCAGGTCGTACAGCGCGTCGTACAGCGGGCGCAGATACGGGTCGACCTTCTGCGCCAGGTCGCCGGGCAGGAAGCCCAGGCGCTCGCCGGCCTCCACCGCCGGGCGCGTCAGGATGATGCGCTGCACGCCGCTGCGCTCCAGCGCGTCGACCGCGCAGGCCACCGCGAGGAAGGTCTTGCCGGTGCCCGCCGGCCCCAGCCCGAAGGTGATGTCGTGGCTGAGGATGTGGTGCAGGTACTGCACCTGGTTGGGCGTGCGCCCGCGCAGGTCGGCACGCCGGGTGTGCAGCGTGATCGCGTCGGCGCCGGGCGGCAGCGGCGGCGCCTCGGGCTGGGCCGCGGCCTGGGCGGCGCGGGCCTCGACCAGGGCCAGCTGCAGCGTCTCGGCCGGGATGGCGTGGCCCGCGCGCTCGTACAGCGACTGCAGCAGCGCCAGCGTGCGCGCCGCCGCGGCCTTGGGCCCCTCGATGCGGAAGGCACCCTCGCGGCGGGCGACCTTCACCGCCAGCGCGGCCTCGATGGCACGCAGGTGCTCGTCGAAGGCGCCGCACAGGTGGGCCAGGCGGGTGTTGTCGGTGGGCTCGAAGACGTGGCGGAGGATCACGGACGCGGGGCGCGGGCGGCGGCGGGCGGCAGGAAGGGCGCCGGCCGCGGCGCCGGCGGCGCCTGCGATCGGCGGGCAGGTGAGGATTCTCCAACGATTGCCCGGCCGGTGCATCCCGCACAATGCGCCGAAGATGTCCACGCCCGCCTGGTCCGCCCCCCCGCCCGGTTTCCTCCGCCCTGCGCCCGGCGAGCCCGCCCCGCGACGCGCCTGGCGCGCCGCGATGGCCTGGTTGCTGGCGCTGCTGGGCCTGCTGGGCCTGCTGGCCGGCGGACCGGCGGCGGCGCAGGCGATCGCGCTGGACCGCGCGCTGATGCTGGTCGAGCAGCCCGGCCGGCCACCGGCCTGGGAGCGCGCGCCCTCGGTGCGCCTGCCCGACGACTGGGACGCCGGGGCCAGCGGCGTGCGCCTGTACCGCCTGCCGCTGCCGGCGCCGGCCGGCGTGCCGGACACCGCGCTGTACGGCCTGTACATCGAACGCGCCTGCAGCGTGCTGCAGGTCCGCGTCAACGGCGTGCTGGTGCACGACGGCGGCAGCTTCGACGAGCCGGTCACCCGCAACTGCCACCGGCCGCAGCTGGTGGCGGTGCCGGGCACGCTGCTGCAGGCCCAGGGCAACGTGCTGGACCTGCGCGTGCGCGGCTACGTGCTGGGCGAGGTCAGCTCGCGCCAGCGCGCCGGCGGGCTGTCGCCGGTGGAGTTCGGCCCGCACGCGCTGATGGCCGGACACCACGCGCGCCGCCTGGTCTACGCCATCCGCCTGCCCGAGGTGCTCAGCGGCGCGCTGCTGCTGATGGGCGGCTTCATGTTCGTGATGGGCTGGTTCCACCGCGAGCAGAGCTACCTGGCCTACTTCGGCGCGCTGATGGTCGGCTGGTCGCTGCTGCTGGCGCGGCTGTGGGTGGCCGAGCTGCCGGTGGCCAACCCGGTCACCGAGCTGGCGCTGGCCGCGCTGATGGCCTTCATCACGCTGGCCGCGGTGCAGTTCCTGATGCGCTATGCCGGGCGCCGCCAGCAGGGCCTGAACCTGGCGCTGCCGGCGCAGTGCCTGCTGATGCCGCTGACCCTGCTGGCCGCCGGCCCGGCGCGGCTGTACCCGGTGGCCGGTGTCTGGTACGTGCTGCTGGCCGCGCAGGTGGTGGCCGCGGCGGCCTACTACCTGGCCGCCGCGCAGCGCCAGGGCAGCCGCCAGCTGTGGCCGATGGCCGCGCTGCTGGGCACGGTGGGCACGGCGCTGGCGGTGGAGATCACCAGCCAGCAGCTGCAGCTGGACGCGCGCATCGGCCTGGTCGCCCAGCTGGTGCCGGCGCTGGCCTTCCTGGTGCTGGGGCTGCGCCTGGTGCAGCAGTACGGCCGCGCCTTCCAGACCGCCGAGCAGAACCGCGCCGAGCTGGAGGTGCGCATCCGCGAGGCCACCGCGCAGATCGAGCGCAACTTCGCCCAGCTGGCCGAGCTGAAGGTCGAGCAGGTCACCGACCGCGAGCGCAAGCGCATCGCCGCCGACCTGCACGACGACCTGGGCGCCAAGCTGCTGACCATCGTGCACACCAGCGACGACCCGCGCATCAGCACGCTGGCGCGCGAGGCGCTGGAGGAGATGCGCCTGTCGGTGCGCGGCCTGACCGGCAAGCCGGTGAAGCTGGCCGACGCGCTGGGCGACTGGCGCGCCGAGGTGGTGTCGCGGCTGAACCAGTCCGGCGTGCAGGGCGAGTGGAGCGCGCCGTCCGACGAGGAGGTGCCGCAGACGCTGTCGGCACGCGCCTTCGTGCAGACCACGCGCATCCTGCGCGAGGCCATCAGCAACATCATCAAGCACAGCGGCGCCTCGCAGTGCTCGGTGCGCTGCACGCTGGCCGACGGCGACTTCCAGCTGGTCATCCAGGACAACGGCCGCGGCATCCCCACCGAGCTGGACGGCCGGCTCGACAAGGGCCACGGCATGGCCAGCATGAAGGGCCGCGCCAAGCAGCTGCAGGGCCAGTGCCTGGTCGAATCGGGCCCGGGCTATGGAACCGTGATACGCCTCACGCTGCCGCTGGAACGGCACACCACAAGGCCCTGAGGCGCTGCTAGCATGATTCGTGCATACCCCGCCGTGCCTCGGCGCAGCGGTCGGTCGGCCCCTAGACGGACGCATTCCCGATGAACCACATCCTGCTGCTCGAAGACCTGCCCGAGATCCGCGCCTGGCTGAAGAGCCTGGTGCTGCAGGTCTTCCCGAACGCGCGCATCACCGAGTGCTCGCGGGTGCAGGACGCGCTGCTGCAGGTGCAGACCAACCGCTTCGAGCTGGCGCTGTGCGACCTGGGCCTGCCCGACGGCAGCGGCACCGACGTGGTGGCCAAGCTGCGCGACGTGCAGCCCGAGGCGCAGAGCGTGGTGGTGACCATCCACGACGACGACGAGCACCTGTTCCCGGCGCTGCAGGCCGGCGCCTATGGCTACATCCTGAAGGAGCAGTCGCGCGAGCTGATCACCGAGCAGCTGCAGCGCATCAGCCAGGGCGAGCCGCCGTTGTCGCCGTCGATCGCGCGCAAGGTCATCAAGTACTTCGCCGCGCAGGCCCGGCCGCAGGCCAACGCCATGCCCGACGTGCAGCTGACCGAGCGCGAGAGCGAGGTGCTGCTGCGCGTGGCCAAGGGCTTCACCCTGCCCGAGATCGGCGTGCAGCTCGGCCTGAGCCGCCACACCATCGCCGACTACGTCAAGCAGATCTACCGCAAGCTCAACGTGAGCTCGCGCGCCGAGGCCGCGCTGGAAGCGCAGCGCCTGGGCCTGTTCCGCCGCTGACGGGGCGGGCCGGCCCCGCCGGGCCGGCGGACGCGGTCCCCGCGCGGAACGCCGGTGCGCGGCGCCGCGGCCGCTCAGCGCCGCAACTGCCCCGCCACCACCTCGCGCAGGTGCTCGGCCAGCGCGCGGCGGTCGGCGTGCGCGGTGGCCTGCGACAGCAGCAGGTCCACGTCCACCGCCAGTGCGCGGGCGGTGGCCACGCGCCAGACGCTTTGCAGCAGCGTGGTGTCGCCGACGAACTCGGCGGCGGCGCTGAAGCGCTGCCCGGGCTGGTGGAAGCGCAGCACCGCGGGCTGGATCGGCGTGGCGGTGGCGATCGCCGCCTGCAGCAGGTTGGCGTGGAAGGGCAAGGGATCCGGGCCGGTGCCGGTGGTGCCCTCGGGGAACACGGCCACCGTCTGGCCGGCCTGCAGGGCCTCGGCCATCGCGTGCACCACGCGCAGCGCGTCGCGCTTGCGCTCGCGCTCGATGAACAGCGTGCCGGCGCCGGCCACCAGCCAGCCCAGCACCGGCCAGCGGTGGATGTCGGCCTTGGCGACGAAGCGCGCCTGCGGCACCGCGGCGTGCAGCGCGGCGATGTCCAGCCAGGAGACGTGGTTGGCGATCAGCAGCGTCGCGCCCGGGTGCGGCGTGCCGCGCACGGCCAGGCGCACGCCGATGGCGCGCAGCAGCCCGGCCGACCACCAGCGGATGCGTTCGTGGCGGCCCGCCGCGTCCAGCGCCGGGAAGCGCAGCGCCATCACCGCGATGCCGTGGCCCAGGTGCACGACCACCCGCAGCACCCGCCACAGCGCCACCAGCGCGCCCAGCGGCGCCGGGTAGCGCAGCGGCGTCCCGGCCGGGCTGTCGGGCGCGCCGCCCGCCATCAGCCGGGGGTGGCCGCGGCGGCCTCGTAGGCCACGGTGCCGGCCACCAGCGTGGCGCGCACCCGGCCCGGCAGCGCGGTGCCGGTGGCCTCGAAGGCGAAGGGCGTGTGCTTGCCCTGGCTGGCCAGGGCCTTGGGCGTGACCAGCCAGGTCTGCGCCGGGTCGAAGACGCAGACGTCGGCGACGCCGCCGGTCACCAGCCGGCCGGCCGACGAGGCCAGCGAGCCCAGCGCGTCGCCCAGCACGCGCACCGGCTCGCTGGTCACGCGGGCCAGCGTGGCGGGCAGGGCCAGGCCGGCGTCGGCGCCCCACTTCAGCGCCAGGCTCAGCAGCAGCTCCAGGCCGGTGGCGCCGGGCTCGGCCTCGCCGAAAGGCAGGGTCTTGGCGTCCTCGTCCACCGGGTTGTGGTCGGAGACCAGCGCGTCGATCGTGCCGTCGGCCAGCGCGGCGCGCAGTGCGTCGCGGTCGCCGCCCTGGCGCAGCGGCGGCGTCAGCCGCATCGCCGGGTTGAAGAAGCCGATGTCGACGTCGGTCAGGTGCAGGCTGTTGATGCTGACGTCGGCCGTCACCGGCAGGCCCTCGGCCTTGGCCGCGCGCAGCAGGGCCACGCCGGCGGCGCTGGACAGCCGGCACAGGTGCACGCGCGCGCCGGTGGCCCGCACCAGCTCCAGGATGGTCTGCAGCGCGATGGTCTCGGCGATCACCGGCACGCCGGACAGGCCCAGGCGCGTGGCCACGGCGCCGCTGGCGGCCACGCCCTTGCCCAGCCAGCCGTCCTGCGGCCGCAGCCACACGGTGTAGCCGAAGGTGGCGGCGTACTGCAGCGCGCGCTGCAGCACCAGGGTGTCCTGGATCGGCACCTCGGCCTGGCCGAAGCCGACGCAGCCGCTCTCGGTCAGCTCGGCCATCTCGGTCAGCACCTCGCCGGCCAGGCCGCGGGTCAGCGCGCCCAGCGGGAACAGCCGGCACAGGCTGAGCTTGCGGGCGCGGAACTTCAGCATGTCGACCAGGCCCGGCTCGTCCAGCGCCGGGTCGGTGTCGGGCGGGCAGACCAGGCTGGTCACGCCGCCGGCGGCCGCCGCGTTGAGCTCGCTCTCGAGCATGCCCTCGTGCTCGTGGCCGGGCTCGCGCAGGCGCGCGGCCAGGTCGACCAGGCCGGGCGCGACGACGCAGCCGGCGGCGTCGATCACCCGGTTGGCATGGAAGTCGGCCGAGACCGGGCCGATGGCGACGATGCGGCCGGCGGCGATGGCCAGGTCGGCCACCTCGTCGCGGCCCGAGGCCGGGTCGACCACGCGCCCGTTCTTGATCAGGATCTTCATCGCTTAAGCCTCGTTACCCGCGATGATGGACATCACCGCCATGCGCACCGCGATGCCGAAGGTCACCTGCGGCAGGATCACGCTGTGCGCGCCGTCGGCCACCGCCGAGTCGATCTCCACGCCGCGGTTGATCGGCCCCGGGTGCATCACGATGGCGTCGGGCTTGGCCAGCGCCAGCTTGTCGTCGGTCAGGCCGTAGTTCTTGAAGAACTCGCCGGCGCTGGGCAGCATCGCGCCGCTCATGCGCTCGTTCTGCAGGCGCAGCATGATCACCACGTCGGCGCCGCGGATGCCCTCGGCCATGTCGTGGCACACGCGCACGCCCATGCCCTTGAGGTCGCCCGGCACCAGGGTCTTGGGGCCCACCGCGCGGATGTCGGGCACGCCCAGCGTGGTCAGCGCGTGGATGTCCGAGCGCGCGACGCGGCTGTGCACGATGTCGCCGACGATGGCCACGCTGAGCTGGGTGAAGTCCTTCTTGAAGTGCCGGATCGTGTACATGTCCAGCAGGCCCTGCGTCGGGTGCGCATGCCGGCCGTCGCCGGCGTTGACCACGTGCACGTGCGGCGCGCAGTGCTGGGCGATCAGGTAGGGCGCGCCGCTCTCGCTGTGGCGCACGACGAACATGTCGGCGTGCATCGCGCTGAGGTTGGCGATGGTGTCGAGCAGGCTCTCGCCCTTGCTGGCGCTGGACTTGGCGATGTCCAGGTTGATCACGTCGGCGCTGAGACGCTTGGCGGCGATCTCGAAGGTCGTGCGCGTGCGCGTGCTGTTCTCGAAGAACAGGTTGAACACGCTCTTGCCGCGCAGCAGCGGCACCTTCTTGACCTCGCGGTCGTTGACGCTGAGGAAGGTGCCGGCGGTGTCGAGGATGTGCGTGACCACGTCGCGCGGCAGGCCCTCGATGGACAGCAGGTGGATCAGCTCGCCGTGGGCGTTGAGCTGGGGGTTGCGCTTGTGCAGCATGGCCGGCTTATCCCTGGATGCTGAAGGTGAAGCGGCCGTCCTCGCCGCGGGCGAGCGCCAGCTTCTGCGCCGCCGGCAGGCTGACCTTGGCGGCGGCGAAGGCGGGCTGGATCGGCAGCTCGCGGCCGCCGCGGTCCACCAGCACGGCCAGCGTCACGCTGGCCGGGCGGCCGAAGTCGAACAGCTCGTTGAGCACCGCCCGCGTGGTGCGGCCGGTGTAGAGCACGTCGTCGAGCAGCAGGATGTGGGTGCCGTCGACCGCGTAGGGGATCTTGGTGGCGTCGGTGGCGCCGGCCATGCCGCGCGAGCCGAAGTCGTCGCGGTGCAGCGTGCTGCTGATGACGCCGGGCCTGCCCAGCTGCGGCAGGTCGGCGGCCAGGCGCTCGGCCAGCCAGGCGCCGCCCGACCAGATGCCCATCAGGGCCATGCCGGGCCGCCACAGGGCCTGCACGCCCTGGCGCAGCTCGGTGTACAGCGCTTCGGCGTCGAGGGTGAGGGTGCTCATGTCAGATTCCGCAGGAACTGGTCCAGGATGACCGCGGCCGAGGCCGCGTCCACGTCGGCGGCGCCGCTGGCGATGGCCTCGGTGGTGCTGTAGCGCTCGTCGACGGCGTGCACCGGCAGCCGGAAGCGGCCGTGCAGCTGGCGGGCGAAGCGCTGGGCGCGGCGGGTATTGTCGTGCGGCGTGCCATCGGGGTGCACCGGCACGCCGACCACCAGCGCGTCGGGCTGCCACTCGGCGATCAGCCGGGCGATGCGCTCGAAGCGGGCGTCGCCCTCGGCGGCGACGGTGGTCAGCGCGCTGGCCTGGCGCAGCAGGCTGTTGCCGCTGGCCACGCCGGTGCGCTTGAGTCCGAAGTCAAACGCCAGGAAGGTCTGCGGGCGGGCGGCGACGCCACCGCTCATGCGTGACCCGCTTCCTGGCTGAGCATGCGTGGGTCGATGCCCAGCAGGCCCAGCGCCCGGTCGTAGCGCTGCTCGACCGGGGTGTCGAAGATGATCTCGGGGCTGGCGTCCACGGTCAGCCAGCCGTTGCGGCCCAGCTCCTCCTCGAGCTGGCCGGCCGACCAGCCGCTGTAGCCCAGCGTCACCAGCAGGCGCTTCGGGCCGGCGCCGTCGGCCAGGGCCTCCAGCACGTCCTTGCTGGTGGTCATCGACAGGCCGCCGGGGATGGTCAGCGTGCTGCTGTAGGGGCTGTCGGCGCCGGGCAGCGGCTCGTGCAGCACGAAGCCGCGCTCGGTCTGCACCGGGCCGCCGAAGAACACCGGCAGTTCGGCCAGCACGGGGTCGTTCAGGCTCAGCTCGACCTTCTCGAACAGGTTCTTCAGCCGGATCTCCAGCGGCTTGTTGATCACCAGGCCGAGCGCGCCGTTCTCGGAATGCTCGCAGAGGTAGACCACCGCCCCCGAGAAGGTGTCGTCGCCCATGCCCGGCATGGCGATCAGGAACTGGTTGGTCAGGTTCATGCGGTCCGCGGACATGGCCCGATTCTAATGACCGGTCCCCAGCCTGCCCGGCCGCCGCTGCGCCACACTGTGCGGGTGAACACGCCCCACCCCGGCCACCCGGCGCCGCCGGTCGACCGCGCCCTGGTCTGGTTCCGCCGCGACCTGCGCGCCGACGACCACGCCGCGCTGTACCACGCGCTCAAGAGCGCCCGCCAGGTCTTCTGCGCCTTCGTCTTCGACCGCGCCATCCTCGACGCGCTGCCGCTCGCCGACCGCCGGGTCGAGTTCATCCGCGACAGCCTGGTCGACCTGGACGGCCAGCTGCGCGCGCTCGGCCGGGCCCACGGCGTCGAGGGCGCGGGCCTGCTGGTGCGCCACGGCGACGCCCGCGCGGCGCTGCCGGCGCTGGCGGCGCAGCTGGGGGTGCAGGCGGTCTATGCCAACCACGACGACGAGCCCGAGGCGCTGGCCCGCGACGCCCGCGTGCGCGGCGCGCTGGCCGACGCCGGCATCGCGCTGCACACCAGCAAGGACCACGTGGTCTTCGAGCGCGGCGAGGTGCTCAGCGCCACCGGCAACCCCTACAGCGTGTTCACGCCCTACAAGAACGCCTGGCTGAAGAAGCTGACGCCGTTCTACGTCCACGCCTACCCGGTGGCCCGGCACGCGCGGGCGCTGGCCCCGGTGCCGGCCAGCGCCGGCGGCCCGCAGCCGGTGCCCACGCTGGCCGAGATCGGCTTCGAGCCGACCAACCTGCACCAGCTGCGCCTGCCCACCGGGTCCACCGGCGCGGCCGAGCTGCTGGACGACTTCCTCGACCGCATCGACGACTACGCCGACGCGCGCGACTTCCCGGCGGTCAAGGGCCCCAGCTACCTCAGCACCCACCTGCGCTTCGGCACGGTGTCGATCCGCCGGCTGGCGCGCGAAGCCTGGCAGCGCATGCAGGGTGGCTCGCGCGGCGCCGAGGTCTGGCTGTCCGAGCTGGTCTGGCGCGACTTCTACCACCAGATCCTGCACCACCACCCGCGGGTGGTGACCCACAGCTTCAAGCCCGAGTACGACGCGCTGAAGTGGGAGCACGGCAAGCACGCCGACGCGCTGTTCGAGGCCTGGTGCGCCGGCCGCACCGGCTACCCGCTGGTCGATGCGGCGATGCGGCAGCTGGCGCAGACCGGCTACATGCACAACCGCCTGCGCATGGTGGTGGCCAGCTTCCTGACCAAGGACCTGGGGATCGACTGGCGGCGCGGCGAGGCCTGGTTCGCCACCCACCTGAACGACTTCGACCTGGCAGCCAACAACGGCGGCTGGCAGTGGGCGGCGTCCACCGGCTGCGACGCCCAGCCCTACTTCCGCATCTTCAACCCGGTCAGCCAGAGCCTGAAGTTCGACGCCGCCGGCAAGTTCATCCGCCGCTACCTGCCGCAGCTGGCGCGCCTGCCCGACGCGCTGATCCACGCCCCCTGGCAAGCCCAGCCGCTGGAGCTGCAGGCCGCCGGCGTCACCCTGGACCAGGACTACCCGGCGCCCATCGTCGACCACGACGTCGCGCGCGAGCGCACACTGGCGCGCTTCGCCGCGGTGCGGCCGGCGGCGGCGCGGGGGGCAGCCGGGCGCTGAGCGCGGCCGCGGCCGCTACCGCTGCCGCAACGCTCAACGCCGCTCAGTGTGGCAGCGCGGCAGCGCGGCGGGCGTGGCGGGCCACCAGGGCCAGCAGCTCGTCCTCGGCATAGGGCTTGCCGAGGTAGTGGTCCACGCCCAGGCTGGCGGCCACGTCGCGGTGCTTCTGCGCGATGCGCGAGGTGATCATGATCACCGGCAGGTCGGCCAGCGCCGGCTGGTGGCGCAGGTTGCGCACCAGGTCGAAGCCGTCCATGCGCGGCATCTCGATGTCGGTCAGCAGCACCGCCGGGCGCTCCTGGGCCAGCTTCTCCAGGCCGTCCAGCCCGTCCTTGGCCACCGCGACGCGGTAGCCCTCGCGCTCGAGCAAGCGCTGGGTGATGCGGCGCACGGTCAGCGAGTCGTCGACCACCAGCACCAGCGGCGCCAACGGCCGCTCGGCGGCTCGCACGCCGGCCTCGCCGCCCAGGCCGGCCTGGGCCGCGGCGCGCAGCGCGGCCAGCGTGGCCTGGCGGGCGGCGTCGCCGTAGAGCGTGGCCAGGGCCACCGGGTTGTAGATCAGCGCCGGCAGTCCCGAGGGCAGCAGCGTGATGCCGACCAGGCCGGGCACGCGCGAGAGCTGCGGCCCGAGGTTCTTGACCACCACGTCCTGGTTGGCCAGCACCTCGTCGACGTGCAGCACCACGCGCTGCGCCGCGCTGCGGATGACCACCAGCGCCGCGCTGCGGCCGCTGGCCAGGCCGCGCGGCGTGCCGCCGAACAGGCCGTCCAGCCAGAAGAAGGGCAGCGCGGCCTCGCCGTCGGCGAACACCCCGCTGTCGTAGGCCTGGGCCAGCGTGGCCAGCGGCACGCGCTTGACGATCTCGATCAGCGTCGACGGCACGGCCACGGCGCGCTCGCCGCAGCGCAGCATCACCACCTGCGTCACCGCGGTGGTCAGCGGCAGCACCAGGCGGAAGCTGGTGCCCTGGCCGGGCGCGCTGGCGGTCTCGATGCGCCCGCCCATCGCGTTGACGTCGGTGCGCACCACGTCCATGCCGACGCCGCGGCCGGCCAGGCCGGTCAGGCTGCCGGCGGTGGTGAAGCCGGGCTGGAAGATCAGGTTGGCCAGCTCGGCGTCGTCGGGCGTGGCCTCGGGCGCCAGCAGGCCCATCGCCAGGCCGCGGGCGCGGATGCGCGCCAGGTCCAGGCCGGCGCCGTCGTCGCGCACCTCGACGGCCACCTCGTTGCCGGTCTGGGTGACCGCCAGCGTGATGGTGCCGGTGGCGTCCTTGCCGGCGGCGGCGCGGCCCTCGGGCGGTTCGATGCCGTGCACCACGCTGTTGCGCAGCAGGTGCTCGAAGGCCGGCGTCATGCGGTCGAGCACGCCGCGGTCGATCTCGGTGCGGCCGCCGACGATGTCCAGGCGCACCGGCTTGCCGGTCTCCTTGGCGGCCTGGCGCACGACGCGGTACAGGCGCTCGGACAGGCCCTCGAACTCCACCATGCGGGTGCGCAGCAGGTCGTCCTGCATGTCACGCGTCATCCGCGCCTGGTGGGCCAGCTGGTCCTCGGTGGACTGCAGCGTGCGCTGCAGGCCGCGCTGCACGGTGGCCACGTCGGCCACCGACTCGGCCATCATCCGCGTCAGCTCCTGGAAGCGCGTGAAGCGATCCATCTCCAGCGGGTCGAACTGCTGGGCGGCGGCGCGGGCGGCCTCCATGCGGGTGGTGATCTGCGTCTCGGCCTGCAGCTCGATGTCGCGCAGCTGGCTGCGCAGGCGCTCCAGGTTGTCGGTCAGCTCGCCCAGCGCGGTCTTGAGCTGGCCGACGTCGGCGTCGATGCGGGCGCGGGCGATGCTGACCTCGCCGGCCTGGTTGACCAGGCGGTCGAGCAGCGGCGTGCGCACGCGCACCGAGCCGGCGGCGTGCGCGGCCAGCACGCCGGGCTCGGCCAGCGCCGCGGCCTCGACCGGCGCGGCGAAGCGCTGCCAGTCGATGGCCGGCGGCGGCAGGCCGGGTGCGGCGGCCGACGCCGGCGCGGCCGGGGTGACGGCGACCGCCTCGGCCGCCATGGCAGGGGCGACGGGGGCGGCCGGCAGCGCGGCAGGCACCGGGACAGACGCCGCCGGCGGCACCGGCGCGGCCGGCGCCGCCACCGGCGCCAGCGCGGCCGGCGCGCCGCACAGCGTGTCGACATGGGCCTGCAGCGTGTCGGCCAGGCCGATCAGCGTGTCGACGTCGGCGGCCGCCACCGGACGCGGTGCGCCGGCGCCCGGCGCCGCGGCGGCCACCAGGCGCTCGACCGCGCTCTCCAGGCGGTGGGCCATCTCGCCCAGGCGCATCGCGCCGGCCAGGCGGGCGCTGCCCTTGAGCGTGTGCAGGCTGCGCATGCAGGCCGACGCCGCGGCGGCGTCGCCGGGCTGCTGCGACCAGTCGCGCAGGCGGGTCTGCAGCTGCGGCAGCAGCTCCTGCACCTCCTCGGTGAAGATGGCCTGCAGCTCGGGGTCGAGCTCGTCGACCTCGTCCAGGTCCTCGTCCAGCGCGCCGACGGCCAGCGGCTCGGTCGGCTGCGCCGCCACCGGCAGGGCCTCGGGCAGCGCGGCGAAGGGCAGCAGCGCGGCGCGGCCCAGCGCGGCCGCCGCGGCGATGCCGGCGTCGGCCTCGGTGGCGGCCTCCGCGGCCGGCTCGGCCAGCGGCTCGGCCACGAAACCCGCCTCGGACGGCGTTGCGGGCGCGGCCGACACGTCCAGGTCGACCGGCGTCGCGGCGCCCTCGGACGGCGGCGGCTCGGCGGCCTGGGCCGGCGGCTCGGGCGCGAAGTCCAGCGGCAGGTCCGGCAGGTCCGGCAGGTCCAGCGCCAGGTCCGGCTCGGGCGCCGGCTCGGCGGCCGCCCGGCCGGCCTCGTCCGGCGCCGCCAGCGGCCCGAGCACCACGGTGGCTTCGCCCAACGCGGTGTCCTCGGCAGGCGGCAGGGCCGCGGGCTCGCGCAGCGCCTCGACCGGCGCCAGGTCGACGCCCCCGGCCAAGGGCCCCGGCCCGGGCGGCAGGCCCTCCAGCGCCGATACCGCCGGTGCCGCCGGTTCGGCGACGGCGGCCTCGGCCGGAGCCAGGTCGAAGGCGGTCAGCTCGAAGGCGGTGTCGCCCGCATCGAGGGCCGGTGACAGCGGCTCGGTCGGCTGCGGTGCGGCATGGGCCAGCTGCTGCAGGCGGCCCAGCAAGGCCGCGTCCGGCGCGTTCAGGAAGCCTGCGGCGAACAGGTGCAGCAGGCGGTGGATCTCGCCGGCCGCCTGGACGTACAGCGCGGCCTCGTCGTCGCGGCCCTCGCCACGCGCCTGGGTGCGCTCCAGCGCATGCTCCAGCGCCCGCGCCAGCGCCGACAGGTCGGCAAAGCCCACCGTCGCCGAGCTGCCGGCCAGCGAATGTGCCAGCGCCACCGCCTCGTCGGACGGCGGCCGCTGCGGCGAGGCCGCCCAGTCGCCCAGCGCCTGGCCCAGGCGGCGCGACAGCTCGTCGGCCTCGCCCAGGTAGATGTTGAACAGCGGCGTCGGCACGCGCAGCGGACCGATCTGCCGCACGTCCTCCTCGTCCTCGGCCACCGGCGCGGCCGGCGCTTCAGGCTCGGGCAACGGCACCGTCGCGGGCCGGGCCTCGGCCTCGGCCGGGGCCGGCGGCTCGGGCAGCAGCGCGCCGAAGGCCGCCGCCAGCTCGGCCGGCAACTCCAGTTCGGTGGCCTCGGCGACCGCGATCGCGGGCGCCGGCGGCGCCTCGGGCGCGGTGGCCGGCAGCTCGTCCAGCGCCGCCAGGTCCAGCGGCTCGAGGTCCAGCGCGGGCAGGGCCGGCGCCGCCGCGGGCAGGCCCAGGTCCAGGTCGCTGGCCAGCGGCAGGTCGGGCACGCGCGCACGCAGCGCCGAGGTCTCGGGCGGGGCCACCGGCTCGGCCGGCGGCAGCAGCTCGGGCAGGCGCAGCCAGTCCTCGTCGCCGCCCGCGGCCGGCGCGGGCTCGGCCGGCGCCAGGTCCAGTGCGGCCAGGTCCGCTTCCGCCAGGTTCGGCTCGGCCAGGTCCGCTTCGGCCAGGTCCAGGCCGGCCGGCACCGGCGCCGGCTCGGGCGCCGGCGCGGCGGCGGCCGGCTCGGCCGGCCGGGGCGCTTCCGGCAGCGCCGGCACGGCCGCGGCGGCCGCCTGGCCCAGCGGCAGGCGCCGGCGCTCGGTGCGCAGCGCGTGGGCGGCGGGGACCACGTCGTCGGCGTGGAAGCCGGCAGCCTGGCCGCCGGCCAGCGCCAGCACCCAGTGCTCGAAATGGTCGCAGACCTCGGCGCTGAAGCCACGCAGGTCGGCGTCGGCCTCGCCGGCCTCGGCCAGGCGGGCGTTGTACAGCTGCTCGCAGGCCCAGGCGGCCTCGCCGAACTCGCGCAGGCCGACCATGCGCGCGCTGCCCTTGAGCGTGTGGAAGGCGCGGCGCACGGTGGTCATCGCGTCGACGTCGTCCGGCCGGCGGGCCAGACCGTCGAGCGCCTCGCGCGCGCCCTGCAGCACCTCGGTGGCCTCCTCCAGGAAGATGGCGCGCATCTCCGGGTCGTCGTCCAGGCCGGCATCGGCCACCACGGGCGCGGGCGCGGCCAACGGCACCGCGGCGGGCACGGGGGCCGGGGGCGGCAGCTCGGCCAGCGACAGCGGCGGCAGCGTCAGGCGCTCGGTCAGCAGCTCGGTGCCCGGCTCGGGGGCGTGCAGCGTGTCCTGCACGGTGTCCGCCAGGGCCGGGGCCGCGGCGCCGGCCAGGAAGTCCAGCGCCGGCAGCGGCTCGGTGGCCGCCGGCAGCGTCGGCTGCAGGGCCAGGGTCGGCGCCTGCTCGGGCAGCGTGTGCAGGCCGTCGGGCGTGGTGTCGGGCTGGTCGTCGAAGTGCAGCGTGGGCAGGCGCGGCGCGCTGCGCACCTGGCCGGCCTGCTCGACCAGGCGGTCGAACTCCAGCGTGACGGCCAGCGCGTCGGTGTCCGGCGAGGGCGGCGGATGGTCGTCGGCGCGGGTGTCCAGCTCGTCGAAACCGGTGGGCCGGTCGGCGCGGGCCATCACCGCGCTGAGGTTGCCGCTGTCCGGGTCGAAGCGGAACAGCGACTTGGCCATCTGCGGCTGCACGCTGACCATGTCGATCAGGAAACTCAGCGCGCCGAGGTTGTCGGCCAGGCGGTCGAAGGTGCCGGCGGCGATGGCGCGCTGCGGGTCGACCTCGGTGTTGGCCAGCGCGTCGACGTCGTCGCGCATGCGCAGCACCGCATGGGCGGCCTGGTCCAGCCCCAGCACCGACAGCACGCCGCGCATCGCCGACAGCTTGGCCGGCACCGGGATCAGCAGCTCGCGCTGCGCCGGATCGCGGAAGTACTGGTCGATGTGGTTCTCGATGTCGGACAGCGAGGCGCGCAGCTCCTGCACCACGCTGCCCATGGTCTGGCGGTCGGAGACGCGGCGGTACAGCTCCTCCATCCACAGCTCGAGCGTGCCGGGGTCGCGGCCGTCGCGCACCGCATCGATGCGCTCGGCCAGGCGCTGGATGCGCTCGGCGCTGCCGGGCTGGTCGAAGTCGCCGTCGTCGAGCGAGGCCTCCAGGTACAGCAAGGCGGTGGCCACCTCCATCGCCAGCGCGGCCGGCGGCTCGTGGCCGCTGGCCGACGACTGCGCCGCTGCCGCCTGCAGCGCCCGGCCCAGTGCGCCGCTGTCGGGGTAGAGGCGGGCCAGCGAATCGTTGACCAGCGCGAAGGGCTCGGCCAGGCCGCTCAGGCGCTCGGCGTCGCCGCCGGCCACCGCCGACCAGACCTCCTTGGCCAGGCCGACGCGCTTGCGCGCCTGCGCGACCCAGGCCGGGTCGTGGCGGCCCAGGCGGGCCTGCTCGTAGTCCACCGGCGGCTCGTCGCCCAGCGACCAGGCGGCGCGCACCGCCGCCAGCCGCGGCCCGGCCGGCCGGCCGGGCTGGGGCACCGCCTGGGCGCAGAAGAACAGCAGGTCATGCGCCAGGCGCTCGTTGGCCTCGGCCTGCGGGCCGGCCCGCAGCTGCGCCAGCAGGCGCGAGCCCACGCGCTTGCCGTGGGCATCGGGCTTGAACAGGCCATGGGCCTGGGCCTCGAAGAAGCCGGCAGCCAGCGCCCACAGCGTGGCCAGGCGGCGCGCCGGCACGGTGTCGCCGGCGCGGGCGGCCTGCACCTGCTGGCCGGCGGCCAGGCCGGCGAACAGCTCGCTCATGTGCGCGGCCACCGCCGGCGGCGCACCGCGCATCAGCGCCAGCAGATCGGCCTCGATGCGCTCCAGCGTCTGCGCGTCGGCCTGGCGCGGCGCGGCGTGGGCGTCGGCGGGCAGCTCGTGCCAGGCCCAATCGACGGTCCACAGGTCGGCCGGGTGGGCGCGCGAGGCGCCGGCCAGCTCCTGCAGCGCGCGGTACTGCGGAAACAGCGCCAGCGTCGACACCGGCTTGCCGGCCAGGCGCCGGCCGATGAAGTCCAGCAGCGCGAAGGAGCCGCGCTCGATGGTGTCGACTGCCGCCGCGGTGATCAGCCGCGGCCGCGCGCTCAGGCGCGCCAGCGCGCCCTCGGAGGCCCGCAGCACCTCGGCGGCACGGCCCAGGCCGACCAGCTCGAGCACACCCACGCTCTGGTGCAGCTGGGTGCGCGCCTGGCGCAGCACGCCGGGGTCCACGCTGTCCAGGTCGGAGGCCTGGGCGGCCTCCTTCAGGTAGCGGCGCAGCGCCTTGTGGGCGGTCTCCAGCGACCGGCGCACCTCGTCGTGCACCCACGACAGTGCGCTGAGGTCGTCCTGCTGAACCGGGTCGTCGATCGCCATGTCGCCTGCCGTGTTGCCTTGCGGGTGCGCTGCCGGGGTGGACCGGGGTCAGGGCCTTCAGCCGATCTTGAAGCGCGACACCGACTGCCGCAGCTCCTCGGCGCTGCGCGACAGCTCGCGCACCATCTGCACCGTCGAGCGCGTGCCCTCGCCGGTCTGCTCGGTGACGTCGAAGATGTGCTGGATGTTGCCCGCCACCACGTTGGCCGAGACGGCCTCGGCGCTGGCCTGGGTCGAGATCGCCTCGATCAGCTCGGCGAGCTGGCGCGTGACGCGGTCGATGTCGGCCAGCGCGGCACCGGCGGCGTCGGACAGCTGGGCGCCGTCGACCACGCCCTGGGTCGAGCGGGCCATCGCGGCCACCGCGTCCTGGGTGTCGGTCTGGATGGTCTTGACCAGGGCCGAGATCTGGCGCGTCGCGTCGGCCGAGCGCTCGGCCAGGCGCTGCACCTCCTCGGCCACCACCGAGAAGCCGCGGCCGGCCTCGCCGGCGCTGGCCGCCTGGATCGCCGCGTTCAGCGCCAGCACGTTGGTCTGCTCGGTGATATCCGAGATCAGCTCGGTGATCTCGCCGATCTCCTGCGACGACTCGCCCAGGCGCTTGATGCGCTTGGAGGTCTCCTGGATCTGGTCGCGGATCGCGTTCATGCCGCCGATCGAGTTCTGCACCGCGGTCAGGCCGGTCTCGGCGGCCTGCAGCGAGCGCCGCGCCACCTGGGCCGACTGCTGGGCCTGGCCGGAGACCTCGTTGATGCGCTGGGCCATCTGCAGCACCGACTCGCCGGTCTCGCGGATCTCGCGCAGCTGCTCGTCCGACGCGGCCAGCAGGTCGATCGAGGTGGTCTCCACCCGCTCGGTGGTCTCGGTCACGCGGTTGGCGGTGGTCTGCACCTGCGAGACCAGGCTGCGCAGTTCCTCGACGGTGTAGTTCACCGAGTCGGCGATGGCGCCGGTGATGTCCTCGGTCACCGTGGCCTGCTGCGTCAGGTCGCCCTCGGCCACCGACTGCAGCTCGTTCATCAGCCGCAGGATGGCCGCCTGGTTGGCGTCGTTGACGCGCTTGGCCTCCTGCTCCTGGCGCTCGGCCTCCAGGCGCTGCGCCTCGGCCAGGCCGGCGCGCTGCGCCTGGTCGGCGACGTACAGGCGCAGGAAACCCCAGCCGCCGGCCACCAGCAGGCCCAGGCCGACCAGCATCGCGGCGATGTGGCCCAGCTGCAGCCCGCCTTCGGCGGTCAGCGTGTCCTGCACCTGCTGCAGGCCCTTGCGCAGCGGCTCGCTCTGCGCCACCACCGCCACCTGGGCGTCGCGGGCGCCGACCAGGCCGGGCAGGTTGCCGAGGATGGCGCTGGCTTCCTTGCGGGTGCGCTCGTACTGCTGCTGCAGGCCCTGCAGCTTCTCGCGGGTGGCGCCGTCCTTGGTGCCGGGCAGGCGCAGGTCGGCATTGCCGTCGGCCAGGCCCTGGGCGATCTCGCGGAAGCTGTCCAGGTCCTTGCCGAGCAGGAACACCGCCTCGGAGCTGACGCCGGCCGAGGTCAGCAGCGCGTTGGCGCTCTTGCCGATGCGCTGGGTCAGCATCACCAGCTGGGCGGCCTGGGTCAGCTCGGCCGGCGAGGCGCCCTGCTGCAGCTTGGCGGCGTAGACCGCCTCGGCCGATTCCAGCAGCTCGCCGGTCTGGGTGTTGATGGTGCGCAGCGCCTGGCCGACCTGCACCAGCGTCTTGCGCTGGGCCAGCACCGCCTGGGCGTTCTTCTCGGTGGCGTCGACCGCCGGCATCAGCGGCGCCAGCAGGGCCTGCGCGGCCGCCGGTGCGGCCGGCACGCTGGGGCCGCCGTCCTTGAGCTGGCGCACGTTGGCCGCCAGCACGCCGACGGCCTCGGTGATCTCGTCGAACGAGGCCTCGGTGCCGCCGAGCGCCTGCGACACCGCCTTGGCCAGCCGCTGCGACTGCATCAGCGCCTGGCCGCTCGCGCTCAGCTGGGTGGCGTGGCGGTTGGCCGAGGTCAGCGCCAGCACGGTGACCAGCACCAGCAGCAGCACGCCGACCAGCATCACCGCGCCGAGGATGCGCTGCTGGGCGGCCACCGGCCGGTCCCCGATCAGCGGCAGCGCGGCCACCGGCGCCACCGCGGCAGCGGCGCCGGCACCGGCCGCCGCGGCGCCCGCACCCGGCAGCAGGCGCGACTCGGCAAAGTCGCTGAGCTCGCCCGAGGGCGGCAGCTCGGAGATGATGGACTGGCCGCCGGCCTGGCGCGGCAGCACCGAGTCGACCGCGATCGGCCCGAGCTCGCTGTTGGTCGCGTCCAGCGGGTTGCGCGTGCCGGGCGCCTCGCCCACGTCGACGGCGGCCTGCAGCTCGTCGAAATTGGTCGGCACGCGCTCGCTGCCGCTGCCCTCGGCGGAACGGTTGGTCTTGAGTCGGTCGAGCAAGCCCATCACTACCCCTTGTCATGACGGCCCGTGGCGGCGACGCCGCGGGCCGGTCCGGCGCTCAGCCGGTGATCGCCAGAAACTGTGCCTGCCTCGCCAGCGCGGCGAGGTCGATTTCCTGCCACACGCGGCCCGCTGCGTCCGCCCAGCGCGCCGGCGCGAAGGCCGGGCGCGGCGCCGCCACGCCATCGTCGGCCTCGGCCAGGCGCCGCATGTCCGCATCGCGCCGCAGGCCCTCCAGCCGGTCGACCAGCAGCGCGCAGTTCAGCCCCAGCGCGGCGTTGAACGCCACCAGCCGGCCCGCCGGCCGCTGGCCGGCCGCGCGCAGGCCGAGGAAGACCGCCAGGTCGACCACGGTGCACACGCCGCCGCGCAGGTTGACCACGCCGGCCAGCCAGGGCTGGCTGTGCGGCACCGCCACCAGCGGGCCCAGGTCGAAGATCTCGCCGGCCTGCTGCAGCGCGAACAGCAGGCCGTGGCCGCCGCAGTCCACCGCCAGCCAGGCCTGGCCGGCGGCCTCGCCGCGCACCTGCTGCATGCGCTCGGCCAGCCGGGTCTGCAGGTCGCGCAGGGCTTGCTTGTTGGCCATCTCGGCGCAGGTCAGTCGAACTGGCGGATCTTGGCGATCAGCTCGTCGGCCTGCACCGGCTTGACGACGTAGTCGCGCGCGCCCTGGCGCAGGCCCCAGACGCGGTCGGTCTCCTGGTTCTTGCTGGTGCACATGATCACCGGCACGCCCTCGTAGCGCGGGTCGCGGGTGATGGTGCGGGTGAGCTGGAAGCCGTTCTGGCCCGGCATCACCACGTCCATCAGGATCAGGTCCGGGCGGTCCTCGGCCAGGCGCTTCATCGCCTCGTCGCCGCTGGCGGCGGTGCGCACCGAGTAGCCGCGCTTGAGCAGCAGGTCGGACAGGTAGTGCAGCTCGGTCTTGGAATCGTCGACCAGCAGGATCTTGTGCACGGGCATGGCGTGAGCCTCCGGGGTTCAGGCGTTCGGTCGCGACGGCTGCGACACGACAGCATGCCTCAGGATGCCGCCGGCGCCTCGGGCGCAGCGGCGAACTGCTGCACCGCGCGCAACAGCTGGTCCTTGGTGAAGGGCTTGGTCAGGTAGTCCTCGGAGCCGACCATGCGGCCGCGGGCCTTGTCGAACAACCCGTCCTTGGACGACAGCATGATCACCGGCACGTGCTTGAAGCGCGGGTTGCGCTTGATGATCGCGCAGGTCTGGTAGCCATCCAGCCGCGGCATCAGGATGTCGCAGAAGATCAGGTCGGGCGCGTGGTCGCTGACCTTGGCCAGCGCGTCGAAGCCGTCCTCCGCCAGCACGACCTCGTGGCCGCCCTGCTTCAGGAAGATCTCGGCGCTGCGACGGATCGTGTTGCTGTCGTCGATCACCAGCACGCGGGTGCCGGCGGGCGCGGGCACGGCGGCGTGGGCATCGTCCATCGCGGCGGCTCCTGGCTAGGGTGGTGAGGCGGCTGCGGCCGGGGACCCCGGGGCGGCGGCCTCAGATCTGGACCATCTCGAAGTCTTCCTTGCGCGCACCGCACTCGGGGCAGGTCCAGTTCATCGGCACGTCGGCCCAGGCGGTGCCCGGGGCGATGCCGTGTTCCGGATCACCGGCGGCCTCATCGTAGATCCAGCCACAGATCAGACACATCCAGGTGCGCGGTTCGGTCACGTTATCGGTCAGGTCACTAGAATGGAAAGGTCATTGTAGCCACGCGGATACAGCCCCCATCCGGCCTTCGGCGCAGCGAAAGCATGTCATTTCAGTTCTTGCATCCCGACGCGGCCCGCCCGCGCGGACCGACCGGCCGCGCCACCCCGCGCCCACCGCAGCCCCTGCCCCGCCCATGAGCCCCAGCCCCTCCCAACCCGCCGACGGCGCCACTGCCGACGCCGGCACCGACGCCCTGCAGGAAGCGGCGCCGCCGGCCTGCGTGCTGTGCTTCAACGCCACCGACCCCAGCGGCGCGGGCGGCCAGGCCGGCGATGTGGCCACGCTGGCCGCGATGGGCGTGCACGCGCTGCCGGTGGTCACCAGCCTGGTGCTGCGCGACACCGCCGAGGTCTTCGACCACCACCCGGTCGACGCCGATGTCGTCGCCGAGCAGGCCCGCACGGTGCTGGAGGACATCACCGTGGCCGGCTTCAAGGTCGGCTTCCTGGGCAGCGCCGAGGCGGTCAGCGCGGTCGCCGAGATCCTGTCGGACTACCCCGAGGTGCCGCTGGTCAGCTACCTGCCCAATCTGGGCTGGCTGGACGACGACCAGGCCCAGCCCTACCTGGAAGCCTTCCGCGAGCTGATCCTGCCGGCCACCGAGGTGCTGGTAGGCAACCACAAGACGCTGACCGACTTCCTGCTGCCCGACTGGGACAGCGAGCGCCCGGCCTCGGCGCGCGAGCTGGCCGTGGCCGCTGCCGAGCGCGGCACGCGCTACGTGCTGGTCACCGGCATCATGCTGGCCAGCAAGGGCGGCAAGGGCGGCAGCGCGCCCGAGCAGTTCATCGACAACGTGCTGGCCGCGCCCCAGGGCGCGCTGACCGGCGAGAAGTTCGAGATGTTCGACACCGGCTTCGTCGGCGCCGGCGACACGCTGAGCGCCGCGCTGGCCGCGCTGCTGGCCTCGGGCGCCGAGCTGCAGGCCGCCGTCGGCGAGGCCCTGGCCTTCATGGACCAGACGCTGGACGCGGGCTTCCGCCCCGGCATGGGCAGCGTGGTGCCCGACCGCTTCTTCTGGGCCCTGCCGCCGGCCGAGGAGGGCGCCGAGGGCGAGGACGGCGCGCCCGCCGCCGCCGAACCCGAGGCGGCCGAGCCGGCCGCCAAGTCCAAGCCCTCGCCGCGCCGCGTGCACTGACCACCGCCCCGCCATGACCAGCAACCAAGCCCTGTTCGAGCGCGCCCAGCGCGTGATCCCCGGCGGCGTCAACTCGCCGGTGCGCGCCTTCCGCGCCGTCGGCGGCACGCCGCGCTTCATCGCCCGCGCCCAGGGGCCCTACATGTGGGACGCCGAGGACCGGCGCTACATCGACTACATCGGCTCCTGGGGCCCGATGATCCTGGGCCACGGCCACCCCGAGGTGCTGGCCGCGGTGCAGCAGGCCGCGACCGAGGGCTTCAGCTTCGGCGCGCCGACCGAGCGCGAGATCGAGCTGGCCGAGGCCATCATCGGCCTGGTGCCCTCGGTCGAGCAGGTGCGCCTGGTGTCGTCCGGCACCGAGGCCGGCATGAGCGCGATCCGCCTGGCGCGCGGCGCCACCGGCCGGCCCAAGATCGTCAAGTTCGAGGGCTGCTACCACGGCCACGCCGACGCGCTGCTGGTCAAGGCCGGCTCGGGCCTGGCCACCTTCGGCCACCCCACCAGCGCCGGCGTGCCGGCCGAGGTGGTGCAGCACACCCTGGTGCTGGAGTACAACAACCTGGCCCAGATCGAGGAGGTCTTCGCCACCCAGGGCCACGAGATCGCCTGCGTGATGATCGAGCCGATCGCCGGCAACATGAACTTCGTGCGCGCCCAGGTGCCGTTCGTGGCCCGCATCGCCGAGCTGTGCCGCCAGCACGGCGCGCTGTTCGTCTTCGACGAGGTGATGACCGGCTTCCGCGTCGCCCTCGGCGGCGCGCAGAGCGTCTACGCCAAGCTGATCCCCGGCTTCGCGCCCGACATCAGCGTCTTCGGCAAGGTCATCGGCGGCGGCATGCCGCTGGCGGCCTTCGGCACCAGCCGGGCCATCATGCAGCAGCTGGCCCCGCTGGGCCCGGTCTACCAGGCCGGCACGCTCAGCGGCAACCCGGTGGCCACCGCCTGCGGCCTGGCCACGCTGAAGCTGATCAGCCAGCCCGGCTTCTTCGACGCGCTGGCCGCCAAGACCCGCCGCTTGGTCGACGGCCTGGCCGCCGCCGCGCGCGAGGCCGGCGTGCCCTTCGTCGGCGACAGCGAGGGCGGCATGTTCGGCTTCTTCTTCGCCGACACCCTGCCCCAGCACTACAACGCGGTGATGGCCACCGACAAGGACCGCTTCAACCGCTTCTTCCACGGCATGCTGGACCGCGGCGTCTACCTGGCGCCGGCGCTGTACGAGGCCGGCTTCGTCAGCGCCGCGCACAGCGACGCCGACATCGACGCCACCATCGCCGCCGCCCGCGAGGCGCTGCGCGCATGATCGAGGCGGTGAGCGTGCTGGGCCAGCCGGCGATGCGGCTGGTCGCGGCCGACGGCGCCGAGGCCACGGTGCTGCTGCACGGCGCGCAGCTGGTGTCCTGGATCCCGGCCGGCGACCAGCAGCGGCTGTACCTGTCGCCGCTGGCCCGGGCCGGGGCCGGCCAGGCGGTGCGCGGAGGCATCCCGGTGTGCTTCCCCCAGTTCGCCCGGCGCGGCCCGCTGCCGCCGCACGGCTTCGCCCGCACGCGTGCCTGGCAGTGGCTGGAAGGGGTCGAACGCGGCGGCGTGGCCATCGGCGTGCTGCGCCTGGTCGACGACGAGGCCACGCGCGCGCTGTGGCCGCACCGCTTCGAGGCCGAGCTGAGCTTCACCGTCACCGGCCTGGCGCTGGACGTGGAGCTGGCGGTGACCAACACCGGCGACGCCGCCTTCGACTTCACCGCCGCGCTGCACAGCTACCTGCGCATCGACGACCTGCGCCGCGCGCGCCTGGGCGGGCTGTACGCGGCACGCTACCTCGACAGCCTCAGCGGCGAGGAGCACCGCCAGCAGTTCGACCCGATCGGCTTCGCCGGCGAGGTCGACCGCATCTACTTCGACGCGCGCGACCCGCTGCACCTGTCGACCGCGATGGGCCGCACCGCGATCCACCAGGAAGGCTTCGACGACGTGGTGGTCTGGAACCCCGGCCCGGACAAGGCCGCGGCGCTGGCCGACCTGCCGGACGAGGACTGGCCGCACTTCCTCTGCGTCGAGGCCGCCGCCATCGGCCGCCCGGTGGCCCTGGCGCCGGGCGAGACCTGGCTCGGCCGCCAGGGTTTCGAGGTGTGATCGCCTGCGGGCGAACGCCTCAGGCCGGCGAGGACCGCAGGCCGTAGGCCTGGCCGTCCAGCCAGAGGTACTCGGCGCGCAGCACCGCGTCACCGCGCTCGCCCTCGAAAGTGAAGCCCAGCACCGCCACCGCGGCGCCGGGCTGGATCTCGGGCACGCGCCAGGCCACGAGCCGCGTCAGCGGTGCCAGCTCGACCGTCCAGACGCGGTCGCGCCGCGTCGGCAGCCGGGCGGCGGCCAGCAGCGCCCGGCCGTCCACCGCCGCGGCCTGGGCGGGCAGCGCGCGGCCGGCCAGGTCGGCGGGCAGGCGCGGCTCGGGCGGCAGCGCCAGCTTCAGCTCGGCATGCGGGTTGCGCCAGGCCACCTGGGTGGCCCGGCCTTCCAGCCACAGCGGGCGGGCCTGGTCGAAGCTGCTCCAGCCGTGGTGGGCGCGGGCGCGCAGCGGGGCCCCCAGCGGGAGCAGGGCGGCGGCGATGGCGGTGCGTCGGTGCATGGCGTTGTCCTCGACGTGCTGGCCTCAGGCGTAGGCGATCCAGCGACCCGCGATGATCACCGCCAGCCATAACCCCGTCGACAGCGCGGTCTGCGCCCGCGCCCAGGCATCGGCCCGCTGCAGCCCGCCACGGGCGTGGAACAGCACGGCGTTGCAGCCGGCCGCCGTCAGCAATGCCAGCTTGAGGCCGAAGGCACGGTTGGCCAGCAGCTCCTGCGGCTGGCTGGCGAACATCAGCAGCCCGCTGGCCGCGCACAACCCGAACCCGGCCAGCGCCAGCGGCAGCGCGGCACGGGCCAGGGCCGCCACGGGCAGCGCCGACGCCCAGCCCCACAGGCGCAACTCGAACAGCAGCAGATTGCCCAGCAGCAGCGCGATGCCCAGGATGTGCACCGCCTCCAGCGCCGGGTAGGCCCAGGGGTGGGAGGTGAGCGCGCCCAGCATGGCGCCGATTCTGCGCCACGCGCCCCCACCCGGGGCCGGCCGGGATCAGCCGGCGTCCGTGCGCCGGCGGCGGTGGCCCAGCCAGCCCAGCGCGGCCAGGCCGCCCAGCCACAGCGCCGCGGCATGCGGCTCGGGCACCGGCACCGCGTAGAACGCGCCGCCGACGCTGGACTGCACGCTGTAGCCCGGCGTCTTGGCGAACACGTTGTCGAAGAAGCTGTTGGCCGCGGTGTAGCCGGCGCCGTTGGTGAACGACGCGTCGAAGCGCCAGTTGGCGCGGTAGTCGCCCGCCACCGCGAGCACACCGCCCAGCTCGGACGGCAGGCCCAGGCCGGCCGCCGGCGTCAGCGCCAGCGGCTGACCGGCGCTGTCGGAGACCGTCAGCGTGAAGCGGGTGAAGGCGATGCGCGGCCCGCCCACCGTGTAGACGATGGAGGTGCCCGAGAAGACCGCCTGACCGCTGGCCAGGGCGCTGGCCGCGTCGTCGTAGAGCAGCACGTCGGGCGTGCCGTCGAAGGTCAGCGTCGGCCAGCCGGGCACGAAGCTGCCGCCGACCCAGTTGCCCACGCCGTAGAAGAGCTCGGCATAGGCCGAGGCGTCGAAGCTGCCGTAGGCCCAGGTCAGACCGCTGCCGCTGGCCGGGCTGCTGCCGGCGATGGCCGCCGCGCTGTTGCCGCCGGGCGCCGGGTAGCCGACGAGCTCCGGCGGGGCGGCCTGGGCGGCGCCGGCCAGGCCGGCCATCAGGGCGAGCGCGGCAGCGGCGCGCGCCAGCGGGGTCTTGCGGATGCGGGTCATGGGCGGATCCTCCTGCGGCCCCGTCGACGGTGCGGGGCACGGCAACCACTAGCCTCCCGCGAACACCGGGCACGCGCCTTGCGCCAGCGCAAACCGGCGCACTCCTAGAATCCCGGCCCCATGCACATCCACATCCTCGGCATCTGCGGCACCTTCATGGGCGGCATCGCCGCCATCGCCCGCGAGGCCGGCCACCGCGTCACCGGCTGCGACGCCAACGTCTACCCGCCGATGAGCGACCAGCTGCGCGCGCTGGGCATCGAGCTGATCGAGGGCTTCGACCCCGGCCAGACGGCGCTGGCGCCCGACCTGTACGTGGTGGGCAATGTGGTCAGCCGCGGCAACCCGCTGCTGGAGGCCCTCCTGGACGCCGGCGCGCCCTATACCAGCGGCCCGCAGTGGCTGGCCGAGCATGTGCTGCAGGGGCGCCACGTGCTGGCCGTGGCCGGCACCCACGGCAAGACCACCACCACCTCGATGCTGGCCTGGATCCTGGAGCACGCCGGGCTGCAGCCCGGCTTCCTGGTCGGCGGCGTGCCGCTGAACTTCGGCATCTCGGCGCGGCTGGGCCGCGTGGCGCCTGGGGCGCCCTTCGTCATCGAGGCCGACGAGTACGACACCGCCTTCTTCGACAAGCGCAGCAAGTTCGTGCACTACCGGCCGCGCACCGCGGTGCTGAACAACCTGGAGTACGACCACGCCGACATCTTCCCGGACCTGGCGGCCATCGAGACCCAGTTCCACCACCTGGTGCGCACCGTGCCCCGCAGCGGGCGGCTGGTGGTCAACATCCGCGAAGCGGCGCTGGAGCGCGTGCTGGCGCGCGGCTGCTGGAGCGAGGTGCAGCGCTTCGGCGCGCGCAAGGAGGAGCCCGGCGCGCTGCGCGCCCGCGGCGAGCCGCATGCCTTCGACGTGCTGCGCGGCAGCCTGAAGATCGCCCGCGTCGACTGGCCGCTGCTGGGCGAGCACAACCAGCTCAACGCGCTGGCGGCCATCGCCGCGGCCGAGCATGTGGGCGTGGCGCCCGAGCAGGCCGCCGCGGCGCTGGCCACCTTCCAGAACGTGCGCCGCCGGCTGGAGCTGCGCGGCGAGGCCGCCGGCGTCCAGGTCTACGACGACTTCGCCCACCACCCCACGGCGATGCGCACCACCGTCAACGGCCTGCGCCGCAGGGTCGGGCTGGCGCGCATCCTGGCGGTGTTCGAGCCGCGCAGCAACACGATGAAGCTGGGCGCGATGAAGGCCCAGCTGCCCTGGGCGCTGGAGGAGGCCGACCTGGCCTTCTGCCTGCAGGGCGACTACGGCTGGGACGCCGCCGAGGCCCTGGCGCCGATGGGCGAGCAGGCCGTGGTGGCCGACAGCGTGGACAAGCTGGCCGCCGCGGTGGCCAAGGCCGCGCGGCCCGGCGACCAGGTGCTGGTGATGAGCAACGGCGGCTTCGGCGGCATCCACGACAAGCTGCTGGCCGCGCTGGCGGCCCGTGCCGGCTGAACCGGCGCCGGCCGCGCCCGCGGCGCCGCCGTGCCGCGATGCGCTAAGGTCGCGCCCACCGCCGCCCCCGCCGGAGTCCCCGATGCACGAGCCCTGCGACCACGACCATGCCGCCCCCGACCCGCACCCGGGTGCGGCGCCGGGCATCCCGCGGATCGGCACCTTCGACCCGGCCGGCTTCGAGCAGGCGGTGACCGACCTGCTGCGCGCCTGCGGCATCTCGCCCGAGGGCGTGCACACCGGCAAGACCGCCCGCCGCGTGCGCGAGCTGTGGGAGAAGCGCCTGCTCGGCGGCTACGCGCTGGACCCGGCCGAGGTGCTGGGCGAGGGCTTCGCCGACCCGCGCGAGGACATGGTGGTGATCCGCGGCATCGCCGTGCACGGCGTCTGCCCGCACCACCTGGTGCCCTTCCGCGGCGTGGCCCACGTGGCCTACGTGCCGGGCGGGCGGCTGCACGGCTTCGGCCGCATCGCGCGCCTGGTCGACGCCATCGGCCACCGCTTCACCTACCAGGAGTGGATGACCCGCGACATCGCCGACGCCCTCGTGCGCCACGGCCAGGCCAGGGGCGCGGCCTGCGTCATCGAGGCCGAGCAGCTGTGCCTGCTGCTGGGCGAGGACCGGCGCGGCGACGAACGCGTGTGCACCCAGGCCTTCGCCGGCTGCCTGGCCGAGGACGGGCCGCTGCGGCGCGAGTTCGCCCGCGCCATCGGCGCCGGCACGCCCTGAACCCCGCGCCGGCCATGCCCGTGACCCGCCAGCCCGTCACCCACCTGCTCTACCTGCACGGCTTCCGCTCGTCGCCGCAGTCCTTCAAGGCGCAGCGCCTGGCCGCCTGGCTGCAGGCGCAGCGGCCGGACGTGCACTGGTGGTGCCCGCAGCTGCCGCCCTCGCCGGCCGCGGCCTGGCGGCTGATCGACGCCGGCATCGCCGCCTGGCCGCGCGCGGCGATGGCCGTGGTCGGCAGCTCGCTGGGCGGCTTCTACGCCACCGCGGTGGCCGAGGCCACCGGCTGCCCGGCCGTGCTGCTGAACCCGGCGGTGGACCCGGCGCGCGACCTCGAGAAATACATCGGCGAGCAGACCGCCTTCCACGCGCCCGAAGCGCGCTTCTTCTTCCGCCCCGAGTACATCGCCGAGCTGCGCGCGCTGGCCGTGCCGACCATTACCCGGCCCGCGCGCTACGCCGCGGTCATCGCCCGGGGCGACGAGGTGCTGGACTGGCGCGAGATGGCGGGCCGCTACCCGGGCGCCCGCATCCGCCTGCTCGAGGGCAGCGACCACGCGATCTCCGATTTCGACGAGCACCTGCCCTTCGTGCTCGACCACCTGCAACTGACGTCCCCCCGCTGAAGAGAGCCCCGCCATGCGTCTGAAGAACAAGGTCTCGATCATCACCGGCGCCGCCCAGGGCATCGGCCTGGCCACCGCGCTGAAGTTCGCCGAGGAAGGCGCCACCGTGGTGGTGGCCGACCTGAAGCCCGCCGGCGTGGACGCCGCGCTGGCCATGGTGCGCGCCCGCGGCGCCCAGGCCATGGGCTTCGCCGTCAACGTGACCGACCGCGCCGCGCTGGACGCGATGGCCGCCGCGGTGAAGGAGCAGTACGGCCACATCGACGTGCTGGTCAACAACGCCGGCATCACCAAGGACGCGCGGCTGCAGAAGATGACGCTGGAGCAGTTCGACGCCGTCGTCGACGTCAACCTGCGCGGCGTCTTCCACGCCACCCAGGCGGTGCTGCCGGCGATGCTGGCCCAGGGCTCGGGCGTGGTGCTCAACGCCAGCAGCGTGGTCGGCATCTACGGCAACTACGGCCAGACCAACTACGCCGCCACCAAGTTCGGCGTCATCGGCTTCACCAAGACCTGGAGTCGCGAGCTGGGGCCCAAGGGCATCCGCGTCAACGCGGTGGCGCCGGGCTTCGTCGAGACCCCCATCCTGGCCACCGTGCCCGACAAGGTGCTGCAGCAGATGCGCGAGCAGGTGCCGCTGCACCGCCTGGGCCGGCCCGAGGAGATCGCCAACGTCTACGCCTTCCTGGCCAGCGACGAGGCCAGCTATGTCAACGGCGCGGTGATCGAGGTCTCGGGCGGCATGACCGTCTGAGAGGCTGAGAGTTTTTCGCTCATGCCCGCTCGTCACGCCCCAAGCCGCCCGCTCGTCGTTGCAAATGCTCGCCATGGCCCGAGCCATGGCTGTGCTTTGCGCCTAGATCGGCCGGCTTGGGGCGCGCCGCTCGGTCACGATCGAAATCCTCTCAGCCTCTGAGGCCGGTGCCGGCCGGCGCGCTGGCGGGCACGGGGCGCCCGCGGCCGCCTTCAGCGCGCCAGCTCGGCGCGCATCGCGTCGATCACCGCCTTGTAGCTGGGCTGGCCGAAGATGGCGCTGCCGGCGACGAAGGTGTCGGCGCCGGCGTCGGCCACCTGGCGGATGTTGTCGGTCTTGATGCCGCCGTCGACCTCCAGGCGGATGTCGCGGCCGCTGGCGTCGATCAGCTTGCGCAGCTTCTCCACCTTGCGCAGCGCACTCGGGATGAAGCTCTGGCCGCCGAAGCCGGGGTTCACGCTCATCACCAGCACCAGGTCGACCTTGTCGATCACCCACTCCAGCACGTCCACCGGCGCCGCCGGGTTGAACACCAGGCCGGCCTGGCAGCCCGCGGCCTTGATCAGCTGCAGCGTGCGGTCCACATGGGCGCTGGCGTCGGGGTGGAAGCTGATCAGGTCGGCACCGGCCTGGGCGAAGGCCTGGGCCAGCGCGTCCACCGGCTGCACCATCAGGTGCACGTCGATCGGCACCTTGCTGCCGTCGGGCTTCACGGCGTGCTGGCGCAGCGCCTGGCAGACCATCGGGCCGAAGGTCAGGTTGGGCACGTAATGGTTGTCCATCACGTCGAAGTGGATCCAGTCGGCGCCGTCGGCGATGACCTGGCGCACCTCGGCGCCCAGGTTGGCGAAGTCGGCCGACAGGATGCTGGGGGCGATGCGGTAGGTGGTGGTCATGGTGCGCTGCAACGTGGGATGTGGGGATTTTCGCAGCCTTCCTAGAATGCCCCACATGGCCCTCCCCCGCTTCACCTCGACCGTGGTCGTGCGCCCGCTGCCCGAGCAGACCGACCCGGCGCAGCAGCGCTACGGCTTCGCCTACACCATCACCATCCGCAACAGCGGTGACGTGCCGGCGCAGCTGATCGCCCGCCACTGGATCATCACCGACCACCGCGGCACGGTGCAGGAGGTGCGCGGCCTGGGCGTGGTCGGCCACCAGCCGCTGCTCAAGCCCGGCGAGCAGTTCGAGTACACCAGCTGGGCGCAGATCGACACGCCGCAGGGCTCGATGCGCGGCCGCTTCTTCGGCGTCACCGAGGACGCGCAGTGGTTCGAGTCGCCGGTCGACGAGTTCGCGCTCGCCGACGCGGCCACGCTGCATTGACGGTCTTCCGGTCGGCCGCGGCGCGGCGCCGGCACGGCGCCTGGGACCTGACCGCGCTGCTCAACGCCGCCGACCCGCGCGCACCGCGCCCCGAGCGCCACCTCTGGCTGGTGCGCCTGCTGGAATGGCTACGCCACGGCCCCGCCGAGGGCCAGGCCGGCGACACGCCGCGGCCGGTGCTGCGGCTGCGCCACCTGCTCAACGTGCTGGAGCGCCACGACGAGCCGCGCCAGCGCATCGTCGCGCTGCTGGCCCGCGCGTGGCGCGAGACCGACATGGCCGCGGTCTTCGCCGACCTGGGCTTCGGCGCGCGGCGCGGCCTGTGGGGCGAGGTGCGCGCCCGCCTGGCGCTGCGCCTGCTGCCCGGCACGCCCGACACCGACGACGGCGACGCGCTGTTCCAGCTGCTGTTCACCGACGACGGCGACGCGGCCTGGCTGGCCGCGATCGACCCCGCCACCCTGGCCCGGCTGGCCGCGCTGCTGGGCGAGGCGCACCGCCAGGGCCGCGGCACCGCCGACGCGCCGGCGGCCGCCGACCTGCGCGGCCCGGTGCTGCGGGCGATGACCTGGCTGGCCAGCGCGGTGCGCGCCGCCGCCTTCGCCCCGGCGCTGCGCCGGCGCATGGACGCGGCGCTGCTGGCCGACGGCCCCTTCGACCAGCTCGGCCGCGCGGTGGACACCCTGGCCGACACGCTGCGCACCGGCGACCGCGCCGCCGCCGCCCCGCAGGCCACCTACCTGCGCGCGCTGCTGCAGCGCTGCCGCGCCGCCGCCGACAGCGTGCACGGCCACCTGGAGGCGCACGGCATCTCGGTCGACCTGGTGTTCGAGGTCGAGCAGCTGCGCCAGCGCACACTGCGCCTGGAGGCGCTGCTGGACCTGCTGCTGTCCGACACGCCGCAGCGCGAGGTGCAGCGCCTGCTGGCCGACCTGGTGCGCCACAGCCGCGAACGCCGCAGCCTGCGCGCCCTGCTGGGCCAGCAGTACGCGCTGCTGGCGCGCAAGGTTGCCGAGCGCCACGCCGAGACCGGCGAGCACTACATCACCCGCAACCGCGACGAGTACCGCGCCATGCTGCGCCAGGCCGCCGGCGGCGGCGTGGTCATCGCCGGCACCACCTTCGCCAAGTTCGCCATCACCGCGCTGGCGCTGGCGCCGTTCTGGGCCGGGCTGGGCGCGGGGCTGAACTACGCGCTGAGCTTCGTGCTGATCCACCTGCTGCACTGGACGGTGGCCACCAAGCAGCCGGCGATGACCGCGCCGGCCATGGCCGAGAAGCTGGGCGCGCTGCGCCCCGGCGCCAGCCCGGCCGAGGACGAGGCCGCGGTGCAGGGCTTCGTCGACGAGGTGACCCACCTGGTGCGCTCGCAGATCGCCGGCATCGCCGGCAACCTGGCGCTGGTGGCACCGGTGGTGCTGGCGGTGCAGGGCCTGGCCTGGGCGCTGGCGGGTGCGCCGCTGGTCGGCGCCGACGAGGCCCGCTACGTGCTGCACTCGATCACCCTGCTGGGCCCCACCGCGCTGTACGCCGCCTTCACCGGCGTGCTGCTGTTCGCCAGCAGCCTGGTCGCCGGCTGGGCCGAGAACTGGTTCGTCTACCACCGGCTGGACAGCGCGCTGGCCCACCACCCGGCCATCGTCGCGCGGCTGGGCGCGCCGCGCGCGCAGCGCTGGTCGGCGTGGTGGCGGCGCAACGTCTCGGGGCTGGCGGCCAACATCTCGCTCGGCCTGATGCTGGGGCTGGTGCCGGTGCTGCTGGCCTTCCTGGGCCTGCCGATCGAGGTGCGCCACGTCACGCTGTCCACCGGCCAGCTGGCCGCAGCGGCCAGCGCGCTGGGCTGGGGCACGCTGGCCGAGCCGGCATTCTGGTGGTGCGTGGCGGCGCTGGCGGCCACCGGCGCGCTGAACCTGACGGTCAGCTTCTGGCTGGCGCTGAAGGTCGCGCTGCGCTCGCGCGGCATCACGCTGCGCGACAAGCAGCGGCTGTACGCCGCCATCCGCCAGCGCCTGCGCCAGCGCCCGCGCAGCTTCCTCTGGCCCGACTGAGCCTGCGCAGCGCCGCGAACGTCCCTGGCCGCCGGGCGGCCGGCGCCAGGCCCTACCATCGCCCGATGGTTTGCAGCGACCCCGACTTCGAGATCCACCGCCTGGCCAACGGCGTGCGCGTGGCCACCCTGGCCCTGCCGCACCTGCCCACCGCCAGCGTCAGCGTCTACGTGCGCTGCGGCAGCGCGCACGAGAACGCGCGCAGCAACGGCATCGGCCACGTCATCGAGCACATGGCCTTCAAGGGCACGGCCGGCCGCGACGCGCGCCGCATCAACCTGGACGCCGAGCGCCTGGGCGCCGACGTCAACGCCCACACCGACAAGGACCACACCGCCTTCCACATCCGCGGCCTGGCCGCCCACGCGCCCGACTTCGTGCGCCAGCTGGGCGACATCGTGCGCCACGCCACCTTCCCGGCCGACGAGCTGGCGCGCGAGCGCGAGGTGCTGCTGCACGAGTTCACCGAGGACGAGGACGACCCGATGTCCACCGCCTTCAAGCTGTTCGACCGCGCCAGCTGGGGCCTGCACCCGCTGGCCCAGCCGGTGATTGGCACGCGGCGCAACATCGAGCGCTTCAGCCGCGACGAGCTGGTCGACCATGTGCAGCGCCACTACAGCGGCGCCAACGTGGTGGTGGCCGCCGCCGGCGGCATCGACGTGGCCGCGGTGCGCCGCGCCGCCGAGGACCTGTTCGCCGACATGCCCGCCGGCGCGCCCAACGCCCTGCCGCCGCCCAGCTGGCACGGCGGCGTGCGCGCCCGCCACCAGGCCGGCAGCAGCCAGACCCACCTGGTGCTGGGCTTCCCGCTGCCGCCGCTGCAGGCCGACGACCCCGCCGGCGCGCTGGCCGCGGCGCTGTTCGGCGAGGGCATGAGCTCGCCGCTGATGGACCAGCTGCGCGAGAAGCGCGGCCTGGTCTACTACGCCGCCTGCTCGGCCGACGTGCTCGACGGCGGCGGCCAGTTCGTCATCGAGGCCTCGACCGCGCCCGAGCAGGTCGACGAGGCCCTGGCCGCGCTGGCCGACCTGCTGGTGGCCCAGGCCCGCGCGGTCGACCCCGAGGACCTGGCGCGGGCCAAGAACCAGATCCGCGTGCGCCGCCTGCGCGGCCTGGAGAAGCCCGGCCGGCGGCTGGAGGAGGCGGCGATCGACCTGTTCGTGCACGGCCGCGTGCGCGACCGCACCGACTGGCTGGCGCGCATGGACGCGCTGGGCCCCGAGGACCTGCGCACCGCCTTCGCCCGCATGCTCGACGCCGGCGCCGCGGTGGCGCTGGGCGGCAAGGTGGTGCGCGGCCGTGCCGAATCGGCCCGCGCGCTGCTGGCCGCGCACGGGCTGCGCGCCGGGGCAGGCAGCGTCTGAGGCCGGGCGGGCCCCGCGCCGGACCAGGCGCTCAGCGCGGCGGCTCGTCCTCGTCGGTGCGGCGCTCGCCGCCACGGCGGCCCGAGAACATCGTCCACCAGACGATGGCCACCAGCAACAGCCCGGCGCCCAGCGCCTCCAGCAGAATCAGCCACATGCCCGGATTATCCCGACGACGCCCGCCCGGCCGCGCCATGGCGGCGCTCGCGCCCCCGCTGGCGTTGCTGCTGGCGCTGGCCGGCTGCGCCGTGCGCCCGCCCGCGCCGGCCCCGGCCGAACCGGCACGCGAGCCGGCGGCGGCCCCGCCGCCGGCCGCGCCGGCCGACGCCCCCGAGGCCGGTGCCACCCTGCTGCGCCCGCGCGCCCGCTGGGTGGCGCAGGACTGGTCCGCCCTGCCCGGCTGGAGCGACGACCGGGTGGCCGAGCTGTGGCCGGCGCTGCGCGCCGGCTGCCAGAAGCCGGCGCCCGGCTGGGCCGGCGTGTGCGCCCGCGCCGCCGCCTTCAACCCGCCGGACGACGGCTTCGCCCGCGACTTCCTGCAACGCGAGCTGCAGCCCTGGCGCATCGAGTCGCTGGACGGCGAGGTGCAGGGCCTGGCCACCGGCTACTTCGAGCCGCTGGTGGCCGCCAGCCGGCTGCCGCGGCCCGGCTTCGGCGTGGCGATCCACCGCCCGCCGCCCGACCTGGCCAGCCGCAAGCCCTACTGGACGCGCCAGGAGCTGGACACCCTGCCCGCGGCCCGCGGCGCGCTGCGCGGCCAGGAGATCGCCTGGCTGGCCAGCCCGCTGGACCTGCTGGTGCTGCAGATCCAGGGCTCGGGCAAGCTGCGCATCAGCGAGCCCGACGGCCGCCAGCGCACGGTGCGCGTGGCCTTCGCCGGCCACAACGACCAGCCCTACCGCTCGGTGGGCCGCTGGCTGATCGACCAGGGCGAGCTGCGCCCCGACGGCGCCAGCTGGCCGGCCATCCGCGACTGGGGCCAGCGCGCCGCGCCGGCGCGGCTGCAGCAGATGCTGTGGGCCAACCCGCGCGTGGTCTTCTTCCGCGAGGAGGCCCTGCCCGAGGCCGCGCCGCTGCCGCCCGGCACGCCGCCGCAGGCCGACGGCCCGCGCGGCGCCCAGGGCGTGCCGCTGACCCCGGGCCGCAGCGTGGCCGTGGACCCGCAGGCCGTGCCCTACGGCACGCCGCTGTGGCTGGACACCACCGAGCCGCTGTCGGCCACGCCGCTGCGCCGCGCGGTGATGGCCCAGGACACCGGCACCGCCATCGTCGGCGCGGTGCGGGTGGACTATTTCTGGGGCCCCGGCGAGCTGGCCGAGCAGCAGGCCGGGCGCATGAAGCAGGCGCTGCGGCTGTGGGCGCTGTGGCCGCGGGAGGCGGCGCGCTGAAGCGGTGGCCGGCCCGCGGCGCGGGCGGGCTCGGGGCCGCGCGCCCCGGTTGAGCGTGCCGGTGCGCGCGTCGCGGGCGCCGCGCTGACCACCGAGGCGCCCGATGGCCGGCCCGCCCCGGCCGGGGACCGGGGCCCGGTGGGCCGACGCCGTCGCGCCAGCGGCGCCGCAGACGCCAGGGCCCGGCCAGCGGCCGTCGCGCGCACGTTCCGGCTTGGTGCCGACCTCACCCGCGCGGTGCACCTGCAGGCCCGGGCGCACCGCCTTGTGCGAGCGCAAGGTTCGGTCGCGCGAGCCCGCGTGCGCACCTGTCCGCGCGCGTCTTTCTTGCGTTGGCGCAAGGCCCGGCCCGGTCAGGCGATGGCACGCCGGTTGCTAGACATGACTCGTCATAACAGGTTACGTCTGGTTCATGTCCGCTTCGCCCCACCGCCGAGCACCGCGCCCTGCCGCGGCCACGACCACCGCTGCGGCCGAGGCCTCGCCGAGCACCGTGGTGCCGATGTCGTCGGTCCCGATGCACGCGCAGATCCGCGAGATCATCCGCCGCCGCGTGCTGGACGGCAGCTATGCGCCGCACTCGCAGATGCCCTCCGAGGCCCAGATGATCGCGGCCTTCGGCGTCAGCCGGATCACCATCCGCCAGGCCCTCGGCGACCTGCAGAAGGAAGGCCTGATCTTCAAGGTGCCGGGCAAGGGCAGCTTCGTCGCCAAGCCCAAGGCCTTCCAGAGCCTGTCCAGGCTGCAGGGCTTCGGCGAGGCGATGGGCCCGGCAGGCTACGAGACCTTCTCCCAGGTGCTGTCCACCCGCGAGCAGGCGGCCGACGACCTGGTGGCACGGCGCCTCGGCCTGAAGCCCGGCGCGGCGGTGGTGCAGATCCAGCGCCTGCGCTACCTGAACCGCGAGCCGATCTCGGTGGACATGAGCTGGTTCCCGGCGGCGATCGGCCGGCGCCTGCTGACCGCGGACCTGCCGGCGCGCGACATCTTCGTCATCCTCGAGAACGACCACGGCCTGCACCTCACGCACGCCGACGTGCAGATCGAGGCGATCAGCGCCGACGAGACCCTGGCGCGCCACCTCGTCACCGCCGAGGGCGCGCCGCTGCTGCGCATCGAGCGCCTGACCTATGCCGACGAGCGGCCGATCGACTACGAGCACCTGTACTACCGCGGCGACGCCTTCCAGTACCGGCTGCGCATCGACCGCACCTGAAGCCTTCCCACCCCCTTCACTCCACAGCAACGCGAGCATCCGATGACAACCCTGAACATGGAATTCGACCTCGTCGTGATCGGCGGCGGCACCGGCGGTCCGATGGCCGCCGTCAAGGCCAAGGAGGCCAACCCCAGGCTGCGCGTGCTGCTGATCGACAAGGCCAACGTCAAGCGCAGCGGCGCGATCAGCATGGGCATGGACGGCCTGAACAACGCCGTCATCCCGGGCCACGCCACGCCCGAGCAGTACGTCAAGGAGATCACCGTCGCCAACGACGGCATCGTGGACCAGGAAGCGGTGATGGCCTACGCCGCCAACAGCTTCGCCATGATCGAGGAGCTGGACCGCTGGGGCGTGAAGTTCGAGAAGGACGAGACCGGCGACTACAGCGTGCGCAAGGTGCACCACCTGGGCGCCTACGTGCTGCCCATGCCCGAAGGGCACCACATGAAGCGCATCCTCTACCGGCAGCTCAAGCGGGCGCGGGTGGAGATCACCAACCGCGTGGTGGTCACGCGCGTGCTCACCGGGCCCGACGGTCAGGTGGCCGCGGTGATGGGCTTCGACTGCCGCACGGCCGAGCTGGTGGTGATCCGCACCAAGGCCGCTGTGATCAGCACCGGCGCGGCCGGGCGCCTGGGCCTGCCGTCGTCGGGCTACCTGATGGGCACCTACGAGAACCCCACCAACTGCGGCGACGGCCACGCCATGGCCTTCCACGCGGGCGCGGCGCTGGCCAACCTGGAGTGCTTCCAGATCAACCCGCTGATCAAGGACTACAACGGCCCGGCCTGCGCCTACGTCACCGGCCCACTGGGCGGCTACACCGCCAACGCCCACGGCCAGCGCTTCATCGAGTGCGACTACTGGTCGGGGCAGATGATGCAGGAGTTCTACAACGAACTGCAGAGCGGCAACGGCCCGGTGTTCCTGAAGCTCGACCACCTGGCCGAGGAGACCATCCAGGAGATCGAGACCATCCTGCACAGCAACGAGCGGCCCAGCCGCGGCCGCTTCCACGAAGGCCGCGGCACGGACTACCGCCAGAAGATGGTCGAGATGCACATCTCCGAGATCGGCTTCTGCTCGGGCCACTCCGCCTCCGGCATCCACATCAACGCCCGTGGCGAGACCTCGGTGCCGGGCCTGTACGCCGCTGGCGACTGCGCCAGCGTGCCGCACAACTACATGCTGGGCGCCTTCGTCTACGGCAAGATCTGCGGCGAGCAGGCCGCTGCCTTCTGTGCCGAGACGGGCCAGGCGGCGCATGACGGCGAGACCGAGGCCCGCGAGGCCGCGCGCATCCTGGCGCCGCTGCAGCGCGGCGATGGCCTCACGCCCTTCCAGATCGAGTACAAGACCCGCCGCCTGGTCAACGACTACCTGCAGCCCCCCAAGGTGACGCGCAAGTTCGAGATCGGGCTGCAGCGCCTGGCCGAGGTGCGCGAGGACCTCGGTGCGATGAGCGCCGCCAACCCGCACGAGCTGATGCGGGCGATGGAGGCGCACTCCATCCTCGACTGCGCCGAGATGGCCGCGCGCGCCAGCCTCTTCCGCACCGAGAGCCGCTGGGGCCTGTACCACGCCTGCGTGGACCACCCGGAGCGCGACGACGCCAACTGGTTCTGCCACGTCCTGCTCCGGCGCGGCGACAGCGGCGGCATGGTCCTCGAGAAGCGCGCTGTCGAGCCCTACATCGTGCCGGTCGACGAGCAGGAGCGCACGGCCTACCAGCGCCTGCGCATCGCCCCCGGTACCACCCCGGCGCCGCAGGCGGCCTGAGCCGCGCCCGACGCCAACAGCCCTCCGCCACGACCGGGCTGCCGCCCGGCATCCCCCCCTCCACGAAACGAGGTCACCCCTGCCATGACCCTGGCCACAACCGCCACCCAAGTGCCCGTGCGCGTGGACGATGACAAGTGCATCGCCCACAAGGGCTGCACCGTCTGCGTCGACGTCTGCCCGCTCGACGTGCTGGCGATCGACATCGTCAAGGGCAAGGCCTACATGGCCTTCGACGAGTGCTGGTATTGCCTGCCCTGCGAGCAGGACTGCCCGACCGGCGCGATCACCGTCGACATCCCCTACCTGCTGCGCTGAGCCCCCGGCCCGCGCCCGCCACCCGAGGAACCGCCACGATGACCGCTGCCATCGCCGACCGCCTGCGCGACCCCGACGCCACCGTGCGCCGCCTGGCCGTGATCGACCTGCCCTACAGCGACGAGGACGAGATCGTGCCCTTGCTGCTGCCCTGCCTGGCCGACGCCGATGCGCTGGTGCGCACCGAGGCGGTCAAGGCCCTGGAAGGCTACGAGGAGCCCGAGGTGCTGGCCGCCCTGGTGCCCATGCTGCTGGACGCGGACGCCGGCGTGCGCCAGGCGGCCGGTGACGTGCTCAGCGAGCTGAAGCGGCCGGAGTCGGCCGGCGCCCTGCTGCCGCTGATCGCCCCGCACCAGCCGGCCGAGGCCCGTGCGCAGGGCTTTCGCGCCCTGCGCGCGCTGCGCTACCCGGCGGCCTTCGCGCCGGCGCTGTCCGCGCTGCGCGACCCGAGCGCTGCAGTGCGGGCCGAGGCGGTGGGCGTGCTCGGCTACCTGAAGGATCCGGCGGCCATCGGGGAGCTCGCCGAGGTGGCCGCCAACGACCCCACGGCCGACGTGCGCCGCATCGCCGTGGGCGCGCTGGGCTATGCCAGCAACGTCAGCGTGCTGCCGGCCCTGACCCGCGCGCTCGGCGACGCCCACTGGCCCGTGCGCGACGAAGCAGCGCAGACCATCGGCAAGCTGCGCCTGGCGCCGGCGGTGCCCGACCTGGTGCGCGCCATGGACGACGAGATGTGGCAGGTGCGGCTGAAGGCCGCGCGGGCGCTGGGCCAGCTCAAGGCCGAGGCGGGGCTGCCGCCGCTGGTGGTCGCGCTGCAGCATCCGATCAGCAACCTGCGCAAGGAGGCCGCCATCGCGCTGGGCGAGATCGGCGACACCCGGGCCATCGCGCCTCTGGAAGCCGCCCTGGCCGACGCGGACCCCGACGTGCGCAAGCTCGCGCGCCTGGCGCTCACCGCCATCGGCCTGGCCCAGGGCGCACGCAACGGGGGGGCGGCATGACCTTCGTCGTCACCGAAGCCTGCATCCGCTGCAAGTACACCGACTGCGTCTCGGTCTGCCCCGTGGACTGTTTCCGCGAAGGGCCGAACTTCCTGGTGATCGACCCCGAGGAGTGCATCGACTGCGCGGTCTGCGTGCCCGAGTGTCCGGTCTCGGCCATCGTGGCCGACACCGACCTGCCGGCCGACCAGGCCGAGTACCTCGCGCTCAACGCCGAACTGGCCCCGCTGTGGCCGGCGATCACCGCGGCGCGCGAGCCGCTGCCCGACGCCGCGCAGTGGGCCGACGTGCGCGGCAAGCGCGGCGAACTGCTGCGCGAGGCCCCCTGAGATGGCCCGCCGCCAGCCCCCCACATGCCACGACCCGCGCGGGCTCCCCGCCTGCGGCCCAGACCACCCGGCAGGTGGCACCGGTCGTGCTACGAGCCACGGAGACCGCCCCTTCACGCCTAGATCCCCCAAGCCTGGAGCATCGACGATGACGCGACATTCCCTGCGCGGCCTGCTGGCCGTGGCCCTGACCAGTCCGCTGGTCGGCTTCGTCCCACTGGGTGCGCAAGCCGCCGACGAGGTGGTCATCGGCATCGGCACCCAGAACACCACGACCAACACCGTCACGGGCGGCGTCGTGCTCAAGGAGCTGAAGCTGCTGGAGAAGCACCTGCCCAAGACCGGCAAGTACAAGGACATCCGCTTCAAGCTCGACTGGCAGAACTTCACCAGCGGCCCGCCGATCACCAACGGCATGATGGCCAAGAAGCTGCACATCGGCATGATGGGCGACTACCCGCTGCTGGTGAACGGCGCCACCGGCCAGAGCCAGGCCGGCAACGAGACTCAGCTCGTGGCCGTCATCGCCTACAACGCCTTCGGCTCGGGCAACGGCGTGGTGGTGCACAAGGACTCGCCCTACTACGAGCTGGCCGACCTCAAGGGCAAGACCCTCTCGGTGCCGTTCGGATCGGCCGCGCACGGCATGGTGCTGCAGGCCATGCAGAGCCGCGGCTGGACCGAGTCGTACTGGAACCTGCTCAGCCAGAGCCCCGAGGTGGGCACCACCAACCTGCAGGAAAAGAAGATCGACGCGCACGCCGACTTCGTGCCCTTCGCCGATCTGCTGCCCTACCGGGGCTTCGCGCGCAAGATCTTCGACGGCGCCGAGACCAAGGTGCCCACCTTCCACGGCGTGGTGGTCCGCAAGGACTTCGCCAACCAGTACCCCGAGGTGGTGGTGGCCTATGTGAAGGCGCTGATGGAAGCCAACGCCTGGGTGCGCGCCAACCCGGCTGCGGCCGCCGCCAAGGTCGAGGAGTGGACCAAGATCGAGAAGGAGGTGGCCTACCTCTACCTGGGGCCGGGCGGCATCCACACGCTGGATCCCACCATCAAGCCGCGCTGGCTGGACACGATCAAGACCGGCCACGAGGTGCTGACCAAGCTCAACCGCGTCAAGCCGCTGGACATCGGCGCCTGGGTGAACGAGCGCTATGTGAAGCAGGCCTTCACCGAACTGAAGCTCGACTACGAGGCCCAGAAGCAGACCCTGGCCAACTACGACATCGGCGGCACCGACCCGGTGTGCAAGTCGCCGATCACCCGCCCGCGGGAGGCCGGTGAGGTGTGGGTGGACGGCGCGGCCGGACCCACGGCCCATGCCAGCGCACTGTGCACGCTGGCCGCGGTGGCGAAGGCGCAGGCCGGCGGCCAGAAGGTCAGGGTGGCCTACGTCTACGACAAGGCGCTGGGCATCAAGGTGTTCGCCGACAAGGCCTTCTATGCGGTGAACACCGCCAACACGAAGAAGCCGGACATCGTCCCATTCCTGCTGAAGAAGGACGCCGAGGCCCATGCCGCGAGCGGCGGCGGCAAGCTGGCCAGCTACGCCGACGTGCTCGCCGTGGCGCAGGGCGCCGCACTGTGACCGCGCCCGACGTCCTGCCTACCGCCCGTCCACACCGCTGAACCGGAGCGCTGCCGCCATGTCCTCACTTCCCCTGCACCTGATCCCGTCCGACGGGCGTGCCGATGAGCCCGCACCGCCGCGGGCTGCCTCGGGCGGCATGCCATCGGCCAGCGGCGCGCCAGCGCTGGTGGCGGCGCCCGCGCCGGCGATGGCCGGGCCGCCGGCCGTGCCGGGCCCTGCGCCTGACGGCGCCGCCGCCCGCGGCGTGCTGGCGGCTGCAGTCCAGGCGGTGCGGCAACAGGCCGTCGCGCTGATCCTGGGCGCCTGGTCGCTGGGTGCGATGGTGCTCTTCTGGCACCTGGCGACCACCTACCGCTGGGAGTTCTACATCCGCTTCAACAACCTGCCCACGCCTCTGGAAGTCGCGCAGCAGCTGGGCAAGGCGATGGACAACACCAAGTTCATCCACAACGTGGGCATGAGCCTGCGGCGCATCGGCATCGGCTTCGCCGTGGCCACCGTGCTAGGGGTGGGCCTGGGCCTGGCCATCGGCCGCTACCGGCTGCTGCGCCAGCTGATGTTCCCGGCCATCGAGGCGCTGCGGCCCATCCCCGCCATCGCCTGGGTGCCGATCTCGATCATGCTGTGGCCCGACAACGAGGTGAGCATCGTCTTCATCACCTTCATCGGCGCGTTCTTCCCGATCCTGCTCAACACCGTGGCAGGTGTCCAGGCGGTGGACGCGGTGCTGCTGCGCGCCGGCCAGTGCCTGGGGGCGCGCGAGCCGCAGCTGATGTGGCACGTGGTGCTGCCGGGGGCGGCGCCGCAGGTGTTCACCGGACTGGCCGTCGGCATGGGTGTGGCCTGGGTGTCGCTGATCGCCGCCGAGATGATCTCGGGCCAGTTCGGCGTGGGCTACTTCACCTGGGAGGCCTACTCGCTGATCTCGTACGCCGACATCGTGCTGGGCATGATCACCATCGGCGTGCTGGGCCTGGGCTGCAGCTGGCTGATCCGGGCCGCCAGCCGCTGGTGCCTGCCCTGGCTGGTCTACAGCAAGCCCGGGAGCCACGCATGAGCGCCGCCATGAACGCCAGGCCGGAGCCCGGCCCCGACCAGGCCGCCGGCGCCCGTGGCCAGATCGTGATCAAGCGCCTGTCCATGTCCTTCGGCCGCGGCGCCTCCCGGGTCGACGCGGTGCAGGCGGTCGACCTCACCGTGGCACCGGGCGAGTTCGTGTCCATCATCGGCCCCTCGGGCTGCGGCAAGAGCACCCTGCTCAACGTGGTGGCCGGCTTCGCCACGCCGTCCGAGGGCCAGGTGCTGCTGGACGGCGCGCCGGTCACCGGGCCCGGCCCCGAACGCGGCGTCGTGTTCCAGCAGTACTCCCTGTTCCCGTGGATGAGCGTGCGCAAGAACGTGGAGTTCGGCCTGAAGATGCAGGGCGTGGCCACCAGCAGGCGCGAGCAGACCGCGCGCACGCTGCTGGGGCTGGCCGGGCTGCTGGCCTTCGAGAACCACTACCCCGACCAGCTCAGCGGCGGCATGAAGCAGCGCGTGGGCATCGTGCGCGCGCTGGCCACCAGCCCGCAGGTGCTGCTGATGGACGAGCCCTTCGGCGCGCTGGACGCCCAGACGCGGGTGGTGATGCAGCAGATCCTGACCAACATGTGGCAGAAGTTCCGCCTGTCGGTGCTGTTCATCACCCACGACATCGAGGAAGCCATCTTCCTGTCCGACCGCGTCTTCGTGATGACCGCCCGGCCCGGCCGCATCAAGGCCGAGCTGCCGATTCCCCTGCCGCGCCCGCGCACTGCCGAGATGATGTCCTCGGTCGAGTTCACCCGGATCCTGCACCAGCTGCGCCACCTGATCCGCGAGGAAAGCCTGGCCGCCATGGGCCACGAGCTGGACGCCGGTGGCCTCGAGGGCTTTGCCACCGAGGTGGGGCCGGCCGGCGTGCAGCAGATCGTCTAGCCGGCGAGCGCAACCCGCATGAACCACGACGCCCCCCAGGCGATCATCGACCACCGGCTCGCCGGCGTGCTGGAGATCGCCTGGTCCGATGGCCAGGTCCACCGGCTGCGCCACACGCTGCTGCGCGCCCGGTGCCGGTGTGCCGCCTGCGAACAGCGGCGGCGCCAAGGCCTCGGCGACGCACCGGCCGACGCGTCGCTGCGCCTGGTGCACCTCGAGCCCGTCGGCGCGCAGGGCCTGAACCTGCGGTTCAGCGACGGCCACGATCGCGGCCTCTATCCCTGGGCCTACCTGCGCCAGCTCGGCGCCCTCTGACGAACCCCCCAGCCACCATGTCCAACACCGGCATCGAACGCGTGCTGAGCGTTCACCACTGGAACGACACGCTCTTCACCTTCCGCACCACCCGGGATGCCGCGCTGCGCTTCCGCAACGGCCATTTCGTGATGCTGGGCCTGCCGGTCGACGGCCGTCCGCTGCTGCGGGCCTACAGCGTGGCCAGCGCCAACCACGCGGACCACCTGGAGTTCCTGAGCATCAAGGTGCCGGACGGCCCGCTCACCTCGCGCCTGCAGCACCTGCAGCCGGGGGACGAGCTCATCGTCGGCCGCAAGCCGGTGGGCAGCCTGGTGGTCGACGACCTGCGGCCCGGGCGCAACCTCTTCCTGCTGTCCACCGGCACGGGCCTGGCGCCCTTCATGAGCATCATCCAGGACCCGGACACCTACGAGCGCTTCGACAAGGTGGTGCTGGTGCACGGCGTGCGCCTGGTCAGCGAGCTGGCCTACGCCGACTTCATCGAGCGCGAACTGCCGGCGCACGAGTTCCTGGGGTCGATGGTGCGCGCGCAGCTGGTCTACTACCCCACCGTCACCCGCGAGCGCTTCCGCCACCAGGGCCGGCTGACCGACGCCATCGCGTCCGGTCGCTTGTTCAGCGACACCGGCCTGCCCCCGCTCGACCCCGCGGTCGACCGCGCGATGATCTGCGGCAGCCCGGCGATGCTGGCCGACTGCTGCCGGCTGCTCGACGCGCGCGGCCTGCGCATCAGCCCGCGCCAGGGCGAGCCGGGCGACTACGTGATCGAGCGCGCATTCGTCGAGAAGTAGCCGCGCGCCATGGCCCTCCAGGACACGCCGGCCGAGCCCGTGCTGGCGCACCGGCGCGCCACGCCGACAGGTCTCGGTGCGCCGCTGGCCAGGCTGGCCGACGCGCTGGCCGCGCGCTGGCGCGGGCTGCTGCTGTGCGCCGTCATCGCCATGGCGGCGAGCCTGATCGCGCGGCTGCATGGCGGACCGCAGCTGCTTTATGCGCTGCTGTTCGGCGTGTCCTTCCACTTCCTGTACGAGGACGCGCGCATCCGCCCGGGCGTGGAGCTGTGCACCAGCCTCGTGCTGCGCCTGGGCGTGGCCCTGCTGGGCGCCCGCATCACGCTGGAGCAGATCGCCGCGCTCGGCTGGAGCACCGCGCTGGCGGTGGTGGCCTGCGTGCTCAGCACCGTGCTGCTGGGCATCGGGCTGGCCCGCCGCCTGGGGCTGGACACCGCGCAGGGCCTGTTGTCGGGCGGGGCCACGGCGATCTGCGGCGCATCGGCGGCGCTGGCCCTGTCTGCGGTGCTGCCGCGCAGCCGGGACCAGGACCGGTTCACGCTGCTGGTGGTGGTGACGGTGACCGCCTTCTCCACGCTGGCCATGCTGATTTACCCGCTGCTGGCGCACGCGCTGCACCTGACGCCGGGGCAGGCCGGGCTGTTCATCGGCGGGTCGATCCACGACGTCGCGCAGGTCGTTGCCGCCGGCTACCTGCTCGGCACGCAGGCCGGCGACACGGCCACCGTGGTCAAGCTGTTCCGCGTCTCGATGCTCGCGCTGGTGGTGCTCGCCGCCGCCGCGGCCTACCGCACGCGTGCCCCGCAGGGCGGCGCCGGCCTGCGCCTGCGCCCGCTGGCGCTGGTGCCCTGGTTCCTCTGGCTGTTCCTGGCGCTGGTGCTGTTGCAGTCCGCCCATGCCATCCCGCCGGCGGCGCTGCCGATGCTCGCCGAGGCCTCGCGCGACTGCCTGGTGCTGGCGATCGCCGCGCTCGGCGTCAAGACCTCGTTCCAGGCCCTGTTTCGCACGGGCTGGCGACCGTTCCTGCTGCTGCTGACCGAGACCGTCTGGCTGGGCGCCGCCTGGCTGCTGGTGCTGTTCGCCGGCTGGACGCGCTGACCGGCGCGGCGGCGGATGACCGCATCCACCTGGGCCCTGCTGTCCGCTGCCGTGCTGCTGGCCGCCTTCGTGCAGGGCAGCACCGGCTTCGGCTTCGCGCTGATCGTCGCGCCGATGCTGGGCCTGTGCGCGCCGCCGCTGCTGCCCGTGTGCCTGCTGCTGCTGATGCTGCCGCTGAACCTGCTGGTGGCCTGGCGCGAGCGCGAGGCCCTGGACCTGCGCAGCAGCGGCTGGATCACCGTCGGGCGGGTCATCGGCACCGCTGCCGGCCTGGGGCTGATCCTGCTGCTGTCGATGCGCCAGCTGAGCGCGCTGACCGGTGCGGCGACCATCATCGCCGCGGTGCTGACCGGGCTGCTGCCGGCCTTCCGGCCCGCCCGCACGGCCCTGGTCGGCGCGGGCGTGGTCACCGGCATCACCGAGACCACCACCGGCATCGGTGGTCCGCCACTGGCCCTGGTCTACCAGCACCAGCCGGCCGCGGTGGTGCGCGCCACGCTGGCGGCCTGCTTCCTCGCCGGCGAGCTGCTGTCGCTGGCCATGCTCTGGGTGACCGGCCGGACGCAGTGGCTGCACGCCGTGGCGGCGGCCCAGCTCCTGCCGGCCCTGCTGATCGGCGCCGTCGCCAGCAAGCGCACCCATGTGCACCTGCATCCGCGCGCCCTGCGCCTCTTCGTTGTCGCCTTCTCGATCACGTCGGGCTCGGTGCTGCTGCTGCGCGCCTGAGACGTGGCGGATCGCCGCACGGGCCGACGCGCGGTCCGTCCCACCGGTGCCGCGCCCTGGGGATCGGGCCCGCCCGCGTCGCACCGGCCGGCCGCGACCGGCTCGCAAGGTGTGAAGAAGCCGTGGCGAGCGGGTTCAGGTCGCGCCGAGCAGCGCAGCCGGTCCGGCGTACGGCGGGCAGCGCAGGCGCAAGATGGGCCCGCGCAGCCGGTTCATTCACACCTCGTCAGTGGCCGGCGCTGCGCCCGCCCACCAGGCGGCCGCCTCCCGGGGCCTGCAGCGCACGGATGCGCTGCGCCAGCACCGCCGGTGCGGCGTCGGTGTCCAGCCGCAGGGTGTCGGCCGCCTCGTCGTCGCCCGGCCACTCGGCGAAGGCAGTCTGCCGCGCCAGCACCTCGGCGGTGGCGTCGGACGGGTCGTGCCCCGCGGCCGCGCGGGCCTGCACCCGCGCCTGCAGCACCGCCGGCGGCGCTGCGCAGACCAGCAGCGTGAACGGCACGCCCAGGCGCGCGGCCAGCGTGCGCAGCGCATCGCGCTCGGTGCGCCGCAGGCTGGCGGCGTCGACCACCACCGGCACGCCGGCGGCCAGCGCGTCGGCGGCCAGGGCCTGCAGGCGGGCGTAGGTGCGGCGGGTGCTGTCGGCGTCGTACAGCGCGGCGCCGCCGCGCGCGCCGGCGGGCAGGCCGGCCAGACGCTTGCGCTCCACGTCCGAGCGCAGGCGCACGCCGTGCAGTTGCGCGGCCAGCTCGGCGGCGACCACGCTCTTGCCCGAGCCGGACAGGCCGCACATCGCCACCAGCCGCGGCGCGGGCGGCGGGCCGGGGCGGCCGTCGGGCGCCAGGCCGGCCAGCCGCGCGGCCAGCGCGAGGTAGCGGGCGGCCTGGGCGGCGGCGGCGCGCAGCGCGTCCGGCGCCCCATCCGCGGCCCCACCCGCGGCCCGGCCGGACGTGTCAGCCGCGGCGGCCTGCGCCGGCGCGCCGACGGCGCCGAGCAGCGCCACCTTGGCCCGCACCGCGGCGCGGTAGGCCGCCCACCAGGGCAGCAGCGGCAGCGCGCCCCAGTCACCGCTGGCCTCCAGCACCGCGCCGACGAAGCGCCAGGCCAGCGCCGGCAGGCCGTGCGCCTGCAGATCCATGAAGGTGAAGGCCAGCTCGCCGGCGGTGTCGATGTGGCGCAGCGCGGGGTTGAACTCCAGCGCGTCGAACAGCACCGGCACGCCGGCGTGCCAGAACACATTGCCCAGGTGCAGGTCGCCGTGGCACTCGCGCACCGCGCCGGCGGCCTGGCGCGCGGCCATGCGCGGCGCCAGCGCGGCGCCCTGCGCCTCGGTCCAGGCCTGCAGCGCGGGCAGCAGGCCGGTGGCGATGGCCAGGCCGTCAGCGGGCAGGGCGCGGGCGACGGCTGGCGCGCGCAGCAGCGCGGCCAGTTCGGCCAGGTTGTCGCGCGCCCAGCGCCGCGTCTCGTCCGGCGTGCCGAAGGCCGGCGGCGAGGGCGGCAGCGCGGCGTGGAAGCGCGCCACCGCGGCGGCCAGCGCGTCGACCTCGGCCGGGCCCAGCCGGCCGGCGTCGGCCAGGCGGTCGGCGCGCGCCGCCTCGTCGAAGCGGCGCATGGCCACGGCCCAGTCGAGCACGGGGTCCGCCGCGCCGTCGCCAGCAGCACCGCCGGCCGGCAGCCAGGGCCCGCCGGCGCCGGCGCGCACCGGCACCACGCCCAGGTACCAGTCGGGCGCGGTGCGGCGGTTCAGCCGCAGTTCCTCGGCGCAGGCGGCCTGGCGCAGCGCCAGGGTGGAGAAGTCGCAGAAGCCGGTGCGCAGCGGCCGCTTGAGCTTGTAGACCCGCTCGCCGGCCAGCAGCACCGACGAGATGTGCGTCTGCACCAGCCCCGGCACACCGGGGTGGCCGCCGCAGGCCCCGGGCCGGCGCAGCGCGGCCACCAGCGCCTCGTGCGCCGCCAGCGCCGCGGCGTCGCTCACCGCGCCGGCCTCAGGTGGCCCAGCGGCAGCGCGCCGGTGCCCTTGACCTCGCCCAGCGAGAAGCTGGTGTGGATGTCCTTCACGTTGGGCAGGCGGAACAGCGTGTCGTGCGCCCAGCGGCTGTAGGCGTCGAGGTCGGTGCACAGCACCTGCAGTTCGAAGGTGCCGGCGCCGCTGATGTAGTGGCAGCTGACCACCTCGGGCAGGGCGCGGATGGCGTCCTCCAGCGCGGCGGTGGCCGCGGCGTTGTTGCGCTCGGCGTCCACCCGCACGAAGGCCAGCGCGCCCAGGCCGATGCGGCGGCGGTCGATCACCGCGCGGTAGCCGGTGATGTAGCCCTGGGCCTCCAGCCACTTGACGCGGCGCCAGGTGGGCGCGGCCGACAGGCCGATGCGCGCGGCCAGTTCGGCGTTGGACAGCCGCGCGTCGCGCTGCAGCGCGTCGAGGATGGCCACGTCGTAGCGGTCCAGGCCGGCGCCGTGCGGCGGCTCGTCGGGCTCGGCGGCGGCGGGCGCGGCGCTGGCCGCCGGCATCCGCGTTTTCCCCGAAGCCGCCGGTTTGGGCGCGTTTCTTTCCTTGATCGCCATGATTCGTCGCTTTCCTTGCGCGAAGTATCGCCATGACGGCATCGAAAGAAAAGACTTCCCGGGCCCGATTTCCTACACTGCCGCATCCCCGGCCCGCTGGAGTTGACGCCATGAACGCCCCCCTGCCCGAAGCCATCCGCCAGGCCCTGGAACGCGTCACCCTCGACGACAAGTACACGCTGCCGGCCGGCCGCGCCTTCATGTCCGGCATCCAGGCCCTGGTGCGCCTGCCGATGCTGCAGCGCCAGCGCGACGCCGCCGCCGGGCTGAACACCGCCGGCTTCGTCAGCGGCTACCGCGGCAGCCCGCTGGGCGGCTACGACCAGGCGCTGTGGCAGGCCAAGCAGCACCTGGCGGCGCAGCACATCGTCTTCCAGCCCGGCGTCAACGAGGAGCTGGCCGCCACCGCGGTGTGGGGCACGCAGCAGCTGGAGTTCGACCCGGCGAACAAGAAGTTCGACGGCGTCTTCGGCATCTGGTACGGCAAGGGCCCGGGCGTGGACCGCTGCTCGGACGTGTTCAAGCACGCCAACATGGCCGGCACCGCGCCGCACGGCGGCGTCATCGCCATCGCCGGCGACGACCACGTGGCCAAGAGCAGCACCGCCGCGCACCAGAGCGACCACATCTTCAAGGCCTGCGGCCTGCCGGTGTTCTTCCCCAGCAGCGCGCAGGACATCCTGGACCTGGGCCTGCACGCCTTCGCGATGAGCCGCTACGCCGGCGTCTGGACGTCGATGAAGACGATCCAGGAGGTGGTCGAGTCGGCGGCCAGCATCGACGTCTCGCCCGACCGGGTGAAGATCCTGCTGCCCGAGGACTTCGCGATGCCGCCCGGCGGCGTGCACATCCGCTGGCCCGACGCGGCGCTGGTGCAGGAGGCGCGGCTGTTCGACCACAAGTGGTACGCGGCCCTGGCCTATGTGCGGGCCAACCGGCTCAACCACAACGTCATCGCCGGCCCGAACGACCGTTTCGGCCTGATCGCCAGCGGCAAGGCCTTCAACGACACCCGCCAGGCCCTGGCCGACCTGGGCCTGGACGACGCCACCTGCCGCCAGCTGGGCATCCGCCTGCACAAGGTCAACGTGGTCTGGCCGCTGGAGGCCACCATCACGCGCGATTTCGCCCAGGGCCTGCAGGAGATCCTGGTGGTCGAGGAGAAGCGCCAGGTCATCGAGTACCAGCTCAAGGAGGAGCTGTACAACTGGCGGCCCGACGTGCGGCCCAATGTGCTGGGCAAGTTCGACGAGGGCGAGGGCGACTTGAGTGGCGGCGAATGGAGCCAGGCCAACCCCAGCGGCAACTGGCTGCTGCGCGCCAACGCCGACCTGACGCCGACGATCATCGCCCAGGCCATCGCGCGGCGGCTGAAGAAGCTGGGCGTGCCGGCCGACATCGCCGCGCGCATGGACGCGCGGCTGGCGCTGGTCGCCGCCAAGGAGCAGGCCCTGGCCAGCGGCGCCACCGGCGGCGCCGACCGCCAGCCCTGGTTCTGCAGCGGCTGCCCGCACAACACCAGCACCAAGGTGCCCGAGGGCTCGCGCGCGATGGCCGGCATCGGCTGCCACTTCATGGCCACCTGGATGGACCGGGAGACCATCGGCTTCACCCAGATGGGCGGCGAGGGCGTGCCCTGGGTGGGCCAGGCGCCGTTCAGCCAGCGGCCGCACATGTTCGCCAACCTGGGCGACGGCACCTACTACCACTCGGGCCTGCTGGCGGTGCGCCAGAGCATCGCCTCGGGCGTCAACATCACCTACAAGATCCTCTACAACGACGCGGTGGCGATGACCGGCGGCCAGCCGGTGGACGGCGTGCTGACCGTGCCGCAGATGACGCGCGAGCTGGAGGCCGAGGGCGCCAGGCAGATCGTCATCGTCACCGACGAGCCGGGCAAGTACAACGCCGCGCTGCGCCTGGCGCCGGGTGTCAGCGTGCGCCACCGCGACGAGCTGGACGCGGTGCAGCGCGAGCTGCGCGACGTGCCCGGCTGCACCGTGCTGATCTACGACCAGACCTGCGCCACCGAGAAGCGCCGCCGCCGCAAGCGCGGCAAGCTGGCCGACCCGGCCAGGCGCGTGGTGATCAACGAGCTGGTCTGCGAGGGCTGCGGCGACTGCAGCGTGCAGAGCAACTGCCTGAGCGTGGAGCCGGTGGAGACCGAGTTCGGCCGCAAGCGCCGCATCAACCAGAACACCTGCAACAAGGACTATTCCTGCACCAAGGGCTTCTGCCCCAGCTTCGTCACCGTCGAGGGCGGGCAGCTGAAGAAGCCGAAGAAGGAGCCCCGCGCCGACCTGGCCGGCCTGCCGCCCCTGCCCGAGCCGGCGCTGCCCGCGCCGGTGGACGAGGCCGGCCGCGACCGCGCCTGGGGCATCGTGGTGGCCGGCGTCGGCGGCACCGGCGTCATCACCATCGGCCAGCTGCTGGGCATGGCCGCCCACCTCGAGGGCAAGGGCGTGGTCACGCAGGACTCGGCCGGCCTGGCGCAAAAGGGCGGCGCGACCTGGAGCCATGTGCAGATCGCCCGCACGCCCGAGGCCATCCACACCACCAAGGTCGACACCGCCAAGGCCGACCTGCTGATCGCCTGCGACGGCATCGTCGCCGCCGGCAAGACCACGCTGGCCCTGCTGCGCGACGGCCACACCTACGTGGCGCTGAACAGCCACGCCACGCCCACCGCCGCCTTCGTCGCCAACCCCGACTGGCAGGCGCCCACCGCCGGCTGCGAGGCCGCGCTGGCCGCCGCCGTGGGCCGCGCCAACCTGGGCCTGCTCGACGCCGAGCAGGTGGCCGTGCAACTGCTGGGCGACAGCCTGTACACCAACCCGCTGCTGCTGGGCTACGCCTGGCAGCGCGGCCGCATCCCGCTGGGGCGCGACGCGCTGCTCCGGGCGATGGAACTGAACGGCACCCAGGTGGCCAACAACCACGCGGCCTTCGAATGGGGCCGCCGCTGCGCCCACGACCTGGCCGCCGTGCAGGCGCTGCTGCAGCCGGCGCAGGTGATCCAGTTCGTCAAGAAGCCGACGGTCGACGCGCTGGTGGCGCAGCGGGTCGAGTTCCTCACCGGCTACCAGGACGCGGCCTATGCCCGGCAGTACGCCGATTTCGTCGCCCGCGTGCGCCAGGCCGAGGCGGCGCTGGGCAGCACCCGGCTGACCGAGGCGGTGGCGCGCAACCTGTTCAAGCTGATGGCCTACAAGGACGAGTACGAGGTGGCGCGCCTGCACACCGACCCGGCCTTCACCGCCCGCATCGCCGAGCAGTTCGTGGGCGACTACAAGCTCGTCCACCACCTGGCGCCGCCGCTGCTGGGCAAGACCGACGCGCAGGGCCGGCCGGTCAAGCAGGCCTTCGGCCCCTGGATGCGCCGCGCCTTCACCGTGCTGGCGCGGCTCAAGGGCCTGCGCGGCAGCGCGCTGGACGTCTTTGGCCGCACCGAGGAGCGCCGCACCGAGCGCGCGCTGATCCAGGACTACCGCGCCAGCATCGACGAGCTGCTGCGCGGCCTGGACGCCGGCACGCTGGCCGCGGCGGTCGAGATCGCCCGCCTGCCCGAGGACATCCGCGGCTTCGGCCACGTCAAGGCCCGCCACCTGGCGGCGGTGCGGCCGAAGTGGGACCGGCTGATGGCGCAGTGGCGGGCCGGCGGCCAGGGCGCGTCGGCGAAGGCGGCTTGAGGGGCGGGTTGCGGCGCTTTGCTGTCCTTGCTTTCCGAGGCCAGAGCGAGCGCGGCGGCCGGTACCCGGCCCGGGCTCACACTGGGGCGGTCGGCGCCTGCGGCGCCGACTTCGCTGCGCTGCGCGCGCCAGGGTCGCGCCGCGCAACTCGCTCCGCGCCCGCGCTGCGGCCGCTGCGCTCGAACAAGCGCGGCGAGTCAGTTCACGAAGCACGCCGGCAGCGCCGGCGTGCCGACCCTGGCGCTGTGCTGCTCGCCGCCCCACAGATCGCCCGGGCCGGGTACCGGCCACCGCACAGCACCACCGAGGCATGTAGACAAGAAGCCCTCGCATGCGGCGATGGTGGCGCAAAGCGGCGTCGGGGCCCGCTGTGGCGCGCCTGGGAGGCGCCGAGGAGCGCAGGCCGGCTGGCCAGCGCGGCGGCGCAGCCGGCGCGCCACGTCAACTGACTCGGCGTGCTTGTTCGAGCGCAGCGGCTGCGCAGCAGGCGCGTAGCGAGTTGCACGCCGGGCCAGTCGGCCGAGCACCGCAGGGCAGTCGGCGCGCAGCGCCGACCGCCTCCGTGAAGCGCCGCAGCGGGCCCCGACGCCGCTTTGCTTGTGCGACACACGACACAAGTCTTCGCCGCGTAGGGGCAGAGAACGTCAGCAAAGCGCCGAACCCCGTCGCCCCCGCGACAAGCCCGATCCATGGCAATCCCGATGCCCTGACCGCGGGCGCCGTGCGTGAATTCGCAGCTCCGACCTGATCTGGACCTGCCATGAGAACCGGTGTCTTCAACTTCCTGGAACTGGACCGCGTGCACTTCGGCACCACCGCCGCCGAGGCCCTGCACACCGAGGCCCAGCTGCGTGGCGCCCGCCGCGTCTTCGTCGTCACCAGCAAGTCGCTCAACCGCAAGACCGACGCGGTGACGCAGGCGCTGGAACGCATCCGCCCGCAGGTCGTCGGCCTGTTCGACGACTGCGTGGAGCACACCCCGCGCGACACCGTGATCGCGCTGGCCGAGGCGGTGCGCGCGGCGCAGGCCGACCTGATCGTCAGCATCGGCGGCGGCACGGTGATCGACACCGTCAAGGTGGCGCTGGTGGCGCTGGCCGAGGGCCTGACGCGCATCGAGCAGCTCGACGACTGGCACATGCGCGTCAACCCCGACGGCAGCCGCGTGGTGCCGGTGCCTCGCCAGCCGCCGTGCCGGCAGATCGCCGTGCCCACCACGCTCTCGGGCGCCGAGTTCAGCGACCTCGGCGGCGCCACCGACACCCGCTTCGGCACCAAGCACGGCTACACCGGCGCCTTCGTCGGTGCCGCGTCGGTGATCCTGGACCCGCGCATCACCGTGCACACGCCCGACCGCCTGTGGCTGTCCACCGGCGTGCGCGCGGTGGACCACGCGGTCGAGGCGCTGTGCTCGGTCAACGCCCAGCCCCTGGTCGACGCCACCAGCGTGCGCGCGCTGGCGCTGCTGGGCCGCTCGCTGACGCGCTACGCCGACGACCCGGCCGACCTGGACGCCCGGCTCGATGGCCAGATGGGCGCCTGGCTGGCCGCCACCAGCATCCGCCGCACCGAGTACGGCGCCAGCCACGGCCTGGGCCATGCGCTGGGCGCGGACACCGGCGTGCCGCACGGCATCACCTCCTGCGTGCTGCTGCCCACGGTGATGCGCTGGAACGGCGCGCACTGCGCGCCGCAGCTGGCCGAGGTGGCGGCCGCGCTGGGCGACCCGGGCCGGCCGGCGGCCGACCAGGTCGAGGCGCTGGTCGCCCGCCTGGGCCTGCCCACGCGCATCGGCCAGCTGGGGGTGGACCGGGCGCGGCTGCCGGTGATCGCCGAGAAGGGCCTGGCCAACCCCTGGGTGCGCAGCAACCCGCGGCCGATCGGCAGCGCCGCGCAGCTGCTGGAGATCCTCGAAGCCGCGTGGTGAGGGCAGCGGCCGGCGGCCCGGGCCTGCGATGATCCCGGCCATGCCCGCTGCCGCCCCCGAACACCCCCCGGCCGCCGCCGGCGACTGGCCCGCGATCGCCGCCGCCCGTGCCGCCGACGCCGCCGCGCGCCTGCCCTTCGTCGTCGAGCACGCCGGCCGCCTGCGCCCGGCCGGCTCGGTGGCCCGCGCCCACCTGCCGGCGCTGGCGCGCTGGCGCGACGCGCTGGCAGACGACGGCCACGCGCTGCGCCTGCGCGTGCCGGCCGGCGAGCGCAGCGCCTTCCTCGCCGAGGCCAACGCGCGGCTGCGCGACGAGGGGCTGGTCGTGGCCTGGCGCGACGAGACCTACCCGCTGCACGCGCTGGACGACGACGGCGCGCTGCTGGCCACGCTGGAGCGCGCGGCGGCGCGCTTCTGGGGCACGCTGACCTTCGGCGCCCACTGCAACGGCTACGTCGCCGACGCCGCCGGCCGGCCCACCCACCTGTGGATCGCCCGCCGGTCCTACCAGAAGCCCACCGACCCGGGGCTGCTGGACAACCTGGTCGGCGGCGGCGTGCCGCACGGCCAGACCCCGGCCGAGGCGGTGCGGCGCGAGGGCTGGGAGGAGGCCGGGCTGCGCCCCGCGCAGATGGTCGGGCTGCAGCCCGGGCGCCGCCTGCGCGTGGCCCGCGACCTGCCGGAGGGCTTCCAGCGCGAGGAGGTCAGCGCCTACGACCTGGCCCTGCCGCCCGACCTGACGCCGTGCAACCAGGACGGCGAGGTGCACAGCCTGCACTGCTGGCCGGTCGCCGAGGCCCTGGCCCGCGCCGCCGCCGGCGAGATGACCGTGGACGCCAGCCTGGTGACGCTGGACTTCGCGCTGCGCCGCGGCCTGCTGGCCCCGGCCGACGCCGCCCGCCTGGCCGCGCGCAGCGCGGCGCTGTGGCAGGGGCCGTCGGCGCTGCAGTGAACGCCATCGAATCCACGGAACTTCTGCATTCAATCAAACTGAAATGCCGGGTCAAGGGCGCTGAACCCGGCGGCCTCGGGCGCCGGCCACACTGCCGGCCATGTCGCACCCCGCCCCCACGGCCACCGCCCGCTACACCGCACCGGCCATCGCGCTGCACTGGCTGCTAGCGCTGATGATCGTCGGCGCCTTCGGCGTCGGCGTCTACATGCACGAGCTGCCGATGTCGCCGACCCGGCTCAAGCTCTACAACTGGCACAAGTGGGCCGGCGTGACCATCCTGGCGCTGTCGGCGCTGCGCCTGCTGTGGCGCCTGGCGCACCGCCCGCCGGCCGACGTGGCGATGCCCGGCTGGCAGGCCACCGCGGCGCATGCCACGCACGTGGCGCTGTACGCGCTGTTCTTCATCGTGCCGCTGGTCGGCTGGGCCTACAGCTCGGCCGCGGGCTTCCCCATCGTCTGGTTCGGCGTGCTGCCGCTGCCCGACTTCGTGCCGGTGGACAAGGCCCTGGCCGAGGCGATCAAGCCCTGGCACGAGCGCAGCGCGATGCTGATGGCCGCGCTGGTGCTGCTGCACGTGGCCGGCGCGCTGAAGCACCAGTTCGTCGACCGCGACGGCCTGATCGACCGCATGCGCTTCGGCCGCCGCTGAAGCCGCCCCCTTCCCCGCCCCCACCCGAGACCCGACCCATGTTCCGACCCGTGCTGGCCGCCGCCGCGGCTGCCGCCTTCGCCCTGCCCGCCGCGGCGCAGCAGGTGCTGCCCGCGCAGAGCGAGATCGCCTTCGTCACCAAGCAGATGGGCGTGCCCGTGGAGGGCCGCTTCAAGCAGTGGACGGCGCAGATCACGCTGGACCCGAAGAAGGCCGACGCCGGCAAGGTGGCCTTCACCATCCAGACCGGCAGCGCCGCCTTCGGCAGCCCCGAGACCGACGCCGAGGTGCCCAAGGCCGCCTGGTTCAACACCGCCAAGTTCCCGCAGGCCAGCTTCGCCAGCACCGCGGTGAAGGCGCTGGGCGGCGGCAGGTTCGAGGTGCGCGGCAAGCTCAGCGTCAAGGGCAGCACGCAGGACGTGGTCGTGCCCGTCGCCGTCACTCAGGCCGGCCCGGCCAGCACCGCCACCGGCAGCTTCGTGATCAAGCGCCTGGACTTCAAGATCGGTGAAGGCGAATGGGCCGACACCTCGATGGTCGCCAACGAGGTCACCGTGAAATTCAAGCTCGCGCTGACCGGCCTGGCGCCGGTCTGAGGCCGGCGGCTGCCCCCCCCCCCCGGCACATCCCTTTCCTGTCCCCGACCCACCCCTTCCGGAGAACCCACGATGAACACCCGCACCCTGCTGGCCGCCGCCGCGCTGGCCGCCACCGCCGCCGGCGCCCAGGCCCAGTCCGCCACCTACGCGATCGACCCGACGCACACCTTCGCCACCTTCGAGATCTCGCACTTCGGCGCGTCGACCAACCGCGGCCGCTTCGACAAGAAGACCGGCACGGTGCAGCTGGACAAGGCCGGCAAGAGCGGCAAGGTCGAGATCACGCTGGAGACCGGCTCGATCAACAGCGGCACCGCCGCCTTCGACAAGCACCTGACCAGCAAGGACTTCTTCAACTCGGCCGAATTCCCGACCGCCAAGTTCGTCGGCGACAAGTTCGTCTTCAACGGCGACAAGGTGGCCGAGGTCAGCGGCCAGCTGACGCTGCTGGGCAAGACCAACCCGGTGACGCTGAAGGCGACCAACTTCGCCTGCTACGACAGCCCGATGCTCAAGCGCGAGGTCTGCGGCGGCGACTTCGAGGCCACCGTGGTGCGCAGCCAGTACGGCATGACCTGGGGCCTGAACTACGGCTTCTCCGACGCGGTGAAGGTGGTGATCCAGGTCGAGGCGGTCAAGCAGTAAGCCCGCCGCGGCGACCCGGCCGCACCCGGCACGCGACGCGCCCCGCGCGGCCCCCCGGCCGCCGGGGCGCGTCGCATTTCTGCGAGCATCGCGGCATGGCCCGCGCCCTGCCCCCCAGCGCCGCACTGCTCGCCGCCCTCGCCGCCGCGGGCGCCGCCGCCCAGCCGGTGGACTACGCGCTCGATCCGACGCACAGCTTCGTGCACTTCGAGGTGCTGCACTTCGACACCGCGACGATCCGCGGCCGCTTCGGCCCGCTGGAGGGCCAGGTCACGCTGGACCGCGCGGCGCGCCGCGGCCGCGTGCAGGTGGTGGTGGACACCGCCGCCGTCAGCACCGGCCTGCCGGTGCTGGACGCCCGGCTGCGCCGCGACGACCTGCTGGCCAGCACCGCGCACCCGCAGGCCTTCTTCGTCGCCGAGCGCTTCGAGTTCGCGCCCGATGGCGGCGTGGCCGCGGTCACCGGCGAGTTCACGCTGCGCGGCACGGGCCGCGCGCTGCGCCTGCAGGCTCAGCGCTTTCGCTGCTACACCCACCCGCTGCTGCGCCGCGAGGTCTGCGGCGGCGACTTCGACGGCGAGCTGCTGCGCAGCGACTTCGGCCTGAGCTTCGGCCTGCCCTTCGTCGCCGACGTGGTGCGGCTGCGGGTGCAGGTCGAGGCGGTGCGCCGCGACGCGGCCGACGCCCGCCCCTGAACCGCGCCTGAACCGCGCGCCGGCCAAGGGCGCCGCGGCGTCATCCTGTCGCGCGCCGGCGCGTCCACGACAGGGAACACCCCACTGCCGGCCCCGGGCGGGCCACTGAATACTGGCCAGGGCTTGACGACCTGCGGTGCGCACCGCTGCAGCGGCCACCGCGCGATTCCACAACGACGGAGACAACGATGGCTGACCCGATCCGCTCCGGCGCGCCGCGCCGCAAGTTCCTGAAGAACGCTGCCGTGGGCGGCGCCGCCGCCGGCGGCCTGGCCGCGCCGATGGTCTCGCGCGCGCAGACGGTGAGCCTGCGCTTCCAGAGCACCTGGCCGGCCAAGGACATCTTCCACGAGTACGCCAACGACTTCGCCAAGAAGGTCAACGACATGGCCGGCGGGCGGCTGAAGATCGAGGTGCTGCCCTCGGGCTCGGTGGTGCCGGCCTTCCAGCTGCTGGACGCGGTCAACAAGGGCACGCTCGACGGCGGCCACGGCGTGGTGGCCTACCACTACGGCAAGAACACCGCGCTGGCGCTGTGGGGCTCGGGCCCGGCCTACGGCATGGACCCCAACATGGTGCTGGCCTGGCACTACTACGGCGGCGGCAAGGCGCTGCTCGAGGAGATCTACAAGGCCCTCAACATCGACGTGGTGTCCTTCCTCTACGGCCCGATGCCCACCCAGCCGCTGGGCTGGTTCAAGAAGCCCATCGCCAAGCCCGACGACCTCAAGGGCCTGAAGTACCGCACCGTGGGCCTGGCGGTGGACGTGTTCAAGGAGCTCGGCGCCGCCGTCAACCCGCTGCCCGGCGGCGAGATCGTGCCGGCGCTGGACCGCGGGCTGATCGACGCGGCCGAGTTCAACAACGCCAGCTCCGACCGCCTCCTGGGCTTCCCCGACGTGGTCAAGAACTGCATGCTGCAGAGCTTCCACCAGAGCGGCGAGCAGTTCGAGATCCTGTTCAACAAGGGCAAGTACGACGGCCTGCCGTCCGAGCTGAAGGCCATCATCGACTACGCGGTGCAAGCCGCCAGCGCCGACATGAGCTGGAAGGCCATCCAGCGCAACAGCCAGGACTACATCGAGCTGAAGAAGGCCAAGATCAACTTCTACAAGACGCCCGACAGCGTGCTGCGCGCCCAGCTCGCCGCCTGGGACAAGGTGACCAGCGCCAAGGCCGCGGAGAACCCGCTGTTCAAGAAGGTGCTGGACAGCCAGCGCGCCTTCGCCGAGCGCGCCGGCCAGTGGCAGCACGACTACGGCGTCGACTTCAAGATGGCCTGGAACCACTACTTCCGCGCCAAGAAGGGCTGAGCGCGGCCGTGGGTCGGCGCAGCTCGCCGGGCTTCGCTGACCCAGCTTGCCGCAGGGCTGGTGGCCTGGTCGCTTGCAGCGGCCGGCGCCATCGGCTCCCCCCGTCCGAAGGAGTTCGCCGATGCAAGGCCTGCTGCTGCGCGTGGACCGGCTGTCGACCTGGCTGGGCCAGGCCTTCGCCTGGCTGATCGTCTCGCTGACGCTGATGATCACCTGGGAGGTCTTCTCCCGCTACGCGCTGAACAACCCGCACGACTGGGCGCTGGACGCCCAGGTGATGATGTACGGCACGCTGTTCATGATGGCCGGCGCCTACACGCTGAGCAAGAACGGCCATGTGCGCGGCGACGTGCTCTACGGCTTCTTCGCGCCGCGCACCCAGGCCACGCTGGACCTGCTGCTGTACTTCGTGTTCTTCCTGCCCGGCATCGTCGCGCTGAGCTGGGCGGGCTGGAACTTCGCCCAGGAGTCGGCGGCCATCCGCGAGAGCACCTTCTCGGCCACGCCGCTGCCGGTCTACCCCTTCAAGTTCGCGATCCCGGTGGCCGGCGGCATGCTGCTGCTGCAGGGGCTGGTCGAGATCGTGCGCTGCGTCGTCTGCATCCGCGACGGCGTCTGGCCCTCGCGCGAGCACGACGTCGAGGAGGTCGACGTCGACAAGCTCAAGGCCATGGTCCACGTCAGGGACGAGGACATCGCCGCGCTGGACCGCTACGTGGTCCACCAGGAGGGTTCCAAGTGAAGATCCGCAAGGAACTCTGGTTCGGCTTCTCGCTGATGGCGCTGATCATCGCCGGCACGGCGGTGATGCTGCTCGCCGCCCCGGCCATCACCAGCGGCCACCTCGGGCTGATGATGCTGGCGCTGGTGGTGGTGGCCATCATGCTGGGCTTCCCCACCGCGTTCACGCTGATGGGCATGGGGATGATCTTCACCTGGCTGGCCTACCAGCGCGACACCGGCAAGACGCTGACGCTGATGGTGCAGTCGGCCTACAAGGTGATGGGCAACGACGTGCTCATCTCGATCCCGCTGTTCGTCTTCATGGGCTACCTGGTCGAGCGGGCCAACCTGATCGAGAAGCTGTTCCGCAGCCTGCACCTGGCGATGGCGCGGGTGCCCGGCTCGCTGGCGGTGGCCACGCTGTTCACCTGCGCGGTGTTCGCCACCGCCACCGGCATCGTCGGCGCGGTGGTCACGCTGATGGGCCTGCTGGCGCTGCCGCAGATGCTCAAGGGCGGCTACGACGTGCGCGTGTCGGCCGGCGCCATCACCGCCGGCGGCTGCCTGGGCATCCTGATCCCGCCCAGCGTGCTGCTGATCGTCTACGGCGCCACCGCTGGCGTGTCGGTGGTGCAGCTGTACGCCGGGGCCTTCTTCCCCGGGATCATGCTGGCCGGGCTGTACGTGGTCTACGTCATCGTGCTGGCGCGCCTGAAGCCGCAGCTGATGCCGCCGCTGTCGGCCGAGGCCCGCTTCGTGCCGCTGCCACCGCTGACCGCGCGGGTCGCGCAGGCCGTGTCCAACACCGCGCTGCCGGCGCTGCTGGGCGCGCTCAAGGGCCGGCGCAACCTGGACGTGCCCGCCGGCTACCTGTTGCGCCAGCTGGGCATCACCCTGCTGCCGGCCGCGGTGGTCGCGCTGGTCCTGGCCTTCAGCTGGCACCTGAACACCCGGCCCGCCGAGGTCGAGGTCGCGCCGTCCGGCCAGGGCGAGCTGGCCACGCCGGACCGCGACCGCGAGATCGCCACCGGCCTGGCCGAACCCCGCGACGAGGGCGGCGGTCTGGCCGAGCCCAAGGACGAGGCCAGGGACGAGGGCGACGGCGGCGTGAAGGCGCCCCCCGGCGCCGATGGCGGTGTCCAGGCGCCGCCGGGTGCCGATGCCGAGCTCAAGCCGCCGCCGGGCGCCGACGGCGACCTGAAGCCGCCCCCCGGCGCCGACGCCGGCGTGCAGCCGCCGCCCGGCGCCGTCACCCCGCCCGCGGCCGGCGCCGCCGAGCGCACCGCGCCCACGCGCGGCTGGTGGATCGGCGCCGGCGTGGGTGCCGCGGCGCTGCTGGGCTTCTACGCGCTGCTCAGCTTCCAGCGCCTGGAGGTGTTCAAGATGCTGCTGGCCAGCTTCTTCCCGCTGCTGGTGCTGATCCTGGCGGTGCTGGGCTCGATCGTGCTGGGCCTGGCCACGCCCACCGAGGCGGCGGCGGTCGGCGCCTTCGGCGGTTTCCTGCTGGCGGTGGCCTACCGGCAGTTCAACTTCTCGGTGCTCAAGGAAAGCGTGTTCCTGACCGCCAAGACCAGCGCCATGGTGTGCTGGCTGTTCGTCGGCTCGGCGATCTTCTCGGCGGCCTTCGCGCTGCTGGGCGGGCAGGAGCTCGTCGAGAAGTGGGTCATGTCGATGAACCTGAGCAAGACCGAGTTCCTGGTGCTCAGCCAGGTGATCATCTTCATCCTCGGCTGGCCGCTGGAGTGGACCGAGATCATCGTGATCTTCATGCCCATCTTCATCCCGCTGCTGGACAACTTCGGCGTCGACCCGCTGTTCTTCGGCCTGCTGGTGGCGCTGAACCTGCAGACCGCCTTCCTCAGCCCGCCGGTGGCGATGGCGGCCTTCTACCTCAAGGGCGTGAGCCCGCCGCACGTCACGCTGAACCAGATCTTCGCCGGCATGCTGCCCTTCATGGCCATCCAGGTGCTGGCCATCGTGCTGCTGTACCAGTTCCCGGGCATCGGCCTGTGGCTGCCGCAGCTGCTCTACAAGTGAGCTGATCCGCGGCGGGGCGCGCCGCCGGCCATCGGCGGTGGCTGCACCCTGTCCTCGCTTGCGGGCGGCTGGTCGCGCGGCGCTGGCCGGCCTGCCGCCGGGCTGCGTACAGTGCGGGGCAGCGAATCTCCCCGTCCTGGCCCATGACCGACGCCCCCCCTCCCCCCGAGCCCAGCCGCTGGCAGCGGCTGGCGCGCGGCTTCATGCGCGCCTTCCACGCCTACGCGGGCTGGCTGGTGTCGATCAGCTGGTGGCGCTTCGCGCTGCTGTCGCTGCTGCTGCTGATCGGCGCCAGCATGCTGCAGTCGCTGCCGCCGTTCCGCTGGACCATCCACGAGACGGTCAGCGACGCCGAGCCGACGACCCCGCCGCTGCCACCGCTGCCGCCCGTGCCGCCCCTGCCCAAGGCGCCGGCCGTGCCGCCCGACACGGCGGCCTCCGGTGCGCAGGCGCCGGCCTCGGCGGCCAGCGCGCCCGGCAAGCAGCTGATCCACATCGACAAGCGCGACGGCAAGCGCGTCGAGATCTCGATCGACGAGGGCGGCATCCGCGTGCGCCAGACCGGCCCGGCCAGCGCGCCGGTGGCCCCCGCCGCGGCGTCCGAGCCGGCCGGCGAGCCGGTGGTCGAGATCAAGCTGCCGCCGGGCATCGCCACCGAGGGCGTGCGCGAGGCGGTGGAGGAAGCCCGCCGCGCCATCGCCGACGCGGTGCAGGAGGCCCGCGACGAGGCCCGCCAGGCCGAGCGCGACGCCCGCGAGGCCGAGCGCGCGGCACGCGGCATCGAGGACAAGATCGTCACCATCGACCACGGCGGCGGGCCGCAGACGCGCATCCGCACCGTGCGCTGGGGCGACTTCCTGACCGACCTGGCGGCGCTGTGGATCGTCGCGTCGATCGCCATCAAGGCCACCTACAAGGGCCGCATCCAGGCCGAGGTGAAGGCCGCCCAGGCGGTGGAGGCCGCCGAGGCCGAGTCGCTCAAGCGCCAGGTGGCCGAGGCGCGCATGGCGGCGATGCAGGCCCAGGTGGAGCCGCATTTCCTGTTCAACACCCTGGCCAGCATCGACCACCTGATCGAGGTCGACCCGCCGCGCGCCAGCAAGATGCAGCGCAACCTGATCGCGCTGCTGCGTGCCAGCATGCCCACGCTGCGCGAGGCCAACGGCCAGGGCGGCCCCGGCGGCACCCGCGACCTGGGCCGCGAGCTGGCGGTGATCCGCCCCTACCTGGAGATCCTGAAGGTGCGCATGGAGGAGCGGCTGGACACCGAGGTCGACGTGCCCGAGGGCCTGCTGTCGGCCGAGTTCCCGCCGATGATGCTGCAGACGCTGGTGGAGAACGCGATCAAGCACGGGCTGGAGCCCAAGGCCGAGGGCGGCCGGCTGACGGTCAAGGCCGAGATCGTCCACGGCAAGCTGGCCGTCACCGTGGCCGACACCGGCCTGGGCTTCGGCCAGGCGCCCACCGCCGGCACCGGCGTCGGCCTGGCCAATATCCGCGAGCGCCTGCAGCTGCTGTACGGCGGCAAGGGCGCGCTGACCATCACCGAGAACCCCGGCGGCGGCACCCGCGTGACGGTGTCGGTGCCCTACAAGCCCGTGGAAGGAGCCGGCGCATGAACCCGACCGACCCTGACGCCCACACGGCCGCGGCCGTGCGGGCGGTGATCGCCGACGACGAGCGCCTGATGCGCGAGCAGCTGCGCGCCCGCCTGGCCGAGGCCTGGCCCGAGCTGCAGGTGGTGGCCGAGGCGCGCAACGGGCTGGAGGCGGTGGAGCTGGTCGAGCAGCACCGCCCCGACGTGGTCTTCCTGGACATCCGCATGCCCGGACTGACCGGCGTGGACGCGGCGCGGCGCATCGCCCAGATGCCGGTGGGCGACGACGAGCACCTGCCCGAGATCGTCTTCATCACCGCCTACGACCAGTACGCGGTGGAGGCCTTCGAACAGGGCGTGTGCGACTACGTGCTCAAGCCGGCCGAGCGCGATCGCCTGCAGCGCACCGCCGAGCGCATCCGCGCCCGGCTGGCGCGCCGCGCCTCGGCCGACGGCCCGGCCGACGAGGACCGCGCACCGCCGCTGCAGCAGCTGCTGCACAAGCTGGCCGCGCAGCTCAACCCGGCCGGCGCGCCGCGCTACCTGGACTGGATCCAGGCCAGCGTGGGCCAGGGCATCCAGATGATCCCGGTGGCCGAGGTGCTGTTCTTCATCAGCGACGAGAAGTACACCCGGGTGCAGACGGCGAGCACCGAGGCGCTGATCCGCAAGCCGATCAAGGAGCTGGTCGACGAACTGGACCCCGCGCTGTTCTGGCAGATCCACCGCTCGACGCTGGTCAACGTCCAGGCCATCGCCGGCATCACCCGCGACTTTCGCGGCCGCCAGATCGTCAGCCTCAAGGGCCACCCCGAGAAGCTGGAAGTCAGCCGCAGCTACACGCACTTGTTCAAGGGCATGTAGCGGCGCTTTGCGGCCGTTGTTTGTCTGTCGAAGCGGACGTTCGACGTTTCGCGCGTTGGCCGAGACCACCGGGTGCCCGGCTGCCTCCATGTCCCCCGGACCGGCTGTGCCGGTCCTCCTCCTCTACTTACGGCAGCCGGGCACCCGGTGTTCTCGGCCCGGCACCATCCCCGCAGCGCACGGACCTGATACCCGCATGCAGCGGTGGTGCCGGAGCGGCGTGACGGGCTGGCCTGCTTTGCGTAGGTAAAGGAGGAGGGGCGGCGCAGCCGACCCGGGGGACACGGAGCAAAGCAGGCCAGCCCGGCGCGCCGCGACCGCTCAGACCGACGCCAGGTCCGCTTCCAACAAGAACAAGCAAAGGCAGCAAAGCGCCGTCAGCCAACCCTCACCGCCTCGGCAGGGACGAGGCGATCAGCCACTGTGCCGCCCAGTAAGTGGCCAGCACCCACAGCGTGGCCAGGGGCAGCGGGCCGGCGAACTTGTGGGTGGCCAGCAGTGCGTCGGACAGCAGGAACAGGCCACCGCCCAGGGCCAGCAGCCCGCCGCCGCGCACGCCGGCGCGCCAGACCACCGCGGCCTGGGCCGCCATCGACGCCAGACAGGCCAGGTAGGCCAGCACCGGCCCCCGCAGCGCCGGCGGCACGCCCGGCCACAGCAGCGCCAGCACCGCGGCCCCGACCAGGCCGTAGACCGCGAACGGCCGCCAGTCCGCCGCGAAGCGCACCTCGCGGGTGAAGGCCCACAGGTAGGCCAGGTGGGCCAGCAGAAAGGCCACCAGCCCGGGCAGGAAGCCCTGCTGCGGCCACAGCAGGGCCACGTCCCCGACCAGCGACAGCCCCAGCCCGGCCAGCAGCGCCGCGCGCCCGCGCTGGTGCGGGCGGCCGCGGCGCGCGGCATGCACGATGACCAGCACCGTGGTCAGCGGCTTGAGCAGGGCGTAGGCGGCGAAGCCCGGCGGGCCGGCCAGGCCGGCGGCGATGGCCGCGGCGGCGGCGGCCAGGTAGGCGAACAGCAACATCGGACACCCACGGCAGGGACGACGACCCGCCAGTGTCGGCGCTGGCGCGGCCCGCGCCATCGGGGGATGCGCGCAGCCGGCGCACCCGCCGTGCCGCCGTGCCGCCGTGCCGCCGTGGCCCTGGCGCGGCAGCCGCGGCTCAGCCCGCCGGCGGCGGCGCCGCGGCCACCTTGGCCGCCAGTTCGGCGCGCAGGCGCTTCAGGCGCTCGCGCGGGTCCTCCTTGGCGCCGCCCTCGTTGAGCTTCATCTCGGCGATGAAGCGGCTGGGGATGCCGGCCACCGTCTCGCGGCCCTTCTTGCGCCGGCGCAGCGTGCTCACCGCCAGCGTGCTGCGCGCGCGGGTGATGCCCACGTACATCAGCCGGCGCTCCTCCTCCAGGCGCTGCGGCGTCATCTCCTCGGCGTCGGCCTTGAAGGGCAGCAGGCCCTCGTTGATGCCGGCCAGCACCACGTGCGGCCACTCCAGGCCCTTGCTGGCATGCAGCGTGGACAGGGTGACCACGTCCTGCTCGTCGCCGCGCTCGGCCAGGCTGATGATGACGCTGATGGTCTGCGCCACCTCCAGCACCGTCTGCCGCTCGCGGACCTGGCTGCTGCCGTCCTCGGACAGCTCGCCGCCGCAGCGCTTGGCGATCCAGTCGACGAAGTCCAGCACATTGGTCCAGCGCGACTGGGCCAGCTTCTCGCTGTCCTCGCTGTCGTAGAGGTGCTGCTCGTAGCCGATGTCCTTCAGCCAGCCCAGCAGCAGCGCCTTGGCGTCCTCGGCGCCGGTGGTGTGGCGGGCCTTGTGCTCCAGCTCGTTGATGTAGCGGCCGAACTCGTGCAGCGAGCCCACCGCCTTGGCGCCCAGCTGGGTGGCCAGGGTCTCGCTGAACAGGGCCTCGAACAGGCTCAGCTTCCACTTGCCCGAGAACTCGCCCAGCTTGCCCAGCGTGGTGTGGCCGATGCCGCGCTTGGGCGTGGTCACCGCGCGCAGGAAGGCCGGGTCGTCGTCCTGGTTCACCAGCAGGCGCAGCCAGGCGCACAGGTCCTTGATTTCGGCACGGTCGAAGAAGCTCTGGCCGCCCGAGACCTTGTACGGGATGTTGGCGGTGCGCAGCTTCTGCTCGAAGACCCGCGCCTGGTGGTTGGCGCGGTAGAGGATGGCGAAGTCCGAGAAGCGCGTCTGGCCGCTGCCGCGCTCGTCGGCGATGGCGCCGCCCTTGGCGCGGATGGACTGGATGAAGGCCACCGCGCGCTCGGCCTCGTGCTCCTCGCCGTCGCACTCGACCAGGCGCACCGGCTCGCCGTCGCCGAACTCGCTCCACAGCTTCTTCTCGAACAGCTTGGGGTTGCCGGCGATGACGTTGTTGGCCGCGCGCAGGATGGCGCCGGTGGAGCGGTAGTTCTGCTCCAGCGGGATCACCTTCAGCTCCGGCCAGTCCTGCGGCAGGCGCTTGAGGTTCTCGATGGTCGCGCCGCGCCAGCCGTAGATGCTCTGGTCGTCGTCGCCCACCGCGGTGAACTGGCCGCGCCGGCGCGGGTCCTCGTGGCTGACCAGGGCCTTGAGCAGCTCGTACTGCACCGCGTTGGTGTCCTGGTACTCGTCGACCAGCACGTGGCGGAAGTTGGCCTGCCACTTGGCGCGGGCCTCGGCGTCGCGCTGCAGCAGCTTCAGCGGCAGGCCGATCAGGTCGTCGAAGTCCACCGCCTGGTAGGCGGCCAGGCGCTCCTCGTAGAGCTTCATCACCCGGGCGGCGACCTGCTCGTCGGGGTCCTTGGCCGCGGCCAGGGCCTGGTCGCTGGACAGGCCCTGGTTCTTCCACAGGCTGATCGTCCACTGCCAGCTGCGCGCCAGCTTGTTGTCGCTGGCGCCGCCGGCGTCGCGCAGCACGCCCATCACGTCGTCGCTGTCGAGGATGGAGAACTGCTCCTTCAGCCCGACGCGGGTGCCGTCCTCGCGCAGGATGCGCACGCCCAGGCTGTGGAAGGTGCTGACCACCAGGTCCTTGGCCGCGCGGGCGCCGACCAGGCCGCGGGCGCGCTCGCGCATCTCCTGCGCGGCCTTGTTGGTGAAGGTGATCGCCGCGATCTCCCTGGGCGCCAGGCCATGCTGCAGCAGGCGGGCGATCTTGTGCGTGATCACCCGCGTCTTGCCCGAGCCCGCGCCGGCCAGCACCAGGCAGGGGCCGGACAGGTGGTGCACCGCCTGCAGCTGGGCGGGGTTGAGCGAGGCGGGGGCGTCGGCCATGGCGTGTCGGGGAGGCGGCCGCGGATGATAGCGGCGGCCGCCGCGCCACAATGGCCGCGCCGCCGCCCGCCCCCCGCCGCCCCAGGAGTCCCGCCATGGCCATCCGCATCGTCCGCCTCGGCACGCCGCGCGCGCCCGACGAGGGCCCGCGCATCGGCACCGTGCGGCGGCCGCCGCGCGGCGTGCCCAAGGCCGATTTCGCCCGCCTGGACTGGTACGACACCTGGTACCCCGAGCTGGCGCCCAGCGCCGAGACCATGAAGCTGGGCCAGGCGGCGCAGGCCGCCGGCGACGCGGCCGATGCCGCCGCCTGGGCCGCCTTCGGCAAGCGCTACCGCGCCGAGATGGCCGAGCCGGCCGCCGCGCGCACGCTGGACCTGCTGGCCACGCTGTCGCACGCCGCCAACTTCTCGGTCGGCTGCTACTGCGAGCGCGAAGACCGCTGCCACCGCGGCCTGCTGCGCGGCCTGCTGGCCGAGCGCGGCGCGGCGCTGGCCGGCTGAGCGTCCGGGCCCGCGCCACGATGGCCGCCACCCGCCGCGACCTGATCGCCCTGGCCGCCGCCGGCCTGGCCGCGCCGGCCTTGGTGCGCCACGCCCGCGCCGCCGACGTGCCCCGCTTCGCGCTGGGCGTGGCCTCGGGCACGCCGCAGGCCGACCGCCTGGTGCTGTGGACGCGGCTGACCGGCATCGACCTGCCGCCGCAGGTGGCGGTGGACTGGGAGCTGGCCGAGGACGAGGGCTTCGCCCGCATCGCCGCCCGCGGCACCGAGACCGCCGAGGCCGCCTGGGCGCACAGCGTGCACGCCGAACCCGGCGGGCTGGACCCTGGCCGGGGCTACTGCTACCGCTTCCACGCACTCGGCCAGACCAGCCCGGTCGGCAGCACCCGCACCGCGCCGGCGCCGGACGCGCCGGCCACGCTGCGCGCCGCGGTGGCCAGCTGCCAGCGCTGGGACCACGGCGAGTGGGCGGCCTGGCGCGACGTGGCCGAGCGCGCGCCCGACCTGGTGCTGTTCCTGGGCGACTACCTGTACGAATACGCCTCGCCGCCCAGCGCCCACCGCCAGGTCGACGGCCCGCAGCTGCGCACGCTGGCCGACTACCGCGAGCGTTATGCCCAGTACAAGCGCGACCCGGCGCTGCAGGCCGCCCATGCCGCCGCGCCCTGGGTGGTGATCTGGGACGACCACGAGGTCGAGAACGACTACGCCGGCGACTGGGGCACGACGCTGCAGGGCGCCGCCCTGCTGCAGCTGCGCGCCGCCGCCTACCAGGCCTGGTGGGAGCACCAGCCGGTGCCGAAGGCGATGCGGCCGCAAGGGCCGCACGCGCGCATCCGGCACCGGCTGGACTGGGGCCGGCTGGCACGGCTGCACGCGGTGGACGCGCGCCAGTTCCGCAGCCCGCCGGCCTGCCCGCCCTGGCTGAAGGCCGGCGGCGCCGGCACGGTGGACGCCGCCGACTGCCCGGCGCTGTTCGACCCCGCGCGCAGCCTGCTCGGCGCCGAGCAGGAGGCCTGGCTGGCCGCCGGCTGGGACCGCACGCGGCCCTGGAACCTGCTGGTGCAGACCACGCTGGTCGCCCGCGCCTCGCGCGGCCCGGTGGCCTGGCCCGACCCGGCGCACCGCACGGGCCGCTACTGGCAGGACGGCTGGGACGGCTACCCCGCGGCCCGCGAGCGCCTGCTGCGCGGCGCCGCCGAGCGCGGCCTGACCGGCCTGGTGACGCTGGGCGGCGACATCCACGCCCACGTCGCCGCCGACCTGAAGGCCGACTTCGGCGACCCCGACGCGCCGGTGCTGGCCAGCGAGTTCTGCACCACCTCGATCAGCAGCCGCGGCGCGCCGCAGGCCTGGTGGGACGGCTACCGCCGCGACAACCCGCACCTGCGCTGGGCCCGGTCCGACCGGCGCGGCTACCTCTGGCTGGACCTGGACGAGCGCCGGCTGCAGGCCGACGCGATGGGCGTGCAGCGCCCGCTGGACGCCGCCAGTCCGGTGGACCGGCTGGCCCGCTTCCAGGTGCTGCCCGACCGGCCCGGCGTGGTGATGGAGTGAACGCATGCTCGAACTGATCCAGTTTCCCCGCGGCCTGGGCGTGATGAACCCCAGCCCCTTCTGCATGAAGGTGGAGGTCTTCCTGAAGCTGGCCGGCCTGCCCTACCGGGTGGACGACCGCACGCCGCCCTTCCGCCTGCCCAAGGGCAAGCTGCCGGCGCTGCGCGACGGCGACACGCTGGTCTGCGACTCCGAGGACATCCTGCGCCACCTGCAGCAGCGCCACGCCGCCGCGCTGCCGCCGGCGCTGCGCGCGCCCGAGACCGGCACCGACCTGGCGCTGCGCCGCCTGGTCGAGGAGCACCTGTACTTCGCGCTGCTGTGGCTGCGCTGGATCGACGACGACGGCTTCCGCGCAGTGAAGACTGCCTTCTTCGGCCGCCTGCCCTGGCCGCTGCGCGCGCTGCTGCCGGCCCTGGTGCGGCGCAAGATGCGGCGCGACCTGGCCGGCCAGGGCATGGGCCGCCACCGGCCCGACGAGATCGTCGCCCGCGCCCTCGCCGACCTGGACGCGCTGCAGGCCGCGCTGGGCCCGCGCGCCTTCTTCGGCGGCGACGCGCCCTCGGCGCTGGACGCCTGCACCTACGCCACGCTGGGCAACGTGCTGCACGCCGAGCTGGACGGCCCGCTGCGCCGCCACGCCCGGGCCCAGCCGGCGCTGGTGGCCTACTGCGCGCGCATGGCGGCACTGGTCGGGCGCTGAGTCTGGCAGGTCCGGCACCGGGCCGCCGGCGCGCGCCGCGGCCTGCAGGGCTGCAGGCCGCGCCGGCAGCCTCGCCGGGCGGCGCGGCGGGATACTGCGGCCCCGCTTCCCGCCCCGCCATGCAGGCCATCCTCGCCGTCACCATCCCCTTCTTCGCGCTGGTGCTGGCCGGCTGGCTGGCCGCGCGCCAGGGCCTGCTGCCCGACAGCGCGGTGCCGGGGCTGAACGCCTACGTGCTGTACTTCGCCCTGCCCTGCCTGCTGCTGCGCTTCGGCATGGACACGCCGGTGCTGCAGCTGCTGAACCCGGCGGTGCTGGCGGTCTACCTGCTGTGCGCGCTGCTGCTGGTGGCCGGCACCGTAGCGCTGACGCGCAACGCCCGCGTCGGGCTGCGCGACGCGTCCTTCGGCGCGCTGGTGGCGGCCTTCCCGAACAGCGGCTTCATGGGCGTGCCGCTGCTGGTGGCGCTGCTGGGGCCGGCGGCGGCGGGGCCGGTGATCTGCACCCTGCTGGCCGACCTGTTCGTCACCAGCTCGCTGTGCATCGGCCTGTCGCAGCTGGAAGGCGCGGGCGGCGGCGGCCAGGGCGCGCGTGCCGCCGCGTTGCGCGCGCTGGGCCGGGCGGTCCGGGGCGCGCTGTCCAACCCGCTGCCCTGGGCCATCGCGCTGGGTGCGGCGCTGTCGGCCGGCGGCCTGCAGCTGGCCGGGCCGCCGGCGGTGGTGGTGAAGATGCTGGCCGACTCGGCCAGCCCGGTGGCGCTGTTCACCATCGGCGCCGTGCTGTGGCGCGCCGGCCGCCATGCCCACACGCGCACGCCGGCGCGCGACGTCTGGCCGGTGGCGCTGGCCAAGCTGGCCCTGCACCCGGCCCTGGTCTACGGCGCCGGCACGCTGGCGCAGCGCCTGGGCGCGCCGCTGGCCGACTTCCAGCTGATGGTGCTGACGCTGTGCGCCGCGCTGCCCAGCGCCAGCAACGTCTCGCTGCTGACCGAGCGCTACGGCGCCGACACCGGGCGCGTCGCACGCATCATCCTGGCCAGCACCGCGCTGGCCTTCGGCAGCTTCAGCGCCATCGCCTGGGCCTTCGGCGTGCGGCCGGCCGCCTGATCGCCCGCGGCCGGGCCGCGGGGCCCTGAGCCATACGGCCCATGCGCGGCGACGCCAGGGGGTCACCACCGGCCACCACACTGCGCGCCACCAGCCGGCCCCTTGCGCCGGCGCAACGAGTGGAGCACAGCCATGGGACGTCCCGACCAGACCCCGCCCGCGCGCACCGGCGCGACGCGGCGCGATTTCTTCAAGCGCGGCGGCGCCGCCACGGTGGCCGTGGCCGCCGCGGCGCCGCTGATCGCCGAGGGTGCGCAGACACGCTTCGAGCACGGCGTGGCCAGCGGCGATCCGCTGGCCGACCGCGTGATCCTGTGGACCCGCGTCAGCCCCGGCACCGCGCGCCCCGCGGTGGCGGTGCAGTGGGTGGTGGCCAGCGACCCGGCGCTGCGCCGCGTCGTGCTGCGCGGCACGGCCAAGACCCACCCGGACCGCGACTACACGGTCAAGGTCGACGCCATCGGCCTGCAGCCCGGCACCACCTACTACTACCGCTTCAGCGCCGACGGCGTCGACAGCCCGGTGGGCCGCACCCGCACGCTGCCGGTGGGCGAGGTCGAGCGCCTGCGCATCGCCGTGGCCAGCTGCTCCAACCACGCCGCCGGCCTGTTCAACGCCTACGCCCGCATCGCCGAGCGCGCCGACCTGGACCTGGTGCTGCACCTGGGCGACTACCTCTACGAGTACGGCGCCGGCCAGTACGGCAGCCTGCGCACGCCCGAGCCGCCGACCGAGATGGTCACGCTGGCCGACTACCGCCTGCGCCATGCCCAGTACAAGCGCGACGCCGACCTGCAGGCCGTGCACCGCCAGCACCCCTTCGTCTGCATCTGGGACGACCACGAGATCACCAACGACACCTGGAAGGACGGCGCGCAGAACCACAGCGAGGCCACCGAGGGCGCCTACGCCGCGCGCGTGGCCGCCGGCCTGCAGGCCTACCACGAGTGGATGCCCGTCCGCCCGCCCGACACCCGCGACCTGCGCAAGAACCACCGCAGCTTCGCGCTCGGCGGCCTGGTCGACCTGATGATGCTGGAGGAGCGGCTGTCGGCGCGCTCCAAGCAGCTGGCCGCGACCCTCCCGGTGCCCGGCTTCGGCACCGGCTTCACCCAGACCGGCGCCTTCGCCGACCCCGAGCGCACCCTGCTGGGCGCCGCGCAGGAGGCCTGGCTGGCCGGCAAGCTGCGCGGCTCGCAGGCGCGCTGGAAGTTCCTGGGCCAGGGCGTGATGTTCGCCCAGCTCAAGCTGCAGGGCGCGCCCAACGCCCAGGGCGGCGGCGTGTTCTACAACCCCGACCAGTGGGACGGCTACCAGCCGGCGCGCGACCGGCTGTACGCGGTGATCAAGGGCGGCGACGGCCAGCCGCGCGTGGACAACGTGGTGGTGCTGACCGGCGACATCCACAGCTCCTGGGCGGCCGACCTGTCGCAGGACCCGCACAACCGCGACCTGGCCAGCGGCGGCTACGACCCGGTCAGCGGCCAGGGCGCCAGCGCGGTCGAGCTGGTCGGCACCTCGATCTCCTCGCCCGGCGTCGACAGCGACACCAGCGGCGCCACCGCCCGCACGCTGCGCGCGATCAACCCGCACTTCAAGTACGTCAACCTGCACCAGCGCGGCTACATGCTGCTGGACGTGACGCGCGAGCGCGTGGTGTCCGAGTGGTGGCTGGTCGACACGGTCGCCGCGCCGAGCACGGTGCAGACCCTGGGCGCGGTGTTCGAGGTGGTGCACGGCAGCAACCGCCTGGCGCCCTCGGCCCAGACCACGCCGCGTGCCAACCCGCCGCTGCCGGCGCCCTGAGCCCGCCGCCCGCCCGCAACATTCCCGGAGACGCACCGATGACTTCCCGCACCCTGCAGCGCCCGCTGCTCGCCCTGGCGCTGGCCGGGGCCCTGGCCGCCCCGGCGGCCCAGGCCGCCGACCTGGTCTTGGCCGGCCAGCTGGCCTTCCACAACAGCCTCGTGCAGATCGACTTCACGCTGGCCGCGCCGGCCACCGTCCGGCTGTGGACCGATTCCTGGCAGTCGGGCCTGAACTTCGACCCGCAGCTGACGCTGTGGCAGGGCGGCCAGTGGCTGGCCGCCAACGACGACGCCGACCCGCTGGGCGCCGGCCAGGGCTACTACGACGCCGCGCTGTCGCTGGCGCTGGACGCCGGCAGCTACCGCCTGGTGCTGCACGCCGCCGGCAACGACGCGCTGGGCACGACGCTGGCCGCCGGCTTCAGCCTGGCCGGCGAGGCGCCGCTGCCGCTGGCCGCCTGGACGCAGCCCAGCAGCGACCTCAACGCCGGTGACCAGAAGGGCAGCTTCTGGCAGCTGCACCTGGACCAGGTGACCCAGGCCGCCGCCGTGCCGGAGCCCGCCAGCGTGGCGCTGATGCTGGCCGGCCTGCTGGCCGTGGCCACGGCCGCCCGCCGCCGCGACTAGATCGCCAGCGGATCGACGTCGATGGCCCAGCGCGCCAGCCCGCGGTGGCGGGCGCGCAGGCCGTGCAGCTGCGGCATCCAGTCGGCCAGCAGGCGCTGCAGGCGGGCGCGCGAGCCGGCCTCCACCAGCATCTGCAGGCGCTCGATGCCGGCCACCTTGCTGACCGGCGGCGGCACCGGCGGGTAGACGGTGACGCCGTCGGCGCCGGGCAGTGCGGCCGCCGCTGCGGCGGCATCGTCCAGCCAGGCGCGGGCCACCTCGGCGTCGCGCGCCTCGGCGCGCAGCAGCGCCAGGTGGCTGTAGGGCGGCAGGCCGGCGGCCTCGCGCTCCTCCAGCTGGCTGGCGGCGAAGGCGGCGAAGTCGTGCCGCTTCAGCGCCGCGTACAGCGGGTGGGTCGGGTGCCAGGTCTGCACCCACATCTCGCTGCGCGCGCTGTCGGCGGCGCTGCGGCCGGCGCGGCCGGCGGCCTGCATCAGCAGCGCGAACAGGCGCTCGGGCGCGCGGAAGTCGCTGGCGAACAGCGCGCTGTCGGGGTTGGCCGCCACCACCAGGGTGATGCGGCGGAAGTCGTGGCCCTTGGTGACCATTTGCGTGCCCACCAGCACGTCGACGTCGCCGGCGTGCACCTCGGCCAGCCGGGCCTCGAGCTGGCCCTTGCCGCGGGCCGTGTCGGCGTCGATGCGGCCGATGCGCGCGCCGGGCAGCAGCTCGGCCAGCTGCTCCTCCAGCTTCTCGGTGCCGCGGCCGATCGGCGCGATGTCCAGGTTGCCGCAGTCGGGGCAGGCGCGCGGCACGCGCTCGGTGAAGCCGCAGTGGTGGCAGCGCAGCGTGCGCTCGCCCTTGTGGAACACGCGCCAGGCACTGCAGTGCGGGCAGCCGCTCTTCCAGCCGCAGTCGGCGCAGTGCAGCACCGGCGCGTAGCCGCGGCGGTTGAGGAAGACCAGGGTCTGCTCGCCGCGCGCCAGGCGCTCCTGCATCGACTGCTGCACCAGTGGCGCCAGCACCGGCGCCTGGCCGTTGACGCGCGGCAGCACGCCCATGTCGAACAGCCGCACCCGCGGCAGCGCGCCGCCGCCCACGCGCGCGGCCAGGGTGACGCGGCGGTAGCGCGGCTGCGGCCCGACGCTGGCGTTGTGCCAGGTCTCCAGCGAGGGCGTGGCCGAGCCCAGGATCACCGGCACCCGCTCCAGGTGGCCGCGGTAGACGGCCAGGTCGCGGGCCGAGTAGCGCGCGCCCTCCTGCTGCTTGTAGGACGGGTCGTGCTCCTCGTCGACGACGACCAGGCCCAGCCGCGGCAGCGGCGCGAACACGCCCATGCGCGTGCCCAGCACGATGTCGGCGCGGCCCAACAGGGCCATCAGCCAGTGGCGCAGGCGCTGCACCGGCGTCAGCCCGCTGTGCAGGGCCACCAGGCGGCGGCCGGGGAAGCGCTCGGCGAAGCGCGCCTCCAGCTGCGGCGTCAGGTTGATCTCGGGCACCAGCACCAGGGCCTGGCGGCCGGCGTCCAGCACCTGCTCGGCCGCGTGCAGGTAGACCTCGGTCTTGCCGCTGCCGGTGACGCCGTGCAGCAGCAGCGGCGCCGGCCGCGGCTGGGCGGCCGACTCGGCCAGGGCGGCCAGCGCGGCGCGCTGCTCGTCGCCCAGGGCCGGGCGGGCCGGCGCGGGGCCGGCGGCCGGCGGCGCGGCGTCCAGCTTCTTGATGAGGCGCGCCAGGCGCTTGGCCAGGCCGGGCGCGTCGAGCTTGCGCAGTTCGGGCGGCAGCACGGCCAGCGCCAGCTCGCCGACGCTGCGCTGGTAGTAGCCGGCGGCGAACTCGACCAGCGCCAGCCAGGCCTCGGGCAGTGGCGGCAGGGCCTCGAAGACCTCGCCGACGGCGCGCAGCGCGTGGCCGCCGGCGGTGGTGCCGTCCTCGGCGTCGGGCTCGGCCGCGGCCGCCGCGGGCCAGACCACGCCCAGCAGCTCGCGCTTGCCCAGCGGCACGCGCAGCAGCGTGCCCGGCGCCAGGGCGCGCGGGGCCAGGTAGTCCAGCGGGCCGGTCAGGCCGCTGTGCTGCGGCGCCTCCACGGCCACGCGCAGCCGCACGCTGCTCACCGCCCAGCCCCTCGAAGTTGCGCGCCCTTGTTCATCTTTCTTTCACAAAACGCGGCTAAGTCGATGAGCGGGAAGGACTTTTCCACCTGTCCCCGGTTTCTGTGGATAACTTTGTGGGAAAGCTGCCCGCACCGCTGCTAAGTGCTTGATCCACCGGGATTCCTGCTGGATTGCCCAATCCTGCAGCAGCCCCGGAAAGCTGTTCTGAATCAAGGACTTAGCGTTCCAATCCCATGTTGCCGATGCTGCACCGCACGCGCGCTTCGTGCGTTCCGTCGCAGGCGATTTTTTGGGGATAAGTCAAGCCCTGAGCGCTCACTCACCGCCACGAAGTGCACCGATGGGGGGCGCCATGGGCCCGGATGCACTCAGACCGCGGTGCCGCTGCCGCGCAGCGTGCGCGAATGCACATGGACCGCCTCGACCAGGGCCTGCACATGCTCCGGCGGGGTGTGCTGGTTGATGCCGTGGCCCAGGTTGAAAACGTGGCCGCCCCAGCGCCCGTCGGCGCGCTGCGGCGCGCCGAAGCTGTCCAGCACGGCGCGGGCCTCGGCGGCCACCGCCTCGGGCGGGGCGAACAGCACCATCGGGTCCAGGTTGCCCTGCAGCGCCACGCCGTCGTCGACGCGGCGGCGCGCCTGGCCCAGGTCGCAGGTCCAGTCCAGGCCGACGACGTCGGCGCCGCTGGCGGCGATGTCCTCCAGCCACTGGCCGCCGCCCTTGGTGAAGACGATCACCGGCACGCGCTGGCCGTCCTTCTCGCGCTGCAGCTGGGCCAGCACGCGGCGCGTGTAGGCCAGGCTGAAGGCGTGGAAGGCGCGGTGCTCCAGCACGCCCCCCCACGAATCGAAGACCATCACCGCCTGCGCGCCGGCATCGATCTGCGCGTTCAGGTAGGCGGCCACCGCGTCGGCGTTGACGGCCAGGATGCGGTGCATCAGGTCGGGCCGGCCGTAGAGCATCTGCTTGACCAGGCGGTAGTCGTCCGAGCCGCCGCCCTCGACCATGTAGCAGGCCAGCGTCCAGGGGCTGCCCGAGAAGCCGATCAGCGGCACGCGCTGGCCGGCGCGGCCCTGGGCGTCGGTCGTCACCAGGGCCTTGCGGATCGAGGCCACGGCGTCGAAGACGTAGCGCAGCTTGTCCAGGTCGGGCACGGCCAGCTTGGCCACCGCGGCCTCGTCGCGCACCGGGTGGGCGAACTTGGGGCCCTCGCCCGCGCCGAAGCTCAGGCCCAGGCCCATCGCGTCGGGCACGGTCAGGATGTCGGAGAACAGGATGGCCGCGTCCAGCGCGTAGCGGTCCAGCGGCTGCAGCGTGACCTCGGTGGCGTAGTGCGGGTTGGTCGCCAGCCCCATGAAGCTGTTGCCCGCCGCCACCCGCGAGGCGCGGTACTCGGGCAGGTAGCGCCCGGCCTGGCGCATCAGCCACAGCGGCGTGTAGTCGGTGGGCTGGCGCAGGCAGGCGCGCAGGAAGGTGTCGTTGAGCAGCGGGGCGGTCATCGCGGGATTATCGCGAGTGGCGGCGGCGCGCGGCCTTGACCGGGTTCGCCCGCGCGGCCGATGGCGGCGGCGGTGGCGGCGGCGCCACCGCCGCCCGGCCTGGGCCGGCGGCTACCAGCGGTGCGCGGCGGCGCGCGTGGCCGGCAGCGGCCGGCCCTGCAGCCAGGCCTGCAGCACCGCGTTGCCGCCGTCGGGGCGCGACCAGGCCCACAGCAGCTCGGGCGGCGCCGCCCGCGTGCCGGGGGGCGTGCCCGGCAGCGCGTCCAGCAGCGCGGCGACGAAGCCGGCCACCACCGCCGGGCGCAGCGGCTGCTCGCGCTCGGGCACCATCCAGCGCAGCTGGGCCAGCAGCGCGCCGGCCAGGCGCTGCAGCCCCCGGTCGCCAGCGCCGTCGGCCGGGCCGTGGCGGGCCGGGCGCACCAGCACCAGGTGGTCGAAGCCCAGCGCGGCCAGCGCCTGCTCGTCCAGCGAGGCCAGGCCGGCGCGCAGCGCGGGCGGCAGCAGCGCCGGCGCATGCGGCAGCACCACCACCAGCCGGCGCACGCCGGCGGCCAGCAGCCAGCGGCCGATGGCCGGCAGGTCGGCCGGCTGGGGCTGCAGCAGCGCGGCCTCGCGGGTGGCGCGGGCCGAGCGGCCGCCGCCGCGCGGCGGGTCGAACACCAGCACCGCGGCGTCGGGCGTCCAGGGCAGCGGCGAGCGCAGGTCCCAGCCGCCGTGCGGCCAGGCGGCGAAGCCGCGCAGCGCCACGCCCACCGGCTGCGTGACCAGCGTGGCCACCTGCGGCCAGCGGCGGCTGCCCAGCAGGCGCTCCAGCACCGCGGCGCCCAGCGCGCCGCCGGCGCCCACCAGCAGCAGCCGGCCCGGGGTGGCGGCCGCGGCGGAACCGGATGCTGGCGGCGGAGCCGCCGGGGCCAGGCCGGCGCGCAGCGCGTCGTGCAGTGCAGTCATCGGCCCACTGTAGCCTTGAAGCCGCGCACACGCCCCTCAGCTATGCTGCCGGGCGCGCGGCACCGGGCCGCCGCGCCACTCACCCTGCCTGGAGACCGTCGATGTCCGCCTTCCGTCCGCTGTTGATCGCCACCACGCTGGGCGCCACGCTGGCGCTGTCGGGCTGCGGCTACAACGACTTCCAGCGCCTGGACGAGGACGTCAAGGCCAGCTGGGCCGAGGTGCTGAACCAGTACCAGCGCCGCAACGACCTGGTGCCCAACCTGGTGGCCACGGTGAAGGGCGAGGCCGGCTTCGAGCAGGAGACGCTGACCAAGGTGGTCGAGGCCCGCGCCAAGGCCACCAGCATCCAGGCCACGCCCGAGCTGATCAACAACCCCGAGGCCTTCCAGAAGTTCCAGGCCGCGCAGGGCGAGCTGTCGGGCGCGCTGAGCCGCCTGCTGGTGGTCAGCGAGAACTACCCCAACCTGAAGGCCAACCAGGGCTTCCAGGACCTGCGCGTGCAGCTGGAGGGCACCGAGAACCGCATCACCGTGGCGCGCAACCGCTACATCAAGTCGGTGCAGCAGTACAACGTGCTGACGCGCAGCTTCCCGACCAACCTGACGGCGATGGTCTTCAGCTACCAGGTCAAGCCCGGCTTCACCGTGACCAACGAGGCGGCCATCAGCGCGCCCCCGACGGTGAGCTTCGACAAGGCCCCGGCCGCGGCGCCGGCGGCCTCGCGCTGAGCCCGGTGCGGTGGCGCGGAGCGCGGGCCTGATCGCGGTGCGCGGCGGCCGCCGGCCGCTGCCCGGCTGGGCCGCGGCCCTGCTGTGGCTGGCCGCGCTGTGGCTGCTGGCGGGCTGGCCGCCCCGCGCGCGGGCGCAGGACCTGCTGCCCGTGCCCGCGCTGAGCGCGCGGGTGATCGACCAGACCGGCACGCTCAGCGCGGCGCAGCGCGACGCGCTGGAGGCCAAGCTGGCCGGCTTCGAGGCCCAGGCCGGCCCGCAGATCGCCGTGCTGCTGGTGCCCAGCACCGCGCCCGAGGACATCGCCGCCTACGCCCAGCGCGTGGGCGATGCCTGGAAGCTGGGCCGGCGCGACGTCGGCGACGGCCTGCTGCTGCTGGTGGCCAAGAACGACCGCAAGGTCTGGATCGCCACCAGCAAGGCGCTGGAGGGCGCGGTGCCCGACCTGGCAGCGCGGCAGATCGTCGTCGAGCGCATCACGCCGGCCTTCAAGCGCGGGGACTTCGCCGGCGGGCTGGACGCCGGCGTCGATGCGCTGATCGCCCGCGTGCGCGGCGAGCACCTGCCCGCCCCGCAGCGCCAGGCCGGCGGCGACGCCTCCGGCCTGGACTGGGAGACGCTGGCGATGTTCTTCTTCGTCGGCGTGCCGGTGGTCGGCGGCGTGCTGACCGCCGTGCTGGGCCGCAAGCTCGGCAGCGTGCTGACCGCCGGTGGCGCCGGCGCGCTGGCCTGGCTGATCAGCGCCAGCGTGCTGATCGGCGTGGTCGCCGGGCTGGTCGCGCTGGTGCTGGTCGGCGTGCTGGGCCTGGGCAGCGGCGGTGGCCGCGGCGGGCCCTTCGGCGGCCGCGGCGGGCCGCCGGTGATCTGGGGCGGCGGCGGGCGCGGCGGCTTCGGCGGCGGGGGCGGTGGCTTCCGCTCCGGCGGCGGCGGCGATTTCGGCGGCGGCGGCGCCGGGGGGAGCTGGTGATGGGCGCGCTGCAACGCCTGGCGCGCCTGCTGCGCCACCGCTGGACCGACGAGGGCGACCTGAAGCGCGCGCTGCCGCCCGAGGCGCTGGCGCGGCTGGAGGCCCGCGTGGCCGCCAGCGAGCGCCGGCACAGCGGCGAGATCCGCGTCTGCGTGGAGGCCGGGCTGCCGCTGTCCTACCTGTGGCGCGGCCTGAGCGCCCGCGACCGGGCGCTGACGCTGTTCGGCAAGCTGCGCGTCTGGGACACCGAGCACAACAACGGCGTGCTGGTCTACCTGCTGCTGGCCGACCGGGCCGTGGAGCTGGTGGCCGACCGCGGCCTGGACCGCCACGTTGCGCCGGCCCAGTGGCAGGCGCTGCTGGCGCCGATGCAGGCAGCCTTCCGCGCCGGCCGCTTCGAGCAGGGCCTGCAGCAGGCGCTGGACAGCCTGGACGCGCTGCTGGTGCAGCACCACCCGCTGGCGCCGGGTCAGGCCAACCCGGACGAACTGCCCAACCGCGTCGACCTGCGCTGACGCGCGGGTCGACGCGGCAGCCGCGTTCAGATCGGCCGCAGGCCGGTGGTGAAGCGCTCGGTGAGCGGCGCGTGGCCCAGCGGCTTCATGCGCAGCTTCTCGGGCGGCACCTCGGTGTCGGGCACCTGGGCCAGCAGGTGGCGGATCAGCGCCAGCCGGCCGCGGCGCTGGTCGTTGAAGTCCACCAGCGTCCAGGGCGCGTGCACCGTGTGGGTGGCGCGCAGCATCGCGTCGCGGGCCCGGCCGTAGTCGGCGTAGCGCGCGCGGGCCTCCAGGTCCACCGGCGACAGTTTCCAGCGCTTGAGCGGGTCGGCCAGGCGCTCGGCCAGCCGCGCCTCCTGCTCGGCCTGGTCCACCGTCAGCCAGTACTTCAACAGCAGGATGCCGTCGTCGACCAGCAGGCGCTCGAACACCGGCGCCTGGCGCAGGAAGGCCTCGGCCTCGTCCTCGCTGCACCAGCCCATCACCCGCTCGACGCCGGCGCGGTTGTACCAGCTGCGGTCGAACAGCACGATCTCGCCGGCGGCCGGCAGGTGCGGTACGTAGCGCTGGAAGTACCACTGGCTGCGCTCGCGCTCGCCGGGCTTGCCCAGGGCGACGACGCGGCACTGGCGCGGGTTCAGCGTGTCCGAGATCGCGGCGATGGCACCGCCCTTGCCGGCGGCGTCGCGGCCCTCCAGCAGCACGGCCAGGCGCCGGCCGGTGTGCTGCAGCCAGCGCGCCAGGTTGTTCAGCGCCAGCTCCAGCGGCTGCAGTTCGGCGAAGTAGTCGGCCTTGGACATCGGACCGGCCGCCTGCGCGGCAGGCGCCGCCGGGCGCCCGTGCGCCTTGCCGCGCTTGGCGGGCTTGTCCTGCGTGCCGGACGGGTCTTGAGCGGCCTTCGGGCGGTCGTGCTTGGCCATGGCGGTCTCCTCGCGGGCCGGTGGCGCGCCCGCGCGGGCCGAGCTTAGCGCCCCTGTCGGCGGGCCATGAAAAAGGCCTGCGGGGCGTTTGCCCGGCAGGCCTGTCGTGGGCAGCGGCGCCGGCAGGGCGCCGCCGGCCGCTCAGCGCTTCTTGCGCAGCTTGGCGATGGCGGCGATCTGCGCGGCCATGGTGGCGAACTCGCTCTGCGCACGCGCCAGGTCGATGTCGCTCTTGGCGTTGCGCATGGCCTCCTCGGCCAGGCGCATGGCCTCGGCGGCCTTGGCCTCGTCGAGGTCGTGGCCGCGGATGGCGGTGTCGGCCAGCACGGTGACGCGGTTCGGCTGCACCTCCAGGATGCCGCCGGCGACGAAGACGAACTCCTCCTCGCCGGTGTCGGCCCGCTCGATGCGCACGGCGCCCGGCTTGATGCGGGTGATCAGCGGCGTGTGGCGGGGCAGGATGCCCAGCTCGCCGTTCTCGCCAGGCAGCGCGACGAACTTGGCCTCGCCGCTGAAGATGCTCTCTTCCGCGCTGACCACGTCGACGTGAATGGTTGCCATGTCGGTCTCGCTTTCAGAATTCAAGAAGGTGTGTGAGTGGTGCGAGGAGCAAGCTGTCGGTCGTCCGGCCAGGCGCGCCCCGCAGCCGTACACCCGTACGGCGAGGAGCGCAACGACGCTGGGCGGCCGAATGCGCCGCTCATGGCGCCGCTCACTGCATCTTCTTGGCCTTCTCGAATGCCTCGTCGATGGTGCCGACCATGTAGAACGCCTGCTCCGGCAGGTGATCGCACTCGCCGGCCACGATCATCTTGAAGCCGCGGATGGTTTCCTTCAGCGGGACGTACTTGCCCGGCGAGCCGGTGAACACCTCGGCGACGTGGAAGGGCTGCGACAGGAAACGCTGCATCTTGCGCGCGCGGGCCACGGCCAGCTTGTCCTCGGGCGACAGTTCGTCCATGCCCAGGATCGCGATGATGTCGCGCAGTTCCTTGTAGCGCTGCAGCGTGCCCTGCACGGCGCGGGTGGTGCTGTAGTGCTCTTCGCCGACGACGTTCGGGTCGATCTGGCGGCTGGTCGAGTCCAGCGGGTCCACGGCGGGGTAGATGCCCAGCGCGGCGATGTCGCGCGACAGCACCACGGTGGCGTCCAGGTGGGCGAAGGTGGTGGCGGGCGACGGGTCGGTCAGGTCGTCCGCAGGCACGTACACGGCCTGGATCGAGGTGATCGAGCCGACCTTGGTCGACGTGATCCGCTCCTGCAGGCGGCCCATTTCCTCGGCCAGCGTCGGCTGGTAGCCCACGGCGGAAGGCATGCGGCCCAGCAGCGCGGACACTTCGGTACCGGCCAGCGTGTAGCGGTAGATGTTGTCCACGAAGAACAGCACGTCACGGCCTTCGTCGCGGAACGACTCGGCGATGGTCAGGCCGGTCAGCGCCACGCGCAGACGGTTGCCCGGGGGCTCGTTCATCTGGCCGTAGACCATGGCCACCTTGGACTGGCTCAGGTCCTCCTGCACCACCACGCCCGAGTCGGACATCTCGTGGTAGAAGTCGTTGCCCTCACGGGTACGCTCGCCCACGCCGGCGAACACCGACAGACCCGAGTGGGCCTTGGCGATGTTGTTGATGAGCTCCATCATGTTCACGGTCTTGCCCACGCCGGCGCCACCGAACAGACCCACCTTGCCGCCCTTGGCGAACGGGCAGATCAGGTCGATCACCTTGATGCCGGTCTCGAGCAGTTCCTGCGAGGGGCTCAGCTCGTCGTAGGCCGGGGCCTTGGCGTGGATGGAGGCGCTCTGCTCCATGCTGACCGGACCGCGCTCGTCGATCGGGTTGCCCAGCACGTCCATGATGCGGCCCAGCGTGGCCTTGCCCACCGGCACCGTGATCGCATTGGCGGTGTTGGTCACGATCAGGCCGCGGCGCAGACCTTCGGACGAACCCAGGGCGATGGTGCGGACCACGCCGTCACCCAGCTGCTGCTGCACTTCCAGCGTCAGCGCCGAGCCGTCGAGCTTCAGCGCGTCGTAGACCTTGGGCATCTGGTCGCGCGGGAACTCCACGTCCACCACGGCGCCGATGCACTGGACGATCTTGCCTTGTGCGAGAGACATATGTTTTTCCTTCAGACAGTATTCAGGGCGCGGCGTCGATCAGCCGCTGATCGCGGCCGCGCCGCTGACGATCTCGGACAGCTCGGTCGTGATGGCCGCCTGGCGGGTCTTGTTGTAGACCAGCTTCAGCTCGGCGATCAGGTTGCCGGCGTTCTCGGTGGCGGCCTTCATCGCGACCATGCGCGCCGACTGCTCGGACGCCATGTTCTCGGCCACCGCCTGGAACACCAGCGCCTCGATGTAGCGCGTCATCAGCTCGTCGATGACGGACGCCGCGTCCGGCTCGTACAGGTAGTCCCAGCCGTACTGCGACTTCTCGGCGGCGGTCTGCTCCAGGCGCTCGGCCGACAGCGGCAGCAGCTGCTCGACGACCGACTCCTGCTTCATCGTGTTGAGGAACTTGGTGTAGCAAAGGTACACCTTGTCCACCTTGCCCTCGACGAAGGCATCAAGCATGACCTTGACCGGCCCAATCAGCTTCTCCAGCACCGGCGCGTCACCCAGCTGGGTGGCGTGGCTGACCACCTGGGCGCCGATGCGGTTGAGGAAGCCGTAGCCCTTGTTGCCGATGGCCACCGCCTGCGCCTTGCCCCCGGCCGCCTGGATGTCGCGCAGCTGGTTGGTCACCGCGCGCAGGATGTTGGTGTTCAGGCCGCCGCACAGACCCTTGTCGGTCGTGACGACGATGAACCCGGTCACCTTCGAGTTGCCATCCTTGCGCATGTAGGCGCTGTGGTACTCGGGGTTGGCCTGCGAGAGGTTGGCCGTGATGTTGCGGATCTTGTCGGCGTACGGGCGTGCCGCGCGCATGCGGTCCTGCGCCTTGCGCATCTTCGAGGCCGAGACCATTTCCATGGCCTTGGTGATCTTCTTCGTGTTCTCGAAGCTCTTGATCTTGCCGCGAATCTCTTTTCCGACCGCCATGACGGTGCTCCTTTAAGAGTGGTTCGTCAGGCGGGGATCAGGCGAAGGACTTCTTGAACGCGGCGATCGCGGCAGTCAGCTCTTCCTCGGCGGCCTTGTCCATGGCCTTGTCGTTCTCCAGCTTGGCCAGCAGCGCGGCGTGGCTGCTCTTCAGGTGCTGGTGCAGGCCGTGCTCGAAGGCCAGGACCTTCTTGACCTCGATGTCGTCGAAGAAGCCCTTGTTCACCGCGAACAGCGACGCGCCCATCAGGCTGATCGGCAGCGGGGCGTACTGGATCTGCTTGAGCAGTTCGGTCACGCGGGCACCGCGGTCCAGCTGCTTCTTGGTGGCAGCGTCCAGGTCCGAGGCGAACTGCGCGAAGGCGGCCAGCTCGCGGTACTGCGCCAGGTCGGTACGGATACCACCGGACAGCGACTTGATCAGCTTGGTCTGGGCGGCACCACCGACACGCGACACCGAGATACCGGCGTTGATCGCGGGACGCACGCCGCTGTTGAACAGCGAGGTCTCCAGGAAGATCTGGCCGTCGGTGATCGAGATCACGTTGGTCGGCACGAAGGCGGACACGTCGCCGGCCTGCGTCTCGATGATCGGCAGCGCGGTCAGCGAGCCGGTCTTGCCCTTGACCTCACCCTTGGTGAAGGCTTCGACGTAGTCGGCGTTCACGCGGGCGGCGCGCTCCAGCAGGCGGCTGTGGAGATAGAACACGTCGCCGGGGAAGGCTTCGCGGCCCGGCGGGCGGCGCAGCAGCAGCGAGACCTGGCGGTAGGCGACGGCCTGCTTGGACAGGTCGTCATAGATGATCAGCGCGTCCTGGCCGCGGTCGCGGAAGTACTCGCCCATCGTGCAGCCCGAGTAGGCCGACACGTACTGCATCGCCGAGGACTCGGAGGCGGTGGCCGCGACGACGATGGTGTATTCCATCGCGCCGTTGGCTTCCAGGGCACGGACCACGTTCTTGATCGACGACGCCTTCTGACCGATGGCGACGTAGACGCAGACCATGTTCTGGCCCTTCTGGTTGATGATCGTGTCGATCGCCACCGCGGTCTTGCCGGTCTGGCGGTCGCCGATGATCAGCTCGCGCTGGCCACGGCCGATCGGCACCATCGAGTCGATGCACTTCAGGCCGGTCTGCACCGGCTGGTCCACCGACTTGCGCGCGATCACGCCCGGAGCGACCTTCTCGATCACGTCCGTCATCTTGGCGTTGATCGGGCCCTTGCCGTCGATCGGCTGGCCCAGCGCGTTGACGACGCGGCCGATCAGCTCGGGGCCGACCGGCACTTCCAGAATGCGGCCCGTGCACTTGACGGTGTCGCCTTCAGAGATGTGCTCGTACTCGCCCAGAATCACCGCGCCGACCGAGTCACGCTCGAGGTTCAGCGCCAGGCCATAGGTGGGCAGGCCCGCAGCGGTGACGGGGAATTCCAGCATTTCGCCGGCCATCACGTCCGACAGGCCGTGCACGCGGACGATGCCGTCGGTCACGGAGACCACGGTGCCCTGGTTCTTGATGTCAGCCGACGCGCCAAGGCCTTCGATGCGGCTCTTGATCAGCTCGGAAATCTCTGCGGGGTTCAGTTGCATATCTTTCTCCTTGGGACGGCGTGGGAGCGGGCCGCGGCAGCGGCCGGCGGCCCGTCGGCGCTCACGCCGTCAGGGCGACCTTCATTTGTTCGAGACGCGCTTTCACCGAGGTGTCGAGCACTTCGTCGCCCACCACCACGCGGATGCCACCGATCAGGTCGGCGTCGACTTCGACGCGGGCATTGAGCTTGCGACCAAAGCGCTTCTCCAGCGTGCCGACGACTTCGGCCAGGGCCGCGTCGTCGAGCGCGAAGGCGCTCTGCACCAGGGCGTCGGACGAGCCGGACTGCGCGTTGACCAGGGCCTTGAACTGCGCGGCCACCTCGGGCAGCGCGTTCAGGCGGCCGTTCTCGACGACCACCAGCAGCAGGTTGAACAGCTTCTGGTCGAGCATGAAGCCCGCGGCGCCGCACACCAGGTCGACGACCTGGGCGTTGCTGACCTTGGGGTTGTCGGCGAACTGGCGCAGCTGTTCGTCGGCAGCGACGATGCCCAGCGCCGACAGCTGCTCGGCGACCGCGGCGTTGCCGCCGACGGCCTTGAACAGCGCCTCGGCGTACGGACGGGCGATGGTTGCAAGCTCGGCCATGGTTACAGCTCGGCCTTCAGACGGGTCAGCAGCTCGGCGTGGACGCCGGCGTTGACTTCACGGCGCAGGATCGCCTCGGCGCCCTTGACGGCCAGACCGGCCACCTGCTCGCGCAGGGCCTCGCGGGCCTTGACGGCCTCCTGCTCGGCCTCGGCCTTGGCCGAGGCGATGATCTTGGCGCCTTCTTCCGCGGCGCGGCTCTTGGCTTCCTCGACCATCTGCAGGGCCAGACGCTCGGCGTCGGCCAGGCGCTTGGCGGCATCGTTGCGGGCGGCGGCCAGCTGCTGCTCGACGCGCTGGTTGGCGGCGGCGAGGTCGGCCTTGGCCTTGTCGGCGGCCGACAGGCCTTCGGCGATCTTCTTCGCGCGCTCGTCGAGCGCGGTGGCGATCGGCGGCCAGACGAAGGTCATCGTGAACCAGACCAGGATCGCGAACACGATCATCTGGGCGATGAGGGTACCGTTGATGCTCACTTTGTTGCCTCAATCACGGTGGTAGATAACCCACCCCCGAAGCGGCTGCACCGCTTCCCCGTCAAGGGGCCGACGCCAGCGGCCCGGCAAGGCCGGGTCCGCGGCGTCCGCTTGGGCAGGGACGACGCGTCCGAGATTACTTCGGCAGGTTGGCCAGCTGACCCAGGAACGGGTTGGCGGTGGCGAACCACAGGGCGATACCGGTGCCGATGATGAAGGCCGCGTCGATCAGGCCGGCCAGCAGGAACATCTTGGTCTGCAGTTCGCCCATCAGTTCGGGCTGGCGGGCAGCGGCTTCGAGGTACTTGCTGCCCATGATGCCGATGCCGATACAGGCACCGACGGCACCCAGACCGATGATCAGGCCGGCGGCGAGAGCGACAAAGCTGATGACTTCCATGATGACTCCTAGTTAGAGAAAGAGGTTGAGCAAGAAAAACGAGGGGAAATGACCAAAGCCTTGCGGGCCCGGGCGTTGTCGAAGAGCCAGTGGCTCCGTTGAACAAAGAGCCCGGGGGCTCAGTGCGCGTCGTGAGCTTGGCCCAGGTACACCAGGGTCAGCATCATGAACACGAAGGCCTGCAGCGCGACGATCAGGATGTGGAAGATCGCCCACACGGTGCCGGCAACGATGTGGCCGAGGAACAGCAGCGGGCCGGTCAAACCGCCGGCAGCCACGGCGCCGCCCATCAGCGCAATCAGCATGAAGATCAGTTCGCCGGCGTACATGTTGCCGAACAGCCGCATGCCGTGCGAAACGGTCTTGGCGACGAACTCGATCATCTGCATCAGGAAGTTGATCGGGTACAGCACCAGCTTGTCGCCGAAGGGTGCCGCGAACAGCTCGTGCACCCAGCCGCCGAAGCCCTTGATCTTGACGTTGTAGAACAGGCAGATCAGCAGCACCGACACCGACATGCCCATGGTCACCGACAGGTCGGCGGTGGGCACCACGCGCATGTAGTGGATGCCGAAGGCCTCGCCCACCTTGGGCAGCAGGTCGACGGGCAAGAAGTCCATCGAGTTCATCAGCAGGATCCAGACGAACACGGTCAGCGCCAGCGGCGACACCAGCTTGCGGCTCTGGGCGTTGTGCACGATGCCCTTGGCCTGGCTGTCGACCATCTCGACCAGCAGCTCGACGGCCGCCTGGAAGCGGCCGGGCACGCCCGAGGTGGCCGTCTTGGCCGCACGCCACAGCACGAAGCTGCCGACGACGCCCAGCAGCACCGCGTAAAAGATGCTGTCCAGGTTGAACACCGAGAAGTCGACGATGGCCGACTGCTTGTGGTTCTGCAGGTGCGTGAGGTGGTGAATGATGTATTCACCAGCGGTTGGCGCGTGACCTTCGGCTGCCATGTCGTGTTGTCCCAGTCCCGTCTAGTCTTCAATTCGGGCGCCGCCGCCAGAGCAGCGCCACCCAGTAAACCTTCATGCACACCACCAGGCCCACGAGCAACGCGGGCCACACCAGCGGCTGCACGATCCGCCCAGCGACCACCAGCATCGCGAGCGAAACGCCGATCTTCACCATCTCCCACAACATGAAGCTGACGGCAGACGTGCCGGGCGCCATGCTGGACAGACGACTGGTCATGCCGCGCGCCATCAGGGCACCCGGCACCACCACGGTGGCCGCGCCGTACAGCAGCGACCACCCCACCTCCGACCTCCCCGTGGCCAGCCACCCGATCAGGGCAGCCACCACACCCACCACCGCTTGCACGGCGACGACCCGCCAGGGTGACACCGGCGGATCCTGGGCCCTCAAGGCCGCTGCTTCCTGTCGGTTCAGCGCCTTGAAGCGGTTGTTTGCGTCCCCATCTTCTGCGTCATCCCAGACCGCATTCCGGCCGTTGGGCGTCAATGGCCGTTGCTGCATGGTCGGAGTGGTCGCGCTCGGTTGCGGCAAACCGCGGGAGTATACGTGGAAACCCCCTGAAGTCGACCCCTGGCCCTGCAGGCGTGGGGCCGGCGCGCCGCGGCGCTACAGCTGGACCAGGTGGGCGGGCAGCCCCGGCACCTCGACACGGCAGTGCAGCACGCAGCCCGCCAGCGGCTGGGCCGCCAGTTCCTCGGCGGGCCGGCCGTCGCGCGCGGTGGTGACGTACAAGGTGCGCAGGTCGGGTCCCCCGAAGCAGGGCATGGTCGGGCAGCGCACCGGCAGCGGCAGCTCGGCCAGCAGCGTGCCGTCCGGCGCCAGGCGCAGCAGGCGCTGGCCCTCGTACATCGCGACCCAGTACGCACCGTGAGCGTCCACCGCGGCGCCGTCCGGCCGGCCACCATAGGCCGACAGCGGCTGCGCCGCATCGCGCGGCGCCCAGCGATGACAGGGCCGGCGGTTCGACAGGCTGCCGTCGCTGCCGTCGAAGTCGAAGGCCTGCACCGTGTGGCCGCGCGTGTCGGCCCAGTACAGCGTGCGGCCGTCCGGGCTGAAGGCCAGGCCGTTGCTGGTGGCGATGCCCTCGGCCAGGCGGTCGAAGCGGCCGCGGTGGAAACGGTACAGCCCGGCCTGCGGCGCGCGCGCGTCATCCACCGTGCCGACCCAGAAGCGGCCCTGCGGGTCGGGCTTGCCGTCGTTGAAGCGCTGCTGCCGCGGGTCGTAGGGCGGCGGCGCAACGCGGGTGCGCCCGCCGCGGGCGGTGTCGAAGCGCCACAGGCCGTCGCGCGCGGCCAGCAGCAGGCCGCCGCCCAGCAGCGCGGCGCAGCAGCCGGGCTCGCTGTCGACCGCCCAGTGCGTGTGCGCGCCGAGGCGCGGATCGAAGCGGTGCAGCGCGCGGCCGGGGATGTCGACCCAGTACAGCACCTGCTCGTCGGGATGCCACAGCGGCGATTCGCCCAGCAGCGCGGGGGGCACGGGCAGGGCCTGGAAGTCGAGGTGCAGGATCATCGGGGGCCGCGTGGGCCGGCGGGCGCGGGCTTCAGCCGAGGTCGACCTTGAGGTAGTGCGCGCCGGGGATGGGGTTGTAGTAGTAGGGCGGCACCTCGGCGAAGCCCAGCGACTCGTAGAGGCCGCGCGCGGCCTCCATGTCGTCCAGCGTGTCCAGCAGCATCGCCGAATAGCCGGCCTGGGTGGCGCCGTCGATCAGCGCCTGCGCCAGCAGGCGGCCCAGGCCGAAGCGGCGGAAGGCGCGGCGCACGTACAAGCGCTTCATCTCGCAGGCATTGGCGTAGTCGGCGTCGGGCAGCGGACGGAAGGCACCGCAGCCGGCAAGTTCGTCGTCGACCCAGGCCAGCAGCAGCTGGCCCTGCGGCGGCGCGTAGTCGCCGGGCAGGCCGGCCAGCTCGGCGTCGAAGCCCTGGAAGCACAGGTCCACGCCCAGCCCGTCGGCGTACTCGCGGAACAGCGCGCGCACCAGTTCGATCGCCGCCGGCGTGTCGGCGGGCTGGATGCGGATCGCGGGCGCGTTCATCTCGCGTTCCTGCAGCGGCGGGCCGGCCCGGGCCTCACCCGCCCAGCCGCGCCAGCCAGACGGCCCCGGCACCGCAGCCGGCAGCCAGCACCGCGGCCAGCAGGCGCTGCGCGGCACCGTCGGCCGAGGGCGGCACGCCGGCCGGCAGCGACTGGTCGCCGCGCAGCATCGGCGTGACCAGGTCGCGCCCGCGCAGGCGGTAGACGACGATGGCCGCCACGTGCAGGCCGACCAGGGCCAGCAGGAGCCACGGGCCATAGCCCTTGTGCCAGGCGGTGGCGGCCAGCCCGGTGGCGCTGGCGACGAAGCGGTTCAGCGGCCCGGTGGTGGCGATCTCGTCGTCGGCCACCAGGCCGGTGGCCACCTGCAGCGCCAGCAGGCCCAGCAGGGCCAGCACCGACAGCGCGCCCAGCGGGTTGTGGCCGACCTCGAAATGCTCGTCCGGCCGCCCCTGCCCGCGCAGGTAGCGCAGCAGCGCGCCGGGCCCGCGCACGAAGGCGGCGAAGCGCGACCAGCGCCCGCCGACCACGCCCCACAGCAGGCGGAAGGCCAGCAGCGCCCCGACCGCCAGCCCCAGCCGCATGTGCCAGACCAGCGCGTTGCCGCCGACCTGCCCGGTGACGACCAGGCCCACCACGGCCGCGGCCAGCAGCCAGTGGAACAGCCGCGTGGGCAGGTCCCAGACGCGCACCGGGCGCAGGGCAGCGGCGTCGTCGGCAGGTGTCATGCGGCGGCGGGCGCGGTGGACATGGCTGCAACGATAGCCGATCTGGGCGGCGCCGCGCCGGAAGGTGCCGCCGACACCCCGGCCGGGAATAAGGCGGGCGACCCGCGCGTAGACTGACCGGCTCCGGCCGTCCGGCCGGAGCCGCGTGCGGTGCAGCCGCCGCCAACCCACCACGCACATCCCTCCTGGAGGACCCGCATGAAACGACTGCTCCTGGCCTCGGTCGCCGCGCTCGGCGCGCTGGCCAGCCTGCCCGCCGCCGCCCAGTTCCAGAAGCCCGAGGACGCCATCAAGTACCGCCAGGGCGCGTTCACCGTGATGGCCAGCCACTTCGGCCGCATCGGCGCGATGGCCCAGGGCAAGGCGCCGTTCGATGCCAAGGCCGCGGCCGAGAACGCCGCGCTGGTCGCCAGCCTGGCCAGGCTGCCGTTCACCGCCTTCGGCGAGGGCACCGACAAGGGCCTGCCGCAGCGCGCCAAGCCCGAGGTCTGGAAGGAGTCGGCCAAGTTCCGCGCCGCCGCCGACAAGATGGTCGACGCCACCGCCAAGCTCGACGCCGCGGCCAAGACCGGCAACCTCGACGCGATCAAGACCGCCTTCGGCGCCGCCGGCCAGACCTGCAAGGCCTGCCACGACGACTTCCGCGCCGACAAGCCGCTCTGACGCGCCACCGGCCCCGGCGCTGCTCAGGCGCCGGTGGCCGGGTAGTGCCGCAGCGTGCGGTAGCCGCCGGCCGACTGCACCAGCGCATAGCCGCGCACCAGCCAGTCGCCCGACGGCGCCTGCGGCGGCAGCACCGCGCCGGCCGCGCGCCGCGCCAGCGTGACGTGCGGCCGCCAGGGCCGTGCCTCCACCGGCAGGCCCAGCGCGCGCAGCGCCTCGGCCAGCCGCCCGTGCAGCGCCTGCAGCGCCGGCGGCACCGCCGACGCCCCCAGCACCGCCAGACCGCGCGGCCAGGCCTCCACCCGGTCGAAGCCGATGCGGCAGGGCGCGCAGGGCACGGCCAGGAACTCGGTCACCTCGGCCAGCCGCGCCGCCGGCACCGCGCCGATGAAGTGCAGCGTCAGGTGCAGCTGCTGCGGCGGTGTCGGCGCGGCACCGGCCGGCCAGCGCGCCGCGGCACGCCAGCGCAGCAGCGCCTCGCGCGCCGCGGCATCGGGCCAGACGGCCAGGAACAGGCGCAGCGGTGGCGCTTGGCGCAGCCCGGGCATGCGGCGGTCCGCGCGTGTCGGTCCGGGCGGCGTTCAGTCCGCGGTGCGCAGCGTCACCGGCCCGCGCGGCGTGGCCAGGGTCGCGCACAGCGCCGGGCCGTCGCCCTCGCCCGCGGTGGCGCCGCGCAGGCGCAGCACGGTGGCCACGCGCGGCGGCAGGCGGCCGAAGTGCAGGGCCTGCAGCGCCACCGGCGAGGCCGGCATCGCGTCGGCCGGGTGGCGGCCGGACCACTGGATCAGCGTCGGCAGCGCGCCCTGCCCGGGCAGCGCGCCGTCCTCGCGCACCAGGATCTGCCAGCGCAGCCAGCCCTCGGGCGTCTCGCGCTCGGCGGCCAGCGGCTCGCCCGGCGCCTGGCCGACGTTGACCAGCCCCCAGCGCAGCATCGGCAGGTTGCCGGTGCGCAGCACCGCGTGCAGCAGGCGCGGTCCGCGATCACGCAGCCCGGCCTGCAGCGCCGGGTCGTCCAGGCCGAACCAGCGCGGCCGCGCCGGCGGCGGCGCGTCGGGGTCGATGGCGATGATCTCCAGGTAGGCCTGGGCGAAGCCGGGGCCGTCGATGCGCAGCAGCCGGTTGTGGGTGCCGAACAGCGCGTGCCGGCCGCCCGGACCGGGGGCCACGCCCAGCGTCTCGGCGCACCATGCCGCGCCCTGGTCCAGCGACGCGGCGGCGACGACCAGGTGGTCGACCTCGCAGTTCACAGCGCCACCGTGCCGGAGACCACCGCGCACACCGCGCCGCCGATCCACACGTCCGCGCCCTGGCGCGCCACGTGCACGCGGCCGGCGCGGCCCAGCGCCGCGCCCTGGGCGGCGACGTAGCGGTCGGGCGCCAGGCCGGCGCCGATCAGCCACTGCGCCAGCCCGGCGTTCAGGCTGCCGGTGACCGGGTCCTCCGGCACGCCCAGGCCGGGCACGAAGGCGCGCACCTCGAACTGGCAGGCGCTGCCCGCCGGGTAGGCGCCGACCACACCCAGCTTCAGCGGGTGCATCGCGGCGAAGTCGGGCTGCAGCGCCAGCACGGTGGCGGCGTCGGGCAGCAGCGCGGCCATCCAGCCGGGGCCGTTGTCGATCCACTCCAGGCGCAGCACGCTGTCGGCCGGCAGGCGCAGCGCGGCGATGGCCTGGGCGCGCAGCGTGGGCTCCACCGGCCCGGTGCGGCGCAGCGCCGGCGCGGCGAAGGCCAGCTGCTCGCCGTCGCGCCGCACCCGAACCAGGCCGACGCCGCACTGCTGCACCACCACGCCCGGGTCGCGCGGGCGGCCGCCGGCGTCCAGCCAGGCGCGGCAGCTGCCCAGCGTGGGGTGGCCGGCGAAGGGCAGCTCGCCGCCGGGGGTGAAGATGCGCACCTTGTAGTCGGCCGCCGGGTCGTCGGGCGGCAGCAGGAAGGTGGTCTCGGACAGGTTGGTCCAGCGCGCGAAGGCGGCCATCTGCGCGTCGTCCAGGCCGCCGGCGTCGTGCACCACGGCCAGCGGGTTGCCGCGCAGCGGCGTGTCGGTGAAGACGTCGTACTGGGAGAAACGGCGGGGCGTCGTCATCGGAAGCATCACTCCTGCGGGGATTCGGCGGGGGCGTCGGGATCATCGGCCAGCACCCGGGCATAGACCGCGCGGTCGACGTTGCCGCCGCTGAGCACCAGCGCCGTGCGCTGTCCGGCCAGTTGCGCGCGCTCGGCCCAGGCGGCGGCCAGCGCGGCGGCGCCGGCGCCCTCGGCCACCTGGTGGGTGGTGGTGTAGAGCCGGCGCATCGCGTCGGCCACCTGGGCGTCGTCGACCAGGACCACGCGCGCCAGGCCGCGCTGCAGCCAGGCCAGCGCGGCCGGCTCGGGCGTGCGGCAGGCCATGCCGTCGGCCAGCGTGGTGCTGACCGGCGCGCTCACCGCCTCGCCGCGCGCCAGCGACAGCGCGTAGGCCGGCGCGCCGGCGCTGACCACGCCGACGATGGCGGTATCCAGGCCCAGCGCGTCGCGCGCGGCGATCAGGCCGCAGGCGCCCGAGCCCAGGCCGATCGGCACGTACACCGTCTGCAGCGCGGGCACGGCGCCGAACAGCTCCAGCGCGTAGCTGGCCACGCCGGCCACCAGGTCGGGGTGGAAGGACGGCACCATGGCCCAGCCGCGCGCGGCGGCCAGGGCCTGGGCATGCTCGCGGGCGGCCTGGAAGTCGGCGCCCTGCACCAGCAGCTCGGCGCCCAGCGCGCGCATCGCGGCGTTCTTCTCGCGGCTGTTGCCCTCGGGCACGACGATCAGCGCCGGCACGCCGTGGCGCGCGGCGGCCAGCGCCACCGACTGGCCGTGGTTGCCGCGCGTGGCGCTGACCACGCCGGCCGGCCGCTCGCCGCGGGCCAGCAGGCGCTCGAAGTAGACCAGGCCGCCGCGCAGCTTGAAGGCGCCCACCGGCGTGTGGTTCTCGTGCTTCAGCCACAGTTCGGTGCCGTCGCCGGGGCGGGCGGCGAAGCCGGCCTCCAGCAGCGGCCAGCGGTACTGCGGCGTCGGCGGCATCATCGCGCGCACGGTCTGCGCGGCGGCCTGCAGGTCGGACAGGGTCAGCGTCATGGGGTCACGGCGGCCGCGGGGTCAGGGCGCCGGCTGGTTGTGGCGGTCCAGGTGCTCGCGCAGCACGCGGCCCAGCAGGGCCACGCCGTCGCCGATGTCGGACGGGGTCAGCGTGACGAAGCTCAGGCGCAGCGTGCGCGGGTCGGGCTGCTGGGCGTAGAAGGCCGATCCCGGCACGTAGGCGATGCCGGCGGCCACCGCCTGCGGCAGCAGGGCCATGGCGTCGCAGCCGGCGGGCAGGCGCAGCCAGAAGAACATGCCGCCCTGCGGGCGCTGCCACTCGGTGCCCTCGGGCATGTGGGCGTGCAGCGCGGCGTCCATGGCCTCGCACTGGGCGCGGTAGCGGGCGCGGATGGTCGGCACGTGCTGGTCGAGGAAGCCGCCCTGGATGACCTCGTGGACCACGCGCTGGTTGAAGCCCGGGGTGTGCAGGTCGGCCGCCTGCTTGGCCTGCAGCAGCTTGGGGTACAGCGCGTCGGGCGCCACCAGGTAGCCCAGGCGGAAGCCCGGCGTCAGCACCTTGCTGAAGCTGCCCAGGTAGAGCACGCCCTCGGGCCAGCGCGCGGCCAGCGGCGGCGGCGGCGGCGCGTCGAACCACAGGTCGCCGTAGGGGTTGTCCTCGACGATGGGCAGGCGCGCGGCCTGGGCCGCGGCCACCAGTGCGGCGCGCCGGGCCTCGGGCATCACCCGGCCGGTGGGGTTCTGGAAGTTGGGGATCAGGTAGGCCAGGCGGGTGCCGGGGGCGTCGTGCGGCAGGGCCGTCACCGCTTCCGGCAGCGGGCCGTCGGCGTCGCCGGCCAGGTTGGCGTAGATCGGCTCGTAGGGGTTGAAGGCCTGCAGCGCGCCCAGGTAGGTGGGCGTCTCCACCGCCACCGGCGCGCCGGCGTCGACCATCACCTTGCCGATCAGGTCCAGGCCCTGCTGCGAGCCGGTGGTGATCAGCACCTGGTCGGGCCGCACGGTCTGGCCCTGGGTGGCCAGGTGGGCGGCCACCCACTCGCGCAGCGGGCCGTAGCCCTCGCTGGCGGCGTACTGCAGGGCCTCGCGCGGGGCGTCGGTCAGCACGCGCTCGCAGGCGGCGCGCACCGCGGCCACCGGGAAGGTGTCGGCCGAGGGCAGGCCGCCGGCCATCGACAGCACGCCGGGCTGCTCGGTCACCTTGAGGATCTCGCGGATGATCGACGGGTTCAGGCGGGCGCTGCGGCGCGCGGGGTGCCATAGGCTCATGGGGACTCCTCGGGGGGTGAGGCGCGGCCGGCAGGCGCCGCGCTGCGTTTGGACAGGAAGACGGTGACCATCACCGCGAGCGCGAAGGCCACGGTGCCGGCATCCAGCGATTCTCCGAGCAAGGGCACCGCCAGCACCATCGACAGGAAGGGCTGCAGCAACTGCACCTGGCTGACCCGCAGCATGCCACCCAGCGCCAGGCCGCGGTACCAGGCGAAGAAGCCCAGCCACATCGAGAACACCGACAGGTAGAGAAAGCCGCCCCAGGCTGCCGGGGCGACGGCCGCCGGCGCCGCCGGCCAGTGCCAGGCGGCCAGCGGCAGGGTCAGCGGCAGGCTGGCCACCAGCACCCAGCTGATGACCTGCTCGGGCGCCATCGGCGGGCCGCCGTCGACCTGGGTGGTCGACAGCCGCGCGCCCATCACGTAGCCGAAGCCGCCCCAGGCCACGGCCGCCGCCAGCAGGCCGTCGGCCGGCTGCAACGCGGCGCCGCCCTTCCAGGCCGCGAAGCCCAGCACCAGCGCCATGCCCAGCAGCGCCACCGCCCAGAAGTGCCGGCCCGGGCGCTGGCCGGTCAGCGCCGCGCCCAGCGCCGCGGTGGCGATGGGCAGCAGGCCGGTGACGACCGCGGCATGCACCGCGTCCACCCGCTGCACCGCCCAGCCCAGGCACAGCGGCCAGCCGAAGACCACGCCCAGCGCGCTGCCGCCCAGCGCACGCCACTGCGCCGGCCGCGGCCGGGGCGCGCGGGTGGCGGCCAGCCAGGCCAGCGCCAGCAGGCCGGCCAGCGCGGCGCGGCCGATGGCGACGAACTCGGCCGGCAGCTGCGGCGCCGCCAGCGAGCCGCCGGCCAGCCGCGTCATCGGGATCGACAGCGCGAAGATGGCCACCCCCAGGCAGCCCAGCGCCCAGCCCAGCGCCTCGGGCGACTGGCGCGCCACGGCAACACGGGTCGTGGCGGGCGCGGCAGGCGCGGTGGGCAGGGCGTGGCGGGCGACGGGCATGGCCCAGTCTAGGCGTCGACAGCAGTACAGCAGCAGTACACTAAGCCATACAAACTGCCAATCTGTACTGGCGCGCACAGCGGTACAGCCCACCTGCCCGATGAACGCCCCCCGCGACCTGCCCGAGCCCGCCGCGCTGCTGCAGCGCCAGGCGGCCACCACGCTGGGCGAGCAGCTGGCCCAGCGCTTCGCCGAGCGCATCGCCGCCGGCGCGCTGGCGCCGGGTGCGCGCCTGCCCTCGGTGCGCGAGGGCGCGCGGCTGCACCGCGTCAGCCCGAGCACCGTGGTCGCCGCCTACGACCAACTGCAGGCCCAGGGCCTGGTCGAGGCGCGGCGCCAGCGCGGCTTCTTCGTGCGCGACGGCCGCGCCGGCCGGCCCGCCGGCATGGCCACGCCGGCCACCGCCCTGGGCCTGGCGGCGCCGGTGGACGCCACCGCGCTGATCCGCGGCATGTTCCAGCAGGTGGCCACGCCGGGCAGCGACGGCAGCGCGGCACCGGCCGGCCCCGGCATGGGCACCCTGCCCGAGGCCTGGCTGGACCATGCCCTGCTGGACCGCGCGCTGCGCCGCACCCTGGCCCAGGGCAGCGACGGGCTGCGCTACGGCCAGCCGGCCGGCGACGAGGCGCTGCGCCAGGCGCTGGCGCGGCGGCTGCAGGGCGAGCTGGGCATCGCCGCCCCGGCCGGCCAGATCGTCACCACCATCGGCGCCACCCATGCGCTGGACCTGGTCGCGCGCACCCTGCTGCAGCCGGGCGACGCGGTGCTGGTCGACGAGCCGGGCTGGGCCATCGAGTTCGCCCGGCTGACCCGCCAGGGCATGCGCCTGCTGCCGGTGCCGCGCAGCCAGGACGGCACCGACGGCCCCGACCTGGCGGTGATGGAACGCCTGCTGGCCGAGCACCGGCCGCGGCTGTACGTCACCGTCTCGGTGCTGCACAACCCGACCGGCCACACGCTGTCGCTGGCCAGCGCCCACCGCATCCTGAAGCTGGCCGAGGCGCACGACCTGACCATCGTCGAGGACGACACCTATGCCTGGCTGGCGCCGCCGCACGCGCCGCGGCTGGCGGCGCTGGACGGGCTGCAGCGCACGGTCTACGTCTCGGGCTTCTCGAAGATCCTGGCGCCCGCCTGGCGCGTGGGCTACGTGGCCGCGGCGCCGGCACTGGCCGAGCGCCTGATCGACACCAAGCTGCTGGGCACGCTGACCACGCCGGCGCTGCTGGAGCGCGCCGTGGCCTGGTGCCTGGACCAGGGCCTGCTGCGCCGCCACGCCGAGCGCGTGGCCCAGCGCCTGGACGCCGCGCGCGACCGCGTGGTGCGCCTGGCCCAGGGCGCGGGCTGCCGCTTCGCCACGCCGCCGCAGGGCCTGTTCGGCTGGGTGGAGACCGGCGTCGACACCGAGGCCCTGGCCCACCGCCTGGCCGCCGAAGGCTGGCTGCTGGCCCCGGGCCGGCTGTTCCTGGCCACGCCGCGGCCCAGCACGCGGATGCGGGTGAACTTCGCCAGCGCGCAGGACGCGCGCTTCTGGCAGGCCTTCGCGGCCGCGCGCGACGCGCTGGCCGCCCAGGCGCCCCCGGCCGGACCGGCGTGACACAGCGCACGGGCAACGGACGAACGACGGACGAAACCCTGCGGGAGAAACGTACAGACACAGGGTGGCCCCCGACAGGACTTACCATCAGACCGACCTGGATCTGTGCATGTTTCCCACGACCCAACCCATGGACGCGCCGGACAGCCGGCCCAGCCGGCCGCCGCGCGCCGGCCGGGTGGCCGCCGGCCGCCCGGGCTGGCCCGACACGCGGGCGGGCGGCCCCGACACCGCGCCGGCCGCCACCGCGCTGAGCTCGCTGACGCCCTCGCTGCTGCAGGACCTGCAGCGCTTCGAGCAGGCCAGCGGCACGCAGCCGCACGAGCTGCTGGAGGTGCTGGCCGCCGGCGTACGCCACACCCAGCCGCTGGCCGTCGAGCTGGGCCGCCAGGGCGAGGTGCTGACGCTGAGCGTGTTCCCGCTGGACCGCCTGGTGCACTGCCCGCTGCCGATGGCCGAGTTCCTGGCCGGCGACCTGGCCGCGCTGCGCGTGCGCCAGGTGCAGCCGGCCACGCTGCGGCCGCCGGGCAGCGCCGAGCTGGCCCGCGTGGGCAACCCGGCCCACTACTACCCGCTGGGGCCGCTGCTGTGGGCGGTGGCCCTGCGCGGCGCGCGCGAGGCCCTGCTGCCCGAGCTGGCCGGCCAGGCCGCCTACCGCGTGGCGCCCGGCCTGCACCTGACCGGGCTGGACGTGCCGGCGGCGGTGGCCGCCTGCATCACCCGCCTGCGCCGCCAGACCTGCAACCTGCGCGAGATCGCCGACTGGCACGGCATCGGCCGCGAGCGCGCCTGCCGCCTGCTCAACGCGCTGTACCTGCAGGCGGGGCTGATCGTCAGCCGCAGCCACCCGGCGGCGACCAACGAGGGCTGGAGCGGCTACAGCTGAGGCCGCCCGGCGCGCTCGGCCGCAACCGTCCTCAGGACGGGGCCGACAGCGCCTCCCAGCGCTCCAGCGCGGCCAGCAGTTCCTCCTCGATGGCGCCGTGGCGCTGGGCCAGCGCGGCGGCCTTCGGCGGGTCGCTGCCGAACAGCGTGCCGTCGGCCAGCGCGGCGTCGATGGCCTTCTGCTCGGCCTCCAGCGCCTCGATGCGGGCGGGCAGTTCGTCCAGCTCGCGCTGGTCCTTGTAGCTGAGCTTGCGCCGGGCCGGCGCCGCGGCGGCGGCCGGCGCCGGGGCCGGGCCGGCCGGCTTGGGGGCCGGCGCGGGCGCCGGGGCGGCGGCGGCCTGCGCGGCCAGCATGCGCGCGCGCTGGGCCCGCCAGTCGCCGACATTGCCCTCGTACTCGCGCCACTTGCCGGGCTGCAGGTCGCCCTCCCAGGCGATCAGGCTGGTGACCACGTTGTCCAGGAAGCGGCGGTCGTGGCTGACCAGGAACACCGTGCCGGCGTAGCCCTGCAGCAGCTCCTCCAGCAGCTCCAGCGTCTCGATGTCGAGGTCGTTGGTCGGCTCGTCGAGCACCAGCACGTTGGCCGGCAGCGCGAACAGCCGCGCCAGCAGCAGGCGGTTGCGCTCGCCACCGGACAGGGTGCGCACCGGGCTGTCCGAGCGCGCCGGCGAGAACAGGAAGTCGCCCAGGTAGCTCTTGATGTGCTTCTTCTGGCCGTTGATCTCCACCCACTCGCTGCCCGGGCTGATGGTGTCGGCCAGCGTGGCGTCCAGGTCCAGCCCGGCGCGCATCTGGTCGAAGTAGGCCACCTGCAGCTTGGCGCCCTGGCGCACGCGGCCGCTGTCGGGCGCCAGCTCGCCCAGGATCAGCTTGAGCAGCGTGGTCTTGCCCACGCCGTTGGGGCCGACCAGGCCGACCTTGTCGCCGCGCAGCAGGGTGGCGCTGAAGCGCTCGACGATGAGCTTCTCGCCGAAGCGCTTGCTCACCTCGGACAGCTCCGCGACGATCTTGCCGCTGGGCAGGCCGGCGTCCAGCTCCAGCCGCACCGCGCCCACGCGCTCGCGGCGCGCGGCGCGCTCGCTGCGCAAGCGCTGCAGCCGCGCCACGCGGCCCACGCTGCGCGTGCGGCGGGCCTCCACGCCCTTGCGGATCCACACCTCCTCCTGCGCCAGCAGCTTGTCGAAGCGGGCGTTGGCCAGGGTCTCGGCGTTGAGCTCGTCCTCCTTGGTCTTCTCGTAGGCGGCGAAGCTGCCGGGGTAGCTGCGCAGCACGCCGCGGTCGAGCTCGACGATGCGCGTGGCCACCGCGTCGATGAAGGCGCGGTCGTGCGAGATCACCACCAGCGCGCCGCGCCACTCGTTGAGCAGGCCCTGCAGCCAGTCGATGGCGTCCATGTCCAGGTGGTTGGTCGGCTCGTCGAGCAGCAGCACGTCGGGCCGCGCGACCAGGGCCTGGGCCAGCGCGACGCGCTTCTTCTGGCCGCCGGACAGGCGGTCGACCGCGGCGTCGCCGGCCAGGTCCAGGCGCTGCAGCGCCTCGGTGACGCGCTGCTCCCAGGTCCAGCCGTCCAGCGCCTCCAGGCGGGTCTGCAGCGCGTCGAGGTCCTCGCCCGGAACGCCCGCCGTGGGCGTGCCTTGCAGGCCCGCGTGGGCCTCGAAGCGCGCGCGCAGCTCACGCGCCTCGGCCACGCCCTCGCCCACCGCGTCGAACACCGTGGCGCCGGCGGCGAACAGCGGCTCCTGCGGCACGTAGAAGCGGCGCAGGCCCTGCTGCAGCTGCAGCGTGCCGTCGTCCAGCCGCTCCTGGCCGGCCAGGATCTTCAGCAGCGAGCTCTTGCCCGAGCCGTTGCGGCCGATCAGCGCGACGCGCTCGCCGGCTTCGAGGGCGAACGCGGTGTGGTCGAGCAGGGCGACGTGGCCGTACGCCAGCTGGGCGTCGGCAAGGGTGATCAGGGCCATGGCCCGATTGTCGGCGACGCGGTCCGCCCGGGCGCCCGGGCGCCAGGGCGTGCGGGCGGCCGCCGGTCAGACCGCCGGCAGCAGCAGCGTGGCCCGGGTGCCCACGCCGGCCTCGCTGTGCACGGCCAGCGCGCCACCCATCGCGTCGACCAGCTGGCGGGCGATCAGCAGGCCCAGCCCGGTGCCGGGGATGCCGCCGCGCTCCTGGCCCAGGCGCTCGAAGGGCTGGAACAGGCGCGCCAGCTGGGCCGGCGACATGCCGCAGCCGGTGTCGCTGAGCGTCAGCCGCACCTGGCCGGCGTCGGCGGGCTCGGCCTGCAGCCGCACCTCGCCGCCACGGCGGTTGTACTTGATGGCGTTGGAGCCCAGGTTCAGCAGCACCTGGCGCAGCCGGGTGGCGTCGGCGCGCACGCGCAGCCCCGCATCGACCTGCACGACCAGGCCCAGGCCCTGGGCCTCGGCCTGGGGCGCCAGCAGCTCGCAGGCCTGGTCGACGACCTCGGCCAGCGCCAGCGGCTCCAGCTGCAGGCGCAGCTGGCCCTGGGCCGCGCGCTGCAGGTCCAGCACGTCGTTGACCATGGCCAGCAGGTGCTCGCCGGCGTGGTGGATGTGGCGCGCGAAGCGCTGCACGCGCGCCGGGTCCAGCGCGGCCGAGTCCTGCGCCAGCAGGTCGGAAAAGCCCAGCACGGCGTTCAGCGGCGTGCGCATCTCGTGGCTGGCGCGCGACAGGAACTCGCTCTTGGTCTGGTCGGCGATCTCGCTGGCGCGGCGCGCCAGGCGCTCGCTGGCGAGCTCGGCGAGCTGCTCGGCAGCGGCCCGTTGCGGACTCAGGTCGTGCACCTGGTAGAGCCAGCAGGTCGGCTCGTCGTCCTCGCGCAGCAGCGAGACGCTGACCAGGGCCCACAGCGGCGGCGCCGCGGGGTCGGGCGCGCGGTAGCGCATCTCGAACTGCACCACGGGCGCCTCGCCGTCGAGCAGCGCGCGCAGGCGGGCGCGCTCGTGGGCGCGGTCGGCGGGCCAGGTCAGGCGGTCGTGGCGGCGCCGGCGCAGCTGGGCGGCCTCGCAGCCCAGGAAGCGGCACAGCGCCGCGTTGACCTGCAGGAAATGCCCGTCGAAGGCGACCAGCGCCATGCCCAGCGGCGCGTGGTCGAAGGCGTTGCGGAAACGCTCCTCGCTGGCGCGCAGCCGCGCCTCCTGGGCCAGGCGGCGGGTGGCGTCGCGCAGCACCAGCACGGCGCCCAGGCGGCGGCCGTGTTCGTCGTCGATCGGGCTGGCGGACTGGTCGACCGGCACATGCCGGCCATCGGCGGCCAGCAGCCGCAGGCCGTGCTCGATGCCGACCACCGCGCCGTCGCGCAGCGCCTGCGCCACCGCCTCGCTGGGCCGGCCCGCCGCCGGCGCGTCGGCATCGGCCGCCCCGGCGGCAAAGCGCACCAGGTCGCCGACCGGCCGCCCCAGCACCTGCTCGTTGCGGCAGCCCAGCAGGGCCTCGGCGGACGGGTTGACGAAGCGCACCCGGCCGTCCAGCCCGGTCAGCACCACGCCGTCGGCCACGCACTGCAGCGTGCTGGCGAACCAGCGCTCGGAGTCGTGCAGCTGGCGCTCCATGCGCGACTTGGTCAGCGCCACCTCGATGGCCGCGCGCAGCTCGCGGATCTGGAAGGGCTTGGTCAGGTAGCCGTAGGGCGCGGTGTCGGCGGCACGCCGCACGGTGTGGTCGTCGCTGTGCGCGGTCAGGTAGACCACCGGCACCGGCGCGCGCCGGGCCAGGGCCGCGGCGGTCTGCACGCCGTCGGCCGGGCCCTTCAGGTGCACGTCCATCAGCACCAGGTCGGGCTGGTGGCGCTCGGCCAGGGCCAGCGCGGCCGCGCCCTCGTCGGCGGTGCCGACCACCTCGTAGCCCAGCTCCTCGAGTTGCATCTGCAGGTCCAGCGCGACGATGGCCTCGTCCTCGACGATCAGGATGGTGGCCGGGGTCATCGCACGGCCCCGCTCACAGCCGCGGCAGGTCGGCGACGAACACCGCGCCGGGCCCGTCGCCCAGCCGCAGCTCGCCGCCCAGCTGCCGCGCCAGGCTGACCGCCAGCTGCAGGCCCAGCGAGCGCGGCCGGTCGAGCGCCAGGCCCTCGGGCAGGCCCGGGCCGTCGTCGGCCACGCGCAGCCGGGCGCCGCCGCCGGGTGCCGGCATCAGCGTCACGTGCACCTGGCCGCCGCGCCCGCCAGCGAAGGCGTGCTTCAGGCTGTTGCTGACCAGCTCGACCAGCAGCAGGCCGTAGGGCACGGCGGCGTCCAGGCCGGTCTCGGCCATCGCCACGTCGTAGGCCATGTGGATGCCGCGCGCCGAGACGCCGGCGAGCAGGCCGATGTGGTGCAGCAGGTCGGCGGTGTAGGTGCGCAGCGGCACCGCGGCCAGGCTGCCCGAGCGGTACAGCAGCTCGTGCACCATGGCCATCGCGCGCACGCGCAGCACGCTGTCGTCCAGCGCGGTGCGCGCCGGGCCCTCGGCGACGCTGCGCCGCTGCATGCTCAGCAGGCTCTGCACCACCTGCAGGTTGTTCTTGACGCGGTGGTAGACCTCCTTGAGCAGCGTGTCCTTGTCGGCCAGCGCCGATTCCAGCGCCCGCTGCTGGCGCCGCCGCTCGCTGACGTCGACCACCGCGGCCAGCACGGCCTGGCCCTCGGAGGTGTCGACGCCCGACAGGCCGACCTCGACCTCGATCTCGTGGCCGTCGCGGTGGCGCGCGTGCAGGTCGCGGCCGGCGCCCATCGGCCGCTGCGTCACCTGCTGCATGAAATGCCGCATGTGCGCACCATGGGCCTGGTGGAAGCGCTCGGGGATCAGCAGGTGGATGGACTGCCCTTCCAGCGCCGCGCGCTCGTGGCCGAACATGGCCTCGGCCTGCTGGTTGAGGTAGCGGATGCGGCCCTGGCCGTCGACCAGCAGCATGGCCGTGGGCGACAGCTCGGCGATGCGGGCCAGCAGGTCCTGCTGGTGCTTGCGCTCGGTGAGGTCGCGGGTGACCTCGACGAAGCCGAGCAGCTGGCCGCCGGCATCGTGCAGCGCGCGCAGCGCGGTCTCGGCCCAGAAGCGGCTGCCGTCGGCGCGCAGGCGCCAGCCCTCGGCCGCCAGCCCGCCGTCGCGCGCGGCGGCGTCCAGCTCGGCGGCGGGGCGGCCCGCTGCGCGGTCGGCCTCGGTGAAGAACAGGCCGCGGTGCTGGCCCAGCACGGCCTGCGGCGTGTGGCCGCCGATGCGCTGCAGCGCCGGGTGCCAGCTGCTGACCCGGCCCTGGGCATCCAGCCGCACCACCGCCTGGTCGGGCAGGGCCTCCAGCAGCTCGTGCAGCTGGCGCTCACTGGCGCGCAGGGCCTGCAGCTCGGAGCGCAAGGCCTCGTGCTCGGGCTGCGGGGCGGTGGGCATGGACGGAACGACCTGCGCCCCAGTCTAGGCGCTCAGGTGCGCGTGCGCCGCCCCGCACTACCGGCAGCAGGGGGATTGGCCCGCGCCGCGGGCCGCGGCTCAGGCCGGCGCGCCAGCGCGCCGCTGCAGCGCGTCGATGAACATCGCCGCCACGTCGAAGCCGGTCTGCTGGGTGATCTCCTGGAAGCAGGTCGGGCTGGTGACGTTGATCTCGGTGAGGCGGTCGCCGATGACGTCCAGGCCGACCAGCAGCAGGCCGCGTGCGGCCAGAATCGGCCCCAGGTGCTCGGCGATGGCGCGGTCGGCGTCGGACAGCGGCTGGGCCACGCCCTTGCCGCCGGCGGCCAGGTTGCCGCGGATCTCGCTGCCCTGGGGGATGCGCGCCAGGCAGTAGGGCACCGGCTGGCCGTCGATGACCAGCACGCGCTTGTCGCCATGGACGATCTCGGGGATGTACTTCTGCACCATCACCGTCTGCGTGCCGTCGCGGTTCAGCGTCTCGGTGATGCTGCCCAGGTTCAGCCCGTCGGGGCCGACGCGGAAGATGCCCATGCCGCCCATGCCGTCGAGCGGTTTCAGGATGATGTCCCGGTGCTCGGCGTGGAAGGCGCGGATGGCCTGGGCGCTGCGGGTGACCAGCGTCGGCGTGATGTGCTGCGGGAACTCCAGGATGGCCAGCTTCTCGGGGTGGTCGCGCAGCGCGGCGGGCCGGTTGAACACGCGCGCGCCCTCGCGCTCGGCCTGGCCCAGCAGGTGGGTGGCGTAGAAGAACTCGCTGTCGAAGGGCGGGTCCTTGCGCATCAGCACCGCGTCGGTGTCGGCCAGCGCCAGCTCGCCCTCGGCGACGACGCTGAACCAGGCCTCGGCATCGCCGGTCAGCGTGATGCAGCGGGCGTCTCGCGCCACCACGCGGGCGCCGCGCACCCAGACCAGGTCGGCCGTGGTGCAGGCCCAGATCTGGTGGCCGCGCCGGGCGGCCTCGCGCATCATCGCGAAGGTGGTGTCCTTGTAGGTCTTGAAGGACTCCAGCGGGTCGGCGACGAACAGCAGCTTCATGGCGGGCGGCCTGGGCATCAGCGAAGGGGGCGCCAGTGTTGCACGGCCAGCGTGACCGCGCCGGCGACCACGCCCCAAAACGCCGCGCCGATGCCGGCCATGCTCAGGCCCGACAGCGTGACCAGGAAAGTCATGGCAGCGGCGTCGCGGTGGCGCTCGTCCTTCAGCGCCGTGGCCAGGCCGCCGGCGATGGTGCCCAGCAGGGCCAGCCCGGCCACCGCGGCCACCAGTTCCTTCGGGAAGGCGGCCAGCAGCCCGACGACCGCGCCGCCGGCCAGGCCCAGCAGGGTGTAGAACACGCCGGCGACCACCGGCGCGGTGTAGCGCCGCGCCGGATCGGCATGGGCCTCGGGCGACATGCAGATGGCCGCGGTGATCGCCGCCAGGTTGATGGCGAAGGCGCCGAAGGGCGCCAGCAGCAGCGTGGTCAGGCCGGTGGCGGTGGTCACCGGCGAGACCGGGATGGCGTAGCCGGCGGCGCGCTGCGCGGCCACGCCGGGCAGGTTCTGCGAGGCCATGGTGACGATGAACAGCGGCAGCGCGACGCCGACGGTGGCGGCCAGCGTGAAATGGGGCACCACGAACACCGGTGTGGCCCAGCCCCAGTCGACCGCGCCCAACGCCAGCCGGCCCTGGGCCGCGGCCACGGCGCTGCCGGCCAGCAGCACGCCGGGCACGGCGTAGCGCGGCCACCAGCGCCGGCCCGCCAGGAAGGCCGCGACCATGGCCAGCACCAGGCCGGGCGAACTGCGCACCGACAGCACGGCGTCGAGCCCGAAGCGCGCCAGCACGCCGGCCAGCAGCGCCGCGGCCACCGCCTGCGGCACCTTGTCCATCACCCGCTCGAACCAGCCGGTCAGGCCCGACAAGGTGATCAGCGCGGCGCAGACGACGAAGGCCCCGGTGGCCTCGGCCAGGCCCACGCCCTGGGTGGCGGCCAGCAGCGCGGCACCGGGCGTGCACCAGGCGGTGAGCACCGGTAGGCGGTAGCGCAGCGACAGGCCGATGCAGGTGACGCCCATGGCCAGGCCCAGCGCCCACATCCACGAGGCGGTCTGCGCCGGCGTGGCGCCCAGCGCCCGCGCGGCCTGGAACACGATGGCCACCGAGCTGGTGTAGCCCACCAGCACGGCGACGAAGCCGGCGACGACGGCGGGCAGCGAGAGGTCGTTGAGGAAGCGGCGCATGCCGGGGAGGATAGCGAGGGGAAGGACGTTGGCCGCTGTCGGCACTTTGCTGCCTTTGCTTGTTCTTGTTGGAAGCGGACCTGGCGTCGGTCTTCGCGGTCGCGGCGCGCCGGGCTGGCCTGTTCCGCTCCATGTCCCCCGCCGGCCCAGGGGCCGGCTCCTCCTCTACTTACGCGGAACAGGCCAGCCCGTCACGCCGCTCCGCCACCACCGCCGCATGCGGGGATCAGGTCCGTGCCCTGCGGGGATGGTGCCGGGCCGAGAACACCGGGTGCCCGGCTGCCGCAAGTAAAGGAGGAGGACCGGCACAGCCGGTCCGGGGGACATGGAGGCAGCCGGGTACCCGGTGTTCTCGGCCAACGCGCGGAACGTCGAACGTCCGCTGCAACTAAAGGAGAACGGCAGCAAGGCGCCGAGGCCGGTCAGATCTCGACCTTGGCCCCCAGCTCGACGATGCGGTTGGACGGCAGGTTCAGGAAGTCGGCCGCCGCGGCGGCGTTGCGGTGCATGCCGGCGAACAGCTTCTCACGCCACATCGCCATGCCCGCGCCGAAGGTCGGGATCACGATGTCGCGGCTGAGGAAGTAGCTGGTGTCCATGTCCGGCAGCGGGATGCCGCGGTCGGCCAGCAGCTTCAGCGCCTCGGGCACGTCGGGGTCGTTCTTGAAGCCGAAGTGCAGCACCACCTGCCAGCAGTCGTGGCCCAGGCTCTCGATCTCGATGCGCTTGTCGAAGCCGATCCACGGCACCTCGTGGTGGCGCACGGTGACGAACAGGTTGTACTCGTGCAGCACCTTGTTGTGCTTCAGGTTGTGCAGCAGCGCGTTGGGCGTCATGCCGGTGTCGGCCGACAGGAACACCGCGGTGCCGGCCACCCGCGTCGGCGGGCTGACGAACACCGCCTCGAGGAAGCTCTTGAGGTCGATGGCCTCGTCGTGCAGGCGCTCGGCCATCAGGCGGCGCCCCTCGGTCCAGGTCAGCATCAGCGTGAACATGCCCACGCCGATGACCAGCGGGAACCAGCCTCCGGCCACCAGCTTGAGCATGTTGCTGGCGAAGAAGGTGATGTCGATGACGAAGAAGAAGCCGGTGGCCAGCAGGCAGGGCAGCAGCGGGTACTTCCAGCCGTAGCGGATGACGAAGAAGGTCATCACCGTGGTGATGGTCATGTCCAGCGTCACCGCGATGCCGTAGGCCGAGGCCAGGTTCGACGAGCTCTTGAACAACCCCACCGCCAGCACGATGAACACCCACAGCCCCCAGTTGACGAAGGGCACGTAGATCTGGCCGGTGTCCTTGACCGAGGTGTGGCGGATGGCCATGCGCGGCAGGATGCCCAGCTGGATGGCCTGCTTGGTCACCGAGAAAGCCGCCGAGATCAGCGCCTGCGAGGCGATCACCGTCGCCGCCGTGGCCAGGAACACCAGCGGCAGCTGCGCCCACTCCGGCGCCATGTGGAAGAAGGGGTTGGCCACCGCCTCGGGCTCGCGCAGCAGCATCGCGCCCTGGCCGAAGTAGTTGATGACCAGCGCCGGCATCACGAAGCCGTACCAGGCGATGCGGATCGGCTTCTTGCCGAAGTGGCCCATGTCGGCGTACAGCGCCTCGCCGCCGGTCACGCACAGCACCACCGCGCCCAGCGCGATGAAGGCCACCAGCGGCTGCTGCAGGATGAAGCCGGCAGCGTACATCGGGTTCAGCGCCACCAGCACCGCCGGGTGGGCCAGCACGTGCGGCAGGCCCAGCGCGACCAGGGCGATGAACCAGACCAGCGTGATCGGGCCGAAGAACTTGCCGATGCCGCCGGTGCCGAAGCGCTGCACCGCGAACAGCCCGGTCAGCACCACCAGCGTGATCGGCAGCACCCAGGCGTGCAGGGCCGGCTCGGCCACCTCCAGGCCCTCGACCGCCGACAGCACCGACACCGCCGGCGTGATCACGCCGTCGCCATAGAAGATCGCGGTGCCGAACAGGCCCACCGTCATCAGCACGCTGCGCAGCTGCGGCTTGTCCTTCACCGCGGTGGTGGCCAGCGCCAGCATCGCGATCAGCCCGCCCTCGCCGTTGTTGTCGGCGCGCAGGATCAGCAGCACGTACTTGATCGAGACGATGACCGTCATCGTCCAGAAGATCAGCGAGAGCACGCCCAGGATGTTGTCCGGCGTGGCCGGCACATGGCCGGCGTGGAACACCTCCTTGAGCGCGTACAGCGGGCTGGTGCCGATGTCGCCGTAGACGACCCCCAGCGCGGCCAGGGTCAGCGCGGCCAGGGCGGCCGGGGTCTTGGGGGCGTGCGCGGTGCTCACAGCGTGGGGCTGCGGGATCACCGCCGCCTGAATCTCGATCCGGCTATTGTGTGCCGGGCGTTGTGCGGCGCGTCAAGCGGGCTTGGCGCGGGCGCCACAGCGGGCTTGACAGGCCCGCGCGGCACCGGCCTGCTCAGTCGTAGACCTCGGCGTCGGGGTCGGTGGCCTCCAGTTCGTAGCTCGCCGCCAGCATCGCCAGGCGGCCGATCACGCCGTACATGTAGAAGCGGTTGGGCGCGCTGGCGCCGGGCTTCTCGCCGGGGCGCGGCAGCTGGTGGCTGTCGGCGAAGGCCAGCGGCACGAAGCTGGCGCCGGGGGCGTTGAGGTTCTCGTCGATGCCGCGCTCGGCGTGCACCCGGTAGAAGCCGCCGACGACGTAGCGGTCGATCATGTAGACCACCGGCTCGGCCACCGCGTCGTTGACGCGCTCGTAGGTCGGCACGCCCTCCTGGATGATGACCTCGGTGACCGCCGGGCCGCCCTCGCACTGGCCCAGGCGCTCGCGGCAGCGCTGGCCGGCCTGGGCCAGCTCCTTGGCGTCGCGCACCGTCAGGATGCCGGCGCCGTGGCGGCCGTAGTCGGCCTTGACGACGACGAAGGGCTTCTCGTTGATGCCGTATTCCTTGAACTTGCGGCGGATCTTGCCCAGCAGCGCGTCGACGTTGGCCTGCACGCAGTCCAGCCCGCTGTCCTGCGAGAAGTCGACCTCGCCGCAGTGGCCGTACATCGGGTTGATCAGCCACGGGTCCATGCCCAGCAGCTTGGCGAACTTCTTGGCCACCTCCTCGTAGCTCTGGAAGTGCCGGCTCTTGCGCCGCACCGACCAGCCGGCGTGCAGCGGCGGCAGCAGGTACTGCTCGTGCAGGTGCTGCAGCACCCGCGGCACGCCGGCCGAGAGGTCGTCGTTGAGCAGGATGGTGCAGGGGTCGAAGTCCTTCAGGCCGAGGCGGCCGCGCTGGCGCAGCAGCGGCTCCAGCGTCAGCGTGCCGCCGTCGGGCAGCGCCAGCGGCGTGGGCGCGGTGATGTCCTCGTCCAGCGCGCCCAGGCGCACGTTCAGCCCGGCCTGGGTGAAGATGCGCACCAGCCGCTGCACGTTCTGCAGGTAGAACGGGTTGCGCGTGTGCTTCTCGGGCACCAGCAGCAGGTTCTTGGCCTCGGGGCAGATCTTCTCGATCGCCGCCATCGCCGCCTGCACCGCCAGCGGCAGCATCTCGGGCGTCAGGTTGTTGAAGCCGCCGGGGAACAGGTTGGTGTCCACCGGCGCCAGCTTGAAGCCGGCGTTGCGCAGGTCGACCGCGGTGTAGAACGGCGGCGTGTGCTCCATCCACTCCAGCCGGAACCAGCGCTCGATGGCGGGCATCGAGTCGAGGATGCGCGCCTCCAGTTCGTTGATCGGGCCGGTCAGCGCGGTGATGAGGTGGGGGACCATGGCGAGCCTTGCCTGCAGCGGGCGGGGATGGAGCGGGGATTCTAGGCAGCTGGGGGCGGCACCGCGCCGCACCAGGCACCGCGCCCGGCGCCCCCCATGAAAAAGGGGGCTGCCCGCAGGCAGCCCCCGTGCGTCGGAAGGGACCGGCTTACTTCGAGTAGGCCGTCTCGCCGTGCGAGCTGATGTCCAGACCTTCGCGCTCTTCCTCCTCGGTGACCCGCAGGCCGACGACCAGGTCGACGATCTTGAAGGAGACCGCGGCGACCACCGCCGACCAGACGATGGTCAGCAGCACGCCCTTGAGCTGGATCCACACCTGGGCGCCGATGCCGTTGGAGCCGACGGTGGCGGTGACCCAGTCGGTCACCAGGCCGGGGCCACCCAGGTCCTGGGTGTTGAACACGCCGGTCAGCAGGGCACCGACGATGCCGCCGACGCCGTGCACGCCGAACACGTCCAGCGAGTCGTCCGCGCCCAGGATCTTCTTCAGGCTGTGCACGCCCCACAGGCAGGCGAAGCCGGCGACGAAGCCGATGACGATGGCGCCCATCAGGCCGACGTTGCCGGCGGCCGGGGTGATGGCCACCAGGCCGGCGACGGCACCCGAGGCGGCACCCAGCATCGAGGCCTTGCCGCGCAGCATGGCCTCACCCAGCGACCAGGCCAGCACCGCGGCGGCGGTGGCGGTGAAGGTGTTCATGAAGGCCAGCACGGCGGAGTTGCCGGCTTCCAGCGCCGAGCCGGCGTTGAAGCCGAACCAGCCCACCCACAGCAGCGAGGCACCGACCATGGTCAGCGGCAGGCTGTGCGGGGCCATCGCCTCGCGGCCGTAGCCGACGCGCTTGCCCACCATGAAGGCACCCACCAGGCCGGCGACGGCGGCGTTGATGTGCACCACGGTGCCGCCGGCGAAGTCCAGCGCGCCCCACTGCCAGATCAGGCCGGCCTTGGCGTTCATCGCGTCGACCACGTCCTTGCTGGCGTAGGCGTCCGGGCCCATCCAGTACCAGACCATGTGGGCGATCGGCGCATAGCTGAAGGTGAACCACAGCACGCTGAACAGCAGCACGGCGCTGAACTTGATGCGCTCGGCGAAGGCGCCGACGATCAGGCAGCAGGTGATGCCGGCGAAGGTGGCCTGGAAGGCGGCGAACAGCAGCTCGGGGATGTAGACACCCTTGCTGAAGGTCGCGGCCATCGCGAACTCGCCCTTGGCCGGGTCGAAGATGCCCTTCAGGAACAGCCGGTCCAGCCCGCCGATGTAGGCGTTGCCCTCGGTGAAGGCCAGGCTGTAGCCGTACAGCGCCCACAGCACGACGATCAGCGAGAACGTGACCATCACCTGCATCAGCACCGACAGGATGTTCTTGCTGCGCACCAGGCCGCCGTAGAACAGCGCCAGGCCGGGGATGGTCATCATGATGACCAGCAGCGTGGAGACCAGCATCCAGGCGTTGTCGCCCTTGTTGGCCACCGGCGCGGCCGGCGCCGAGGCGGCCTCTGCCGTGGCCGAGGCCGGCGCGGCGGCCGGCGCCGGCGCAGCCGGTGCGGCAGCGGTGTCGGCGGCGGCCGACGCGGCGACAGGCGCCGACGCCGCGGCGTCCTGCGCGATCGCGCCGCCCGCGAAGCCCAGGACCGCGAGGCCCAGGGCAAGGGAAGCGATGAGCTTTCTCATGGTGGAGTGTCTTTCCTACGAATTCTGGGAAGACCTGGGGCGAACGGCGCCCGGCGCGCCGCATGCCGCGGCGCGCCCCGGGACGCGCGACCCGGGTGTCAGGAAGTCAGAGCGCGTCCTTGCCGGTTTCGCCGGTGCGGATGCGCACCACCTGCTCCAGCGGCGAGACGAAGATCTTGCCGTCGCCGATCTTGCCGGTGCGGGCCGAACCCTCGATGGCCTCGATCACGCGGTCGACGATGCTGTCGTCGACCGCGGCCTCGATCTTCACCTTGGGCAGGAAGTCGACCACGTACTCCGCGCCGCGGTACAGCTCGGTGTGGCCCTTCTGGCGGCCGAAGCCCTTGACTTCGGTCACCGTGATGCCCTGCACGCCGATGGCGCTCAGGGCCTCACGCACTTCGTCAAGCTTGAACGGCTTGACGATGGCGGTCACCATCTTCATGGCAGTCCTCCGAGGAGATCAGAAGTTGTACTTGACGCCCAGAACCAGGGCCGTCTTGCCGAGGAACTTGCTGCTGTTGGCGGCTGCGCCCGGCACGTAGAAGTTCTTGTCGGCGTCGGTGCCGACGATGGCCAGGCTGGGCACGACACCGCCGAAGTCCTTCGACACGGTCAGCGAGTAGTCGGTGTAGGACGCGTTGGCGGTGTTCTTCACCTTCTGGTAGCCGACGTGCGGCACCACGGAGAAGCCGCCCACGTCGAAGGTGGCCGACACGTCGACGTAGTAGCTGTTCTTGCTGTCGGGGTTGCCGAACAGGTTGGTCGCGCCGTGCGAGTACTTCGCGGTCACCGGGCCGTAGCTCAGCGCGCCGTACACCTCGGTGGTGTTCGGGTTGCGGTAGACGCCCGACCAGGCGGTGGTCACGGCGCTGGGGTACCAGTAGTTCAGCACGCCGACGTCGAAGGTCAGGTCCTTGGTGATCTCGCCCTTGTAGCCGCCGTAGAGGTCGACCTCGACCGAGGCGTCGCCGGAGGCGTCCTTGATCCACTTGATCGTCGACGCCCAGGCGCCCAGGTAGAAGGCGCCCTTGGTGTAGTCCACGCCGCCTTGCACCGCCGGCTTCAGGCGGGTCTGGCTGATGCCGCGGTAGCGGTAGTCGGAGACAGCCCCGACGTTGAAGGCCAGGCCGTCGTCGGCCGAGGCAATGGTGGGCAGCGCCGAGGCGGCAAGGGCGACCGAGACGGCGAGCAGCGTCTTCTTCATGGCAAGGTTCTCCATCGTGGAATGTCCGTGGGGGATAGGTATCGTGTCCCTGTCCAGTTCTGCAGCTTCCGTGCCACCCAGACACCCTGGGTTGCACGCCCCACACCGGGGCCGGTGACCCGCGATGCGGCACGCGACCGCACCAGAAAGAAGATTCGCCCCGTCGCGCACCATTTGCGTGCATCATTTCGATGCGATGCAGCCCGGGGGCCGGCCGCGCACAATCGCCGACAGGGGAGGGACCGCAGCGATGGCCCTGGCCGTGATCCACAGCCGTGCGCTCGACGGCATGTCCGCACCGGAGGTGCAGGTGGAGGTGCACCTGGCCAACGGCCTGCCCAGCTTCCAGCTGGTGGGCCTGGCCGACACCGAGGTGAAGGAATCGCGCGAGCGCGTGCGCGCGGCGCTGGCCAACGCCGGCTTCGCCTTCCCCCACAACAAGCGCATCACCGTCAACCTGGCGCCGGCCGACCTGCCCAAGGACAGCGGCCGCTTCGACCTGCCGATCGCGCTGGGCATCCTGGCCGCCGACGGCCAACTCGACGCCGGCCGCCTGGACGCCTGCGAGTTCGCCGGCGAGCTGGCGCTGGGCGGCGAGCTGCGGCCGGTGCGCGGCGCCCTCGCGCTGGCCCTGGCGCTGCAGCGCGGCGCCACAGCGCGCACCCTGGTGCTGCCCCGCGACAGTGCGGCCGAGGCCGCACGCGCCGGCGGCGTGCGCGTCTGCGGTGCGGCACACCTGCTGGAGGTGGTGCGCGCCCTGCTGCCCGGCGACGCCGCCCAGCCGCTGCCCGCCGCCGTGCCGCCGCCGGCCGGCACGCCGGCCGCCGGGCCCGACCTGCGCGAGGTGCGCGGCCAGGCCGCGGCCAAGCGCGCGCTGGAGGTGGCGGCCGCCGGCGGCCACTCGCTGTTGATGGTCGGCCCGCCGGGCAGCGGCAAGTCCATGCTGGCGCAGCGCCTGCCCGGGCTGCTGCCGCCGATGGACGAGGCCGAGGCCCTGGCCAGCGCCGCGCTGCAGGGCCTGGCCGCCGGCGGCTTCGACCCCGCGCGCTGGCGCCAGCGGCCGGTGCGCAGCCCGCACCACAGCGCCAGCGCGGTGGCCCTGGTCGGCGGCGGCTCGCCGCCACGCCCGGGCGAGATCTCGCTGGCCCACGGCGGCGTGCTGTTCCTCGACGAACTGCCTGAGTTCGGTCGTGCCGCGCTGGAGGCGCTGCGCGAGCCGCTGGAGACCGGGCAGATCACCATCGCCCGGGCGGCCCGCTCGGCGCGCTACCCGGCGGGCTTCCAGCTGGTGGCGGCGATGAACCCCTGCCCCTGCGGCTGGCTGGGTGCCCGGGTGCCCGGGCGCGCCTGCCGCTGCACGCCCGACCAGGTGGCGCGCTACCAGGCGCGGCTGTCCGGCCCGCTGCTGGACCGCATCGACCTGCAGGTCGAGGTGGCCGCGGTGGCGCCCGACGACCTGCTGGCCCAGCCCGCCGGCGAGGACAGCACCGCGGTGGCCGCCCGGGTGGCCGCCGCGCGGGCACGCCAGCAGGCCCGCCAGGGCCGGCCCAACGCCCGGCTGGACGCCGGCGCGCTGGACACGCTGTGCCCGCTGGACGAGCCGGCCCGGCGCTTCGTGCAGCAGGCGGCCAGCCGGCTGGGCTGGTCGGGCCGCGCGCTGCACCGCGTGCTGAAGGTGGCCCGCACCGTCGCCGACCTCGACGGCGCCGAGGCCCTGGCCGTGCCCCACCTGGCCGAGGCCATGCAGTACCGGCGCGCCCTGCCCGGGGCCTGAGAGGCTGAGAGTCTTTCGCTCATGCCCGCTCGTCACACCCAAAGCCGGCCGCTCGTCGTTGCACATGCTCGCCATGGCCCGAGCCATGGCTGTGCCTTGCGCCTAGATCGACCGGCTTTGAGCGCGCCGCTCGGCCACGATCGACATCCTCTCAGCCTCTGAGCGCCTGGCCGCCACCGCGCCAGCCCCCGCTCAAAGCGCCGGTACGGGGCACCGGCGCGGACGCCCGGCCGCCTCAGGGCCCGGTGGTGCTGGTGGCCGAGACGCAGATCGCCCAGGCCTCGACGGCGCGGCCGTCGCCACTCTTGTTGTCCAGGATGCAGCGCCATTGCACACTGGGGTTGTTCGGGTTGGGGCCGGAATAGTTGACGACGACGTCCTTGGCCGCCGAGTTGAAGTCGCGGTGGCCGCAGCCGCCGGCGATGACGACGGTGCCCGTCGGGCAGTTGGCGTAGCGCGCCCCCTGCGCATCGCCGGACAGGGTGGTGGTGCTGCGCACGTAGCGCACGTTCACCGGCCCGGCCGGCCCGGTGTTGCCCTGGACGCCCTGCGGGCCGACGGGCCCGGTCAGGCCGCGCGGGCCGGTGGCCCCGGTGGCACCGGTCGCCCCGGTGTCGCCCTTCGGTCCGGTCAGCCCGGTCAGGCCCTGGGGCCCGGTGTCGCCCTTGTCCCCCTTGTCGCCCTTGTCGCCCTTGGGCCCGCGCGGGCCGGGCGGGCCCTGGTCGGCCAGCGTCAGGTCCAGCCGGGCGACGTGGCCGGTGGCGGTGTTCTCCTTGCTGTCGAAGAAGGCCACCGTGCCGGGCGCGCCCAGCGCCGGGGCCAGCGCGACGCCGAAGTTGGCCGCCGGGTTGTCCACCCACTCGCGGACCAGCGCGGTCAGGTCCGCGGTGACGAAGCGGCCGGCGCCGGCCACCGGCACCTGCACGCCGCTGCCCGCCCCGCCGGACACCGGCGCGGTTGCGGCGGTGACCGTGGCCTCGTCCCAGGCCGAGCGCAGCGGCACGACCTCCACCGCCCCGGCCGCGCCGATGCGGTTGACCCACAGCACCAGGTTGGCCCGCACCACCTTGGCCGCGGTGGTGCCGGCGGGCAGCACGCCCAGGTCGAATCGCAGCAGCGCGGTGCTGCCGCCACCGACGTTCAGCGTCGGCAGCGCGCCGTAGTTGACCGCCGGGGTCGTCGTGCTGACGTGGCCGTCGGCGGCCAGCGGCGCCTCGGCGGCGACGGCCGCGGCCCCGCCGCCGGCCAGGACCGCGGCCAGCCAGCCCGCACGCGCCGCGGGCCGGGCGCGCCGGCGCGCACCCAGCAGGCCCAGGCCCGCGGCCAGCAGCAGCGCCGACGCCGGCTCGGGCACCGGTGCCAGGTGCGCGGCGCTGTAGGTCAGCGCCCAGTGGCCGTCACGCTGCACGCCGGCCGCGTCGTAGAAGCGGCCGCTGTCGGCCCCGGCATGGGCCTGGGTGTAGTCCGGCTCGCCGGTGCGCAGGAAGCCATCGGCCAGGCCCGGCCCCAGCGGCTCGTTGCCGTCCTGCGACACGGTCAGCCGGTAGTGGCCCGCGCCCAGGTCCAGCGACAGCGCGGCGTCCCAGCAGAAGCCCAGCACCGCGTCGCCGCCACCCGCGCAGGCGTCGCCGAAGCGCTGGGCGCCGCGGTCGATGGCCAGCAGGTCGCCGCTGTCGACCGAGAACAGCGCCAGCACCGGCGCGAAGCCGCCCTGCGCCACCGCATGGCCCAGCGGGCTGCCACCGCCCCAGGACCAGGTGCGCGCCTCGAACAGGCTGCCGGCCAGCAGGCTGAAGTCCAGCGCGGCCACCGCGTCGTCGCTGGCCAGCACGCCCTGGGCGAAGCGCGTCTCGGGCGCGTCGGCCCGGGCGGCGCCGGCCGCCAGGGTCAGCAGGCCGGCCAGCAACACGGCCGCGGGGCGGGCCAGGGCCCGAGGAAGATCGCATGCAGACATCGGTGCGCCTCCAGCCCCCCGGACAGCGGGCGGCGAAGCCGGCAGTCTTGCGCGGGCGGCCGCGCCGGCCCACCCCCAAAACCCCCGGCGCCCCGCAACTGCGGGGTGGCCCGGCACGGCGGCAGCCGGGCGCCCGGCCCGGTTCAGGCCGCCGCGCCGCCGCGCGCCGGCTCGGCCGGCATGGCCAGCAGCACCAGCGCGGTAAACACCGCGATGCCCGCCATCGCCAGCAGCAGCGTGGCGAAGCTGCTGGCCTTGACCACCGGCCCCAGCGCCCACACCGCGAGCGAGCTGAAGCCCAGCGAGATCGACAGCCGCAGCCCGGCCACGCGCGAGCGCATGCGGTCGTCCACGTAGCGCACGATCACCGCGTCGGTGAAGGGGATGGCGCCGAAGATCAGCAGCATCACGCCCAGCAGCGCCGCGTACAGCAGCCAGCCCTGGGCCTGGCTGGCCAGCACCAGCAGCGGCGCCTGCAGCGCGACGATGGCCAGTTGCAGGCGCTTGATCGGCACGCGGTCCAGCAGCCGGCCGACCACCACCTGGGCCACGCTGGCCAGCGCGTAGACCAGCGCCAGCAGCGTGCCCAGCGTGGCCGGGTCGCGCACCAGCGGGCCCAGGCGCTCGTCGAGCAGCCGGCCGTTGCCGTTGGTCGTCAGGTTGAACAGCAGGCTGGCGGCGGCCGAGGCCACCGTCAGCACCGCCATCGCGCGGGCCAGCGCGCCGCGCGACAGCACCACCGGCGCCGGCTTGCGGCGCGCGCTGGGCGGCTCGGCCTCGGCCGGCACCACCCGCGCGAAGACCACGCCCAGCGCCAGGCAGACCAGGCCCGGCACCGCGAAGGCCGCGCGCCAGCCGGCCCACTGCACCAGCCAACCGGTGAGCAGCGCCGCCGCGGCGATGCCCAGGTTGCCGGCCAGGCCGTTGACGCCGATGGTCGCGCCCGGCCGCTGCGCGCCCTGCACCAGCATCGGGATGCCCACCGGGTGGTAGATCGCCGAGAACACGCCCAGCAGCGTCAGCGCGGCGGCCAGCTGCAGCGCGGTCTGCGTGGCCGCGGCCAGCAGCGCGCTGGCGCCCAGGCCGAAGAAGAACACCAGCATCATCGGCCGCCGGCCCCACTGGTCGCCCAGCTTGCCGGCCGGCAGCGAGGCCAGGCCGAACATCAGGAAGGCGCCGACGCCGTAGGGCATCAGGTCCTCCCAGCGGGTGAAGCCGAAGTCCGCCGCGATCGCCGCCACCGCGGTGGCGAAGATCAGCAGGAACAGGTGGTCCAGCGCATGCGCCAGGTTCAGCAGCAGCGCGGCGGGGCGGGGCAGTGCGGACATGGGCCGATTCTGGCGCCCGCCGCCGGCCCGCGGCGCGCCGGGGGCGAACCGTGCCGCCCGGTCAGCGCTTCTTGATGCCCGTGCCCTCGGCCTGCACGGTGTCGCCGGCCTTGAGCTGCGGGTCCTGGGTGAACTCGTGGCGCTGCACCGTGCCGTCGCGCCGGGTCGAGCTGACGACCCAGACGGTGTGCTTCTTGACCTGCTTCTCGATCTCGCGCCCCAGCAGGCCGCCGACCACCGCGCCGCCCACCGTGGCCACGCCGCTGTCACCGACCTTGTTGCCGACCACGCCGCCGACCACCGCGCCCCCCACCGTGCCGACCGCGCTGGCCTGGCCCTTGCGCTTCTCGGTGTGCACCTCGGTGACGACCGCACAGGTCTCGCACAAGGCCTTGAGCTGGCGCTCGGTCGGCTTGTAGGGATCGGCCGCCTGCACCGAAGCGGCCAGCGCCAGGCCGCCGGCCAGCAGGAAGATGTGTCGCATCACGGACTCCTCATCGAGCGCCCCAGCGGGCGACGAGGACACCTTAGCACCCGGTGGGGCGCCCGGGCTTGATCCAGGGCGGGGCCCCACGGCCTCGCAGAGCTCGGCCGGTTCGGCAGGCGCGCGTCAGGCCGCAGGGCCTGACGCACGTCCAGCCTCACCCCAGCACCGGGGCCAGCAGGCGGCGGGCGGCGGCCTCGTCCAGTGCTTCGCGGGCGGCCCAGTCGGCCAGCTGGTCGTCGCCGATGCGGCCGACGTTGAAGTAGGTGGCCTCGGGGTGGGCCAGGTAGAAGCCGCTGACGCTGGCCGCCGGCGTCATCGCCAGGCTCTCGGTCAGGCCCATGCCGATTTCGCCGGCGTCCAGCGCGCGGAACATGGCCCGCTTGACCGAGTGGTCCGGGCAGGCGGGGTAGCCCGGCGCCGGGCGGATGCCGCGGTACTGCTCGGCGATCAGCTGCTCGTTGGACAGCGCCTCGTCCGGCGCGTAGCCCCACAACTCGGTGCGCACGCGCTGGTGCAGGCGCTCGGCGAAGGCCTCGACCAGGCGGTCGGCCAGGGCCTTGAGCATGATGGCCGAATAGTCGTCGTGGTCGGCCTCGAACTGGGCCAGCTTCTTCTCGATGCCGGCGCCGGCGGTCACCGCGAACAGGCCGACGTAGTCGTCCCGGCCACCGGCGTCGGCGCGCGGCGCGACGAAATCGGCCAGGCAGCGGTTGGGGCGCTTCACGCCGTCGACCACCGGCCGCTCGGTCTGCAGGCGCAGCGGGCGCCAGTGCAGCAGCACCTCGCGGCGCGTCTCGTCGGTGTAGACGGCGATGGTGTCGTCGTCCACCGTGTTGGCCGGCCACAGGCCCATCACGCCGTGGGCCTGCAGCCAGCGGCCCTCGATGGCGCGCTGCAGCAGACGCTTGCCGTCGCTGAACACGCGCTGCGCCTCGGCGCCGACCACCTCGTCGCGCAGGATGTCGGGGAAGCGCCCGGCCAGGTCCCAGGTCTGGAAGAACGGGCCCCAGTCGATGCAGGCGGCCAGCTCGGCCAGGTCGTAGTTGCGGAACACGCGGCGGCCGATGAACTTGGGGCGAGGCGGCGTGTAGGCCGCCCAGTCGATGGGCGTCTTGTTGGCCCGCGCCTGGGCCAGCGTGACCAGGGGCGTGGCCTTCTTGCCGGCGTGCAGCGTGCGCACCTGCTCGTAGTCGGCCTTCAGGTCGGCGATGAACTGCGCGGCCCGCGCGTCGCTGAGCAGGTCCGAGCACACGCCCACGCTGCGCGATGCGTCGGGCACGTAGACCACCGGCCCCTCGTAGTTCGGCGCGATCTTCACCGCGGTGTGCACCCGGCTGCAGGTGGCGCCGCCGATCAGCAGCGGGATCTTCTTGACGCGGAACCACTCGTCGCGCTGCATCTCGGCGGCGACATGCTGCATCTCCTCCAGGCTGGGCGTGATCAGGCCCGACAGGCCGACGATATCGGCGCCCTCGACCTTGGCCTTGGCCAGGATGTCCTGGCACGGGACCATCACGCCCATGTTCACCACCTCGAAATTGTTGCACTGCAACACCACGGTGACGATGTTCTTGCCGATGTCGTGCACGTCGCCCTTGACGGTGGCGATGACGATCTTGCCCTTGGGTTTCACGTCGCCGCCGGCGGCCTGCAGCGCGGCCTTCTCGGCCTCGATGTAGGGCAGCAGGTGGGCCACCGCCTGCTTCATCACCCGCGCCGACTTGACCACCTGCGGCAGGAACATCTTGCCCTGGCCGAACAGGTCGCCGACGATGTTCATGCCGGCCATCAGCGGGCCCTCGATGACGTGCAGCGGCCGACCGCCCTGGGCGGCGATGGCCTGCCAGCATTCCTCGGTGTCGCCGACGATGAAGTCGGTGATGCCGTGCACCAGGGCGTGGCTCAGGCGCTCGTCCACCGTGCCGGCGCGCCAGGCCAGGCGGGCGCTGTCGTCCTTGGCCGCGCCCTTCACGCTCTCGGCCACCTCCAGCAGGCGCTCGGTGGCGTCGGGGCGGCGGTTGAGCACCACGTCCTCCACGCGCTCGCGCAGGTCGGCGTCCAGGTCGTCGTAGACGCCGATCATGCCGGCGTTGACGATGCCCATGTCCAGCCCGGCGCGGATGGCGTGGTACAGGAACACGGTGTGGATGGCCTCGCGCACCGGCTCGTTGCCGCGGAAGCTGAACGACACGTTGGACACGCCGCCCGAGACCTTGGCGCCCGGCAGGTTCGCCTTGATCCAGCGCGTGGCCTCGATGAAGTCCACCGCGTAGTTGGCGTGCTCCTCGATGCCGGTGGCGATGGCGAAGATGTTCGGGTCGAAGATGATGTCCTCGGGCGGGAAGCCGACCTGCTCGACCAGGATGCGGTAGGCCCGGGCGCAGATCTCCGTCTTGCGCTGGTAGGTGTCGGCCTGGCCCTGCTCGTCGAAGGCCATCACCACGGTGGCCGCGCCGTAGCGGCGGATCAGCCGGGCCTGGCGCAGGAACTCGGCCTCGCCCTCCTTCAGCGAGATGCTGTTGACCACGCCCTTGCCCTGCAGGCACTTCAGCCCGGTCTCGATCACCGACCACTTGGACGAGTCCACCATGATCGGCACGCGGGCGATCTCGGGCTCGCTGGCGATCAGCTTGAGAAAGCGCTCCATCGCCGCGGCGCTGTCCAGCATCGCCTCGTCCATGTTGACGTCGATGATCTGCGCGCCGTTCTCCACCTGCTGGCGGGCCACGCTCAGCGCGTCCTCGTAGCGGCCCTCGAGGATCATCTTGGCGAAGACGCGCGAGCCGGTGACGTTGGTGCGCTCGCCGATGTTGACGAACAGCGCGCCGGCGCCGATGGACACCGGCTCCAGGCCGGACAGGCGCATCGGCGCGACGGGGTGGGCGGGGCGGACGGGATCGGTCATGGCGGCGGGCGGACGGTCGGGGGGCCGGCGCACCCGGGGCTCACCCGGGCACGTCGCTGGACTGCGTGGGCGAGCGCCGTTGCCTGCGCGGGACGCTGCCGGCCGGGCCGGCCGGGCATCACCGCGGTCCCGAGCCTGGCAGCGGACGCCTCGCATCCGCCGTCGCAACGCTCCTCGGGAGGGCTCGCATTCTACGGGGGTGGGCTGTAGAGTGCCGGCCATGAGCCTGAGCGTTTCGGAACGCGCCGTGGGATATGCCTTGCGCCAGCCGCGCATGACCGCCGACGAGTACCTGGCCTGGGACGCCGGCCAGACGGAGCGGACCGAGTTCGTCGCCGGCGAGGTGTTCGCCATGGCCGGCGGCGAGGACCGCAACGCCACCGTGGCCGGCAACCTGTACATCGCCCTGCGCCAGCACCTGCGCGGCAGCCCCTGCCGCGTCTACGCCCACGACGTGAAGCTGCGCGTCGAGGCCGCCGACTGCTTCTTCTACCCCGACCTGATGGTCACCTGCAGCGCCGCCGACCTGGCCGAGCGCCTGATCAAGCGCGAGCCGGTGCTGGTGGTCGAGGTGCTCTCGCCGTCGACCAGCGCCTTCGACCGCGGCGACAAGTTCGCCGCCTACCGCCGCCTGCCCAGCCTGCGCGAGTACCTGCTGGTCGACGTGGACCGCCAGCGCTGCGACCTGTTCCGCCAGGGCGCCGACGGCCTGTGGGTGCTGCACCCCAGCGAGCCGGGCCAGCCGGTGCACCTGGCCAGCGTGGACCTGCGCGTGGCGCCCGAGGCGCTGTGGGCCGACCTGGAGCCGCCGGCCGCGGCCGATCAGAGGTCCGGCGCGTAGCGCCGCGCCATCTCGGCGCGCGTCTCCGGCGCGCTGGCCAGCCCGGTCTGGTCGGCGATCATCTGGCCGATGGTGGGCAGCGTGGCCGGGTCGACCTGCGCCTCGGCCGACCACAGCTTCGAGCGCATGAAGGCCTTGGCGCAGTGCAGGTAGGCCGCCTCGACGCTGACGCGCACCACCAGCCTGGGCGCGCGGCGCTCGGTGCTGCAGGCGGCGATGTCGGCGGCGTCGGTGGACAGATCGGCGCGGCCGTTGACGCGCAGCGTCTCGTCCAGCCCCGGGATCAGGAACAGCAGGCCCAGCTCGCCGCTGGCGACGATGTTCTCCAGCGTGTCCAGCCGGTTGTTGCCCGGCGCGTCGGGGATCAGCAGCCGGCCCTGCGCGTCCACCTGCACGAAGCCGGGTGCGCCGCCGCGCGGCGAGGCGTCGACATGGCCGCGGCCATCGTGGCTGGCCAGCACCACGAAGGGCGACAGCGCGATGAAGCGCCGGCAGTGCGCGTCCAGCACGGGGATCTGCTTGGCCAGCGCGCGTTCGCCGGGCGCGGCGTACAGCGCCCGCAGTTCGGCCAGGGTGGTGATGGTCGGCATGGTGCTCCAGCGGAAGGGTCGCCGGGCCATTCTGGCGCGCCGGGCCGCCGCTGTAGGACAACACCCCATGCACGGCGCGGCCTGCGCCGACACGCGGCCCGCGGCGGGCGGCGCAGACTGGACGCCATGGACACCACCTCCCCCTCCTCCCCCGCGCAGCCCGGTGCGCCGCGCGTCATCCCCACCCAGCGGGCCCGGACCTGGCTGCTGCCGCTGGGCGCCGTGGTGCTGGCGGTCGCGGCGGCCGGTGCCGGCGTGCTGGTCGGGCGCCAGGGCGCCGCCGGCGCCGCCGACGCGGACACGCCGGTGTCCGGCGCCCAGCCCCCGGCGCAGGACCGCCCGGCCGCCGGCAGCACCGCGCCGGGCGCGGCCGCACCCCACGCGGCCGCCGGCCAGCGCACCGAGCGCCGGGCCGACGCGACCCCGGCCAAACCGGTGCCGCGGGCCGGCGAACGCCCCGCTGCCGCCTCTGCCACGGCCGAGCCGGTGACGCCGCTGGAGACCCGCCCGGCCGCCGCGGCCGCGGTGTGCACGCGCTGCGGCGTGGTCGAGTCGGTGAAGACCGAGACCCACCAGGGCGAGGGCAGCGGCGTCGGCGCGGTGGCCGGCGGCGTGGTCGGCGGCCTGCTGGGCAACCAGGTCGGCAAGGGCAACGGCCGCACCGCGATGACCGTGCTCGGCGCCATCGGCGGCGGCATGGCCGGCAACGCGATCGAGAAGCAGCAGCGCGCGCGCACCGTCTACGTCGTGCGGGTGCGCATGGACGACGGCACGCTGCGCAGCTTCAGCCGCAGCGAACCCTGGACGGTGGGCCAGCGCGTCAGCGTCGACGGCCAGACCCTGCAGCTGCTGACCGAGGCCGCGCCGGCCCGGGGCGAGCGCACGCTGCAGACGGCCGACACCGGCCTGCGCAGCTGAGCCCGGCGCTGCCCAGCCCGACGCCGGCAGCGCCTCAGCCGCGCAGCAGCGCCAGCAACGCGTCGGCGTCCAGCGGCGCGGCCGCGCCCTCGCCGCCGTCGAGCAGGCCCTCGGCCAGCGCGCGCTTGTCGTGGTGCAGCGCGACGATGCGCTCCTCCACCGACCCGGCCAGCACCAGGCGGTAGACGGTGACCGGCCGCTGCTGGCCGATGCGGTGCGCGCGCCCGCTGGCCTGGTCCTCGGCGGCCGGGTTCCACCAGGGGTCGGCGATGATCACGTAGTCGGCCGCGGTCAGGTTCAGGCCCATGCCGCCGGCCTTCAGGCTGATCAGGAAGACCTGGCCCTCGCCGCGCTGGAAGGCCGCCACGCGCTCGCCGCGCGCCGCCGCCGGCGTGCTGCCGTCCAGCCGCTGCCAGGCGATGCCGACGGCGTCCAGCCGCTCGGCGATGCGGTCGAGGAAATCGGTGAACTGGCTGAACAGCAGGGTCTGGTGGCGGCCGGCGGCCAGCTCCTGCACCAGCGCCTCGATGGCCTGCAGCTTGGCACCGCCCTGCTGCAGACCGGCGGCGTCCAGGTCGGGCAGCACCAGGCGCGGGTCGCAGGCGGCGCGGCGCAGGCGGGTCAGCTCGGCCAGCACCTGCACCGCGGCATGGCCGCCGCCCTGGGCCGCGGCGCCGACGCGCTCGACCGCGGCACGGCGCAGCGCCTCGCCGAGCGCGCGCTCGTCCTCGCCGGGCTCGATGCGGTGGACGATCTCGGTGCGCGGTGGCAGGTCGTCCAGCACCTGGGCCTTGGTGCGCCGCAGCACGAAGGGCGCGACCAGGCGCTTCAGGCGCTGGCGCGCCGCCTCGTCGCGCTGGCGCTCGATCGGGTTGCCGAAGCGCTCGGCAAAGCGCTGCGCGCTGCCCAGCAGGCCGGGGTTGAGCAGGTTCATCAGCGACCACAGGTCGGCCAGGCGGTTTTCCACCGGCGTGCCGCTGAGCGCCAGCCGCGCGCCGGCGCGCAGCCCGGCCACCGCCTGGGCGCGCTGGGTGGCGGCGTTCTTCAGCGCCTGGGCCTCGTCCAGCACCAGCGTGCCCCAGTCGCGCGCGGCAAAGGCCTCGGCATCGCGCAGCAGCAGGCCGTAGCTGACCAGCACCAGGTCGCCGGCACCGGCGTCGGCCAGCGCGGCCTCGCGCCCGGCGGCGTAGTCGCGCACCTGCAGCGCCGGCGCGAAGCGCGCCGCCTCGGCCGCCCAGTTGGCGACCACCGAGGTCGGCGCGACGACCAGCGCCGGCCCCTCGGCCGCGCGGTGCAGCAGCAGGGCCAGGGTCTGCAGCGTCTTGCCCAGGCCCATGTCGTCGGCCAGCACCGCGCCGAAGCCGGCGGCGCCGCGCTGCACCAGCCAGGCGAAGCCCTCGGCCTGGTAGGGCCGCAGCGTGGCCTGCAGCGCCGGCGGCGGCTCGGGCGCCAGCGCGGCGGCGGCGGCCAGGCGCTGCACGCGCTGCTGCCAGGCGCGGTCGCCGGCCGGGGCGGCGCCGGCGGCGTCGGCGAACTGGTCGGCCAGCCAGCCGGCGGCGGCGGCCGGCACGGCGACGCCGGCGGCCGCGGCCTGGCGCCCGCGTCGCGCGCCGCCAGCACCGGCGGCCGCGCCCTCGGCCATCGCCGCCAGGTCGGCCAGGTCGGCCAGCTGCTGGCGCAGCCGCTCGGTCAACGCCAGCCAGGCGTGCTCGCCCAGCGGCACGAAACGCCCGCCGCGCGCCTGCGGCAGCAGGGCCAGCAGCTCCTTCAGGCCGAGCACGGTGTGCTCGTCGACGCGCAGCGTGGCGTCCACGCCCAGCCAGTCGTGGCCGCTGGCGTTGACCACCATCGGCAGGCGGCTGTCCGGCGGCGAGAGCACGCGCAGCGGCTGGCCCTGCGGCCACTCCAGCGCGGCCACCGCGGGGTGGCGGCCCAGCACCTCCAGCGTGGCCAGGGCCAGCTCGGGTTCGTCCAGCGTCCAGCCGCAGGACACGGCGTCGGTCTCGGGCTCGCCGAGGAAGGGCAGCGCGTCGCACAGCGCGGCCAGCCCGGCGCGCTCGGCGGCCAGGTCGCGCGTGGTGTTCAGCGCCTCGCCGGCGTGCTGCACCAGCAGCCGGGTGCGGCCGGCGCCGGGCGGCAGCAGCGGGCCCACCGGTGGCTGGGCGGCCGCACCAGCCCCGCCGGCTCCGCCCGCGCCCTGCAGCGCCGCGAAGGGCCGCACGCCCAGGCGCAGCTGCAGCACGCCGGCGCCGCGCGGCGTCAGCTGCGCCACCAGGCGCGCGTCGGCCGGCACGCTGCGGCCGGCGGCGGCGTCGCTGTGCACCGTGAAGTGCCCGGTCAGCGCGCGCAGCGCGGCGCCCAGCTCGGCCTCGGCGGCCACCGGCACCGCCCAGGGCTTGCGGGCCAGCTCGGCCACCCGGCGCTGCGCCGCGGTGATGCGCACCAGCCGCGCGCGGTCGGGCGCGTCGCGCAGCACGCGCACCGACTCGCGCCGCGCGATCTCCTCGGCCGGCGTGCTGCCACCCCAGTGGTGGGCCAGCGACGGCGGCGCCGCGCCGTCCAGCCGCAGGTCGTCGAGGTAGAGGCGGAAGCCTTCGCTGCCGTCGGGCTGGCGCTCGCGGCGCAGCTCGACGGTGGGCACGCCCTCGACCAGCTGCAGCGCCTGCTCCGGCGCGTCGGCCAGCGCCAGGTCGGGGTGGCCGACCAGCGCGGCGGCGGCGCCGGCCAGGTCCAGCCACTGCGTCCGGCGGTCCCAGGCGGCGTGGCGCAGGCAGCGGGCGACCGCGGCGTCGCGCGGGTCCAGCCGCGTCGCGTTCTTCAGCGCGGTCAGCGTCAGCGGCTTGAGCCGGCCGGCGTGGCGGCCGCCGCGCTGGCGCTCGAAGACCTGCAGGTCGTGCGGGCGACCGGCGGCGTCCAGCGTCAGCCGCCAGTGCAGCGGCTGCGGCGCGGTGGCGTCGGCGGCCAGCGGGTCCAGCGCGGCGATGGCCGCCAGCGCCTCGCGCCAGCCCTCGGCGGGGGCCGGGTAGAAGGCCACCGGCCAGGGCGGCGGCGCGCCGGCCGGCCGCGCCGGCACCGGCCAGCCCAGGCGCGCGCAGGCCTGGCCCAGCAGGTCGGCCAGCCAGACCTGGCCCTGCTGGTGCAGCGCCTGGTGCAGCTGGGCCACGCGGGCGGCCGGCCAGGCCTCGGGCGGCTGGCCCAGCCAGGCCGCCAGCACCAGGCGCATCGCGTCGTCCTCGCTGACCTGGCGGTCGTGCCAGCGCTCGCCCGGCAGTGCAAAGACGCCGGGATTCAGCGTCCCGTCGCCCAGGCGCACCGCGGCGACGTGGGCGATGCGGCCCCAGGAGTCGTGGGGCGAGGGCGTGCGGCTGCCGGACTCGGCCAGCGCGAACTTGCGCGCCGCCGTCCAGGCCGCGACCTCGGGCTGCGCCAGCAGGGCCAGCGCCTGCCAGCGCAGCAGGCGCTCGGGCGCCAGGCGGTTGCGCTTGCCGACGGCCTTGGCACAGGCCTTCAGCGCGTCGGCCACCGCGGCGCTGCCGGCCGCGAAGTCGCCGGCGTGGATCACCAGCAGCGCCTGCATCAGCTGGCAGGCCGGGTCGGCGGCGTCGAGCCGCGCCAGCGCGGCGCGCGCGGCGTCGGGGCGGCCGGCCAGCAGCCCGCGCTCGGCGGCGTGCAGCCACATCATGGGCGGCACGTCCTGCGGGCGCTGCAGCATCTGCGCGTCGATCCAGCCGGCGAGCGCCGGCGTCGCGGCCAGGCGGTCCGGCACCGCGTCCTCCAGCTGCAGCACCATCGCCCACAGCAGCGCCGGGTCCAGCGCGGCCAGGAACTCGGCGTCGAAGGGCTCGGACAACGCCAGCAGCAGCGTCTCGAATCCGAAGGCCTGGCGCAGCGGGCCGGCCAGCAGGCGCTCGAAGTGCGCCAGCGCGGGCCGGGCCAGCAGCACCAGGCGCAGCAGCGCCTCGGCGTCCTCGGTGACGCGCAGCGGCACGTGCATCGGCTCGGCCTGCACCGGCCCGTAGCCGCCGCTGCCGGCCCAGGCCCAGGCCGACCAGAAGCGCGGCGCGTCGGCATGGCGCCACAGCGCCGGCCAGCGCTGGGCGCGCGCCACCGCGTCGGCGCGCCAGCCCTGGGCATCGGTGCGGTGGGCCTGGCCGCGCTCGGCCAGCTGATGCAGCGCGCGGCCCACCTCGTCGACGGTCAGCGCCCGCGTGCCGGTGTGGGCGCGCCATTCCAGCGCGCGCAGGAAGTGGGCGACCCAGGTCTTGCCGCGCGGCGCGCCGGCCAGGCACAGCGCGTCGAGCACCCGCGCCACGTCGCCCTCGTCCAGCGGCCCCGCCGGGGCGGCGCTGCGCTCGGACGCGGGGGCGGCCGCCGCCTCACGCGACTCGGCCTGGCGCGCGCGCAGGCGCTCGAGCAGCGCCTCCGGCGTGACGGGCTGGCCGTTGAGGTCGACGAAGCCGGGATACGGCGGCCGGCGCGGCATGACCGCGCGCGCTCAGGCGGCGAGCAGGCCGCTGAACAGCGGGTCGGCCTTGCTGCGCGGCCGGTAGGCAGCGACGCGGCGGGCGATCTCGGCGATGTGCGCCGGCGTGGTGCCGCAGCAGCCGCCGACGATGTTGACGAAGCCGGCCTGGGCGAACTCGGCCAGCATGCCGCCGGTGACCTCGGGCGTCTCGTCGAAGCCGGTCTCGCTCATCGGGTTGGGCAGGCCGGCATTCGGGTAGCAGCTGATGAAGGTGTCGCCGGCGACCTTGCTCAGCTCCTCGATGTAGGGCCGCATCACCGCGGCGCCCAGCGCGCAGTTCAGGCCCACGGCCAGCGGCCGGGCGTGGCGCACGCTGTGCCAGAAGGCCGGCACGGTCTGGCCGCTGAGGATGCGGCCCGAGGCGTCGGTCACCGTGCCGCTGATGATCACCGGCAGGCGCTCGCCGGTGGCCTCCATCAGCTCGTCGAGCGCGAAGATCGCCGCCTTGGCGTTCAGCGTGTCGAAGATGGTCTCGACCAGGAACAGGTCGCAGCCGCCTTCCAGCAGCGCTGAAGCCTGCTCGTAATAGGCCGCGCGCAGCTCGTCGAAGCTGACGTTGCGTGCGCCGGGGTCGTTGACGTCGGGGCTGATGCTGGCGGTGCGCGGCGTCGGGCCCAGCGCGCCGGCGACGAAGCGCGGGTGCCCGGGCGTGGAGAACTTGTCCGCCGCCTGGCGCGCCAGCCGGGCCGCAGCCACGTTCATCTCGCGGGCCAGGTGGCCCAGGCCGTAGTCCTCCTGGGCGATCGAGGTGGTGCCGAAGGTGTTGGTCTCGATCAGGTCGGCACCGGCGGCCAGGTACTGCTCGTGGATCTCGGCGATCACGTCGGGCCGGGTCAGCACCAGCAGGTCGTTGTTGCCCTTGAGGTCCTTGGGGTGGTCGGCGAAGCGCGCGCCGCGGAAGTCGGCCTCGCCCAGCTTGTAGCGCTGGATCATCGTGCCCATCGCGCCGTCGATGATGACGATGCGCTGCTGCAGCAGCGCGGGCAGCGCGCGGGCACGGGTGTAGGCGTCGTGGGCAGGGCGGCTCATGCCGGGATTGTAGGAGGCGGGGTCCGGCCCCCGGGGCTGCCGGGGCTGTTCAGGCCGCCACCGCCAGCGGCTCGGCCTGGGGCGGGGCGGGGTCGAAGTGCAGGCCGGCGGGCCGGTCGATGCCGCGGGCCCAGCGCAGCAGCTGCCCGGCCGGCACCGGCCGCGCGAACAGGTAGCCCTGCAGCTCGTCGCAGCCCAGGCGGCGCAGCAGGTCGCGCTGGGCAGCCGTCTCCACGCCCTCGGCGACCACCGCCAGGCCCAGCGCATGGGCCAGGCCGACCACCGCCTCGACGATGGCCAGCGCGTCGCGCCGGCTGTCCAAGTCCTGCACGAAGCTGCGGTCGATCTTCAGCTGGCGCGAGGGCAGGCGGCGCAGCCAGGCCAGGCTGGAGTAGCCGGTGCCGAAGTCGTCGATGGCCAGCTCGGTGCCCAGGTCGTCGAGCTCGTCGAAGACCCGGCCGGTGGCGTCGGCGTCGCCCATCGCCGCCGATTCGGTGATCTCGAACATCAGCCGCTGCGGCGGCACGCCGTGGGCCTGCAGCGTGGCGCGCACGAAGCCCACCAGCCCGGGCTGGCGCAGCTGGTGCATCGACAGGTTCACCGCCACGCGCAGCAGCAGGCCCTGCGCCGCCCAGGCGCGCAGCTGGCGGCAGGCCTCCTCGATGACCCAGGCGCCCAGGCGGTCGATCAGGCCGAAGCGCTCGGCCACCGGGATGAACTCGGCCGGCGGCACCGCGCCGCGCGTGGGGTGCTGCCAGCGCAGCAGGGCCTCGACGCCGGTGACGCGGCCGTCGGCGGCGCGCACCTTGGGCTGGTAGTGCAGGCTCAGCGCGCCGGGCTGCGGCCGGTCCAGCGCGTCGCGCAGGTCGCGCTGCAGCTCGACCTGGGCGCGCAGGTCGGCCTCCATGCGCGGCGCGAAGCGCACGGTGCGCCCGCCGCCGCCGCGCTTGGCCTCGTACATCGCCGCGTCGGCGGCGGCCAGCAGGCGCGCGCCGGGGCCGTCCTGCGGGTACAGCGCCAGCCCGACCGACGCGCCCAGCTGGGCGCTGCGCTGCGCCAGCTGCAGCGGCGCGGTCAGCGCCGCCACCACCGCCCGCGCCACCGCCTCGGCGGCCGCCGGGTTGGCCACTTCCTGCAGCAGAACGACGAACTCGTCGCCGCCCAGCCGGGCCACCGTGTCGGGCGCGCGCACCAGCGCGCGCAGGCGCTGGGCGACGGCGTGCAGCACGCTGTCGCCGAAGCCGTGGCCGAACAGGTCGTTCAGCGGCTTGAAGCCGTCCAGGTCGATGAACAGCAGCGCCGCGCTGCCGCCTTCGGCGTCGCGGCGGCGCAGCACCTCGGCCAGGCGCTCGTCGAAGCCGCGGCGGTTGGGCAGGCCGGTCAGCGCGTCGTGCAGCACGGCGCGCTGCAGGTCCTCGTTGGCAGCCTGCAGCGACTGCGCCAGGCGCTGGCTGTGGGCGCGCAGCCGCTCGTCGAGCAGCGCGGAGAAGAAGCTCAGCCCCAGCAGCAGCACCGCGCCCCCGGCCACCAGCAGGGCCAGGCCGTCACCGCGCAGCCGCCCGGCCGACAGGCAGACCGCGCCGGCGGGGAAGTCCGCCGCCGCCATGCCCAGGTAGTGCATGCCGCAGATGCCAGCGGCCATCACGCCCGCGGCCAGCAATTGCCAGGCCCGCACCCGGCCGGCGGCCAGCCGGTGCAGGTGGCGGAACATCCACAGCGCCAGCGCCGACGCGGCCACCGCCACCGCGGCCGAGGCCGCCACCCAGCCCGGCCGCCAGTGGATGCCGGGCTCGAAGCGCAGCGCCGCCATGCCGATGTAGTGCATCGCGCAGATGCCGGCGCCCATGGCCACGGCGGCGACGACCAGGCCGGCCCAGCCCAGCCGCGGCCGGCTGGCCACCACCAGCGCCAGCAGCGACACGCCCACCGCCGCCAGCCAGGACAGCGCGGTGGGCAGCGGCTCGTAGCCGATGGCCACCGGCAGCTCGAAGGCCAGCATGCCGATGAAGTGCATCGCCCAGATGCCGGTGCCCAGCGCGAGCGAGCCGCCCAGGCACCAGCACAGGGCCAGCGCCCGCTCGGCCGAGCGCACGCGCTGGGCCAGGTCGAGTCCGACGTAGGAGGCGGCGGCCGCGACTAGGGCGGACAGCAGCACCGCGGCAGGGTCGTGGCCCGAGGGCAGGTAGGGAACGGTCATCGGCAAGCAGCGGTCCGGCCCGGCGCTGCCACCGGCAGCCGGGCCCCGCCGCCGGCCGCCGGGATGGCGGCCCCGCGTTCGGAGGGGACTCTGCCGGCTTATCGACCGCGCGCCGGTCCGGCTTGATGGACCTCAAGCCGCGAACCCCGCGTCGTCCAGACGCCCCCACAGCGCCTGTCCAGCCGGGACGGGCCCGGCCGATCGGGTGGACGCCCGCTCAGTGCAGCACCACCGGGGCCTGGGCCAGCGCGGTGAAGCCGGAGAGGTAGTCGTCCACCGCCTCGCGCACCGCCTCCTGGCTGTCGGCCCGGGCGACCAGGGCCTGCACCTCCTGCTGGAAGTGCTCGGCGGCGGCGCCCTCGATGAAGATCTCCTTGCGGGCGAACTTGTCGACGATCTCGAAGCCGCCGCGCTTGAGCGGCCCGGCCTCGGTGCCGGGTTCGGCCGGCACTTCGAAGGCGACGACGACGTAGCTGTCCGAGTGGTAGAGCGTCTGCATGGAACCTCCTGGCACTGCATCTGCGGACGGGGCGCGCCGGTTTCAAGGGCCGGGCTGCACGGGGCGGCGCCATGCACCGGCTTCATGGACCGCCTTCACGGACCGGCTTCATGGGCCGGGTGCAGGCTCCTCGGCCAGATCCAGCTCGAAGACCTCGCCGCCGCGGCCGGCGGTGAAGCGCAGGCGCAGCGGCCAGTGGCCGCGCGCGGCGTCGGTCCAGGCCTCGACGCGCAGGCCCTCGGGCTGCGGCGGGTCGCGCCGCCAGTGCCGCGCGGTGGCCGCGCCCAGCGGCGCGTCCAGCGTCACCTCGCCCTGGTCGACGAGGTCCCAGACGCCGGCCTCGCCGCGGGCGTCGACGACGTACAGCCGCCAGGCGGCCGGCGGCGGCTGCGGCGCGGCGGCCAGGATCGCCGCCAGCTGCGCCACCCAGCTCAGCCGGTCCTGGCCGCCGGGCCAGGCCGGGTGCTCGCGCCGCGGGCCGGAGTAGCGCACCCGGCCCGGCGCCGCGGACGCGCCGGGCGGCGCACCACCGCCCGCCGACGCCGCTCCCCCGGGCCAGGGCGCCGGCCGTTCGACATTGGCCGCCAGCCAGCCGCGGCCGCGGCGGCGGTCGACGAAGCGCTGCGGCGCCAGGCCGGCGGCGTCCACGGCCCCCTGGCTGAGCTGCTCGACCAGCGGCGTGCCGTCGGCGGCGCGGCCGTCCAGCCGCAGCCGGTAGGCCTGGCCGTCGTGCCACCAGGCCAGCCGCGCCTCGCCGCCCTGGCCGTGGTAGCGCAGCCGGTAGCGCAGCTGCACCGGCGGCGGCAGCCGGGTCGGGTAGACCGGGGGCGGCTCGCCGGCGGCGGCCTCGGTGGCGGGCGCGCCGTCCTCGCCGGCCGACGCGTCCCGGGGGGCGGCCGGGACGCCCGGCCGCTCCGGCGCCGGCCCGGGCGCGGGCACCGGCGCCGGTTCGGCGGTCGGGGCGGCCGGCCGGGGCTCCGGCACAGGCACCGGCACCGCCACCGGCACTGGTGGCGGCGGCCCGGCGGCGGCGGACACCGGCGCCAGGGGCGGCGGCGCCGGGGCCGGTCCCAGCGCGCCCGCCCGCGGCGGCGCGAGCGTGCGCACCTGCAGCGCCGCCAGCTCGGCCGGCGCCTCGCCGCGGGCGCCGGCGCGCGGCGCCGGCCGCAGCGCCCCGATCAGCAGCCAGTGCAGCCACAGCACCGCCGCCAGCGCCCCCGCCGCCACGGCCAGCCGCCCGCGGCGGGGCCGGCCGGCGGCGGGCGCGGCGGCACAGCGGGCAGGCGGCGGGGCGGGCATCGGACAATGCTGCCACCAAGCCCGCCCCGGGCCGCCCACGCCGCCCCCCATGAAACTCGCCACCTACCAGGACGGCTCGCGCGACGGCCAGCTCGTCGTCGTCTCGCGCGACCTCAGCACCGCCCACTTCGCCACCGGCACCGCCACCCGGCTGCAGCAGGTGCTGGACGACTGGAACTTCCTGTCGCCGCAGCTCAACGACCTGTACGTCACGCTGAACCACGGCAAGGCGCGCCACGCCTTCCCCTTCGACCCGCGCCGCTGCCTGGCGCCGCTGCCGCGCGCCTACCAGTGGGCCGAGGCCGCGGCCTGCCCCGGCCACCACGAGCGCCTGGCCCAGGCCGCCGGCCAGCCGCCGGCCCCGCAGCTGCGCGGCACGCCGCTGCTGGCCCAGGGCGCGGGCGACGACGCCGCCGGCCCGGGCGCGCCGGCCTGGTGCGCCGACCCGGCCTGGGGCCTGGACTGCGCCGCCGGCCTGGCCGCGGTCACCGGCGACGTCGAGGCCGGCGCCGACCCCGGCCAGGGCCTGGCCGGCGTGCGCCTGCTGCTGCTGGTCAACGCCTGGCGGTTGCGCACGCTGCAGGCCGACGAGTCGGCCCGCGGCCAGGGCGCGGTGCAGGCCTGGCCGGCCGCCGCCTTCGGCCCGGTGGCGGTGACGCCCGACGAGCTGGGCGAGGCCTGGCAGGGCGGCCGCGTGCACGCCACGCTGAAGACCACGCTGAACGGCCGCCCGCTGGGCCAGGGCGACTGCGGCGCGGCGATGCACTTCCACTTCGGCCAGCTGGTGGCCGCGCTGGCGCGCACGCGCCGGCTGGGCGCCGGCTGCGTGGTCGGCACCGGGCCGATCAGCCACGCCGACGCCGCCGCCGGCGTGCACAGCCTGGCCGAGCGCCGCGCGCTGGAAACCCTGGCCGACGGCGCGCCGCGCACGCCCTGGCTGCAGCCCGGCGACCGCGTGCGCATCGAGCTGCTGGGCCGCGACGGCGCCAGCGTCTTCGGCGCCATCGACCAGCGCGTCAGCGCGCCGGACGAGGACCGCGGCGACGGCCCGGCCCCGGCAGCCGAGGCCGTGCCGGCGCGCGGCAGCGACGGCGCCGAAGGCCCCGACAGCGCCGACGAGGCCAACGGCGACGACGACGGCGGCCCGGCCCCCGCCGCGGGCTGACCCTCCCCCCGACCACCGCCCTCCCCGATGCGCGACTTCCCCCGGGCGCTCAAGCACCTCACCGTCTGGCTGCTGCTGGGCACCGCGGTGTTCCTGGCGGTGCAGGCCTGGCAGGCGCGGCAGCACGCCAGCCGCTTCCAGCTGGACGGCGGCACGATCACGCTGCAGCGCGGACCGGACGGCCACTTCCACTGGCCGGGCCGGGTCAACGGCATCGCGGTGGACTTCCTGGTCGACACCGGCGCCACGCGCACCGCCCTGCCCGAGCCGCTGGCCCGCGCCGCCGGCCTGGTCTCCGAGGGCCGGGTGCGCTCGGACACCGCCGGCGGCACGGTCAGCGGCTGGACGGCGCGAGCCGACCTGCAGCTCGACGGCGGCGTGCGCGCCGAGCGCCTGCCGGTGACGGTGCTGCCGGCGCTGGGCGCGCCGCTGCTGGGCATGGACGTGCTGGGCCGGCTGCACTTCAGCCAGACCGACGGCGTGCTGCGCCTGCGCGCCGCGCCCTGAGCCGCCGCGCCCCGCGCAGGCGCCCGGCGCGCTCGCCGCCGCCGGGCGCCGCGGCTACCATGCGGCGCAACGGCCGGCCCGGCCGCCCCGGGCCCACAGACCACGCGAGGAGATGCCATGACCGACCCCACCGCCGCCTTCGCCAAGATGGTGCCGGGCTTCGACTTCCTGCAGGGCCTGGTCAAGGGCGCGGGGGCGGCGCTGCCTGGCGTCGGCCAGTGGGTGGCGCCGACGCTGGACCCGGAGGAGCTGGACAAGCGCATCAACGACCTGCGCACCGTGCAGTTCTGGCTGGAGCAGAACGCGCGCATGCTGGCCACCACCATCCAGGCGCTGGAGGTGCAGCGCATGACGCTGTCGACGCTGAAGACGATGAACGTCTCGCTGGGCGACCTGACCGAATCGCTGAAGATCCGCGTGCCCGAGCCGGCCCCCGCGCCCGCGCCGCCGGCCGCGCCGCCGCGTGCCGCCACGCCCCCCGCCGCGGCCCCCGCGGCGGCCGCGCCCGCAGCCGTCCCGGCGCCGGCCGCCGCCCCGGTGGTGCCGCCGGGGGTGATCGACCCGATGCAGTGGTGGGGCGCGCTGACCCAGCAGTTCACCGAGCTGGCCGCCAACGCGATGAAGGAGGGCGCGGCCGACGCCGCGCGCAACCTGGCCGGCGCGATGGTCCAGCAGGGCCTGGACGCCGCGACCGAGACGCTGAAGCAGGCCGGCAGCCTGCCGGTGAAGGTGGCGCGCGGCGCGGCGCGCGCGGCGCAGGCCGCCGCCGGGGCCGCCGGCGCCCCGCAGGCCGCGGCCGCGCCGCGGCCTGCGGCCAGGAAGAAGCCGGCCGCGCGCAAGCGCGCCGCCGGCTGAGCGCCCGGCCCGTCGACGGCAGCGCCCTGCCCTTCCCCCCGCCATGCAAGCCTTCATCGTCGGCCATGCCACGCACCACGACGCCCACATGGCGCTGGCGCTGGCCGCCGCCCAGGTCGAGGCGCGGCGCAGCGCGCGCCAGCCGGCCTTCGTCGCCACGCTGGGCCTGGTCTACCTGACCGACGCGCTGGCGCCGCAGGCCGACGCGGTGCTGGCCGAGCTGCGCCAGCGCTGGCCCGGCGTGCACTGGGCCGGCACGGTGGGCGTGGGCGTGCTGGCCGGCGGCGTCGAGTACCTGGACGAGCCGGCCCTGGTGCTGATGCTGACCGACCTGCCGGCCGGCAGCTTCCAGCTGTTCAGCGGCCGCGCGCCGCTGGCCGAGGGCTGGGCCGGCAGCGCGCTGGTGCACGCCGACCCGGGCACGCCCGACCTGGACGAGCTGGTCGTCGAGCTGGCCGGCCGCACCGGCGCCGGCTACCTGTTCGGCGGCCTGGCCGCGGCGCGCACGCGGCGGCTGCACATCGCCGACGGGGTGTTCGACGGCGGGCTGTCCGGCGTCGGCTTCGCGCCCGGGCTGGCCCTGGTCTCGCGCGTGACCCAGGGCGTGCAGCCGCTGGGACCGGCGCTGCAGGTCACCGCCGCCGAGCACAACCTGGTGCTGGCGCTGGACGGCCGGCCGGCGCTGCCCCAGCTGCTCGACGCGCTGGGCCTGAGCCTGGACCAGCCGCAGCGCGCGCTGGCCGGGCTGCGCCACGCCCTGGTCGGCCTGACCGATGCCGACGACCGCGCGCTGGCGCGCGGCGGCCAGTTCGGCGTCGACACCCGCGTGCGCCACCTGATCGGCATCGACCCCGGCCGCGCCGGCTTCGCGGTGGCCGACACGGTGCAGCCGGGCCAGCAGCTGAGCTTCTGCCGCCGCGACGTGGCCGCGGCGCGGCGCGACCTGGTGCGCATCTGCGCCGAGATCCGCGAGGAGCTGGAATCCGAGGCCGCCGCCCCGGCCGGCCCCGACGCGCGCGGCGCGCCCGCGGACGGGCCGGCGCCGGCCGCGCGCATCGCCGGCGCGCTGTACATCTCCTGCTCCGGCCGCGGCGGGCCGCACTTCGGCGCGCCCTCGGCCGAGGCGCAGATCGTCCAGCACGCGCTGGGCGACGTGCCGCTGGTCGGCTTCTTCGCCGCCGGCGAGATCGCCCACCACCACCTCTACGGCTACACCGGCGTCCTGACGGTCTTCGTCGCGCGCTGACCCAGGCCCGCCACCGCGGGTGCGGCGGCTTTGCGCGGCGCGCACGAATGCCCCGCCGCAAAGTGCTTACAGTGGCCCCCACGATGCGAGGAGACACGCGATGAATGCACCGCTGCCGGACGGCGCCGCGGGCGGCCCTGCCGCCGGTGCCGCCGAGGCCCGGGTCGACCGCGCCGCCCGGCGCACCCAGGTGGTGGCCGCGCTGGCGCCGCTGCTGCCGGCGCACGCGCTGCTGCACCACCGCGAGGACACCGTGCCCTACGAATGCGACGGCCTCACCGCCTACCGCGAGCTGCCGCTGGCCGTGGCCCTGCCCGAGACCGAGGAGCAGGTCGCCGCGGTGCTCAAGGCCTGCCACGCGCTGGGCGTGCCGGTGGTGGCGCGCGGCGCCGGCACCGGGCTGTCGGGCGGGGCGATGCCGCACCCGCTGGGCGTGACGCTGTCGCTGGCCAAGTTCAACAAGATCCTGGCCATCGACCCGCTGGCGCGCACCGCCACCGTGCAGTGCGGCGTGCGCAACCTGGCGATCAGCGAGGCCGCGGCGCCGCACGGCCTGTACTACGCGCCCGACCCGAGCAGCCAGATCGCCTGCACCATCGGCGGCAACGTGGCCGAGAACTCCGGCGGCGTGCACTGCCTGAAGTACGGGCTGACCGTGCACAACGTGCTGAAGGTGCGCGGCTTCACCGCCGAGGGCGAGCCGGTGGAATTCGGCGCCGACGCGCTGGACGCCGCCGGGCTGGACCTGCTGGCGGTGGTCATCGGCAGCGAGGGCATGCTGGCCGTGACCACCGAGGTCACCGTCAAGCTGTGTCCCAAGCCCCAGGTGGCGCGCTGCATCATGGCCAGCTTCGACGACATCCGCAAAGCCGGCGACGCGGTGGCCGCGGTGATCGCCGCCGGCATCATCCCGGCCGGGCTGGAGATGATGGACAAGCCGATGACCGCGGCGGTCGAGGACTTCGTCCACGCCGGCTACGACCTGGACGCCGAGGCCATCCTGCTGTGCGAGAGCGACGGCACGCCCGAGGAGGTGGCCGAGGAGATCGAGCGCATGCTGGACGTGCTGCGCGGCTGCGGCGCCACCCAGCTCACCGTCAGCGCCGACGAGGCGCAGCGCCTGACCTTCTGGTCGGGCCGCAAGAACGCCTTCCCGGCCAGTGGCCGCATCAGCCCCGACTACATGTGCATGGACTCGACCATCCCGCGCAAGCGCTTGGCCGACATCCTGATCGCCATCCAGCAGATGGAACAGAAGTACCAGCTGCGCTGCTGCAACGTGTTCCACGCCGGCGACGGCAACCTGCACCCGCTGATCCTGTTCGACGCCAACGACCCCGACCAGATGCGCCGCTGCGAGCTGTTCGGCGCCGACATCCTGGAGACCAGCGTGGCGCTGGGCGGCACCGTCACCGGCGAGCACGGCGTCGGCGTCGAGAAGCTCGCCAGCATGTGCGTGCAGTTCAGCCCCGCGGAGCGCACGCAGATGGGGGCGCTGAAGGCCGCCTTCGACCCCGCCGGCACGCTGAACCCCGGCAAGGTGATCCCGACGCTGCACCGCTGCGCCGAGTACGGAAAGATGCACGTCAAGAAGGGCCTGCTGCCCTTCCCCGAACTGGAGCGGTTCTGATGGCCCACCCCCTATGGCCTGCGGCCGCCCCCTCCAGGGGGCAACGCCGGCAGCCCGGCCAAGCCGGTTCTGCGGCGTTCGCTGGCTTCGGCCCTGCCACTGCGCCGAGCGCGCCGCATGGCCATGGCTGACCTCGCATTGCAGGCGCTGATCGACCAGGTCCGCGCCGCGCGCGCCGACCGCACGCCGCTGGCCATCACCGGCGGCGGCAGCAAGGCCTTCTACGGCGAGGCCGCGACGGGCCGGCCGCTGGACGTGCGGCCGCTGGCCGGCATCAGCAGCTACGAGCCCAGCGAGCTGGTCGTCACCGTGCGCGCCGGCACGCCGCTGGCCGAGCTGGAGGCGGCGCTGGCCGAGCGCGGCCAGTGCCTGCCCTTCGAGCCGCCGCGCCACGGCCCGGGCGGCACGGTGGGCGGCATGGTCGCCGCGGGCCTGGCCGGCCCGGCGCGGGCGGCGGTGGGCGGCGTGCGCGACTATGTGCTGGGCGCCAGCCTGCTCAACGGCCGGGCCGAGCTGCTGAGCTTCGGCGGCCAGGTGATGAAGAACGTCGCCGGCTACGACGTCTCGCGCCTGCTGGCCGGCTCGCTGGGCACGCTGGGCGTGCTGTGCGAGCTGAGCCTGAAGGTGCTGCCGGTGCCGCCGGCCACCGCCACGCTGCGCTTCGAGCTGGACCAGGCCGAGGCGCTGCGCCGCATCAACACCTGGAGCGGCCAGCCGCTGCCGATCAGCGCCAGCGCCTGGTGGGAGGGCCTGCTGGTGCTGCGCCTGTCGGGTGCCGCCGCCGCGGTGCGCGCGGCCACCGAGCGCCTGGGCGGCGAGGCGGTGGACCCGGCGCTGGCCGCCGGCTTCTGGGACGGGCTGCGCGACCAGCGCGACGAGTTCTTCGTCCACGCCGCGCAGGCGCTGGCCGGCGGCGCGCGGCTGTGGCGGCTGTCGGTGGCGGCCACCGCGGCGCCGCTGGCGCTGTCCGGCGAGACGCTGCTGGAATGGGGCGGCGCCCAGCGCTGGCTGGTTTCGGCCGCGCCGCCCGAGCGCGTGCGCGCCGCGGCGCAGCAGGCCGGCGGCCATGCCACGGTGTTCCGCGGCGACAAGACCGGCGGCGCCTTCGCCCCGCTCACGCCGGCGCTGGCACGCATCCACCGCCAGCTCAAGACCGCCTTCGACCCCGACGGGCTGTTCAACCCCGGCCGGCTCTACCCCGAGCTCTGATTGGCGGTCACCGACCCATGCAGACCCACCTCGCCCCCGAGTTCCAAGGCACGCCCGACGGCCAAGCCGCCGAAGCCATCCTGCGCAAGTGCGTGCACTGCGGCTTCTGCACCGCCACCTGCCCCACCTACCAACTGCTGGGCGACGAGCTGGACGGCCCGCGCGGCCGCATCTACCTGATGAAGAAGGTGCTGGAGGGCGCCCAGCCCACCCGCGCCACCCAGCAGCACCTGGACCGCTGCCTGACCTGCCGCAACTGCGAGACCACCTGCCCCAGCGGCGTGCAGTACGGCGCGCTGGTCGAGATCGGCCGCCGCGTCGTCGACGCCAAGGTGCCGCGGCCGGCCGGCGAGCGCGCGGTGCGCTGGCTGCTCAAGGAGGGCCTGCCCAGCCCGCTGTTCGGCACCGCGATGGCGCTGGGCCGCGCGCTGCGCCCGCTGGTGCCCGCCGGCCTGCGCGACAAGGTGCCCGCGGCGGCGCACCCGCGCGCGCGCCAGTGGCCGCAGCGCACGCACCCGCGCAAGGTGCTGATGCTGATGGGCTGCGTGCAGCCGGCGATGCTGCCCAACATCAACGCCGCCACCGCCCGCGTGCTGGACGCCGCCGGCATCCAGACCCTGGTGGCCGAGGAGGCGGGCTGCTGCGGCGCCATCCGCGCCCACCTGGGCGACCAGCCCGGCGGCCTGGCCGACATGCGCCGCAACATCGACGCCTGGTGGCCCCAGGTGGCGCAGGGCCAGGTCGAGGCCATCGTGATGAACGCCAGCGGCTGCGGCGCGATGGTCAAGGACTACGGCCACGCCCTGGCCGGCGACCCCGACTACGCCGACAAGGCCGCGCGCATCAGCGCGCTGACGCGCGACCTCGGCGAACTGCTGCCCGACATCGTCGCCGCGCTCAAGCCGCGGCTGCGCGTGCCGCCGGGCGGCGTGCTGGCCTTCCACCCGCCCTGCACGCTGCAGCATGCGCAGCGCCTGCGCGGCGGCGTCGAGGCCGGGCTGCGTGAACTGGGCTTCGATGTGCGGCTGCCCGCCGAATCGCACCTGTGCTGCGGCTCCGCCGGCACCTACAGCGTGCTGCAGCCCGAACTCAGCACCCAGCTGCGCGAGCGCAAGCTGGGCCAGCTGGGCGCGCTGCAGCCGGCGGCCATCGTCTCGGCCAACATCGGCTGCATCCAGCACCTGCAGACCGGCACCAGCACGCCGGTGCGGCACTGGGTGGAGGCGCTGGACGAGGCGCTGGACGCGCACCCGGCGATCTGACCCCCCGGGTCGGGGGAGCGCGCCGGGCGGGCGCCTGCCCGGCGCGCCCCTACCATGGATTCCCCACAAGACCGGAGGAGATCCTGGATGACGCCGACCCCGAAGACCCGCCCGGCGCGCACCCTGCGCCGCCTGGCCCTGGCCGCGGTCGCCGCGCTGGCCCTGCCCGCCAGCGCCGCGGTGATGAACGCCTGGCAGCTCAACGTGTACCGCGACGGCAGCTCGGCCGACTGGCTGCTGGGCAACAGCCGGCTGCTGGGCGACGGCTTCGACAACGGCAACCCGCTGCTCGGGCCGGCCTTCAGCACCACCGGCCAGGCCGCCACCTACGCGCTGTTCGGGCTGGCCGATCCGGCGCAGGCCGCCCTGGCCGCCTACGAGGCCGGCAGCGCGCTGCGGCTGGACCCGCACTACGGCGCGATGGCGCCCGGCGCGACCGGCCAGGTCGGCCGCTCGCTGCGGCTGCAGCTGCTGACCAACGTCACCGATCCGGCGCTCGGCCTGTCGCAGTCGCGCAGCTTCTCGGCCTCGCTGCGCCTGGGCCTGAGCGACCTGCCGGGCGTGGGCCAGGCCTTCGGCCTGCGGCTGACCGACGGCTTCAGCGACGCCAGCGACGTGATCGACCTCTACGTCGCGGGCACCGCCACCGGTCCGCTGCTGACCTTCCGCAAGCAGGACTTCGTGCACGGCAGCATCACCACCTTCGGCACGACGCCGCTGAGCGCGCCGGCCGGCGCCGGTGCGCTGGTGCTGTCGCTGACCCACGGCACCGCCGGGTCGAACACCATCTCCGCCAGCTACGCCTATGCCGACGGCAACGGCGCGCTGATCACGGCCTTCAGCGGCCTGTCCGACGGCGCCACGGCCACCGCCTTCAACGGCGAGGCCCACACCCGCATCGAGCTGCGCGCGGCCGAGCTGGTCAGCACGGTGCCCGAGCCCGGCGCCTGGGCGCTGTTCGCCGCCGGCCTGGCCGGCCTGGGCTGGCGCGCGCGCCGGCGCGGCTGAGCGGGCGCGCGCAGCACCCGTCAGGCGATGACCACCGTCAGCTGCGCGGTGTAGCCGCCGGCCACGTCGCCGCTCAGCGCGGCCAGCTCGGTGGCCGTGCCGTCGCTGAACACGTTGTCGGCGGCGAAGCTGGTGACCGAGGTGTTCTGGCCCTTGGTGTAGAGGCTGCTGGCATAGACCGCGCTGGTCACCGCCGGCGGGAAGGCCAGCTGGGTGGTCGCGGTGGCGGTCACCGCCAGGTGGTTGTTCAGGTAGATCTGGGCGTGGATGTGGGTGATGCGGCCCGCGTACCAGCCCGGGTAGACGGTGGTGAAGCGCACCTGGCCGTTGGCGTCGCTGAGCTGGACGCCGCGCAGGTAGGTCAGGCCGGCCTGGCCGGCGTTGCCCGACTGGCTGTAGCCGGAGTACAGCCCGTCCTTGTCGCAGTGCCAGATGTAGACCGCGGCACCGGCCACCGGCGCGCAGCCGGCGCTGGCGTCCAGCACGGTCAGCACCACCTCCAGCGGCACGCCGGTCTTGCCCTCGCGGATGTCGCTGCGCACCATCGCGGTGTTGCTCAGCACGGCCAGCAGCGGGAAGGGGCCCTGGGTCTCGGTGGCGGTCAGCGTGCAGCTGCCGGCGGCGGGGCGGGTGACGGTCAGCGCATAGCTGCGGCTGCTGCCGTCGGCCGCGGTGACGACGACGGTGATGGCGGTGGTGCCCACCGCCAGCGCCACCGCGGCACTGGCGCTGCCGCTGGCCACCGCCGTGCCGTCGACGGTCAGCGTGGCGCTGCTGTCGGCCGTGGTGGCGGTGACGGTGAGCGCGGTGGTGGTGTTGGCCACGGTCACGGTGTAGGCCGTGGTCGCCGCGTCGAAGGCCGGCGACAGCGTGCCGCTGGACAGCGCCAGCGTGCTCAGCGCGGTGCTCGTCGACGTGCTGCCGGTGCCGGACGTGGTGCTGGTCGAGCTGGTGCTGCTGCTGCCAGTGCTGGTGCTGCTGCCGGTGCTCGCCGTGCCGGCGCTGCCGCCCCCGCCGCAGGCGCCCACCACCAGGCCGCCGAGCGTCGCGCCCAGCGTGGTGCCCAGCCATTGCCGCCGCGGCGTGGGGGTGTCGGTCGTCCGGTCGTGCATCGCTGGCCTCCTGGTCTGGCCGGCGAGGCTAGTGCGGCACTGTTGCCGGGCGCTGACCGAATGTGAAGCGCCGGTGAAGCGCTGCGCGGGCTGCCGGCAGGCGCCGCTCAGTGCGCCTGCTCGGTGGCCTCGGGCAGCGGCTCGGGGCGGATGCGCAGTGCCCAGCTGACGCCGGCCACCAGCAGCGCCACGCCCAGGCCGGTCAGCGGCGGCGGCCAGTGGCCGCGCAGCAGCAGCGCGTAGGCCAGCGCCGACAGCGTCTCGAAGACGATCAACTGGCCCACCAGCGCGGTGGGCAGGCGCTGACTGGCCTCGTTCCAGCACAGCGTGCCCAGCCAGCTGGCGAACAGGCCGATGGCGAACATCAGCGCCAGGAAGTCGCCCGGCCGCGGCCCCAGCGGCATCGCCACCGCGCGGTCGCCGGTGGCTGCCGTCCAGGCCCAGTAGCCGGCGTAGCCGGCCAGCGCCAGCGGCAGCGTGGCCACGCCCTGGGCCGTGGCCCAGGCGCGCGGCGCGCGGTCGGGGTGGGCGCGCAGCCAGTCGGCGTTGCGGATCGGGTACCAGGTCCAGCAGGCCACCGCGCCCACGGCCAGCAGCGCGCCCAGCGCGTAGCGGCCCAGTTGGCCGGGCTCGGTGCCGGCGGCGCGCTGCAGCGCGTCCAGCTCCACCTGGTTGACGCAGGCGATGCCGGCGGCGATCAGCGCCAGCGAGGGTGCCAGCCGGGCCCAGGGCAGGCGGCCGTCGCGCCGGGCGTCGCGCAGGTTGCTGCTGATGGCGATGACCACCGGCAGCGTGCCGATGACCATGGTCGGCAGCGGCCCGCCGGCATGCTGCAGCGCCGCCGACAGGAACAGGTAGTAGACGATGTTGCCGACCAGGCCCAGCTTGGCCGCCTCGCCCCAGTCGGCGCGCGTCAGCTGGGCCAGGCGGCGGCGGTCGAACCAGGCCAGCGGCAGCGCGATCAGGCCGAAGGCGACGTAGCGGCCGAAGGTCAGCATCGCGGGCGGGTAGTCGGCCAGCAGCAGCGGGCCGACGAAGACCAGCCCCCACATCAGGCCGGCGGCAAGGGCGAACAGGGTGCCGATGAACATGAGGGGCGCGAGCTTAGCTGCCGGCCGCGGTGCACCCGCGCCGTCAGGCGCGGCGCAGGCCCAGCCAGACCACCGCCGCCACCACCAGCAGCGCGCCGGCCAGCTGCACCGGTGCGATGGCCTGGCCCAGCAGCGCCCAGGCCAGCACCAGCGCGAACACCGGCTCGACGTTCATGATCGCCGAGTTGCCGACCACGCCCAGCCGCGGCAGCACGACGAACATCACCGTGAAGGCGGTGCCGTAGAGCACGGTCAGCGCCGCCAGCCCCCACCAGCCCGGCGCGGCCTGCGGCCAGTGGAAGCCGCCCTGGGCCAGCGCGCCGGCGCTGGCCAGCAGGGCCACGCCGCCCATGGTGGTGACGGTGCGCAGCCGGCCGTCCAGGTCGCCGGCGGCGTGCTGGGTCAGCACCAGGGCCAGGCCGAAAGTGGCGGCCGCCGCCAGCGCGAAGCCCACGCCGGCGCCGATGCGCCCCCACTGCCCGGCCGCGCCCAGGCCGGAGGCGGCGCCGAACACGTCCAGCGCCAGCGCCAGGCCCAGCAGCAGCAGCGGCATCACCCGCAGCAGCCGCGGCTCGGGCCGGTGGCCGTAGACCAGGCGCGCCCACAGCGCCGTCCACAGCGGGTAGGTGTTGAAGGCCCGCAGCGCCAGCGCCACCGGCAGCCGCGCCACCGCCGAGTACAGGCACAGGCTCTGCACCGCCACCAGCCCGGCGATGGCCGGCAGCGCCCGCCTGTGGCGAGCCGTGAAGCGCCAGGGCACGCGCTGCCAGGCCAGCAGCGCGGCCACCACCGCCGCGGTGACGGCGCTGCGGCAGGCCACCGCGGTGGCCACGTCGGCGCCGTGGTTGAAGGCGAAGCGCGCAGCGACGTGGTTGGCGCCCATCATCAGCGCGATCAGCAGCAGCGTGGCGAAGGCCGCGCCGGACAGCGCGCGCCCGCCGGCAGGTTGGGAGGCCATCGCGGCATTGTCGGCGCCACCGCCGGCCCGCCGCGCCGGCCGGGGCTGCAGCGGCGCACAGCCACGGCCGCACCCTGCCCCGGTTCACCCGGCGCCGGCGTGCCGGTGTGCGCAGACCCGGGAGCGGAACGGTCATGGCCCGCGGTGTAAGCTGGCCGCCCTGCCAGATTGAGAGGAGTCCTGCCATGCCCGGCCTGCTGCCCGACGTCGACCCCGACGGCCTGCTCGAGTACTCGGTGGTCTACACCGACCGCGCCGTCAACCACATGTCGCGCAAGTTCCAGGGTGTGATGCGCGACATCTCGGCCCTGCTCAAGGAGGTCTACCACGCGCGCTCGGCCGTGGTGGTGCCCGGCAGCGGCACCTTCGGCATGGAGGCGGTGGCGCGCCAGTTCGCCACCGGCGCCCACACCCTGGTCATCCGCAACGGCTGGTTCAGCTACCGCTGGACGCAGATCCTGGAGATGGGCCGCATCGCCGCCAGCAGCACGGTGCTGAAGGCGCGGCCGCTGGCCGACGGGCCGCAGCAGCCCTTCGCGCCGGCGCCCATCGACGAGGTCGTCGCCACCATCCGCGCCGAGCGGCCGGCGGTGGTGTTCGCGCCGCACGTCGAGACCGCCTGCGGGATGATCCTGCCGGACGACTACCTGCGCGCGGTGGCCGCGGCCACGCACGAGGTCGGCGGGCTGTTCGCGCTGGACTGCATCGCCTCGGGCGCGGTGTGGGTGGACATGGCGGCGCTGGGCGTGGACGTGCTGGTCAGTGCGCCGCAGAAGGGCTGGAGCGGCTCGCCGGGCTGCGCCTTCGTGATGCTGGGCGAGGCCGCGCGCCAGCGCATCGACGCCACCACCAGCACCAGCTTCGCCTGCGACCTGAAGAAGTGGCTGCAGATCATGGAGACCTACGAGGGCGGCGGCCACGCCTACCACACCACCATGCCCACCGACGCGCTGGCCCGCACCGCCGCGGTGATGCGCGAGACGAAGGACCGCGGCTGGGACACGCTGCGCGCCCAGCAGCAGGCGCTGGGCGACGCGGTGCGCGCGACGCTGCAGCGCAAGGGCTTCAGGAGCGTGGCGGCGCCGGGCTTCCAGGCACCCGGCGTGGTCGTCAGCTACACCGAGGACGACGGCATCCACAGCAGCAAGGCCTTCGCCGCGCTGGGCCTGCAGACCGCCGCCGGCGTGCCGCTGCAGTGCGACGAGCCGGCCGGCTTCAAGACCTTCCGCCTGGGCCTGTTCGGCCTGGACAAGCTGGCCGACGTGCCGGGCACGGTGGCACGGCTGGAGGCGGCGCTGAACCAGCTGGTCTGAGAGGCCGAGCGGCAGGCCGCACGCGCCTCAGTCGCCCTCGCCGGGGCGCAGGCTGGCCGCCTGCAGCAGCTCGGTCGCGCGCTGGCCGTCCAGGCCCAGCACCGCGCGGCCCACGCGCAGCAGCGGCCAGGCCGGCGCCGCACCCGGCGAGGCCACCGCGTAGGGTTGGCGCAGCGCGCGGTCCAGGCGCTCGCGCACCGCGGCGGACACGCCCTCGCCGGCATCGAACAGCAGCACCGCGAAGCGGTCGCCGCCCAGCTGCGAGACCTCGTCGGTGGCGCGCAGGCCCTGGCACAGGCGCTGGCCGATGGCCTGCATCAGCGGGCCGGCGGCCTGCGGGTTGGCCGGCAGCACCTCGACGACCAGCAGCGTGCCCAGCCGCGCCTGGCCGCGGCAGCCGCCGAGCAGGCCTTCCAGCCGCTGCAGGTAGGGCCCGGCATCGGCCCACAGCGTGGGTGCGGCGGCCGCGCCGCGGCTGCGGCGCTCGCCGCGCGCCGGCAGCGCGGCCGGCGGCAGCAGGGTGGCGGGCGCCGTTGCGGGCTGCAGCGTGCCGGGCTGCAGATCGGCCGGCTGCGGCGCGGCCGGGGCGGGGCGGGCAAGTGGGCTCATCGCGCTCTGGCGGCGCCAGGGGCGCCTGCGGGTCGGTCCTGAACACCGGCGCAGCGGCGGGGCCGCGCCGTCCCAAGCCGTGGATTCTGCGCCGGCCAGGGCCTTGCAGCACAACGTTACACGGCCTCAGCGCGCGGTCAGCGTGGCCACGCGCAGCAGCTCGTCGGCATGGCGGCCGTCGCGGCCGGGCAGCGCGCAGCCGATGCGCAGCGCCGGGCGCAGCACGCGGCCATCGGGCAGCGCACAGGGCTCGCCGAGCTGCACCGCCAGCCGCAGGGCCACCGCGGGCACGTGCCGGGCGTCGATGTCGAACAGCAGCACGCTGAAGTGCGTGGCGCCCAGCCGGGCCACCGCGTCGGTCGCCCGCACGCGGGCGCGCAGGCGCCGGCCGAGCAGCGGCGCCAGCGCCGCGGCGTCGTCGGCCGGCGGCAGCAGCTGCGCCAGCAGCAGCGCCGCCGGGCGGGCCTGGCGCCGGCACTGGCCCAGCAGCTGCTCCAGGTGGGCGGCGTGGGCGCGTTCGTCGTCCCAGACCTGCAGCGGCGCCGGCGCGGGCCGCGGCGGCGCGCGCAGCACCGGTGCGCGCCGCGGTGGCGGGGACGCCGGCTCGCCGTCGGCGCGCACACGGCCGCCGAAGGCCGGCGGCACGGCGGCGGGGCGGCTGGGCCAGGGCGGCGGCGCCGCGGGGGTCGGCGCGGCGGGCGGGGCTGAAGGGTCGAAGGTCATGGCTCGGTGGGGTCCTGCACGGGGCCCGCGCGGCGCGCGGGCGCTTCCATGACCCCCGAACGCGATCCGGGCCGCGATCCCGACATCGCCACCGCGTTAGAGTGGGCGCCGATGTCCGAAGTCGTTCCCGAGGTCACCCGGCTGCTGCAGGCGGCCAGCGCCGGCGACACCGCCGCCGCGCAACAGGTGGTGGCCGTGCTGTACCGCGAGCTGCGCGCCCTGGCGCACAGCCGGCTGCGGCGCTCGGGCGAGTTCACGCTGCTGGACACCACCGCGCTGGTGCACGAGGGCTGGCTGCGGCTGCGCGCCCAGGACGGCCTGGCCTTCACCGACCGGCGGCAGTTCTTCGCCTACGCCGCGCGGGCCATGCACAGCGTGGTGGTCGACCTGGCGCGCGCGCGCCAGGCCGTGCGACGCGGCGGTGCGGCCGAACACCTGGCGCTGGACACCGCGGTGGCCGCCCAGCTGGCCGGCACGCCCGACGACGAGGTGCTGCGCGTGCACGAGGCACTGGCCGAGCTGGCCGCGCTGGAGCCGCGCCTGGCCGCGGTGGTCGAGATGCGCTACTTCGCCGGCTTCAGCGACGCCGAGATCGCCCAGGCCCTGGACCTGACCGAGCGCACGGTGCAGCGCGACTGGCACAAGGCGCGGCTGCTGCTGTCGCTGGCGCTGCAATGACGGGGCCGGCGTGAAGCGGCCGATGCAGTGGACGCGGCTGGCGCCGCTGCTCGACGAGCTGCTGGACCTGCCGCCGGCGGACCGCGACGCCCGCCTGGCCGCGCTGCGCGCCGAGGACGCCGCGCTGGCCGGGCGCCTGGCCGACTGGCTGGCGCGCGACGCCGCGCTGGACGATGCCGGCTTCCTGGCCCGCCCGGCCGGCGGCGTGCTGGCCGCGCCGCTGCACGCCGGCCAGACCGCCGGCGCCTACACGCTGGAGCGCCTGCTGGGCGAGGGCGGCATGGGCAGCGTCTGGCTGGCCCGGCGCAGCGACGGCCGCTTCGACGCCCAGGTGGCGATCAAGTTCCTGCGCCCCGGCCTGCTCACGCCCGGCGAGACCGCGCGCTTCGCCCGCGAGGGCGCGATCCTGGCGCGGCTGGCGCACCCGCACATCGCGCGGCTGCACGACGCCGGCGTCACCCCCGACGGCCAGCTGCCCTACCTGGTGCTGGAGTACGTGGCCGGCGAGCCGATCGACCGCTGGTGCGAGGCCCGCGGCCTGGACACCCGCGCCCGCGTGCGCCTGCTGCTGGACGTGCTCGACGCGGTGGCCCACGCGCACAACCAGCTGGTGCTGCACCGCGACCTGAAGCCCTCGAACATCCTGGTCACCGACGCCGGCCGGGCGATGCTGCTGGACTTCGGCGTGGCCAAGCTGCTCGACGCCGGTGACGGCGGCGAGCTGACGCGGCACGCCGGCAGCGCCTTCACCCCCGGCTATGCCGCGCCCGAGCAGCTGCAGGGCGACGCCGTGGGCACCGCCACCGACGTCTACGCGCTGGGCGTGCTGCTGTACGGCCTGCTCGGCGGCGGCCACCCGACCACGCCCGAACCGCTGCCCACGCTGCAGCGCCTGCGCAGCGTGCTGGAAGTGGTGCCGCGGCGGCTGTCCGAGGCGGTGCGCGCACGCGACGGCGGCCGCGCGGCACGCGGCAGCGCGCTGGCCCGCCGGCTGCGCGAGCTGCGCGGCGACCTCGACACCATCGTCGCCCGCGCGCTGAAGAAGGCGCCCGAGGAGCGCTACGCCAACGCCGCCGCGATGGCCGCGGACCTGCGCCGCTGGCTGGCCCACCAGCCCATCGCCGCGCGCGACGACCAGCGCTGGTACGTGGCCGGCAAGTTCCTGCGCCGGCACCGCGCCGCGGTGGCCGGCGGCGCCGCGGCCACGCTGGCCGTGGCCGTGGCGGTGGCCGGCGCGCTGGCCCAGGGCCGCGAGGCCGCGCGCCAGCGCGACCATGCCGAGGCGCTGATCGAGTTCATGCTGGGCGACCTGCGCCGCAAGCTGCAGCCGGTGGGCCGGCTGGACGTGCTGGACGCGGTCGGCGAGCGCGTGCTGACGCACTACGCCGCGCAGCCGCCCGACGGCCTGGACGCCGAGGCCCTGGGCCGGCGCGCCCGCGCGCTGCAGCTGCTGGGCGAGTTGGCCGAGACCCGCGGCCAGCTCGACGCGGCGGCGCACCGCATCGGCGAGGCGGCGCAGGCCACCGGGCTGCTGCTGGCGCGCGCGCCGCGCGACGGCCAGCGCCTGTTCGACCACGCCCAGAGCGAGTACTGGCTGGGCTACATCGCCCGCCGGCGCGGCCAGGCGGCGCAGGTGGACCTGCACTTCGGCCGCTACCTGGCGCTGGCCGAGCAGCTGGTGGCGCTGGACCCGCGCCAGCCCGACTGGCAGCTCGAGCGCGCCTACGCGCTGTACAACCTGGGCCTGGTGCGGCTGGAGGCCGGCCAGGCGGCGCCCGCGCTGGCGCTGTTCGAGCCGGCGCGCGCGGCGCTGGCGGCCGACGCCGCACAGCGCCCGGCCAGCCTGAACGACCTGGCCAACGTGCTGGGCGGGCTGGCGATGGCGCACACCGCGCTGGGCGCGCCGGCGGCGGCGCGCACCGCGCTGCAGGCCAAGATCGACGCCCTGGCGCGGGTGCCCGACGCCGCCCAGGACATGCGCGCGCAGCGGCAGCTGGCCGCCACCTGGCGCGAGCTGGGCATGCTGGCGCTGGCCGAGGGCCCGGCCGGCCTGGCCACCGCCGCCGACGCGCTGGGCCAGGCGCTGCGGCGCTGCCAGCGCCTGCTGGCGCTGGAGCCGGACAACCTGGACTGGCAGGCGCTGGCCCTGCTGGTGCACCTGGGGCTGGTCGAGCAGGCGCACAGCGCCGGCGACGCGGACGGCGCGCGCGCCCGCCTGGCCCAGGCCACGCCGCTGCTGCAGCGCCTGCTGCGCGCCGACGCCAGCAAGCTGTACTGGCAGGTCGACCTGCAGGGCCACCACCTGCTGCAGGCCTGGGCGCTGGGCCAGGCCGGGCCCGAGGCCCTGCAGACCCTGCAGGCGCAGCTGCGCCAGCGCGTGGCCGCGGGCGCCACGCTGGACCGCGCGCAGCAGCGCCTGCTGGCCGAGCTGACGCTGCGCCTGGGCGACGCGCTGGCCGCCGCCGGCCAGCGGGCGCCGGCGCGCGCGCAGTGGCAGGCAGCGGCCGACGCGCTGGCGGCGGGCGGCGGCGGGCCGGACTTCCGTGCGATTTGCCTGCGCGCGATGGCCCTGGCCGCCCTGGGCGACCTGCAGCCGGCGCGGCAGCTGGCCGATAGCGTGGGGGCATCGGCCTTCCGGCACCCGGTGTACGCCGAGCTGCGCCGGCGGCTTGCCGACCCCTCCTGAGGACCCCCGCCCATGTCTTCCTGTGAATCGCCCAACACCGTGGACGTCAGCGTCGTCGACGGCCAGGTCCAGGTCAGCCCCGAGACGCTGCGCGTCCGGGGCGAGGACTGCACCCTGAACTTCCGCCTGCAGACCGCGGGCTACAGTTTCCCGACCTTGGGCGCCATCGTCATCGAGGGCGGCCACAAGGGCCAGTTCCCGCAGCCGCCGCAGTGGGTGGACGCGCAGCACGTGACGCTGCGCGACCGCAACTGCAACCGCGAGACGCGCAGCTACAAGTACACCGTGGTGGTGCTGGACGCGCGCGGCCGCCGCCATGCGCTGGACCCGCTGATCGTCAACGAGGGCAAGCCCAGCCTGGTGGCGGGCTGAGCCCGGACGCAGGACGGTCCCTGCGGACCGGCCTGCGCCTGGCGAAGCGGCCGAGCTCTGCGAGGCCGTGGGCCGCAGGCAGCCCGGACGCAGGACGGTCCCTGCGGACCGGCTTGCGCCTGGCGAAGCGGCCGAGCTCTGCGAGGCCGTGGGGCGGAGCCAGCCCGGACGCAGGACGGTCCCTGCGGACCGGCCTGCGTCTCAGCGCGCGACGACGTTGGCCTTGACGATGTGCGGCACCACGCTGAACACGTTGGGGTCGCGGGCGTCGACGAAGACCTCGACCCAGTGCACGTTGGGCGAGCCGAAGTTCTCCACCCGGGTCAGGTTCTCCAGCGACACGCCGGCGTGGACCAGCGGCTTGTCGACGCGGAAGTAGTGGCTGTCGCCGTGCGCCAGCAGCACCGGCTTGCCGAAGGCGATGGTGCGGGCGGTGATGCGGGCGATGACCTCGTCGAAGCCGAGGCGGGCGCTGCTGCCCGGGGCGGATTCCAGCGCCGGGTTGGCCTGCATCGCCAGCATCACGCCGGCGCTGTTGGCCGCGGTGGCGCGGTTGAACACCTCGTCGATCCAGGCCAGGTTGGCGGCCAGGCGGGCATCGTACTCGGCCTGGCGCTCGGCCGGCCGGTCGCCACCGGCCAGCTGGTTCCACGGCGCCAGGTCGTTGGCGCTGCCGACCACGTGCACGGTGGCCATGGTGGCGCCGGCGAACTGCCACATCGTGTTCTCGACGTAGGCGCTGTGCGCCGCGTGGCCGGGCGCGGCGGCCTGCGACAGCAGGGCCATCGGCTTCTTGCCGGTGCTGCGGCCGATCACCGGGTAGAAGATCTCGCGGAACTTGGCCAGGCGCTCGGTGGGCAGGTAGCTGCCGTTGTTGGTGCGGTGGCAGTCGGTCCAGTCGTTGTCGCCGGGGGTGACGATGAAGGCGTCGTCGAACTTCTGGTAGTGGTTGAAGCGCTTGATCAGCACCGCGTCGTCGCAGCGCTCGCTGCCCTGCTTGACGTCGCCGGTGTGCAGCACGAAGCGCACGTTGCGCGAGGCGTTGATGTCGGCGATCACATGGTCGAACTTGGGCTCCTCGCTCAGGCCGTAGGGCACGTCGCCCAGCAGCGCGAACGAGACGCCGGCGCGCACGTACTCGCCGGCCGCGGCGGCCTGGGCGGACAGCACCACCAGGGTGGCGGCCAGGGTGGCGCGGATCGCGCCGCGGATCGGGTTGCGGATCATCGGGTTCACTCCTCAGTGACAGGGGGACAGGGCCGGCGCGCGGCCGCCCTGACGGGTGGGAAAGGTGGATCGGCGCGCGGCGCCGCAGCGCCAGCGCGCAGGTCAGTCGGGGCTCAGGCCCGGCGGCGGCGCGCGGCCGTGCCGACCACGCCCAGGCCGGCCAGCAGCAGCGCGACGGACTGCGGCTCGGGCACGGCGCTGACGCTCAGCGTGCCGTCCAGCAGGGCCGAGGACTCGACGCGCTGCACGCCGGTCAGGCTGGCGTTGCCCAGGCCCAGCGCGTTGGCATAGACCAGCGACAGCGTCAGCGTCTGGCCGACCGCGCTGTCGAAGGCGACGTCCAGCGTGTCGCGGCCGTTCAGCGCCACGCCGTTGTAGCTGGCCAGGGTGTTGAAGCCGCTGTCCTGCACCAGCAGGCTGAAGGTCGGCGTGTCGCCGGCGCCGGCCACGCTGCTGGAGAACAGCGACTCGGCGCCGAGTTGCAGGCGCACGCGCACTGCGCTGCCCGCGGCCTCGCCGTCGGAGCCCACCTGCAGACGCGCGTCCAGGCCCACCGTGGCCTGCTCCAGCGCCTCGGCCAGCTCGGCCGTGCCGTCGAAGTGCCAGGCGCTGCTGCCGCTGAGCTGCAGCCGCGTGGTGGCGCCGCTGGCGTCCAGCGCGGCCAGGCGCACCCACTCGCTGCGGAAGCCCAGCCCGCTGCCCGCCAGGCTGCCGGTGTGCTGGCCATCGCCGAAGGCCAGCGCCTCGGCCAGGCCGGAGAGCTCGTCGACCGGGCCACTGAAGCCGAGCTGGCCGCCGTCGGCGGCGGTCACGCTGGTCAGGCTGCTGCCGAAGGTGGCGGCGTCGACCAGTTGCAGGTGCGCGGCCTGGGCGCCGCAGGCGGCCAGCGCCAGCAGGGCGGCAGCCATCGGGGTGGTGGGGAATTTCATCGTCGTGCTCGCTGTTGGCTGCGCGGGGGGTGCCGGGGCCGGCCGGCCCTCAGTTGACGCGGGTGATGCGGTTCATCGGGCCGGGGGCGACGCCGCCCGGATTCGCCTGCAGGTAGGCCTCGAAGGCGTCGGTGTCCACCGCGCCGCCCAGGCGGTTGCCGCCCTGCACCAGCACCGCGAAGCCGTCGCCGCCGTCGGCCAGGAAGCTGTTGACGGTGACGCGGTAGGCCGCCGCCGGGTTCAGCGGCACGCCGTCGATGGCCAGGTCGCTGACGCGCAGGCCGCAGGCGTTGTTCTTCGCATAGCGGTAGCTGAAGCCGGCCGAGACCTGCAGGATGCGCTCGGTGCTCTGGCCGTTGCAGCCGGCGAACTGCGTCTCCAGCAGGGTCTGGATCTGCGCGCCGGTCAGCGTCAGCGTGACCAGGCTGTTGCCGAAGGGCTGGACGGTGAAGGCGTCGCCGTAGCTGACCTGGCCGCCGGCGTTGTAGGGCAGGTCGGCGCGGATGCCGCCCGGGTTCATGAAGGCCACCACCGCATTGCCGGTGGCGGCGCTGCGGGTGGCGGCGAGCTGGGCGTCGGCGATCACGTCGCCCAGCGCCGATTCGCCGGCGGCGTTCTGGCTGCGGCTGATCGCCGCGGTGATCCGGCCGATCACGCGCGACTTCGGGCCCACCGACAGCGCGTCGTAGTGCGCCACCAGGTCGGTCAGCGCCGGGTCCTCGGCGGTGCTGGTGCCGGTGTTCAGGATGGTCGCCGCGGTGGCCACCACGTCCTTGCTGGCGGTGTCGAGGGTCAGGTCGATGTCGCCCAGGTTGCGGGCGTACTGGCCGGCCGAGGTCACCCGCACCAGGCTGCCGTCGCGCTTGGCGACCAGGCAGTTGTAGGCCTGGTGGGTGTGGCCCGAGACCACCAGGTCGACTTCGGGGTCGAGCCGGTTGACGATGTCGACGATGGGGCCCGAGATGCTGGGGCAGCCCGCGGTGCCGCTGACGGCCACGCCGCCCTCGTGGATCAGCACCACGATGCTGCGGATGCCCTGGGCCCTGAGCTGGGGCACCAGCGCGTTGACGGTGTCGGCCTCGTCGGCGAAGCGCAGCCCGGCCACGCCGGAGGGCGAGACGATGGTCGGCGTGCCCTCCAGCGTCATGCCGACGAAGGCGACCTTGTTGCCCAGGAAGTCCTTGACGCCGTAGGCCGGGAAGATGGTCTTGCCGGTGGCGGTGTCGCGCACATTGGCCGCCAGGAAGTCGAAGCGGGCGCCGGCGAACTGGCCGTCGGCACGCTTGTCGGCCGCCAGGCCCAGGCCCGAGTACGGGTCGCTGGGGTGGTTGCCGCCGTGCTGCATGCGCAGCAGCTCGGCGCGGCCTTCGTCGAACTCGTGGTTGCCCACGGCGTTGAAGTCGATGCCGATGCGGTTCATCGCCTCGATCGTCGGCTCGTCCTTGAACAGCGCCGAGGTCAGCGGGCTGGCGCCGATCAGGTCGCCGGCGGAGACCACCGCATGCAGCGGGTTGGCCGCCTTCAGCGCCTTGATGCGGGTGGACAGGCGGGTCACGCCCGGGTTGCTGCCCGAGCCCTCGAAGGGTTTGATGTAGCCGTGGAAGTCGTTGAAGGCGATCAGCTTGACGGTGAGCCGGCTGCCGATGCCGCTGGTGCGGGCCGCGGCCAGCAGGCGCGCGCGCTCCAGCGCCGACAGCGCGCCCTGCTGCTGCAGCGCCATCGTCACGCTGGACACATGGGCCAGGAAGGCAGCCTGGCTGCCCCAGGGCTGCTCGTCGGCGATGCGGCCGTCGACGGTGCTGCAGTCGGCCCGCACGCGGTCGGGCACGGTGGTGGCGGTGGCGCCCAGCGTGACCGTGCCCGTGCCGTCGCCGGGCAGGCAGGCGGCCAGCGCGCCGGACGAGAACAGGCCGGCCGCGGCCAGCGCGAGGAGGTGCTTGAACATGGGAGGGGCCTCGGGTGGGAAGGTCGCGCGCCGGACCCGTCCAGCGCGCCGCCATGTTCGGCCGGCGCGATGACAGGCCGACCGGTGCACCCGGCCGCCCGTGCGGTCCGTTCGGACCATGCGCCGCAGACCACCCAGAAGCAAAAAAGCCGCCCCCGTGCACCGGGCACGGGGGCGGCCAAGGCCTGTCGGCACCCGGCGCCGCCGCCGGGTCCGGCCCTGCCAGGATCAACGCACCTTGCCGGCCTTCCAGGCGTTCAGCAGGGTGTCATAGGCGATGGTCTCGCCCTTGGGCTTCTCGTTGGCCAGCTTGGCCCAGGGCGCGCCCTTGTCGGACAGCCACTTCTTCGGGTCTTCCTTCTTGTTCAGCTTGGGCGCGCACTTGGCCATGCCGGCGCGCTCCAGGCGGCCCAGCACCTGGTCCATCTCCTCGGCCAGGTTGTCCATCGCACCCTGCGGCGTCTTCTCGCCGGTCACCGCCTGGGCCACGTTCTTCCACCACAGCTGGGCCAGCTTGGGGTAGTCGGGCACGTTGGTGCCGGTGGGCGTCCAGGCCACGCGGGCCGGGCTGCGGTAGAACTCCACCAGGCCGCCCAGCCTGGGCGCCAGGTCGGTCATGGCCTTGCTCTGGATGTCCGACTCGCGGATCGGCGTCAGACCGACGATGGTCTTCTTCAGCGACGTGGTCTTGGCGGTCACGAACTGCGCGTACAGCCAGGCCGCGGCGGTGCGGTTGGCATCGTGGTTCTGGAAGAACGTCCAGCTGCCCACGTCCTGGTAGCCGTTCTGCATGCCCTGCTTCCAGTACGGGCCGTTGGGGCCGGGCGCCATGCGCCACTTCGGCGTGCCGTCGTCGTTGACCACCGGCAGGCCCTTCTTGGTCATGTCGGCGGTGAAGGCGGTGTACCAGAAGATCTGCTGCGCGATCTGGCCCTGGGCCGGCACCGGGCCGGCCTCGCCGAAGGTCATGCCGGTGGCTTCCTTGGGCGCGTACTTCTTCATCCAGTCCACGTACTTGGTCAGCGCGTAGACCGCCGCCGGCGAGTTGGTGGCGCCGCCGCGCGCCACGCTGGCGCCCACCGGCGTGCACTTGTCGTCGGCCACGCGGATGCCCCACTCGTCGACCGGCATGCCGTTGGGGATGCCCTTGTCGGCCGTGCCGGCCATCGACAGCCAGGCGTCGGTGAAGCGCCAGCCCAGGCTGGGGTCCTTCTTGCCGTAGTCCATGTGGCCGTAGATGGGCTTGCCGTCGATGTTCTTCACGTCGTTGGTGAAGAACTCGGCGATGTCCTCGTAGGCGCTCCAGTTCAGCGGCACGCCCAGCTCGTAGCCGTACTTGGCCTTGAACTTGTCCTTCAGGTCCTTGCGCGCGAACAGGTCGGCGCGGAACCAGTACAGGTTGGCGAACTGCTGGTCGGGCAGCTGGTACAGCTTGCCGTCCGGCGCGGTGGTGAAGCTGGTGCCGATGAAGTCCTTCAGATCCAGCCCGGGGTTGGTGAACTCCTTGCCCGCACCGGCCATGTAGTCGGTGAGGTTCATGACCTTGCCGTAGCGGTAGTGCGTGCCGATCAGGTCGGAGTCGCTGATCCAGCCGTCGTAGATCGACTTGCCCGACTGCATCGAGGTCTGCAGCTTCTCGACCACGTCGCCTTCCTGGATCAGGTCGTGCTTGACGGTGATGCCGGTGATCTCGGTGAAGGCCTTGGCCAGGGTCTTGGCCTCGTACTCGTGGGTGGTGATGGTCTCGGAGACCACCGAGATCTCCTTGACGCCCTTGGCCTGCAGCTTCTTGGCGGCCTCGATGAACCACTTCATCTCGGCCAGCTGCTGGTCCTTGCTCAGGGTGCTGGGCTGGAACTCGGCGTCGATCCACTTCTTCGCCGCGGCCTCGTCGGCCCAGGCCGGCACGGCCACCGCCAGCATGGCGGCCAGGCCCAGCGCGGTGTAGCGCACTTTCATCATCATCTCCTCGTGTGGTTGGATGCTTCCCCGACGTGCCCCTGTCGGAACACCACGGCCCTCGGGGAAGCGCCCGGGCCGGATCCGTCGAACATGCGCGCCGCGCCTCAGCCGCGCCGCATCACCAGCACCAGCACGGCCATCGACGCCGCGAAGCTGATCCAGACGCTGGGATCGGCGTCCAGCGACAGCCAGCCGGCGATGCGCCCGGCCAGGCCGACCCAGGCCAGGTTGATGTAGGCGGCCATCAGCAGGCCGATGAACAGCCGGTCGCCGCGCGTGGTGGCGATGGGCAGGAAGCCCTTGCGCAGCGTGGTGGGCGCGCGCAGCTCCCACACCGTCATGCCCACCAGCATCGCGGCGATGCAGCAAAAGAACACCGCCACCGGCAGGGTCCAGGCCATCCAGTCGAACATCGTGCAGCCCTCCTCAGACGCGGCCCATCGCGAAGCCCTTCGCGATGTAGTGGCGGACGAACCAGATCACGATGGCGCCGGGCACGATGGTCAGCGTGCCGGCGGCGGCCAGCGTGGCCCAGTCCATGCCGCTGGCGCTGACGGTGCGCGTCATCGTCGCCACGATGGGCTTGGCGTTGACGCTGGTCAGCGTGCGCGCCAGCAGCAGCTCCACCCAGCTGAACATGAAGCAGAAGAAGGCGGCGACGCCGACGCCGGCCTTGATCAGCGGCAGGAAGATGGTCAGGAAGAAGCGCGGGAAGCTGTAGCCGTCGATGTAGGCGGTCTCGTCGATCTCGCGCGGGATGCCGCTCATGAAGCCCTCCAGGATCCACACCGCCAGCGGCACGTTGAACACCAGGTGCGCCAGCGCCACCGCCAGGTGGGTGTCCATCAGCCCCACCGTGGTGTAGAGCTGGAAGAAGGGCAGCAGGAACACCGCCGGCGGCGTCATGCGGTTGGTCAGCAGCCAGAAGAAGACGTGCTTGTCGCCCAGGAAGCTGTAGCGGCTGAAGGCGTAGGCCGCGGGCAGCGCCACGGTCAGCGAGATCACCGTGTTGATGCCGACGTAGACCAGGCTGTTGACGTAGCCCGAGTACCAGGACGCGTCGGTGAAGATGGTGCGGTAGTTGGCCCAGGTGAAGTGCTGCGGCCACAGGCTGAACGAGGCCAGGATCTCCTCGTTGGTCTTGAAGCTCATGTTGACCATCCAGTAGATGGGCAGCAGGGCGAAGACCAGGTAGGCCAGCAGGAACACCGAGCGTTTCTGGAAGCGCCGCTCAGCCATGGCCGGCCTCCGTGGCGTCGGCGCTGCCCACGCGCTGCATCCAGTTGTAGAGGATGAAGCACAGCAGCAGGATGATCAGGAAGTAGATCAGCGAGAAGGCCGCCGCGGGGCCGAGGTCGAACTGGCCGACCGCCTTCTGCGTCAGGTACTGGCTGAGGAAGGTGGTGGCATTGCCCGGGCCGCCGCCGGTGAGCACGAAGGGCTCGGTGTAGATCATGAAGCTGTCCATGAAGCGCAGCAGCACCGCGATCATCAGCACGCCGCGCATCTTGGGCAGCTGGATGTAGCGGAACACCGCGAGCTTGCTGGCGCCGTCGATGCGCGCGGCCTGGTAGTAGGCGTCGGGGATGCTGCGCAGCCCGGCGTAGGCCAGCAGCGCCACCAGCGGCGTCCAGTGCCAGACGTCCATCAGCAGCACCGTCAGCCAGGCGTGGTGGGCGTCGCCGGTGTAGCTGTAGTCGATGCCCAGCTGCTGCAGCGCGTGGCCCATCAGCCCGATGTCGGCGCGGCCGAAGATCTGCCAGATGGTGCCGACCACGTTCCAGGGGATCAGCAGGGACAGCGCCACCACCACCAGCACCGCGCTGCTGCGCCAGCCGGTGGCCGGCATGGCCAGGGCCAGCGCGATGCCCAGCGGGATCTCCACCAGCAGCACCGCCAGCGAGAAGCCGATCTGGCGCAGCAGCGCGGCGTGCAGCTCCTCGTCGCGCATGACCTGGGCGAACCACTCGGTGCCGACGAAGACCCGCCGCTCGGGGCTGATGATGTCCTGCACCGAGTAGTTCACCACCGTCATCAGCGGCAGCACGGCCGAGAAGGCCACGCACAGGAAGACCGGCAGCACCAGCCACCAGGCCTTCTGGTTCACCGGCTTCATGCGGCGCTCCTTTCGTCGATCAGCGTCTCGTCGGCGCCGTACCAGCAGGTATGCGGGCCGCGCAGGCCCAGCCACACGGCGTCGCCGGGCTGCGGCGGCCGGGCGTCGGCCGGCAGGCGCAGGCGCACGGTGTGCGGCGCGGCCGGGCCGCCGGCAGCGTCGAGCTGCGCAGTCAGCAGCCAGCAGGTGCCCAGGTCCTGGGCCTGGCGCACGGTGGCCGGCAGCGCGCCGGCGGCCTGGGGCGGCGCCAGGGCCACGTACTCGGGGCGCACGCCCAGGGTCTGGGCGCCGGCCGGCGCGCCGGGCAGCAGCGCGGCGGGCAGGAAGTTCATGCCCGGCGAGCCGATGAAGTGGCCGACGAAGCGGTGCGCCGGGCGCTCGAACAGCGCGTCGGCCGAGCCCACCTGCACCGCGCGGCCGCGGGTCATCACCACCACCTGGTCGGCGAAGGTCAGCGCCTCCACCTGGTCGTGGGTGACGTAGATCAGCGTGAGCTTGAGCTCGTGGTGGATCTGCTTGAGCTTGCGCCGCAGCTGCCACTTCAGGTGCGGGTCGATCACCGTCAGCGGCTCGTCGAACAGCACCGCGCTGACGTCCTCGCGCACCAGGCCGCGGCCCAGGCTTATCTTCTGCTTGGCGTCGGCGGCCAGGCCGGCGGCGCGGCTGTCGAGCTGGCCGGACAGCTCCAGCATCTCGGCGATGCGGCCCACGCGCTGGCGGATGCGCTCGGGCGCGACGCCACGGTTCTTCAGCGGGAAGGCCAGGTTCTCGGCCACCGTCATCGTGTCGTAGATGACCGGGAACTGGAACACCTGGGCGATGTTGCGCGCCTGCGGCGTCAGGCGGGTGACATCGCGCTCGTCGAAGCGCACGCTGCCCTGCGAGGGCGCGACCAGCCCGGAGACGATGTTCAGCAGCGTGGTCTTGCCGCAGCCCGAGGGGCCCAGCAGCGCGTAGGCGCCGCCGTCCTCGAAGACCATCTTCAACGGCAGCAGCGCGTAGTCGCTGTCCTGGCGCGGGTCGGGCCGATAGCTGTGGGCGAGGTCGAGCGCGATGCGGGCCATCTCAGGCAGCTCCCAGCCGGACCGGCGCCTGCACCAGGCGGCCGTCGGCGGCGAAGACGTAGACCTGGGCCGGGTCGAGGTGCAGCGTCACCGCGTCGCCCAGGTCGAAGGCGTGCACGCCGGCGAGCTGGGCCACCAGCTCGCCGGCGGCCGTGGCCAGGTGCACGAAGGTGTCGGAGCCGGAGATCTCGGCCAGCTCCACGGTGCCGGGCAGCGCCAGGTCGCCCGGCCGCGGCTGCAGGCGCAGCGCGCTGGCGCGCAGGCCCACGGTGGTGTCCGGGCCGGCGGCGGGCAGGCGTGCCGCGGCGGCCGCGCCCAGGCGCGCCGCGCCGCCGTCCAGCAGGTTCATCGGCGGGTCGCTGAAGGCGCGGGCCACGCGGATCGACGCCGGGCGGTGGAAGACCTCGGCGGTGGGGCCGTACTGCAGCAGCTCGCCGGCGTCGAGCACCGCCGTCCAGCCGCCCAGCAGCAGGGCCTCGCCGGGCTCGGTGGTGGCGTAGACCACGGTGGACGAGCCGGCGGCGAACAGCGCCGACAGCTCGTCGCGCAGCTCCTCGCGCAGCTTGTAGTCCAGGTTGACCAGGGGCTCGTCGAGCAGCATCAGCGGCGCGTCCTTGGCCAGCGCGCGGGCCAGGGCCACGCGCTGCTGCTGGCCGCCCGACAGCTCGGCCGGCAGGCGCTTCAGGAAGGGCTCGATGTGCAGCTTGGCGGCCAGCTCGCCGACGCGGCGGGCGATCGCCGCGCGGTCCAGGCCGCCGCGCAGCTTCAGCGGCGAGGCGATGTTGTCGGCCACCGTCATCGACGGGTAGTTGATGAACTGCTGGTAGACCATCGCGACGTTGCGCTGGCGCACCGGCACGCCGGTGACGTCGCGGCCGTCGACGCGCACGCGGCCCTGCGTGGGCACGTCCAGCCCGGCCATCAGCCGCATCAGCGTGGTCTTGCCGGCCTGGGTGGCGCCGAGCAGCACGGTCACCGTGCCCGGCTGCAGGGCGAGGTCCAGCGGGTACAGGTGGGTGGCGGCGCCCACCTGGTGCCCGAGGGCTTCGAGCGTCAGTTGCATGCGGTCTCCACGCTGAACGCGCGGTCGAGGTCGGGGTAATGGTCGGCCCACCAGCGGGCCACGGCCGCGCGCTGGGCGGCGTCCAGGTGCAGGCCCAGCTTGGTGCGGCGCCACAGCACGTCGTCGGCGCTGCGCGCCCATTCGGCGCGGGCCAGGTGTGCCAGCTCGGCCTCGTAGAGGCCGGGCGCCACCTCGGCGCCCAGGCCGTCGCGCAGCAGTTGCTCGACGCGGCCGCCGTAGCCGCGCGCCCAGCGCGCGCGCAGCGCCGCCGGCAGCTCGGGGTGGCGGCGGCCCAGCTCGGCGCTGAAGCGCGCGAAGTCGCGGTCGGGCCGCTGCGGCGCGCCGATCCAGGCCGACAGGTCGCCGCCGGGCAGCAGCGCACCGGCGGTCCAGGCCGGGCGGCGCTCGCCCAGGCGCTGCACCAGGCCGTCGGCGGCCTCCTCGGCCAGCTTGCGGAAGGTGGTGATCTTGCCGCCCCACACCGACAGCAGCGGCGCGCCGCTGCCCGGACCGTCGTCGAAGTCCAGCAGGTAGTCGCGGGTGACGGCCGAGGCGTCGCCGGCCGCGTCGTCCAGCAGCGGGCGCACGCCGCAGTAGGACCAGACCACGTCGGCCGGCTGCACCGGCTGGGCGAAGTAGCGGCTGGCCTGGGCGCAGAGGTAGGCGATCTCGTCGGCGTCGATGCGCGCGCTGCCCGGCGCGCCGTCGATCTCCACGTCGGTGGTGCCGATCAGCGTGAACTCGCCCTCGTAGGGGATGGCGAAGATGATGCGCTTGTCGGGGTTCTGGAAGATGTAGGCGTGCTCGTGCGCGAACAGCCGGCGCACGACGATGTGGCTGCCCTTGACCAGGCGCAGCGCGCGCGCGCTGGGCTGCTGGGCACGCTCGCGCAGGAACTCGCCGGTCCAGGGCCCGGCGGCGTTGACCAACGCGCGCGCCCGCACCTGCAGCGGCGCGCCACCGGCCGGCTGCAGCGTGGCCTGCCAGCCGTCGGCACCGCGCTGCGCGGCCACGCAGCGCGTGCGGGTGAGGATGGTCGCGCCGCGCTCGGCCGCGTCCACCGCGTTGAGCACCACCAGCCGCGCGTCGTCGACCCAGCCGTCGCTGTAGACGAAGCCGCGCCGGAACTGCGGCTGCAGCGGCGCACCGGCCGGGTGGCCGCGCAGGTCCACCGTGGTGCTGGCCGGCAGCCACTCGCGCCGCGCCAGGTGGTCGTAGAGGAAGAGCCCGGCGCGGATCATCCACACCGGCCGCATCGACGGGTCGTGCGGCATCACGAAGCGCAGCGGCCACATGATGTGCGGCGCGCTGCGCAGCAGCACCTCGCGCTCGGCCAGCGCCTTGCGCACCAGGTTGAACTCGTAGTACTCGAGGTAGCGCAGCCCGCCGTGGATCAGCTTGGTCGACGACGAGGAGGTGTGGCTGGCCAGGTCGTCCTGCTCGCACAGCAGCACGCGCAGGCCGCGGCCGGCCAGGTCGCGGGCGATGCCGGCGCCATTGATGCCGCCGCCCACGACGAGCACGTCGCACGACGACGGCGCGGCCGCGCCTGGATGGGGCTGACTCAAGCAGGTCTCCTCGACACCGGGACCGCGGCGCCGTTTCGGCTGCCGCGGATGTTCGTTTTTGCGCGAACCGCGTTCGCTTCTTTTCTTTTTTATCTTCAATCGAAGCAAAACGCAAGCGCATCAACCCCGGACCGCGCCGATCCGCACATCGGCTACCCTCGCTTCCCGGGGCGTCCCGGGCCAGGCCGGGCGCTGCCCACCCGCCACCGCCCGAGCCACCCGACCGCCCGCAAACCGTGACCGCGCTGACCCCCAACCCCCGCCAGGCCGAGCTGCTGGAGACCGTGCGCAGCCAGGGCAGCGTGACGGTGGAGGCGCTGGCCGAGCGCTTCGGCGTCACCCTGCAGACGGTGCGCCGCGACGTGAAGCTGCTGGCCGACGCCGGCCTGCTGGCGCGCTTCCACGGTGGCGTGCGCGTGCCCGCCAGCACCACCGAGAACATCGCCTACCGCCAGCGCCAGCAGCTGCACGACGAGGCCAAGCGCCGCATCGCCCGCGCGGTGGCCGCGCGGGTGCCCGAGGGCTGCAGCCTGATCCTGAACATCGGCACCACCACCGAGGCGGTGGCCCGCGCCCTGCTGCAGCACCGCGGGCTGCGCGTGATCACCAACAACCTCAACGTCGCGGCCATCCTCAGCGACAACCCGGACTGCGAGGTCATCGTCGCCGGCGGCCTGGTGCGCAGCCGCGACCGCGGCATCATCGGCGAGGCCACGGTCGAGTTCATCGCCCAGTTCCGCGTCGACATCGGCCTGATCGGCATCTCGGGCATCGAGGCCGACGGCACGCTGCGCGACTTCGACTACCGCGAGGTCAAGGTCGCGCAGGCCATCATCCGCGCCAGCCGCCAGGTCTGGCTGGCCGCCGACCACAGCAAGTTCCACCGCCCGGCGATGGTCGAGGTGGGCCGGCTGGACCAGGTCGACATGCTGTTCACCGACAGCCCGCCGCCGCCCGGCTTCGGCCCGCTGCTGGCCGAGGCCGGCGTGGCCTGCGTGGTCGGCGACGCGCCCCCGGACAACGCAGGAGACACGCCATGACCACCCACCTGCTCGCCCTGGACCAGGGCACCAGCAGCTCGCGCAGCATCGTCTTCGACGCCAGCGGGCGCATCGTCGCGATGGCCCAGCGCGAGTTCCGCCAGCACTACCCGCAGCCGGGCTGGGTCGAGCACGACCCGATGGAGATCTGGGAGACCCAGCTGGCCACCGCGCGCGAGGCCATCGCCCAGGCCGGGCTGACGGCGCGCGACATCCGCGCCATCGGCATCACCAACCAGCGCGAGACCACCGTGGTCTGGGACCGCCGCACCGGCCGGCCGATCCACAACGCCATCGTCTGGCAGGACCGCCGCGGCGAGCCGCTGTGCGCCCAGCTGCGCGAGCACGGCCACGCCGAGGCCATCCGCCAGAGCACCGGCCTGGTGGTGGACGCCTACTTCTCGGCCACCAAGATCCGCTGGATCCTGGACCACGTCAACGGCGCGCACATCGCCGCGGCGCGCGGCGAGCTGGCCTTCGGCACCGTCGACAGCTGGCTGCTGTGGCAGCTGACCGGCGGCCGCGTGCACGCCACCGACGTCAGCAACGCGGCGCGCACCATGCTGTTCGACGTGCGGCACAACGTCTGGGACCACGAGCTGCTCAAGCTGCTGCACGTGCCCGACAGCCTGCTGCCCGCGGTGCACGCCAGCAGCCACGTCTACGGCGAGACCGACGCCGCCCTGCTGGGCGCCGCGCTGCCGGTGGCCGGCATCGCCGGCGACCAGCAGAGCGCGCTGTTCGGCCAGGCCTGCTTCCGCGCCGGCCTGGCCAAGAACACCTACGGCACCGGCTGCTTCATGCTGATGCACACCGGCGGCCAGTTCCGCCCCAGCGACAACGGCCTGCTCTGCACCGCCGCGGCCCAGCCCACGGCGGCGCCGCAGTACGCGCTGGAGGGCAGCGTGTTCATCGGCGGCGCGGTGGTGCAGTGGCTGCGCGACGGCCTGCGCGCCATCGCCGCCAGCAGCGAGGTGCAGGGCCTGGCCGAGAGCGTGCCCGACGCCGGCGGCGTGGTCTTCGTGCCCGCCTTCACCGGCCTGGGCGCGCCCTACTGGAACGCCCACGCCCGCGGCACCATCACCGGCCTGACCCGCGGCAGCACCGTGGCCCACATCGCCCGCGCCGCGCTGGAGAGCATCGCCTTCCAGAGCGCCGCGCTGCTGCAGGCCATGGACCGCGACGCCCGCGCCGCCGGCGGCCAAGCGGTGACCGAGCTGCGCGTGGACGGCGGCGCCTGCGTCAACGACCTGCTGATGCAGTTCCAGGCCGACCTGCTGGGCATCCCGGTGGTGCGGCCGCAGGTCACCGAGACCACCGCGCTGGGCGCCGCCTACCTGGCCGGCCTGGCCACCGGCGTCTGGCGCGACACCGACGAGCTGGCCACGCTGTGGCAGGCCGAGCGCCGCTTCCACCCGACGCTGCCGCGCGAGCGCGCGGCGGCGCTGATGGGTGAGTGGGAGCATGCGGTGCGGCAGGCCAGCGCGGGGTGAGGGGGTAGGGTTGGGTTGTCGGTGGCGCCGCCACGGCGCGGGTTCGCGGCTGCCCGCCGGTCTCGGCCGGCAGCCGACCTACTTTCTTGTCGCGACAAGAAAGTAGGCAAAGAAACGCTTTCTGAACTTTCCTGCGCCACCGCGCGCTGCAACCCCAACGAGACGGCTGCCTCGCCCGCCCGGCGGGCTCGAACATACCGACATGTGCAGGGCGTGGTCAGGACGCGCTGCCCGTCCAAGATGACGGACGGCCGCGGACACTCCGCCCCGCGCGGGGCTCGCCGCCCTCATCGCTGCCGTGGTGGCGCCATGCCACGGTACGGCAAGGGGGCACCGAGAACCGGGTGGCGGTGACCGACCCGGTTGGACTGTTCGAGCCCGCCGGGCGGGCGAGGCGCAGCGCAGGGGTGCTGGAGGAACACTCGGCTGGCGTGGCTCAGTTTGGCCAGCGCTTCTTTGCCTACTTTCTTGTCGCGACAAGAAAGTAGGTCGGCCGCCGGCCGAGACCGGCGGGCTGCTGCAAGCCGCCACTGTCCAGGGCAAAGCCGACGCAGCCACGCCCTGTCACCGACGCGCCCGCGCCCCCGCCCGATTCGCGGCATGCTGCCCTCCCCGACCTGCACAGAGGCCAAGCCATGCCCACCTCCACCCGACTCGACGGCAAGCGCGTGCTGATCACCCAGGCCCAGGACTTCATGGGCCCCGTGCTGCACGAGGTATTCGCGCGCTGCGGCGCCACCGTGGTCGCCGACACCCGGCCGCTGGCCGACCAGCCCGAGGCCCCGGCGGCGATGGTGCGCGAGGCCGGCCACGTCGACGTGCTGGTGGTGCACCTGGCGCTGCCGGCGCCCAGCACGCCGGCCGGCGAGATCGGCGAGGCCGAGTGGCGCAGCGTGTTCGCCCACATGGTCGACCCGATGCCGCGCCTGGTCGCCGCGGTGCTGCCGCAGATGGTGGCGCGCGGCGCGGGCCGCATCCTGGTGATGGGCAGCGCCGGCGCGCTGCGCGGCCAGAAGCGCACCGGCAGCTACAGCGCGGCGCGCGGGGCCCAGCTGGCCTATGTGCGCTCGGTGGGCATCGAGCTGGCGCCGCAGGGCATCGCGCTCAACGCCATCGCGCAGAACTTCGTCGAGAACCCGACCTACTACGGCCCCGAGGTGCAGGCCAACCCGCGCTTCCAGGAGCGGCTGAAGCGCGAGGTGCCGCTGGGCCGCCTGGTCGGCGCCGAGGAGGACGCGCTGTTCGCCGCCTACCTGTGCAGCGACGCCGCGGCCTGCTTCGTCGGCCAGGTCTTCCCCGTCGCCGGCGGCTGGGTCGCGGGCTGAGCCCGGACACGGCCAGTCCTGAGGACTGGCTGTGCCTGGCGAAGCGGCCGAGCGCTGCGCGGCCGCGAGGCCAGCCCGGTGCCAGCCGGACATGCCGACGTCATCAGGGCATCACGCGGGCGTGAATTAATGCACGGCTTCGAGGCCCGGCACGCCGCCGGGCCGTGCCTGCATGCCCCTGGAGTCCCCCCGATGTCCCGCACCCTGCCCTGGTCCGCGCTGCGCGCGGCCACCCTGATCGCGCTGGCCGGCGCGCCGCTGCTGGCCAGCGCCGGCACGCCGCTGGTCGACCGACCCATCGTCATCGCCCACCGCGGCGCCAGCGCCTACCTGCCCGAGAGCACCCTGCCCGCCTACCAGCTGGCGGTGCAGATGGGCGCCGACTTCATCGAGCCCGACCTGTTCCTCACCGCCGACGGCGTGCTGGTGGCGCGCCACGACCGCAACCTGAACAACACCACCAGCGGTGGTTCGGTCAACGTCGACACGCTGACCTGGGCCCAGGTGCAGGCGCTCAACGCCCGCTCGCGCGGCGACAGCGCCAACACCGCGGGCTACTCGAAGGCCGGCAACGGCTACTACGGCAGCGGCGACAGCTTCAAGGTCGCGTCGTTCCAGGAGGTGCTGGACTATGCCTACGGCCTGTACCAGGCCGACGGCCGCATCGTCGGCGTCTACCCCGAGGTCAAGACGGTCAGCGGCAACGCCGCCTACAACCTGGCCATCGCCGACGCGATGATCTCGGCGCTGGGCGACGCGCGCTACCAGGGCTTCTTCAACGGCCAGCACGGCAACGTCTTCCTGCAGTCATTCGACGAGGCGGTGACGCGCCACCTCAGCGACAGCGCGAACAACCCGTTCGACCTGCCGGTGGCCTTCCTGGTCAGCAACTGCCAGACCGCCGGCGCCAACGCCGCGGCCATCGCCGGCTTCGCCGACGGCGTGGGCACCAGCATCGCCAACATGACCCAGGGCTGCGTCGACCAGCTGCACGCCGCCGGCCTGACGGTGCACGCCTACACGCTGACCACCGACGCGCTGATGTCGCCCAAGAGCTACGCCACCGTACTGGGCTGGGGCGTGGACGGCATCTTCAGCAACAACCCCGACCTGGCGCGCGCCGCGGTGGACACGCTGTACCCGGCGCCGGTGCCCGAGCCCGGCACCTACGCGCTGTTCGCCGCCGGACTGCTGGCGCTGGGCGCGCTGCGCCGCCGCGCCGCCTGAGCACCGCCGGGCCGCGCCGCGCGCGGCCCGGCGACGGCGCTCAGTCGAAGCGCGCCCGGCATTTCACGCCGGCCGGGATGTCGCCGCGCGGGTTGGCCAGCTCCAGCCGCACGCCGAAGGTGCCGCTGGCCGAGTCGACGACGCGGTCAACCACCGTGACCCTGGCCTGCCAGCGTCCGGCCAGCGGCGGCTCGACCTCGACGCTGCCGACGCTGCCGGCGGCGACCTTGTTGAACATCGCCACCGGCAGCACCACCTCCACGCGCAGCGGATGGGTCTGCGCCAGGCGCAGGATGGGCCGCGCGCCCTCGCCGGTCTGCGCCACCTCGCCGACGTGCTGCAGGCGCTCGGTGACCACGCCGTTGAAGGGCGCCCGCAGCCGGCGCTGCTCGACCAGCTCGACCAGGCGGCGCTCCTCGAGGGCCGCCAGGCGGCGGTTGTCGCGCGCCTCCAGCAGGTTGGCCTCGGCCATCTCCATCTCGGCCTGCGAGTCGTCGCGCTCCTGCGCGGCCATGAACTTCTCCTTGACCAGCTCGTCGCGCCGGCGCAGCTTCTCGCGCGCGGCGGTGAGCCGGCTGTCGGCGCTGCGCACCTGGCCTTCCATCACCGCGCGGTAGCGCGCGCCTTCCAGCGCGGCGCGCTCGGCGCCGGTGTCCATCTCGACCAGCACCTGGCCCTTGCGCACCTCGGAGCCGCGGTCCACGTGCACCGCGTCGATGCGCGCCTCGACCTGGCTGCGCAGCTCGATGCGCTGCCAGGGCTCGATCAGGCAGGCGAAGCCGGCCGCGCCGGCGCGCGCCGGGCCGGCCGCGGCGGTGGCGGGCGCGGCGGTGGCGGGCCGGGCGCCGGCGGCCGGCGCGTCGCCGGGCGCGGCCTGCGCCGCGAGGGCGGCGCCGCACAGCGCGGCGGCGCACAGGAACTGTCGTGTCATACCGGATCCCCAGAGAAGGCCATCAGTTTGTCGAACTGCCGGTCCTGGCGCAGCGTATCGCGCCGGGTGCGGGCGTTCTTGCGTTCAGCGCGGCGCTGCGCCAGCGCGCGGCACAGCGGCAGCCAGGCGGCGGCGGCGCGCGGGTGGGCGGCCAGCAGGCGGCGCAGCAGGCCCAGCTCGGCGCCGCCGTGGCGGTGGAACAGCTCGTCGTCCAGCGCGACGATGGCCAGGCCCAGCCCCGGGTCGCCCTGGCGGGCGCAGCGGCCGATGAGCTGGCGGTCGATGCGCGCGGACTCGTGGAACTCGGTCAGCACCACCGCCAGCCCGCCCACCGCGGCCACGCCCGGGGCCAGCGGGATGTCGGTGCCGCGGCCGGCCATGTTGGTGGCCACGGTGACCGCGCCGGGCGCGCCGGCGGCGGCGACGATGGCGGCCTCGGCGGCGTCCTGGCGCGCGTTGAGCACGGCATGCGCCAGGCCGCGCGCGGCCAGCACCGCGCTCAGCCGCTCCGACGCGTCCACCGAGCGCGTGCCCACCAGCACCGGCTGGCCGCGGCGCTGCAGCGTGGCGACGGTGTCGGCCACCGCGGCCCACTTGCCTGCCTCGTCGGCGCACAGCCGCGCCGGGGCCAGGCGGCGCGCCGGGCGCCGGTGGGTGGGCAGCACCACGGTGTCGAGCTGGTAGACGGCGGTCAGCTCGCGCGCGCGCTCGGCCGCGGTGCCGGTCATGCCGGCCAGGCGCAGGTAGCGCACGAAGAAGCGCTGGTAGGTGATGCGCGCCAGCGTGCGCGTGTCCTTGGACAGCGCCAGCCCCTCCTTGGTCTCGATCATCTGGTGCAGGCCCTGCTCCCAGGTGCGCCCGGGCAGCACGCGGCCGGTGAACTCGTCGATGATCTGCACCTTGCCCTCGGCGTCGATCAGGTAGTGCTGGTCGCGCTGGTACAGGTGCAGCGCGCGCAGGGCCTGCAGCATCAGGTGCTCGCGCGCCTGCGGCACGCCCCAGGGCGCGCCCCAGCCGGCGCTGGCCTGCAGCACGCGGTCGCGGCCCGCCGGCGTCAGCCGCAGCGCGCGCCAGGCCGGCTCGACGACGAAGTCGGTGCCCTCGGCCAGGCTGCGCGCCAGCGCCACGGCCTGGCCGTGGGCGGCGGCGTGGGCGATGTCGCCGGCCTGCTCGGCCAGGATCAGCGGCGTGCGCGCCTCGTCGATCAGGATCGAGTCGGCCTCGTCGACGATGGCGAAGTGCAGGCCGCGCAGCACCGTGGGCCGCGCACCGGCGGCGAACAGCCCGCGCGCGCCCAGCTGCGCCGCGCTGGCGCGGCCGCCGGTGGCCACGCGGTCGCGCAGGTAGTCGAAGACCAGCTCCTTGCCGGTGCAGTAGGTGATGTCGCAGGCGTAGACCGGGCCGCGCGCGGCGGGCTGCACCTCGTGGGTGATGGCGCCGGTGCGCAGCCCGGCCAGCGCGAACAGCGGGCCCAGGTGCGCGGCGTCGCGCGCGGCCAGGTAGTCGTTGACGGTGACCACGTGCACCGGCACGCCGGCCGCGCCGGCCACCAGCGCGGCCAGGCCGGCGGTCAGCGTCTTGCCCTCGCCGGTCTGCATCTCGGCCAGCCGGCCGCGCAGCAGCGTGGCCGCGCCGGCCAGCTGCTCGGGGTGCGGGGTGATGCCCAGCACGCGGCGCGCGCATTCGCCGGCCAGCACCAGGGCCTGGCGCAGCGCCGCGCCGCGCCGGCTGCGCCAGGCCGGCGGCGCGGCCGCGCGCAGCCGGGCCACCAGCGCGGCATCGTCCAGCGCGGCCAGCCCGGCCTGCTGCGCGGCCTGCGCGACGCGGCAGCGGCGCACCTCCAGCGCGGCCGGCGGCAGCAGCCAGCGCCGCAGCTGGCCCAGGGCGGCCAGCGCCCACTGGTCGGCGGCCGAGCGCGCGCGGTCCTCGCGCTCGGCGAAGGGCGCGCGCGCCAGGCGCACGCCGCCGGCCCCGACTGCCGCCATCGCCTGCCCCTACACCTGGAAGTGCGACAGGAAGGCGCGGCGCAGCGCGCGCCACCAGCGCAGGCCGATCGGCTCGGCGCCGTGCGCGACGCGCACCTGCACGCGGCTGCCGAGGAACTCGTGCGGCACCTCGGACGGCAGGCGCAGCTCGAACTCGAAGACCGAGGCCAGCGTGGTCAGGCCCTTGTCGTCGCGCGGGTCCACCGTCAGCTCGCCGCCACCGACGCTGCCCAGCACGGCGCTGGGCAGGGTCCTGGCCGCGGCCGGCACGCCGCGCTGGAGCTCGGCCGGCCAGACGCGGCCGGGCGCCTGGGCCAGGCGCACCTCGGCGCTGCGCGTGTCCAGGCGCACCGGGTCGACGTCGGCCTGGGGCACGACCAGGCGCACCAGCGGGGCGTCGCCGGTGCGCACATAGCCCAGCACCTCGCCCTTCTTGACGAAGCGGCCGGGCAGGTCGCCGGGCTTGGCGATCAGCAGCGTGCCGGCCACCTCGGCGCGCAGCACCAAGCGCGCGGCCTCGTCCTCCAGCCGGGCCAGCGCGGCCAGCTCGCGCGCCAGCTCCTGCTCCAGCTGCTGGGCGCGCGCCTGCGAGCTGCCCCAGGCGGCGTCGATCTGGGCGCGCAGCTCCTCGGCGCGCGCGGCCTGGGCGGCCAGGCGGGCGTCCAGCGCCGGGTCCACGCTCTCCAGCACCGGCTGGCCGGGCTGCAGCGCGCTGCCCGGCGCGGCCAGCACCTGGCGCACGAAGCCCGATGCCGGCGCGCGCAGGATGGCGCGCTCGGGCAGCCACAGCACGCCCTCGGCGGTGGTGTGGTGCGGCAGCGGCAGCACGAACAGGCCCAGGCCCAGCGCCAGCGCGGTGCCGGCCAGCACGCCGCGCACGCGCGCGCCGCGCTCGGCGAACTGCGGCGCGGTGAACAGCGCGCGCAGGCCCTTGAACACCGGCCAGGCCAGGCTCTGCAGCAGCGTCCACGCCGCGATGGCCACGCCGACGAAGAAGAACTTCTGGCCGATGAACAGCGCGATGCCCAGCGAGACGAACAGCCGGTAGCCGAAGGACAGCGGCGCGTAGGCGGTGAACCAGCGCCGCTCGCCCGGCGTGGCCGGCGGCGGCTCGGCCTGGCGCACGCCGAAGACCCAGCGCTCGGCCAGGTACTGCCACCAGCGGTTGGCGCGCTGCGCCAGGTTGGGCACCTCGATCAGGTCGGCCAGGATGTAGTAGCCGTCGTAGCGCAGCAGCGGGTTGGCGTTGAAGAACAGCGTGGTCACGCTGGCCAGCACCGCGACGTTGTAGGCCAGCGCCCGCGCCAGCCCGGGCTCCAGCAGCAGCCACAGGTAGAAGGCCAGCGCGGCGACGAACAGCTCGGCCAGCATGCCCGCCGCGCCGACCAGCGCCCGCGGCCACTTGCCCGGGAAGGCCGCGGCACTGGAGACGTCGACGAAGGGCACCGGGTACAGCGCCAGCAGCATCACGCCGGTCTCGTGCACCTCGCCGCCGCGCCAGCGGCAGCTGAGGCCGTGGGCCAGCTCGTGCAGCAGCTTGACCAGCGGGAACAGCAGCGCCATCAGCAGCAGGTTGTCGGTGCCCAGCAGGCGCTCGCGGAGGTTGCCGCCGAGCTCGGACCAGTGGCTGGGCAGCAGGGCCAGCGCCGGCAGCACCACCGCCAGCCAGGCCGCCACCCAGGCGCGGCCGGGCACCCGGCGCAGCAGGCGCACCAGGCGCTGCAGCAGCGCGTCGGGGTCGAGCAGCGGGATGCGCAGCGCGATCGGGTTGGCCACCCGGCCCAGCCACTTGCGCCGCTGCTGCTGGCCCCGGCGCTCGAACAGCTCGGCCACGTCGGGGTCGACGTCGGCCAGCACCAGGTCGGCCGCGTGCAGCTGGCCGAGCAGCTGGATGATGTCGTCCTGGGTCGGCAGGCGCTCGTCGGGCACGCGGCTGAGGCGCTGCCAGACCTCGTCCAGGCTGTGGCGCCCGTCCAGCCACTGCAGCACGCGGTAGGCCGCCGCGTTGAAGCGGTGGTGGCGGCCGGCGACGCGGTCCTCGACCACGTACCAGACCTCGCCGCGGTAGGCGTGGCGGTGGATCAGCGCGTGGCCGCGCAGGCGCGGCCGCAGCGCGGCCACGCGGTACCAGTGGGTGGACAGCAGCGGCTTGCTCACCCGGCCCCCCGGGCACGGCGCGACACGCGCGTCACGGCAGCAGCTTCCACCAGGCCAGGCGCAGCCAGTCCAGCGCCGGGCGCGTCCAGGACCACAGCAGGCTGGCGCGGCCGGCGTCGATCTTGCCGACGCCCTCCATGTTGGGGCTGAGCTTGGGGCCCTGCGCGCCGAGGTCGGCCTCGACGCGGAAGTAGTTGCGCCCCTCCTCGGCCACCGACACCGGGGTGACCTGGCGCACCGTCATCGGCCAGGCCGAGCCGGGCAGGCTGGACAGGCGCAGCTCGCCGCGCGCGCCGACGCGCACATGGCCGATGTCGCGCTCGTCGACCTTCAGGATCACCCGCCAGCTGCCCAGCGGCGCCAGCTCGAACAGCACCTTGCCCTGCTCCAGCGGCGAGCCCAGCTGCTGCGACAGGTCGCCCTTGACGACCACGCCGTCGAAGGGCGCGACCACCGCGACGCGCTCCAGCTTGGACAGGGCCAGGTCGAGCTGGGCGCGCGCCTGGTTGGCCTGGGCGGCGGCCAGGCGCTGGTCGACGCGGTTGCCCTTGGCCATCGCCTCCAGCTCCTTGCGCTGGGCGACCTCCAGCTCGGACTCCCAGCGCACCTTCTCCAGCCGCAGGTCGCGGTCGTCCAGCCGCGCCAGCAGCTGGCCGGCGCGCACCTGGTCGCCGGCGCGCGCCGGCGCCTCGCGCAGGTAGCCCTCGAAGGGCGCCACCGCGGCGCGCTGCACCGCGCCCTCGACCACCGCCTGCGCGCTGATGCGGAACGGCGCCGGCACCACCGCCAGCAGCAGCAGCAGCAGCGCCGCCGCGCCCAGGCCCAGCTTGATCGCCGGGTGCGAGGCGTCGGTGGCCAGGCCCAGCCAGCGCCGGCCGGTGCGCAGCAGGCGGCGCGCGGCGCCCAGCTCGGCCTCGCGCTGCAGCTGCAGCGCCGGGGCCAGGGCCTGGGCCAGCACGTCGAGGTAGGCGCGCTCGTCGGCGTCGAAGCCGCGGTCGCGCTCGAGCATCAGCACGCCGACCACGCCGCTGTCCTCGCGCAGCGGCAGGCTCAGCAGCGCGGCCGAGCCGGCCTGCTCGGCATAGCGCCGGTGCGCGGCGCGCAGCACCAGGTCCTCGGCCGGCGCGGCCGGCGGCGCCGGCGGGACCGCCGCATCGCGCGCGGCCGCGGCGTCCGCCGGGCCGGTGGACCCGCCGGTGCCGGACGCGGCAGGCGCAGCGGGGGCAGCTGGTGCAGCTGGCGCAGCGGAGGCAGCGGGCAGGCCGGGCGCGGCGTCGGCGGGCGCGGCGTCGGCAGCGGCGGCGACCGCCGCGGGTGCGGCGGCCGGCGCGGGTGCCGGCCACTGCACGGCGCAGCCCTGGTCCAGCGCCTCGTGCATGGCCTGCACCGCCGCATGGACCAGGCCGGTGCGCTCGTCGAACCAGGCCGCGTGCGACATCGCCAGCACGCCCAGCGTCTGGCCGCGCGTGGGCGCGCGGGCCATCGCCAGCGTCACTTGGTGGCAGCCGAACTCGCGCGCCAGCTGGTTGACCAGGGCCATCGCCGCGGCGCGGCCGCTGCGCTCCTGCAGCAGCGCCAGCAGGGTGTCGACCAGGAAGCGGCCCTGCCGCGCCTGGGCCTGCTGCTGGCCCAGCCGGCGCTGGTGCAGCATGTCGACCAGCCAGCCGGCGCCCCACTGCGTCAGCCGCAGCGCGCGCTGCACCTCGGCCGGCGGGCAGGCGCCCAGGTCCAGCACCACCGCGCCGCCGCGGCCGTCCTGCGACAGCAGCGGGTAGGCGGCGCGGGCCTGGCCGGCCTCGTCCTGGCGCACCACGCCCTGGCCCAGGCGCAGGGCCTCGGTGGCGATGTCGGCCAGGTAGCGCAGGTCGCGCTGCGGCGGCAGCGCCGCCACCGGGCCGAAGCTGCCGTCGGGCAGGGCCAGCAGCAGCAGCCCGGCGCGCGCCTGCAGCACGGTGCGGCACAGCAGCTGCAGCCAGGCCTGGCACAGCTGCTCGGCGGTGGCGGCCTCGGCCAGCGCCTGCCAGGCGGCGCCGTCGGCGGCGGCCTGGTCGCGGGTCGTCAACGCCATCGCGCGCCCCCGCGGGCCATGGCGCCGGCCGGCCGGCCGGCGCCGGACGGGATCAGGGCCGGCGCGCTCACTCCTTGAGCAAGGCGTCGATGGCCCGCAGGTCCTGCTCGGTCAGCTGGCCGGCGGCGGCCTTGAGCTGCAGGCCGGCCAGCAGCGTCTGGTAGCGCGCGGCGGCCAGGTCCTTGCGGGTGGCGTAGAGCTGCTGCTCGGCGTTGAGCACGTCCACGCGGTTGCGCACGCCGACCTCGAAGCCGCGCTGCGTGGACTTGACCTGCAGCTCGCTGGACTGCAGCGCCTGCTGCAGCGCGCGGTGCAGCGCGCTGCCCGACTGCACGCCCAGCATGGCCTGGCGCGCATCCAGCCGCGCCTGCTGCTGGGCGTTGGCCAGCTCGTGGCGGGCACGCTGCAGGTTGGCGGCGGCCTCGCGCTCGCGCGAGCCGACGGCGCCGCCCTGGTACAGCGGCAGCGCCAGCTCGACGCCGACGCTGCTCTGGTGGGTGTTGGTGCCGCCGAAGGCGCCGTAGTTGGCGTTGCGCGCCTCGCCGACGCTGAGCACCAGGTCCAGCGTGGGCAGGTGGCCGGCGGCCTGCTTGCCCAGCTCGCGGCGCGCCACCTGCTCGGCGGTGCGGCCGATGGCCACCGGCAGCGCCTCCTCGGCGGCACGCTCGGCCAGGTTGCCGGCCTGCTCGGCGCCGAGGATGTCGATGCCGGCGGCCGGGTCCAGCAGCGCCAGCGGCGGCAGCGGCGCGCTGATCGACTTCTCCAGCACGCGGCGCTTGACCTCCAGGTCGTTGGCGGCGGCGATTTCCTGCGCCAGCGTCAGGTCGTAGCGCGACTGCGCCTCGTTGACGTCGGTGATCGGCGCCAGCCCGACCTCGTAGCTGCGCTTGGCCTGGGCCAGCTGCTGGGCGAAGGCCTGCTTCTGCGCGCCGACGGCGGCCAGCGCGTCCTGCGCCTGCAGCACGTCGAAGTAGCCCTTGGCCACGCGCAGCAGCAGCTCCTGCTCGGCCAGCTTGAGCTGCTGTTCGGCCAGCAGGCTCTGCAGCTCGCCCTGGGCGTAGGCCTCCAGGTTGGCCTTGCGCAGCAGCGGCTGGTTGACCGTCAACGCCCAGTTGCTGCTGGTGTAGTCGCCGGGGCCGGCGTAGGCGCTGGAGTAGTCGTGGTTGCGGCGCTGGTTGCCGCTGAGGTTGACCGCCGGCAGCAGTCCGGCGCGCCCCTGCACGCGGCGCTCGCGGCCGGCGTCGGCGGCGGCGCGGGCGGCCGCGTACTGCGCGTCGCCGGCACGCGCCAGGTCGACCAGCGCGCCGAGGTTGGCCGCCAGGGCCGGCGCGGCGCCCAGCGCGCCGCATGCCGCGGCCAGGGCAAGAAGGGGGGCTTGGAGCTTTCGCATCGCACGGTCCTCGGTCAGGGGTCGCAGGCGCGCACGCCGGCCTACTTCAGCGCGCCGTAGCGCGACTCGTACTGGGCGACCAGCTTGGCCATCAGCTCGGCCAGGCGCTTGGCGGCGAAGGGGCTCATCACGATGCGGTGGGTCAGCTCGATGTCGACCTCGCCGCCGACGCGGTCCCAGTTGTTGTTCATGCCGAAGTTGATGACCACCTCCTCCTGCGTGGAGTTGGCGTTGGCGAAGTTGACGTACGAGCTCTTGAGCTGGTCGACGTGCCACTTCACCCGCGGCATCGGCGGCAGGTCGGTGCGGGCGGCGGCCGCGGGGGCGGCGGGCGCGTCGGCGCCCTCGGGGGTGTTGCTCATGGAATCAAGGCTCCTTGCAGGCATCGGAACGGGTGGATTGTCGGGGTCGGTCACAGCCGGATGGTCCAGGCCGGTGCGCCGACCGCGCGGTCGGGGGGATCGCCGGCGGCCGCGTCGGCGCACCAGCCGGTGGCGCGGCTGCCCAGCGCGAAGTCCCAGGCCGCGCGCTCGGGGGCGTGCAGCTGCAGCGCGACCGCGGGCGCGTCGGCGCGGGCCGCCGGCCGCACCGGCGGCGCCGCGGTGCGGCGGCGCGCCGGGCGGGCCGCCGCGGTGCGGCCGGCCGGCCGCACCGTCGGGCTGCGCCCGGCCGGCGCCAGCAGGCCCCAGGGGCCCACGCCGGCCAGCAGCATGCCGGCACCGCCGGCGCCGCCCAGCAGCGTGGCCAGCGCGGTGGCGTCGTCGGCGGCGGCCAGCGCGTCCAGCGTCGGCGCGTCGGCCGGGCCCAGGCTCAGCCAGGGCAGCTCGGCGTCGGCCTGCGCGGCCCAGCTGGCGCCGGCGCCCAGGCCGTCCAGCCCGGGCAGGGCCCAGACCGGCGGCAGCGCGTCGGCCGGCGCGGCGTCGGCACGCGCCGCATCGGCACCGACGCGGAAGCGCCCGCGCCAGTCGCCGCCGGCGCGGCCGTCGAAGTCGCCGTCCAGCGCGTCGCCGCGCAGGCTGCTGAAGCGGCCGCCGGTGCTGCGCAGCTGCACGGTGTACTCGCCGGGCGGCAGCACGCCACCGGCGGCGACGAAGGCCAGGCCGGCGCCGTCGGCGTCCAGCCGCACCAGGCCGGGCACCGCGACGCCGTCGCGCAGCACGACCAGCTCGGCCAGGGCCACCGGCGCGCCGCCGGCGGCCGCCGCGCCCAGCCGCGCCAGGTCCAGGCGCTGGTTGAAGCGCAGGTGCACGCCCGCGGCGGTCACCGCGGCGGCGCGCACCTGCAGCGCCTGGCCCTGTGCCGGCTCGGGATCGGCCAGCAGCGCGGCGGCCAGCGACGGCAGGGCCGGTGCGCCGTCGACCTGCACCGGCGCCCGCCACTGCGAGCCCGGATGCGCGGTGGTGGCGATCTGGGTCACGACGGGCAGCGCGCCGGCCGGCCGCTGCGCCTGCAGCGCCGCCTGCGGCACCAGGCCGCCGGCCAGCGGCGCCGCGCTCAGCGGCAGCGCGCTGCCGAAGCCGGCGCCGGCCGGCGCGGGCTCGGGCGGCGGCGGGGGTGGCGGGGGCGGCGGGGGTGGTGGCGGGGGTGGTGGCGGCGGCGGCGTGGGCACCGCGGTGACCGTCGGCGCCGGCGCCGCGGCGGTCCACAGCCCGTCGTCGTCGCGCAGCTGCACCTGCAGCGTGGCCGGACTCAGCGGCCGGGTGTAGACATGGCTGGCCTCGCTGGCGCTGCCGGCCACGGTCTCGGTCTGGCCATCGCCCCAGTCGATCAGCCAGGCCTGCGGCGTGTCGGCGCCCGGGTCGGTGCTGGCCAGGCGCAGCGTGTAGCGCTCGCCCACCTGCACCTGGCTGGCGCCCTGCACCGTCAGCGTCGGCGCGACGTTGTCCACCTGCACGGTGAAGGTCTGCACCGCGCTGGCCGCGCCGGCGGCGTCGACCGCATGGACGCTGAAGACCGCGGCGGCATCGCCGTCGCCGGCCTGCCAGCGCAGCACGCCGGCGGCGTCGATGCTGGCACCGGCCGGCGCCGCGTCGAGCACGTAGCGCAGCGTGCCCGCAGCGTCGTCGACGTCGCTGGCCTGCAGCGTGACGGCCACGCTGCCGCCCTCGGCCACGCGCTGGTCGGCCGGCGCGGCCAGCACCGGCGCGTCGTTGACCGCGGCCACGCTGACCGTCACCGTCGCGGTGCCGGAGAGCAGCACGCCGTCGCTGAGCGCGTAGCGGAAGCTGTCGGTGCCCGACCAGCCGGCCTGCGGCGTGTAGGTCACGCGGCCGTCGGCCAGCAGGGTCACGGTGCCGAAGCCGGGCGCGGCGACCAGCTGCAGCGACAGCGTGTCGCCGTCGATGTCGCCGTCGTTGCCGCGCGGGTCGAAGCTCAGCGCCGTGTCCTCGGCGGTGGCCACGCTGTCGTCGGCGGCCACCGGCGCGTCGTTGACCGGGGTGACGGTGATCGTCACGGTGGCCAGGCCGGAGGTGGCGGCGCCGTCGCTGGCGCGGTACGTGAAGCGGTCCACGCCGTGGAAGTCGGCGTCCGGCGTGTAGCGGAAGCTGCCGTCGGCGTTGGCCTGCAGCGTGCCGTGCAGCGGCGCGCCGGCCAGCACCGCGCCCAGTGCGTCGGCGTCGGCATCGGCGTCGTTGCCCAGCACGGCGATGTTCACGCTGCCGTCCTCGGCCACGCTGGCGCTGTCGTCGCCGGCCAGCGGGGCGCGGTTGGCCTGCGCCGAGGCCACCAGCGTCACGTCGTCCAGCGACACCAGGCTGGCCTGGGTGCCCAGGCCCAGCAGGTCGGCGTACAGCCAGGCGGCGGTGCCGGCGCTCAGGCTGCGCAGGTCGATGCTGACGGTGACCGGCAGCGACAGGTCGATGGTGCCGCCGTTGCGGTCGCTCAGGCCGCTGACGGTGACCGACGCGGCGGCGAAGACCTGGCCGTTGGCCTGGATGCTCAGCAGCGCGTCGGTGCCGCTGATCGGCGCGACGCCGGCCGCGGTGGGCTGGTTCGTCGCATCGAGCAGGGCCAGCTCGAAGGCATCGGCCGGACCGCTGGCGTTGGCCGCCAGCTGCACGCGGCTGAGCGTCAGCGTCAGGCTGCGCGCCAGCGCGGGCACCAGGAACTCCTGGCTGAAGCCGGACATCAGCGTCGGGTGCTCGGTGAGCACCGCCTCGCCGCCGACCACCGCGGCATTGCCCACCGCCGTCCAGCCGAAGTTGCTGGCGCTGGGGTCGGACACGGCGAAGCCGCCGTTGACGATGCCGGTGCCGGTGGCCGCCCACAGGCCCGTGTCGCCGGTGCCGCCGGTGCCGCCGGCGGCCGCCGGCCGCAGCAGGTCGGCGGCCTGGGGCAGGCGGCGCTGGCCGGCGGCCAGCACGCTGCCCATCACCGAATCGCCGGTGGCGTCGCCGGTGACGTGGTCCAGGCCCAGCACATGGCCCAGCTCGTGGGCCAGCACGGTCACCAGGTCCATCGCCGCGGCCGCGGCCTGGCGGGCCTGCAGCCCGCCCAGGCCGAGGGCGAACTCCTCGGCCTGGCCCGGCGTCGGGTCGATGAACCAGCCCAGGCCGGCGGCGTCGTGGTCCAGCGTGACCACCGGCGCGGCGCCGGGCGCGGTGTGCGCCAGCAGCGGGCCGCGCAGGTCGTCGACGACCAGCACCACGCCGGCCAGCGCCGCCGGGTCGGCCCCGGCGTTGATCCACAGCGCGCGCGCCGCCGCCAGCGCCGGCTGCAGCGCCGCCAGGCTGCCCAGCGTGCCGCCGCCGGCAATGCGCGGGCCCGGCTGGCCGCTCAGCGGCGCCGGCAGGTAGACGGTGTCGCTGCCCAGGCCCAGGTCGTCGTCCTGCACCTGCACGCTGACCGTCGCCGCACCGGCGAAGGTGTGGCGCACGGTGGCGCCGGTGGCGGTGCTGCCGTCGCCGAAGTGCCAGGTGATGGTGTGCGTGTCCAGCGTGCCGGGGTCGCCGACGTCGACGCTGAACTCGACCAGGCCGGCGCCCAGCGCGGTGTGCTGGATCGTCGGCGCCGGGTCGGCGTTGGCGATCTCGAACACCTTGGTCTGCGACGGACCGACGGCGTAGGGCCGGCCGTAGGTGACGTTGACCAGCTGCACCTGGGCGGTGTAGCGGTCCAGCTCGCCGATGGGCCGGTCGTCGCGGTAGACGTGGGCCAGCTGCATGCTGTTGCCGGTGACGGCCACGGTCTGGGTCTGGCCGTCGTCCCAGTCGACGCGCAGCTCGTAGCGCTGGCCGGCCAGGCTGCCGCCGATGGTCACGTCCATCGTCACGGTGTCGCCTTCCAACGCCGGCGCCGGCAGGGCCACCGTCACCGGCGGCTCGTCGGCCACGGCCAGCACGTGCAGCGTGGTGCCGGCGCTGCCGCCGTCGTCGTCGCTGACGGTGACGTGCAGCGTCCACTCGCCGGGGTAGGTGGGGCTGAAGAGGGTGGACGGCGTGGTCGTGCTGAAGCTGCTGACCACGCCCAGCGGGTCGGTCAGCACCCAGTCGAACTCGAAGCTGTCGGCCAGGCCCGGGTCGTCGAAGACCAGGGTCAGCCCGACCGGGTCGCCGACGCGGGCGGTGCGGTCGGGGCCGAGGTCGAGGTCGCGCGGGGCGACGTTGTCGACGGTGACGGTCAGGGTCTCGGCCACCGAGCCGCCGTCGTCGTCGCGCACGGTCACCGACACGGTGTAGGTGTCGCTGCTGCTGCCGCTGGGGTCGTCGTCCTCGTACAGGTGCTGCAGCTCCAGGTGCAGCGGCGCGGTGCCCAGCGGGATCACCTCGCTGTGGCCGTCGCCCCAGTCGACCTGCAGTTCCTGGTCGTCGTCGACGCCGAGGTCGCTGAGGTCCAGGCTGAGGGTGACGGTGCCGCCCTCGTCGATCGGGTCGGGCGACAGGCCCAGGCTGTCGAACACCGGGTTGACGTTGTGCACGATGACCTGGCCGCTGTCGCTGGCCTCGCCGGTGTCGTCGTCGATCAGCCGCCAGCGGACCTCGAACACGTCGTCCTGGCCGGCGCCCTCGTCGTCGGTGTAGGCGTGCTGCAGGCTGAAGTGGCCGCTGCCGCCGCTGAAGCTGCCGATGGCCGACAGCGGCTGGCGCTCGGTCTGGCCGTCGCCCCAGTCGACCTCCAGCTCGAAGGTGTCGCCCTCGCCCGGGTCGGTGAAGCCGCCGGCCAGGGTGACGGTCTCGCCCTCGTCGACCTCGTCCGGCGTCAGCGTGACGGTGTCCAGGCTGGGATCGACGTTGTTCACCCGCAGGTCCAGCGTGTCTTCGTCGCTGCCGGTGTCGTCGTCGATGACGCGCACGCGCACCTGCAGCGTGTCGCTGGCGGTGCCGGTGCGCGGGTCGTCATCGTCGATGCTGCGGGTGACGCTGAAGCGGCCCTGGCCGTCGGCGAAGCTGCCGATGCCGGCCAGCGCGTAGCGCAGCGGCGTGCCGTCGCCCCAGTCGATCTCGACGGTGAAGCTGTCGCGGCCCGGGTCGGTGAACAGCCCGGTCAGCGTCACGCTGTCGCCCTCGTCGATCTCGCTGCGGTCGAAGGACAGCTGGGTGATCTCGGGCGCGACGTTCTCCACCGTGACGGTGCGCGTGGTCTCGGTGCGGCCGCCGTCGTCGTCGATGGCGGTGATCTTCAGCGTCAGCGTGTCGCTGGCGGTGCCGGTGCGCGGGTCGTCGTCCTCGTAGCGGTGGCTCTCGTCGAAGGCCAGGCCGCCGGCCGGCGCGGTGCCCAGCGCGCGGCGGGTGATGCCGCTGCCGTCGCCCCAGTCGATCTCCAGGCGCAGCGTGTCGCGCGTGCCCACGTCGCCCAGCAGGCCGGTGAGCTGCAGCTGCTCGCCCTCCTGCAGGCGCAGCGTGCTCAGCGCCACGCTGCCCAGGGTGGGCGCGACGTTGCGCACCACCAGCGCCTTGCGGCCGCCGCCGGCGGTGTTGTCGGAGCTGGCCACCAGGGTGTAGGTGTCCTGGGCGGTGACGCTGGGGTCGTCGTCCAGGTACTGGTGGCTCAGCGTGGTGCTGGTGGCGCCGGCGGCCAGCGTGACGGTCTGGCTGCGGCCGTCGCCCCAGTCCAGCTGCAGCTGGGTGGGCTGCGCTGCGTTCAGCGGCGCCAGCAGCGTGACCTGGGCGGTGGTGCTGCCGTTCTCGTCGATCGGCGAGATCACCGTGATGTCGATGGCGCTGTCGGTGAAGCGGATGTCGTCGAGGAAGAACAGCTGGCTGATCGTCGACTTGACCGCCTGCGCGGCCAGCGCGGCGGCTTCCGACAGGTTCCAGCCCACCTGGGTGGCCTGGCCCTCCAGCTTGTGCTGGGTGAACGAGACCGTCGCGGTCTTGCCCTTGAAGGCGTCGGGCACGGCCACCGCGTAGGTGGTCTTCTTCATGATGCCCGGCAGCAGCGTGACGGTCTGCGTCACCGGCGACAGGCCGGTGTCGGAGCCTGCGCCCTCGAAGGTGACGGTGATCTGCGCGTCGGCGGTGGTGATCAGCGGTGCGGTCACCTCGAAGACCAGGAAGGGCTGGTCGGCCGGCACCGCCAGGCGGTTGTGCTTGACGGTGTCGAAGTCGGTGACGAAGCGCAGCACCTCCTCGCCGAAGTCCTGCAGGCCGGAGGGCCAGAACGCGGTGCTCAGCGCGAACAGGCTGCGCAGCACCTCGCCGCCGCCCATCAGCAGCGCGTAGTCGCTCTTCGGGTCCCAGGCCGACTTCAGCAGCGCCTCGACGGCCTTGCCCATCCAGTCCTTGAACTGGGTGATGCCGATCGGGTTGACGTTGTCGCCGTTGATCTGGAACAGGTCGGACAGCTTGATGTTGTCGACGGTGATGCCGCCGATGGTCTTGCCGGCCCAGTCGCTGATGAAGCCCTCGACCAGGGTGTACAGCGTGCCGGCGGCGTCGACCAGCACCTTGCCGGGCGTGCCGTCCTCGCCCCAGGTCTGGTTGTACCAGTCCTCGTAGCCGGGCAGCGAGGTGTCCGGGTCGGCGGGGTCGTTGGGCGGGCGGGGCAGGCCGAAGGTGTCGAACTTCACCTTGTTGACCAGCATCTCCATGACCTTGTCGGCCGTCCACTCCCAGATCTTCTTGAACGCGTCCACCGCCAGCTGGCTGGGGTTGGTCTCGAAGACGAACAGGCCGGTGAGGTCGATGTCGGGCAGCGCGAAGCCGCCGACGCTGAACATCTGCCCGGTGTTGATGCCGAAGCCGTCGCCGCCCTGGAAGGACCAGCCCGGCAGCTCGTACGAGAACGGGAAGCGGCCCTTGTCGCCGCCGGACAGGCGGTTGTAGAGCGATTGCCGGGTGCCGTTCTCGAAGTCGCCGTTGAACACGGTGGGCACCGGGTCGGCCGGCGCGTTGACCTCGGTGTTGTCGAAGGTGAAGGGCTGGGTCGCGCCGCCGCGGTCGGGCCGGTACTCGACGCCGCCGCCCAGCGGGCTGAAGTACCAGCCGGTGGAGATGCCCTCGCGGATGTCGTTGGCCAGGCCGCTGGTCGACTGCAGGTAGGCGTTGCGCCCGGTGCCGCCGACGATGCGGTAGGGGTTGCTGACGTACCAGCTCTTGTCGCTGTAGGTGGACCCGGGCAGCGGCAGCACGCCGAAGACCTCGGTGGCCAGGCCCTGGTCGCCCGCGGTGCGCCAGATCGGCATGTCGGCGAACTCGAGCAGGCCGGTGTTGATGGTGCCGGCGTACCACTGCCAGACGCGGCTGTGCGCGCCGCCGGCGCCGGCCATGATGCCCAGGCCCTGCAGGTCCTCGAAGCCGAAGCCGGCGACGCCGTCGAGCAGCAGGTCGATGTCGGCCACCGAGTCGCTGAGCTTGAAGGTCACCGGCGCGCTGGAGTTGCCCGCCACCGGCGTGCCCTCCGGGTCCAGCGGGCGGCCGTTGGGCGTGGCGGTGAAGCTCAGGCCCGAGCTCAGCGGTTCGGCCGCGGCCTTCTGGTAGTAGTTGTCGGAGAAGCTGACGTTGTCCCAGACCTGGACGTTGGGGTCCTTGAAGTCGCCATAGGGGATGTCCAGCGCGATGCCGAGCATGTCGGCGACGTTGAGCGCGGTCTCGATCTTCGAGCGCACCTGCTGCAGGTTGGCGATGAAGGCCGCCACCGCCGGCGCGCTGATCGGCAGCGCCAGGCCGGCCACCACCGCACCGCCCTGCGCCAGCAGCAGGGCCTTGTCGACCGTCTGCGCCAGCTTGGCCAGCGGGATGTCCAGCGACTTCTGGTCGAAGTCGTGCGGGTCCAGCGTGGTCATCTGGATGCCGGTGGCGACCTTGCCGCTGGCCCCCAGGCGCTGGATGATCTCGCTGTTGACCACCGTGCCGCGGCTGTGGCCGATGAAGTGCAGCGGCGAGGCCAGCAGCTTGCCGCCGGCCTGGCGGTCCAGGTCCAGCATCGACGCGTAGATCGCGTCGGCCGCGGCCTCGGAGAAGCCCGAGTCGCTGATGTCCGACTCGACGAACCAGTCGGACACCAGCACCACGGCCTTGCCGGTCTGCATCGCCGCGGTGCCCACCGCGTAGGCCGGCGGCGTGCCGTAGCCGTTCCAGCGGCTGCGGTCGACCCACAGGCCGGAGTGCTTGTCGTAGGACAGCACCACGCCGCCGCCCGCCGCCTGGACGATGAGCTTGGCCATCTCCATGAAGGTGTCGGGCTGCTGGAACTGGCCGTTGGCGCCGGTCAGCGACGAGAAGGGACTGAGCTGGAAGCCGTGCGTCAGCACGGTGACCAGGCTGTAGTTGGCCGCGTTGGCCGGCGCCACCGGGGCCGAGGTGAACGAGCCGGCCTGGTAGATGTTGCTGTCCTGGCCGGCGCGCTCCAGGTCCACGCCCCAGTAGTAGATCTGGCCGGCGGTCAGCGCCTTGCGCACCGTGGCGTCGAGCTCGACGATGGTGCGCTTGGCGTTGGGGATGGTGCCCAGGTCGGTCCAGACCAGGCCGGTGGGGCCGGCGCTGACCTGGTACTTGTGGCCCAGCAGCAGCGACTGCGTGCTGGTCAGGATGCGGCCGGGGTTGGTGTCGCCGTCGGCGCCCAGCGCGGTCGGGTCGTCGTAGAAGGCGGCGGCCAGGCCGGACTCGGGGCGCTCGCGCCAGTCGTCGTCGGGCCACAGGCCGTGGCCCGGTGCCTGCGCGCTGAGGTACAGCCGCGTGGTGTAGAGGTTGCCCGGGTTGCCGCCGAGCAGGTCGGTGTCGACCTCCCACTCGAAGACGATGGGCGCGGTGCTGGACTCGTCGGTGTCCACCGGCCCGCTGGGCCGCACCAGGGTCAGCACGTTGACCGCCTGCAGCGACAGGCCGCGGCTGTAGCGCTCGACGTCGATCGGCGCCAGGTTGATCGTGGTGCCGGTCTTGATGTCGGCCCAGTTGTGGTCCAGCGGGTAGCGGTCCCAGGTCAGCGGGCCGGCGTAGGTCAGGTTGGTGGTGTTGGCCCGGGTGATCATCTCGGGCACGTCGTAGACCGCGATGTTGCCGGCCGAGCGGAAGTTGGCGTAGAGCTTCTGCCCGGTGCCGTCCAGCGCCAGCTCGGACAGGAAGGTCATCGGGATCGGCATCGTCGCGGCCAGCAGCTTGCCGCTGCCGCCGCCCACGCCGGCCTGCAGCTTGAACGGGTCGCGCACCACGCCGACCTTGGAGCCGACGACGTGCAGGTCCTCGATCTCGAAGGCCAGCTCGTAGCTGCCGCGGAAGTAGTACATCCGCGGCACGTAGTAGTCGGCCACGAAGGCGTACTGCAGGTCGGGCGTGACGACCACCGCCGAGGCGTTGCGGATGTCCAGGTCGTGGACCTGGCCGCTCAGGCGCACCGTGAACTGCGGGTAGTAGCCGTCGCCGCCGATGTAGCGCACGCCCACCTGGCTCTTGTTCAGCGACAGGTCGATGGTGCCCACCGTGGCGGTGAAGCCCAGCGGGTTGTTGTTGGTGATGACCAGGGTGTGCAGGCCGGACTTCAGGTCCAGCCGCGAGGTGAACAGCAGCTTGTCGGCGTGGCCGGTGGCGGTGATGCTGTACGGCTCCATGCCGCCGTCCAGCGTGGCGATGACCTGGCGCCACTTCTTGGTGTTGGCCGCGCCCGCGCTGGGGCGGTCGAGCTCGTCGACGTTGACGACGACGATCTCGCCGCGGTTGCGGCCGCCGCCGACCCAGCCGTTGACGCCGAACATCGAGCTGTGCGGCACGGCCAGGAACAGCCGCGTGCCGTCGGCGTTGACGGCGATGTCGTTGATGCGGCCCATGTCGGGCGCGTCGAAGCCGCCGATCACGCTGGTGACCTGGTGCCAGTCGGGCGACGCGGGCAGCAGGTCGATGACGTAGACCTTGCCCGAGCCCGCGGCGTAGAGGTAGCGCTCGGACGGGTCGATGGCCAGCGTGGTCACGCCGCCGGGGATGGCGATGATGTCCATCTCGGCGGTCGACGGGTCGACGTCGAACTGCTGCAGCGTGAACGCGTCGATCACCGCGACGCCGCGCTCGGTGGCGACGAACACGCGCGACAGGTCCTGCGTGCTCAGCGTGTCGGTGATGAAGCCGACCTGGCCGAGCTGGATGGTCTTGACCACCGGCTCGGCGATGATCTCGCCGGTCTGCGGGTCGAGGATCGGGTCGCCGTTGGCGTCGACCGCGAAGGCCTCGTCGGGCCGGGTCACGTCGATCACCGAGACCGCCTCGCCCCAGCGGCCGACGAAGCCGTAGCCGCCCTTGTTGTCGATGCGCGCACTGGCCGCCGAGGCCACCCAGGTGGTGGCGCCGGCCACGGCGTTGTCGGACTTGCGCTCGACGACGACCTCGCACTGGCCCAGCAGCACCGACCTGGGCACCTGCAGCACGATGGTCTGCGTCGCGCCGGTGTCGCTGCTGCGGGTGTACTGCGCGGCCTCGACGTAGACCGTGCTGGCGCCGACGCGGAAGCCGACGCGGGTGTCGTCCAGCGTGTAGCCGCTGCCCGGGACCGCGAAGTTGCTGCCCTCGATGGTCAGCGTCACCACGCCGCCGGACAGCGCGGTCGACATCGCGGTGATCGCCGGGTTGGCCGCCTGCGCGCCGGTGGGCAGCGGCGGCAGCGAGGCCAGCACGTTGGTGTAGGGCTGGCCCGGCGGCGGGTTGACCTGCAGGTTGTAGCCGTCGACGTTGTTGGCCCACTGGCGCCAGATCTTGAGGTCGGCGAGCTGGTAGGCCATCGGCAGCACCAGCAGGCCGGCGTACATCCCGGCCAGCGCCACGCCCACGGCGGCGCCGACCATGCCGCCGGTGGCGGCGATGCCCAGGGTGCCGACCATCGCGGCCATCACGCCGAACATGTAGCCCAGGTCGATGCGCACGATGCCCAGCGGCTGCGCCGAGCGCGCCACCAGCACCGAGCCGCGGTTGGACAGGCCCGGGAACGGCGGCGAGGCGGTGCGCGCCAGGCCGTCGGCGCCGATGGTGCCGGAGTCGAGCACCGCCCAGACCTCGGTCATCTCGCCGTTGGCGCCCACCGGCAGCGTCATCTTCTGGAAGAAGTACACCGCCTCGCCGGGCGTGAAGCTGCCGGCCACCGGCACGGCCACCTGCACCGGGCCGGTGAGGCTGCCGCCCTGCACGTCCAGGTCGAAGGCGCCGACGTAGTGGAAGGTGGTCTCGCCGGTGAGCTGGTTGGTCGGCAGCGCCAGCGCCAGGTCGGCCTCGTCCACCGTGGTCACGGTGATGGTGACCGGCCCGTCGACCTGGCCCGGCCCCACGGACACCAGCACGCCGTCGGCGTTGGCGACGATGCCGCCGTCGCTGCCGACGGTGGCGCTGCCACCGGTGGTCAGCGGCGCGCGCACCTGCACGTCGATCACCTCCTCGGCGTAGCCGTTGATCACGGTGACCGTGGTGTTGCCCGCGCCCACGGCGCGCAGCAGCCCGTCGGCGGTGACGGTGACCACTGCGGTGTTGCCGACGACGTAGCGCGTGCCCTCGGAAGCCGGGGTGATGTCGATGCGGCCGTTGCTGCCCAGCTTGGTGACGATCTGGCGCTCGCCGCCCTGCGGCAGCAGCGTCACCGCGTCGGGGTAGGCGTCCAGGCCGTAGGCATAGCCGGTGTAGGCGCGCGCGGCCTCGGGCACGCCGACGCCGACCGCGGTGGCCGCGGCCACGCCGCCGCGGCTGGCGCGCAGCACGGTGGCGCCGTCGCCCACCGCGCTGAGCAGGCCCTGCGGCGACAGCGTGGCCACCGCCGCGTCCAGCGTGCTGACGCTGACGTAGTCGAAGGGCAGCAGCACGTCGGCCTGGTCGGCGAAGTCGCCGTAGACCTCGATGACGCGGGTCTGGCCCACCGTGGTCATCAGGTGGCGCACGTTGAAGTCGATGGCCAGCAGCGGCGCCGCGCTGACGTTGACGCTGATCGTGGCCAGCGGCGAGGTGTTGAAGCCGTCGTCGGCGGTGAGCTGGAACTGCGCCGCGCCGGTGTAGCCGGCCTCGGGGCGGAACAGCAGCCGCGTGCCGTCGGACGACAGCTGGGCGCTGCCGTGGCTGGCCGAGACGATGCGGTAGTAGACGGGGTCGCCGTCGGGGTCGGTGGCCACCTGGCCCAGGTCCAGGCTGACCTGCAGCGACTCGTGGGTGAACACCGCCGGCAGCGTGGCTGCCAGCTGCGGGCCCTGGTTGATCGCGAAGCCGTAGTTGGCGTAGAGCACCTGGCGGTCGCTGCGGTCGGCCACGCCGTCGCCGGTGACGTCGGCGGCGGCGCCGCCGAGCACGACCGCCGTGCTGTCCAGGCCGTTGACCAGGCCGTCGAGGTTGAGGTCGCCGGCCGCCGACAGCGCCAGCGTCGCGCTGCCGGCGCCGCCGTCCTGGCGCGCCAGGCTCAGCGTGTACATGCCCTCGGCGGTGATGGCGAACAGCGCCACCACGGTGTCGCCCTGGCGCTGCACCGACAGCGGCGTCAGCCCGGCGATCTGCGGGGCGGCCAGCCCCGCGCCGGTGGCCGCGACGCGGACGATGAACTGCCCGCCGTTGACCGCGGCGATCTCGCTGGCGCGCACGCTGAAGCTGTAGCGCGCCGCGTCGCCCGCGGCCCAGCTGCCGGCCACGGTGTCGCCGGTGAAGTCGGCGGCGCCGCCCAGGTCGGCGGCCAGCGCCAGCACGCTGACCGTGCCGTCGGCGGCGTAGCCGATGCGCTGCCCCGGCTGGCCGATGGCCGCCACGGTGACCAGGCGGCCGCCCTCGTAGGCATAGCGCCAGCCGGCGCCGGTGCCCAGGTTGCGCACCGCCTGCAGCAGGCCCTGCGCGTCGTACTGGTAGACCAGCGTCGCGCCGTCGGGCGCGACGACGCGGGTGACGCGGCCGGCCGCGTCGCGCTGGAACTGCAGCGTCGCGCCGGACTCGGCGGTGACGCCGTTGTCGCTGACGAACAGCCGCTGGCCGGCGGCGGTGCGGATCTCGCGCACGCCGTCGCGCGTGTCGATGCCGTAGACCGTGCCGTCGGGCGCGGTCAGGGTGTAGTCGTGCCCGGCGAAGATGCCCGACTCGGGGTGGTAGGCCTGGCCGGTGGTGGCGTCGTAGTAGCGGCCCAGCGAGCGCGTCAGCAGCGCGTCGGCCGAGTCCAGCGTCCAGCCATGGGCGCTGTCGGCGACCCAGGCCGGGCGGTGGAAGCGCACGCCGCCGACCAGCTCGGCCACCGGCTGGAAGGTGAAGCCGGCGCGCTCGCCGCTGGGCAGCGTCAGGTACAGCCGGGTGCCGTCGGCCAGGCCGTTGTAGACGCCCAGGCTCTCGCGGCCGGTGGCGGCCACGTCGGTCTCGATGCGGATGTCGCTGCCGCGCAGCGTCCAGCCCCAGCCGAAGGCGCCGGCGCGGCCGGCCTCCAGGCTGTCGTAGCGGCGCGTCAGCGCGAAGCTGGCGCCGCCCAGGTCCACCGTCAGGTCGGTGTCCTGGCGCAGGTACTGGCCCAGCTTGGTGGCGCTGCGCAGCTCGACCTGGATGCTGGTGGTGCTGGTGCGCCCGCCGATGTCGCGTGCGCTCAGCCGCAGCGTGTAGAAGCCGTCGGCCAGCGTGCGCGGGTCGAAGCCGGCCAGCGTGCCGCCGGCGGCCACGGCGCTGCCGCCGCCGCCCAGCGTGGCGTAGCCGCTGCCGCCCAGCGGGGCGATCTCCAGCCGCCACCAGTCGAGGTTGACGTCCTGCACGCTGCCGCGCAGGGCCAGCGGCTCCTGCAGCGTGGCGCCGGCCAGGCCGGCGTCGAAGGCCAGCACGGGGGCCTGGCGGTCGGCCGCGTCGCGCACCTTGAGCTCGGCCGCAGCCTCGCCGCGGATGCCGTCGGCGTCCACCGCGACAGCGCGCGGCTGCAGCTTGCCGGGCTGGGTGGGCACCACGTAGGCGCGGCCCTGGGTGTCCAGCGCAACCTCGCTGCCGTCGACGTACAGCCGCAGGCTGGCGATGTCGGCGAAGCTGTCGGCCAGCGCGTGCACCAGCACCCGCTGCCCGGGCAGCGCCGCGAAGCTGGGCGTCAGCTCGATGTGGACGGTCGGCGGCACCGGCGCCAGCGTGGTGCGCAGCACCACGGTCTGGCGGGTGACGGCCTGGCCGTCGTCGACCTGCAGCACCACGTGGTAGTCGCCGGCCTGGCCCGGCCCGGGCGTCCAGCTGAACAGGCCGGTGGCGGCGTCCAGCGTCGCGCCCTGCGGCAGGTCCTCGGCGGTGTAGACCAGCGCGGTGCCGGCGTCGGCGTCGGTGGCGGCGACGGTGAAGCTGCGCGTCTCGCCGATCAGGAAGGCATGGTCGGACTCGGCCAGCACCGGCGCGCGGTTGACGTTGGCCACGCGCACCACCACGTCCTGCGTGACCACGGTGCCCTGCGGGTCGATCGCGCTGAAGGTGACGGTGTAGGCGCCGGCCTGCTCGTAGGTCGGCGTCCACTGGAACTCGCCGCGCGAGGCGACGAACAGCGCGCCCGCCGGCAGCCCGGCGGTGGCGCTGAGCACCAGCGGCTCGCCGTCCGGGTCGGCGGCGACGACGTTGAACACCAGCTCGGCACCCTCGCGGGCGAGCTGGGGCAGCATGGGCACGAACACCGGCGCCTGGTTGGCGTTGACCACGGTGATGGTCAGCGTCTCGGCGCTGCTGGCCTGGCCGTCGCTGGCCGACAGCGTGACGGTGTAGCTGCCGGCGCGGTTGAGCGCCGGGGTCCAGGTCAGCACGCCGCTGGCCTCGTCCAGCACCGCGCCGGGCAGGTGCGTGGCCAGGTCGGCGTCGGCGCCGAAGCTCAGCGCGTCGCCGTCGCTGTCCAGACCGCGTAGCTGCAGGGTCAGCGTCTGGCCCTCGGTGACGCTGCGGTCGCCCACCGGCAGCAGCACCGGCGCGGCGTTGCCGCCGCGCACGACGATCTCGAAGCCGGCGCTGTCGGAGAGCGCCCGCGCGGGGTCGCCGTTGCCGCTGTCGGTGACGCGCACGGTGGCGCTGTGGCGGCCCAGGTCGGCCAGCGTCGGCGTCCAGCTCAGCAGCGCGCGGCCGTAGACGGCGGTGGGCGTCAGCGTGGCGCCGGCCGGCAGGCCCGACAGGGTGTAGCTCAGCGCGTCCTGGTCCAGGTCGCTGACGCGCACCAGGGTCTGCAGCGTCTGCCCGACCAGCGCGACGCGGCTGCCCAGGTGGGCCAGCAGCGGCGGCTCGTTGGCGCTGGCGACGCTGACGACGAAGGTGTAGCTGCCGCTGCGGCGCTGCGCGGGGTCGCCGTCGCCATCGTCGGTGGCGGTCACGCGCAGGGTGTGGTCGCCGCGGTCGCCGACGCCGGGGGCGAAGTGCAGCGTCAGCGTGCCGTCGCCGTGGTCGGTGTAGCTGACGAAGCCGGGCAGCGGCATGCCGGGCGACTCGTTGTCCACGCGCAGGCTCAGCGCGCCGCCCTCCGGGTCCAGCGCCTGCACGGTGATGTCGCGCACCTGGCCCTTGTCCAGCGCGACGTTGTCCACCGGCGCGACCACCGGCTCGCGGTTGATGTTGAGCACGGTGATCGGCAGCAGCACGGTGCTCGTCGCGGCGTGGCCGGTGCCGTCGCCGTCGTCGGTGGCGGTCAGCGTCACCAGGTACTGGCCGGCCTGGGTGTGCGTGGGCTGCCAGCTGATCTCCCAGGTCTCGGCGTCGAAGCTGGCGCCCGGCGGCAGGCCGGTGGCGCTGACGCTGACCGTGCGCGGCCAGGTCGAGGGCTCGACGTAGACGCCGTCGGCATTGCGGTAGCCGGGCTCGTAGTACGGGTTGTCCGGATCCCAGGCGTAGGCCTTGATGCGCAGCGGCTGGCCTTCGTAGACCTCCCAACCGTCCATCGGGTCGAACACCGGGGCGCCGTTGGCGTTGGCCACGGTGATCGTGGTCGACGTGGTGAAGCTGATCACGCCGTCGCTGACCGTGAACGGGATGGTGTAGCGGCCCTCCTGGATGAAGTTCGGCGTCCACTCGAACACGCCGGTCTCGGGGTGCAGCGTGGCGCCGTAGGGCAGGTACTCCGCGCTGTAGCCGAGCGTGGCGGTCTCGTCGCCGCTGCCCTGCAGGCGGAACCGCACCGGATCGCCCTCGGCCACCGTGCGGTCGGCCGGCTTGACCAGGCTGGGCAGGCGGTAGCCCGGCGCCACCAGCAGCGTCACCGAGGTGCTGGTGACCACGCTGCCGTCGCTGGCGTAGATGCGCAGGTCCGGGTAGGTGCCGGCGCTGCTGTAGCCGGGCGTCCAGCTGAACTTGCGCGAGACGGCGTCGAAGGTGGCGCCGGCAGGCAGGTTGTCGGCCCAGACGGTGAGCACGTCGTGGTCGGCGTCGTTGACGACCAGGGTGAACTCGAGGGCCTCGCCCTCCTTGCCCTCGACCTGCGTCGGCGCGTCGACGAACACCGGCGGCCGGTTGCCCTGGGCCACGGCGATGACGAAGCTCTGCAGCGCCACCGCGCCATGCTGGTCGAAGGCCTGGATGACCACCGCCTCCTCGGCCGCGGCCAGGCTGCCGGGCACCCAGGTGGCCACGCCGCTGAGCGCGTCCAGCACCAGGCCGCGCGGGCCGCTGAGCAGGTGGTAGACGACGAGGTCGCCGTCGCTGTCGCCGGCCTGGGCCTGGTAGCGCCATTCCTGGCCGACCTGGGCGGCCAGCGGCGGCGTGCTGCCGAACACCGGGGCCTGGTTGGGCTGGCCGACGCCGGACACGCCGGTGTCGAAGTCGACGCGGCGGCGCTGCGGCGTGGCCACCGCGATGGTGCGGCCGGTGGTGCTCTGGCCCGGGGCCAGGCGGCCGTCGGCCGGCAGGTTGGCCGACAGGTCGACCAGCCAGCGGCCGTCGTCGGTGCGGTCCTGCACGTTGACCGGGATGCCGCCGTAGCCGTTGCGCGGGTCGAGCACCAGCACCGCCGGCAGCAGCACGGTGTTGTCGCCGACGTTGGTGATGGTGACCTCGTAGCTCAGCGTGCCGGTCTCGCGGTCGTAGCGGGTCAGGCCGTAGCGCACGTCCAGCACCGCGCTCATGTCGCTGACGGCAGTGAAGCGGGTGACGTAGTCGGCCCGCAGGTGCTCGCCGTGCACGCTGGTGATGGCGTCGTCGACGGTCAGCGTGTAGTGGTCGGCCAGCAGGTTGCCCAGCACCAGCAGCGCGGTGCGGGTGCTGGCGTCGTACTGCACCGACTGCACCAGCGCGGCCCCGCCCTGGTCGCCGACCAGGCGGTAGTTGGCCGGGTTGAGCACGCTGCTGGCCAGCGAGGCGTCGGCCACCGACATGTCCTGGTCGAAGCGCACCGACAGGAAGGGCAGCGGCAGCGGCATCACCGCGTCGGCCACCGGCATCGTCGCCAGCACCGAGGGCGCGTAGACCGGGCTGAGCTGGTCCACCTGGCCGGTCTGGCTGATCAGCAGCCGGCCGTCGCGGGTGACGGTCATCGCGTCGCCGCGGCTGCCGCCGCTGGCCACCGACACGCGCTGCAGCGTGGCCAGGTCGACCAGGGTCAGCGCGCTGTCGCTGGCGGCGGCGCCGGTGCTGGTGACCGGGCCGGCGTTGTGCGAGATGAACAGCAGGTCCTGCAGCACCGTGTTGTCGCGGCCGAAGGCCAGCGAGTCGAGGTCGGAGTCGAACTCGAGCATCAGCTCGGCGCGGCGGAACTCGGTGAAGCGCACCACCTGGCGCCGGTCGGGCCAGGTCACGGCCCACAGCCGGCCCTGGTTGTCGAAGGCCAGCGCGCCCACGCGCAGGTTCTCGTCGCGGCTGTACTGGGTGAAGACGCCGGTGGCCGGGTCGAAGATCTGGACGCCGCTGTTGGTGGAGACGTAGATCCGGTCGGTGTCGGGCTCGACGGCCAGCGCGATGGTCACGCCGTCGCCGAAGCGGTTGACCACCGCGCCGGTGTCGGCGTCGAGCTGCAGCAGCGCGCCGCCGCCGGTGGTGGCCCACAGCCGGCCCTCGCTGTCGAAGGCGAGGTTGAACACCGGCTCGTCCAGGCTGGCCCAGGGCAGGCCGACGGCACCGCCCTCGGCCTCGAAGCGGTAGATCTGGCCGCGGTTGGCACCGCCGGAGACCAGGATGCTGCCGTCGGGCGCCTCGACCACGGCCATCGGGCCGATGCCGGCGTGGCTGGTCTCGAAGCCGGTGGCGAAGGCCTGGGCGACGAAGGGCCGCAGCACGGTCTCGAACTCGCTGGCGCCGCTGGCGGGCACGGCCGCGGGCACGCCCAGCTGCGCCTGCGCGAACATCGCGTTGGGCGAGGGCAGGTCCACCGGCTCGGGCGGGATGCCGAAGTTCGGCGGCGTGGTGCCGGGCACCGTGGGCAGCGCGCCCAGGTTGACCGCGGCGCCGTCGGACTGCGCGTTGACGCCGGCGGCGGGCTGCTCGCGGTTGCCGGCCAGGTCGGTGGCCAGGGCCAGGAACTCGTAGCGGTGGCCGGCCTCGCCGGCGAACACCAACGTGCCGCCGGGCTCGGTGATGCGGCGCTGCCAGACGCGGAAGTCGCCCCCGTCGGTGGCCACGTACAGCGTGACGTGGCGGAAGCCGGAGCCGTCGCTGCCGTCGCTGCTGTCCCAGCGCAGCTCGAAGGCCTCGGTCTGGCCGATGCGCTCGACCGCCAGCGTGGTGACCGGCGCGGCCGCGTCCACGCGCTGGCGCAGCACCGCGGTGTCCTCGGGGGCCTGGCTGTCGAAGAGCACGCGCGCGCTGGCGGCGACGCTGCCGTCGGGGATCTGCTCGGGCGTCGGGTCCTCGGGCAGCGTGACGTCGGCGGCGTCGCGCGCCTGCACGGTGTAGCTGACGAAGCCGGCCCCCTTGCCGAAGGCGTCGTTGGGCGCCAGCAGGCCGCGGGTGGCGTCCTGCAGCACCTCGCCGGTCAGCGGGTCGATGGCCTGGATCAGCCAGGACACGCCGGCGGGGTTCTGGAACAGGTCGATGCCGGCGGACACGCGCAGCAGGAAGCCGCGCGTGGCGACGAAGTCGAACTCGCCCTGGAACGAGGTGCGGCCCTCGGGGATGTCGATGGTGATGTCGCCGATCTGGATGTCGCCCAGCTGGAAGCTGCGCGGGTCGAGGTCGGCGTCGAGCAGGGTGATCACGCGCAGCTCGTTGACCCAGCGCGAGGACTCGGCGCCGTTCTCGAAGCGCACGGTGTAGGGCAGGTCCTGCCCCACGGGCAGCCAGCCGTCGGTGTCGAAGGTCTGCGGGCCGGAGATCGAGGCCAGGCGGCCCTCGTCGGCCGAGCCCTGCAGGTACTGGCTGAAGTCCAGGGTCTCGAACTCGTCGCCGCCGACCGCGGCCGGGCCGTTGATCTGGAACTCGGCCGGGATGCCGGCGCCGCGGTCCTCGAAGGCCATCCAGGGCACGTAGACGCGGAAGGCCTCGAAGTGCGTGGGCGTGGACAGGCCCAGGTCGTAGTCGGCCCCCTCGGGGATGGCCGGCACCGGCACCTCGCCGGTGTAGCAGTCGCTCTCGCGCTCGTCCCAGAACTCGATCTCGGCCAGGCGGTTCTGGTCGTGGCCGTACAGCGCGCGCACCTGCTCGAAGAAGCCGACCAGGTCGCCGTTGCTGCGGATCTCGCTGCCGGCCGGCCCGAACAGCAGGCCCGAGGCCAGCACCGACATCAGGCTGACGATGTGCTGCTGGGTGCGGATCGGCGGCGTCGCGCCGTCCGGGCGCAGCAGGCCGGCGTCCTCCAGCGCGGCCAGGTACAGCGCGACCCAGGTGGCCTCGTCGGCGGCCAGCGCCTGCAGCGCAGCCGGCGCGTCCTCGGCGGCGATCACCGCGCTGCGCAGCTCACGCGCCTGCTGGCTCTGGAAGGCGACGTACTCGGCCCGCGTCATCGACGTGGCCGTGGCGTAGACGTGGAAGCGGAAGGGGATGAACGGGATGACGCACTCGTCGGGCACCGCCTCGTTCTTGTTGTACAGCCCCATGAAGTCGAGCTGGTCCATCGCCTGGCCCAGGCCGGGCTGCAGCTCCTCGGCCTTGGCCTTGACGGCGGTCCACCAGTCGGCCAGGCCGGACGGGCCGTCGGCCAGCTTCTCGTCCAGGTCGGGGAAGAAGGCGGCCATCTTGGCGCGGAAGGCGGCGAAGGCCTTCTCGTGCATCTCCTTCAGGCCCGGGTAGGTGGTGACGTTGAAGGTGAAGCCGGAGAAGCCGTCGGCCGGCTGGTCGTAGAGGAAGCCGGAGGTGTAGAGCTGGCCGATGGTGTTGGTGATGGACTCCATCTCCACCCAGGGCACCGCGGCGTTGTCCGAGCCGGCGGCGCCTTCCGGCGTGCCGCGCACGTTGGTGTAGAACTCCAGGTAGGGCAGGCCGTAGACGATGGGGTTGAACAGCAGCTGCGGCACGCCCACCTCGAAATAGGTGTAGGGCGTGTCGAGGTTGGACAGGCCTTGCAGCGCCACCGAGTAGGTGGCCTGGTCGCCGGCCAGGATCACGCGCGGGCCACCGATGCCGATGGTCACCTCGGGCTCGATCGCCCGCTCGACCAGGAAGCGGTAGGGCAGCACCGCGGTGCTGCCGTCGGGGTTGATGACCTTCAGGTCGTACAGGCCGTGCGGCGCGTCGGTGAAGTCGAAGGTGGCGATGATCTTGGTGCTGTCGACCACCTGCCAGACCAGCGGCTCGTACTCGGCCACGCCGGGGCGCACCAGCTTGACCAGCGCGCCGGCCTGGAACTGCGCGCCGCGGATGGTGGTGGTGACGTGCTTGCTGTCGCCGCCGGTGTCGGTGTCGATGTCGGTGATCAGCAGCGGCAGCAGCTCGGCCAGCAGGGTCACCTGGGTGCCGGCGGCCGGCGCGCTGAAGTTGCGCAGCAGCAGGTAGTAGGTGCCGGGCTCGGTGGACGGCACGATGGCCGTCAGGTCGCTGGACAGCGGGCCGCTGTAGGTGGCGTCGTAGGCGGCCGAGCTGGGCACGCGGTCGTGGCGGATGAAGATCTCGTTGGCGCTCTTGTCGTCGCTGGCGTTGAGCGTGACCCGCAGCGTCTGGCCGTCCGGGACGGTGATCTTGTAGAGCTTCTCCTGGCCCGACTTCAGCTGCGTGGTCAGCGGCGCGCCGATCTGGATCTCGTCGACGCTGACCTCCAGCGTGCTGTCCGAGGCGCCGCGGTTGTTGGCCTCGTTGACGCCCTCGTGCACCTGGTTGAAGACGTCGGTGCGGACGATGACGCGGTAGTGCCCGGGCGTCGCCGCGGGCAGCGTGGTGTCCAGCGTCAGCGTGTAGGACTGCCCGGCCAGCAGCGTGCCGCTGAAGCCGGCGCGGCCCAGCGGCCGGTCGCCGATGTCCCAGGTGGCGTCCTCGGACAGGAACAGCGAGTCGGTCCAGCTGCCGCTGGCGGCCACGTCGGTGCTCTGGTTGGTCACCGTCCAGCTGAAGCTGACGGCCTCGCCCGAGCGCGCCTGCTGCGGCACCGAGACGTCGGTCACCACCAGGTCGCTGGGCGGCGGCAGCTCGATGACCATCGGCACGTCGCTGGCGCGGTCGTTGTTGCGCTCGCTGACCTCGAACACCTCGCCGCTGACGCCGTAGCGCGCCGGGTCGGTGACGACGAAGACGTAGTAGGACTCGGTGGCCAGGTCGGCCGGCACGGTGAAGCCGGTGTCGACGCTGTAGCTCTGGCCGGCGGCCAGGCCGCCGGTGTGGCGCACGCTGCCCAGGAAGCGGTCGGCGCGCAGGTCGAGGAAGGGATCGCGCGAGAGGTAGACCAGGTCGTCCCAGGCCGCCTCCTGCGCCGGCGTGCTGCCGCCGGCGTTGGTCACGGTGTAGGACACCGCGAAACGCTGGCCGCGCGTGGCGCGCAGGTCGGCCTGCAGGCGGCTGACCTGCAGGTCGGGCGCGGCATAGGGCACCACGGTGATCGGCTTGACCGTGATGTTGTTGCCCTCGCCCTGGAACTCGGAGACCACGCCGTCCGGGTCGCCGCTGGGGTCCAGGCCCTTGAGGTGGCGCGACAGCGCGCTGGTCGGGCTCCAGTAGCTCGGCCCGAGGTTGCCGTCGGCGAAGGCCAGCAGGTGGTAGCTGCCGCTGAGGTCGTAGGGGACGGTGACGCGCACCGTCGCGGTGTAGCTCTCGCCCGGGCGCAGCTTGCCGTCGGTGCGGCCGTACTTGGCGCGGATCGCGTCGTAGGCCGCCTGCGTGGCCACCTGGGTGTCCAGCGTGTCCAGCGAGGGGTCGAAGGACAGGTAGATGCGGTCGGTCCAGGACGACTCGCGGGTCTCGCGCGTGCCGACGTTGCCGACCGTGAAGGTCACGTCGATGGTCGCGCCGGCCTGCACCGTGTCGGGCAGCCGCAGGTCGGTCACCCGCAGGTCGGGCTCGCGGTAGACCACCGGCAGCCGCACCTGGGCCATGTTGTTCAGCGAGAACTCGTAGGCGTGGCTGAAGTAGAGCTCGTAGGGATCGCCCTCGGTGAAGGCGCCGTCGCCGGCGGTCACCGGGAAGCCCAGCGTGCCGGGCAGGCCGTTGGGGTCGACGTTGGTGAAGACGTAGAGGTAGTAGTCGCCGCCGATGCCCGGCGGCAGCGTGACCTCGACCTCGCGGGTGTAGCTGGCACCGCCGGCCAGCGGGCCGTTGGCCTGCTGCAGCACCGACAGCAGGGTCACCCGGTTGGGGTCCGCGATCCAGGTCGGGTCCTTGGACAGGTAGATCTTGTCGGTCCAGTAGCGCGTCAGCGGCCACACCGTCTGCGCGCTGTCGTTGCGCACGGTGTAGCGGACGGTGGTCTTCTCGCCGGAGAAGGCCTGGGCCTCGGGCTGCACCTCGACGACGCGCAGGTCGGGCACGCGGTCGCGCACCTCGCTGGCGGCGGTGCCGGTCTGGTTGTCGTGCACCTGCTCGTTGCCCGGGCGGCCGGCCAGCACGTGCAGGTACAGGCCCTTGGCGCTGGGCTCGAGCCGGATGGTCTGGGTGTTGGTGTAGCTCTCGCCGGAGGCCAGGTCCTTGAGCGCGGCGAAGGTCCCCAGCGAGAACACCTTGGCGCCCTGTGCGCCGTAGACCGGGTTGTCGCTGAGGTAGACGCTGTCGGTCCAGCCGCCGGTGGCGGCACCCTGGCCCTGGTTGTGCACGGTCCAGCGGAAGGTCAGCTCCTCGCCGGCCCACTCGAAGGCCTCGCTGCCGACGTCGCGCACCACCAGGTCGGACGGCGGCACGGCCTGCGGCGGCGTGCCGATCAGCGCGATGTGCGGCGAGCCGACCACGTCGCCGCCGCCGGCCTTGTAGTTGTTGTTGTTGATCTCGTTCGGATCGTCCGGGTTGACGTTGATCGCCAGCGTGTCCTCGAGCAGCTGGGCGTAGGGGTCGACCCAGGGCGTGAGGTAGTAGTTGCCGGAGACCAGCGTGGACGGCAGCGTGACGGTGACGATGCGGTCGTAGCCCTCGCCGACGGCCAGCGGGCCGTCGGCATAGGTGAACGAGGTCAGCAGCACGTCGCCCTGGCCGGGGTGCGGGCGGTTCTTGTCCTTGGTCAGCCAGATCTGCTCGGCCCAGCTGCCCAGGTTGGTCGGGCCGCTGCCGCGGTTGGTGACCGTGTAGCGCACCTCGACCTGGTTGCCCTCGAAGGCCTGGGCCGGCGCCTTGACCTCGTCCACCACCAGGTCGGCGAAGGGCCAGGGGTTGACGTAGATCGGCAGCCGCGCCAGGTTGTTGGCGTCGTTGGGCCACTCGTCGACCGCGCCGCCGCTGTCGGCCTGCACCAGCACGTAGACGGTGCCGCGGAAGCGCTCGGGCACCTTGAAGTTGCCCGACAGCGTGCGGTACATCTCGCCCGGCGCCAGCGCCGCGCCGTTGCCCAGCGCGCTGACCAGCACGTCGTCCGAGGTGATCTTGTCGTCCAGCGACAGGTAGACGCGGTCGGTCCAGTTGGGCACGGTGGTGGCCACCGGGCCCTGGTTGATGATGCGGAACTCCACCGACGCGGTGCCGCCGGCGTCCACCGTGGCCGGACCGGTGATGTCGAAGACCTGCAGGTCGGGGCGCGGCAGCACCGACACCGAGATCTGCGTGTCGTCCAGCGAGGCGTTGTTGGCCTCGGCCGCGGCGCCCTCGAACACGGCGTTGCCGCTGTCGGTGACGACGAGGATCTCGTAGTGGTCGCTGGTGTGCGTGGGCAGCAGCAGTTGCTCGCGGCGGCTGTAGCTGATGCCGGCGGCCAGCGGGCCCTGGTAGGTGTAGCTGCCGATGGCCGTGCCGGCCCCGGTCTCGCCGGCCTTGCGCAGGTAGATGGTGTCGGTCCAGGCGCCCTCGGCGTCGCCCTGGCCCTGGTTCAGCACCGTCCAGCTGACGTCGATGGCCGCCCCCTCGGCGGCGGTGGTCGGGCTGACGATCTGCGTGACCACCAGGTCCGGCGCGGGCGACAGCTGCACCTCGAAGGCCGCCGAGGTGCGGCCGTTGTTGCCGGTGTAGATGAACTCGAAGGGGCCGCTGGTCTCGACGGTGATGTACCAGGTGCCCGTCAGGCCCTGCGGCAGCGTGACGCGGCCGGTGCGCTCGTAGCGGCCGTCCGGCGCCAGGTAGCCCAGGTGGTTGAAGTAGCCCAGGAAGGTGCGGTTCGGGCTGTCGGGCGCGCTGCTCAGGTAGACGCGGTCGCTCCAGTCGTCGCTGCTGGTCAGGCCGATGCCCTGGTTGCGCACCACCCAGCGCACGTCCAGCGCGCGGCCGCTCATCGCGCCTTCGGCCACGCTGACCTCGTCGACCACCAGGTCGGCGTAGGGGATGCGCATGACGTCGAAGGGCTGGGCGTCGGCGGCGGCGTTGTTGGCCTCCAGGCCGTTCTCGAAGACCTGGCCGTCGGCGTCGGCGCGCACGAACAGCTGGTAGCGGCCCTGGAAGGCCGGCGGCAGGTAGAAGGTCTCGCTGCGGCTGTAGCTGGCGCCCACGGCCAGGCCGCCGGTGTGCGCGAAGCGCGCCAGCACCACGTCGTCGCCGTTGCCGACGACGCCGTCGGTCGAGGCGACCACCGCGTCCACCCAGTCGGGCGTCAGCCCCAGGCCGTTGCCGAGGTTGCGCACCGTCCAGCCGATGGTCACCTGGGCCGGGTCGTCGATGGTCAGGTCGGGTGCGGTGACGCCGCTGACCGCCAGGTCGGCGTAGGGCGCCAGCGCCACCGTCAACGGCGCCGAGCCGGTGTTGTTGCCCTCCGAGAACAGCTCGGTGACCTGGCCGCTGGCGTCGCTGAGCACCAGCACGCGCCAGTCGCCGCTGGCGTCCACCGGCAGCAGCACGCTGGCCGATTCGGTGTAGGACTCGCCGGGCTGCAGCGTGCGCGCCACCGCCACGCTGGCCAGCAGCAGGTCGCCGCTGCCCACGCTGCCGTCGCGCGACAGGTAGACGCGGTCGACCCAGCTGCCGCTGACCGGGCTGCTGCCGGTGTTGCGCACGTCCCAGGACACGGTCTGCGCGCTGCCGGACTCGGCGCTGGCCGCCACGCGCACCGCCTCGGGGTGCAGGTCGGGATGGACCAGCGCCAGCGTGCCGGTGCTGGCGCGCTGGTTGTTGCCCTCGTAGGGCGTCTCGTAGAGCTGGCCCAGCGCGTCGGTGAACACCAGCACGCGGTAGTCGCCGTCGGCCAGGTCGGGCAGCGTGAACTCCAGCGAGGCGTCGTAGTGGCCGCCCACCGCCAGGTTGCGGCTGGAGGTCAGCGCACCGACCAGCGTGGCGCCGGCCAGGTTGCCGTCCAGGCTGAGGTAGACGCGGTCGGTCCAGCTGCCGGCCGCCGCGGCGTCGCCGGCGTTGCGTACCGTCCAGCTGACGCTGCGGCGCTCGCCGGGCACGCCGCCGGCGGGCAGGCTGACGGTGTCGACCTGCAGGTCGGCCACCGGCGCCGGGCTCAGCGTGATGGTGCCGGTGGTGGCGCGCGCGTTGTTGCTGTCGGCGCCGGCCTCGTAGACCTGCTGGCCGTGGTCGGCGACGACGATGAAGCGGTAGTCGCCGCTCAGACCGTTGGGCGCCGGCAGGTTGGCAAGCAGCGTGTAGGCGCCGCCGACGGCGACGCTGCCGTTGCGGGCGACCTCGGCCAGCAGGGTGTCGCCGGCGTCGAGCACCGCGTCGCTGGACAGGTAGACCGCGTCGCGCCACTGGCTGGCGCTGGTCGTCGCGTCGCCGTCGTTGCGCACGCGCCAGGCCACGGTGATGGTCTCGCCGCCGCGCGCGGCCGCGGGCGCGTCGATGACCTCGATGACCAGGTCGGCGTGCGGCGCGGTGATGCCCACCGCCTGCGGCGCCGAGGTGTTGTCGGCGCGGGTGTCGGGCTCGAGCACCTGGGCGTCGGCGTCGGCCACCACGGCCAGGTAGAAGCTGCCGTCGAGGAACAGCGGCAGCGTCAGCGAGGCGGTGCCGTCGTAGCGGCCGCCGGCCGCCAGGCCGCCGCCGTGGGCCACGCTGCCCAGCGTGAGGTCGTCGGCGTTGCCGATGGTGCTGTCTCGGCTGAGCACGATGCGGTCGGTCCAGCTGCCCTCGGCGGCGGCGCCGCCGAGGTTGCTGACCGTCCAGTCGACGCGGATCGGCTCGCCGCCGCGGCCGCTGGCCGGGGCGCTGAAGGTGGCGATCTGCAGGTCGGCATACGAGCGCGGCGACGAGGTGAAGGCCACCGTGGCGCTGTTGTTGCCTTCGCCCGAGGCGCCGCCGCTGGTGAACTCGGGCAGCGCGCCCTGGCCCTGGGTGTTCTGGTCGGTGACCAGCGTGAGCTCGATGGCCCCGGCACCGCGCAGGCCCTCGGGCAGGCGGAAGCTGTGGCTGCGTGCCAGCCGCCCGCCGGCGGCCAGCGGGGCGTTGCCGTCCAGTGCGATGTTGTAGGCCAGCGCGGTGTCCAGCAGCGTCTCGCCGGTGTCGGTGTTGCGCACCACCAGGCGGTCGCTCCAGGACGCGGGCGTGGCGCTGAGGCCGCGGTTGACGTCGTCCCAGCGCACGGTGACCAGGCCGCCGGCGCTGGGCGACGCGGTGTCGATGCGCAGGTTCTCGACCTGCAGGTCGGGCGCCGAGGCCAGCGTCAGCCGCGCGCCGTTGTTGGCCTCGGCGTTGTCGTCGGCGTTGTTCTCGAACAGCTGCGACTCGGCGTCGGCGCTGACGAGGAACTCGAACTGGCCGCTGCCGGCCATGCCGGCGGGCCAGGTGAAGCTCAGGCTGCGCTGCAGCGCAGCGCCGGCGGCCAGCGCGCCGCTGCCGGCCACGCTGTAGGCCGCGCTGCCGGTGAACAGCGTGGCGCCGGTGCTGAGGTTGCGCACCAGCAGGCCATCGGCCCAGTCGCTGTCGGCGGGCGCGTCGCCGGTGTTGCGCAGCCGCCAGTGCACGGTGACGGTGCTGCCGGCCGTCCAGCCGCTGGCCGGCTCGATGCTGACGCTGTCGACCTGCAGGTCCGGGTAGGGCGTGTAGGCCGAGACCACCTGCACCGCGGCGCTGTTGTTGAGCTCGCCCACGCCGGGCTCTGCGACGGTGTTGGTGACGTCGGTGGCCACCTCGAAGCGCAGGTTGCCGGCGCCGCGCTGGCCGCCGACGATGCGGATCAGCGCCTGGCGCGTGCGGCTCTCGCCGGGCGCCAGCGGGTCGTCGGCGGCGTCGCCCAGGTCGGCGTAGTCGACCAGCACGTTGGCGATCAGCTCGTTGCCGCGGTCGACGTTGCGCACCAGCAGCCGGTCCTGCCAGGGGGCGTTGGCCGGCAGGCTGCCGTTGTTGGTGACGCGCCACTGCACCAGCACCTGGCCGCCGGCGGCGACGCTGGCGCCGCCCACCGGCGTCACGCTGAGGCTGTCGACGCCCAGGTCGGGACCGGGCGCGACCTCCAGGCCGATGATGACCTTCTCGGCCAGCGGCGAGGGCGAGACGTTGAAGCTGAAGCCCGCGGTGCCGGTGACGTAGTAGCGCCCCTCGACCAGCAGGGTGTAGGTGCCGTCGTAGGCCAGCTCGGTGACGTCGACGTCGGCGTTCATGCGCGACGGCCCCCAGACCGCGCGGCCCCAGGGGTCCAGCAGGCGCCAGTAGGTGTCGCCGCCGGTGCTGCCCAGGCGGTCGAAGTAGAAGCGGTCGCCGGCCCGGGCGTCGAAGCGCCAGGCCTGGGTCTCGTTGGCCGGGTTCAGCGTGCCGTTGACCGGCGTACCGGTGGTCAGCGCGGTGGCGTCGCTGAGGTCGAGCAGGCGGAAGGCGTAGCCGCCGACGGTGTCGTTGAGCCCGTCGATGGTCAGCGTGTAGTCGCCGGGGCCGAGCGCCAGCACGCTGCTGCCGTCGGCCGAATCGCTGCTGCTGAAGCTGCGGTCGGAGGCCACGGTGCCCTGCGGGCCGCTGAGCGTCCAGCGCAGGTAGTACGGGTCGGTGCCGTCGACGTTGACGGTCAGGCTGTCGAAGTAGACCAGCCGCGCCTCGCCCAGCGTGAAGTGGTAGCGGTCGCGCTGGCCGGCGTGGTCGATGCGCTCGCTGACCACCGCGTTCAGCGCCAGCGCGGCGTCCTGGTCGACCACCGGCTGCACGGCGAAGCTGTAGGCCACGCTGCCGCTGGTGTGGTAGCGGCCCTCGACCAGCAGGGTGTAGCGCCCGGTGTAGGCCAGCGTGGGCGTGCCGACCTGGCTTTCCGAGTCCAGGTAGGTCGGCCCCCAGACGGTCTGGCCCTGCGGATCGAGCAGGCGCCAGTAGATGTCGCCGCCGCTGCGCGTCAGGCGGTTGAAGTAGAAGGTGTCGCCGGCGTCGGCGTCGAAGGCGAACAGCTGCGTCGCGTTGGCCGGGTCCAGCGTGGCCTCGACGACCTGGCCGGTCTGGATCAGCGTGGCGCCGGCCACCGGCAGCAGGCGGAAGGCGTAGTCGCCGGCCAGGTCGTTGGTGCTGGCCAGCGTCAGCGTGTAGCGGCCGGCGGCCAGGTCGAGCAGCGAGCTGCCGTCGGACGCATCGCTCTGGCGCATCGGCCGGTCGCTGACCACGGTGCCGCGCGGGCCGCTGAGCGACCAGCGCAGGTACCAGCTGTCGACGCCGCCGACGCTGCTGCCGGTCAGCGTGTCGAAGGCGAGCTGGGCGTCGGCCGCCAGCGTGAAGGTGTACTCGCGCACCTGGCCCTTGGCGATGGTGCCGGTGACGGTCTGGCCCGGCGTCAGCGCGGCGCCGTCGCGCACCAGGCGCTGCACCGCCAGCGTGTAGCTGGTGGCGTCGCTGCGGTAGTAGCGGCCCTCGACCAGCAGCGTGTAGCTGCCGCTGCGCTCCAGCGTCAGCGGCCCGACGTCGCTGCCGGTGCTGTTCATGTTGCCCGGGCCGAACACGGTGCGGCCGTTCGGGTCGACCAGGCGCCAGTAGACGTCGCCGCCGCTGCGCGCCTGCACGTCGAAGAAGAAGACCTCGCCGGCGTTGGCGCTGAAGCGGTACAGGTCGGTGCCGTTGGCCGGGCTCAGCGTGGCGCTGACCGGGGTGCCCGGCGTCAGCACGGTGGCCGCGCCCAGGTCGAGCAGGCGGAAGCCGTAGCCGCCGCTCATCGTGGTGGCGGCGCTGACGCTGAGGGTGTAGGTGCCGGCCCCCAGCTCGAGCAGCGGGTTGCCGTCGTAGGAATCGCTGTCGCGGAACGGCCGGTCGCTGACCAGCAGGTTGCCGCCCGGGCCGCGCAGCGACCAGCGCAGGTAGTAGGCGTCGGTGCCGCCGACGTTGAGCGTCAGCGTGTCGAAGGCCAGGCGCTTGGGCTCGGACAGCGTGAAGGTGTAGCGGTCCACCTCGCTGGACGAGGACAGCACCGCGCTGACCGCGGTGCCCAGCGTCACGGTGGGCAGCAGCTCCGCGCTGCCGGGCGTGACGCTGACGCGCAGGTTGTCCAGGTCGTTGTGCGCGCGCCAGCCGCCGTTGCGCGCGCCGAAGGCGACGCGCCCGTCGTAGGCCTGCAGGCCGCTGATGAAGTAGTCGCGCACCACTGCCACCTCGCTGCCGCCGCTGGGCGTGAGGTAGACCGAGACGTTGCTGCCGCCGGCGACCGCGCTCATCACGATGCGGGCGTGGTGGAAGGCGCCGCTGTCCAGGCGGAAGCCCGACAGACCGGCGATGCCGCCGAGGTCGAACTCGGCCAGCTTGCGGCCGTCGAAGTGCAGCGAGACGTGGTTGTCGCTGACCTCGCCGTTGTTCACCGGGTCGAAACCGACGCCGAAGCTGCGCGCCAGGTTGGGCTCCTCGGCGAACTCGGGTGCCGGGCCGCTGTTGCCCCAGGCGTCGGCGTTGAGCCAGGCGAAACCGATGCCGTCGCCCTGGCTGCTCACCCGGGTGATGCGCAGGTCGACGTCGACGGTGACGCTGGCCGGCACCACGCCGATGCCGGTGGAGGCGAAGCCGACGGTGTTGATGCCGGTGACCGTGCCGGGCAGCAGGCGCAGGAAGCTGCCGCTGGGCCCGCCGGCGACCACGGCCGGGTCGGCGGCGCTGAAGGTGGCGCTCGTGTAGGGCAGGCCGTCGCTGTCGAAGTCCTGCGCCGTCGCGCCGGCGCCGTTGGCCTGGTTGGCGTTGAGCAGGCGGAAGTTGTAGGTGGTGGCGGCGCTCTCGGTGTCGCGGCCCTCCAGCAGCAGCCAGTAGCTGCCGGTCAGCGGCAGCGTGAAGCCCAGGTCGCCGACGTTGGCCGGCCCGAAGACCTGGCCGCTGTCGGCGTGCAGCAGCCGCCAGTGCACGGTGTCCTGGCTTTCGCTGACCAGGTCGAGCTGCACCCGGTCGCGGGCGGCGCCGCTGAAGCGGAAGACCTGCGTCTGCCCGGCGGGCAGGCTGCCCGAGGCGGTGTCGCCGTAGGCCAGCGGGCTCAGCGCGCCGGTGTCGCCCAGGTCGAGCAGGCGCAGCGCGAAGGCGCCGGTGGCTTCGCCGTCGGGGTCGACGGTCAGCGTGTAGTCGCCGGCGGGCAGCGCCAGCAGCGGGTTGCCGCTGAAGTCGGCCGAGTCGCTGGCGCCGAAGGCGCGTGCGCTGACCTCGTCGCCGCGCGGGCCGCGCAGGCTCCACTTCCAGTCGCCGGCCGCCAGCAGCGAGTCGAACAGCAGCGGCCGCGCCGAGGCCAGCGTGAAGCTGTAGACCGCGCGCTGGCCCTTCTGGGTGATGTTGCCGCTGACCGTCTGGCCCAGCGTCAGCGTCTGCTGCTGGTCGATGACCGGGCGCACGTCCAGGCCGTAGCGGGCCACGCCGCCGGCATCGCGCCGGCCCTCGACCAGCAGGGTGTAGCGGCCGGCGTAGGGCAGGGTCTGCAGCCGGACGTCGTCGTTGGCCAGGTAGTTCGGCCCCCACAGCGCGCGGCCGAAGGGGTCGAGCAGCCGCCAGTAGGTGTAGCCGCTGTCGGCCGCGGTGGCGTCGAAGTACCAGGCCTGGCCGGCCTGGGCCTCGAAGCTGTAGGCGTCGGTGCGCCGGCCCGGCGCCAGCTCGCCGCTGACCGGGGTGCCCGGCGTCAGCGGCGTGGCCTGGGCCAGGTCCAGCAGCCGGAAGCCGTAGCCGCCGGTGAAGTCGTTGGTGCCGTCGACGCTGAGCGTGTAGTCGCCGGCCGGCAGGTCGGCGACAAAGCTGGTGTAGTCGCCGTCGCTGATGTCGAAGCGGCGGTCGGAGACCAGCGTGCCGCGCGGGCCGGCAAGGCTCCAGCGCAGCCGGCTGTCGTTGGTCAGGCTGTCGAAGACGAGGCGCGTGGTCGCCGCCAGCGTGAAGGTGTGGTGCACCACCTGGCCCGGCTGCTCGATGGCGCCGGCCACGGTGCCCGCCGCCTGCGGGCGCACCTGGGCGGCGTGGCCGTGGCCGGTGGCGTCGGCCAGGGTGTTGCCGCTGCTCTCGTCGGCCTTCAGGTACAGCACCAGGCCGGTCTCGTTGCCCTGCAGCGCGCCGGCCATCGTCGCGGCGATGTCGGCGTCGCTGCGCGCCAGGTTCCACAGCCGCAGCTCGTCGATGCTGCCGGCGAAGTTGGCATGCTCGCGGTAGAGCTCGACCGCGGTGCCGATGCGCAGCGGGTTGGTGTTGCTGCTGGCCGCGCCGGTGCGCACGCCGCCGCTGGCGCGCAGCTGGCCGTCGACGAGCACGCGCATCTGGCCGTTGACGCGGTCGACGACCGCGGCCACGTGGTGCCACTCGCCGGTGCCGATCAGGCCGCTGGCGGTCTGCACGCTCTGGTCGCCGGTGTCGGCGCTGGTGACCAGCACCGAGCCGTTGGCGTTGAGCCACAGCGAGAAGGTGCGGCCGCTGCTGTCGACCTCGGAGCCCTTGAAGACCAGCGGCGTCCAGGTGTTGAGGAACTGGTCGACCTTGATCCAGGCCTCGATGGTGACGGTCTGGTTCAGGTTCAGCGCCGGGTCGTGCGGCACCGACACCGACTGGTAGCCGTTGAGCGTGACCGCGCCGCCGACCATGCCGCCGGCATGGCCCGCGTCGGTGCCCGCATCGACGCCGGGGACGATGGGCACCGTGCGGTCGGCCACGGTGCGCACGCGCAGCCGGTAGTCCGAGACGCCATCGCCGCCGTCGCGCCGGCCCTCGACCAGCAGCGTGTAGACGCCGGTGTAGGCCAGCGTCTGCAGCTGCACGTCGTCCGAAGCCAGGTAGTTCGGGCCCCAGACCGTGCGGCCCCAGGGGTCGAGCAGGCGCCAGTAGGGGTAGCCGCCGCTGACCGACAGCATGTCGAAGAACAGACGCTCGCCCTGCTGGCCCTCGAAGCGGTAGGCCTGGGTGCTGGTGGCAGGAGTCAGGCGACCCGTGACGTCGGTGTCCACCGCCAGCGTCGCGGCCTGGCCCAGGTCGAGCAGGCGGAAGCCGTACTCTCCGATGGCGTCGCCGACGCCGTCGATGACCAGGGTGTAGTCGCCGGCCGGCAGCGCGAAGGCCGCCAGGTTGTCCGAGGCATCGGTGCTGGTGAAGGCGCGGTCGCTGACCACCGCGCCGCGCGGCCCGCGCAGCGACCAGCGCAGGTCGGATCGGTTGGTCAGCACGTCCAGGTACAGCAGCGTGTCCTGGCCGAGGCCGAAGTGGTAGAGGTCGCTCTGGCCGAAGCTGATGTGGCCGTTGACGACGTCGCCCAGGCCGGCCCAGGGGTGGGCGATGGTGGCGTTGTTGCCGCGGCCGGTGGCGTCGGCCAGCGTCGCGGTGTCGGCCGCGTCGGCCTTCAGGTACATCACCAGACCGGCCTCGTCGCCCTGCAGCGCGCTGTCGCGGCTGGCGGCCACCTCGGCGGCGCTGCGCGCCACCGACCACAGGCGGATCTCGTCGAGCGCGCCGACCATCGGCGCATAGCCCTCGGCCGAGCGGCCCAGCTGCAGCGGGTTGCTGCTGGCGGCGGCCGGGTTGGTGCTGAGGCCGCCGCTGGCGGCCTCGGCGCCGTCCAGGTAGATCTTCATCACCCCGGCGCCGCGGTCCAGCACGGCGGCCACGTGGTGCCACTGGCCGGTGACGACGCTGCCGCGCGCGGTCTCGATGGCCTGGTTGCCGTTGCCGCTGGTCGACAGGTGCAGGTAGCCGGCCGAGTTCAGCCACAGCGAGTAGGTGCGCAGGCTGCTGTTGCCGTCGCCCTTGAAGACGATGGGCTGCCAGGTCGACTCGTAGCGGTCGACGCGGAACCAGGTCTCGAAGGTCAGCGAGCCGGTCAGGTCGGTATCGGCGCTGTCGGGCACGGTCACCGTGCGCAGCGTGTCCATCTGCAGCGCCTCGCCGATGACGCCCGCGGTGTAGCGCGGCGCCAGGCCGTAGGCCTCGCCCAGCCAGAGGTCCTGCACGTCGTTGGCGATCTCCAGCAGCCGGAACTGGTAGCTGGCGGTGGCGGTGTACTGGGTCTGCCAGATGCGGCCCTCGATCAGCAGCGTGTACTCGCCGTCGGTGGGCACGGTGAACAGGTCGACGTCGCTCAGGCTCTGCGGGCCCAGCACCTGGCGGCCGTAGGGGTCGAGCAGCCGCCAGCTCGCGCCGCCGGTGCCGGCGCTGCTGCTGTAGACCTGCTGGTCGATGTAGTACTGCACGCCGGTGGTGGCGTCGAAGCGGTACACCGCGGTGCTGTTGGACGGGTCCAGCGTGCCGCGCACCACCTCGTTCGGGCCGAAGCTGTCGCTGGCGGCGATGTCCAGCAGGCGCAGCGCGAAGGCGCCCACGCCGTCGCCGACGGCGTCGATGGTCAGCGTGTAGTCGCCGGCCACCAGGTCGAGCAGCGGGTTCGTGCTGCCCAGTTCGTGCGACTCGGAGTAGTACAGGCTGCGGTCGGACACCTCGACGCCGCGCGGCCCGGTCAGCGTCCAGCGCAGCTCGGGCGAGCCGTTGTTCGGCCCCAGCGCGTCGAGCAGCAGGCGCCGGCCCTCGCTCAGGCCGAAGGTGTAGCTGACCCGCTGGCCGGGCACGGTGATCTCGCCGTCGACGCGGTCGCCCACGCCCAGCGGCTCGACGACGTCCTCGACCTGCAGCACGCGGAAGCTGTAGGCATTGCTGGCCGCGGTGTTGCCCGGGCGGCCTTCGACTGCCAGCAGGTAGGCGCCGCTGTGGGCGAAGGTGGCGGCGTCCTGGTCGTCCGGCCAGATGTAGCCGTTCCAGACCTGGTTGCCCAGCGGGTCGAACAGCCGGTAGGTGGTGTTCCAGTAGTCGCCGTAGCTGATGCGGTCGAAGTAGAAGCGCTCGCCGGCCAGCACGTCCAGGCGGTAGAAGTCGCTGCGGTTGGCCGGGCTGAGGGCGCCGCTGACGACATCGCCGTAGCCGAAGCCGGTGGCAGCGGCACGGGCGTCGCGCAGCGCGAAGCTGTAGTCGCCGCTGAAGTCGCCGTCGGCCTCGACGAGCAGGGTGTAGTCGCCGGCCGGCACGCGCATCAGCGGGTTGCTGCTGCCGAGCTCGTAGCTGTCGCTGGCGTAGAAGCTGCGGCTGCTGCTGAAGCCGTCGGGGCCGGTCAGCGTCCAGCGCAGCGCGCTCTGGTAGGTCAGGCTGTCGAAGTACAGCCAGGTCGGCTCGGCCAGGCTGAAGCCGTAGGCCTTGTGCTGGCCGGCGGCCAGGCTGTCGTCGACGCGGTCGCCCAGCGCCAGCGCGCTGGGCACCGGGTCGGGCAGCACCGGCAGCACCGCCAGGCTGTAGTCGAAGTCGGCGGCGTAGCCGTAGTGGGTGCTGTAGTAGGCCGTCCAGAGGTAGCCCTCGACGACCACGGTGTAGCGGCCGGTCTGCGGCAGCACCACGTCGTCGACGTCGGCATAGAAGTCGCGCGGCGCGAACACCTCGCGCCCCGTGGGGTCGATCAGCCGCCAGTTGACCCAGCCGGAGTACTCCGGGTTCATGCTGCGGCGGTCGAAGTACAGCCGGTCGCCGGCCTGGCCCTCGAAGTGCAGCACCTGGGCGGCATTGGTCGGCGACAGCCGGCCGCTGACCTCGTCGCCGATGGCGAAGTCGGTGCCGGCGGCCAGGTCCAGCAGGCGCAGGGCGTAGGCCTCGCCGGGCGCACCGCCGCTCAGCCGCAGCTCGTAGCTGCCGGCCTCGACCAGCGACACCAGCGCGTCCGGACTGTCGGCAGAGTCGCTGTAGTAGACGTAGCGGCTGTTGACCTCCTCGCCGCGCGGCCCGTACAGCGACCAGACGAGGTTGCTGCCGTCGAAGGGCTTCTGCGCATCGAACAGGACGCGGGTCGGCCCGGCGATGTCGAAGAGCAGGCGCACCGCGCCGCCCTGGTCGTCGACGCTGCCCTCGACCAGGTCGCCCAGCGCCATCGGCGTGCCGCCGACGGCCGGCAGCGGCTGGCTGCTGTCCAGGTCCAGGCTGAAGCCGAAGTCGGTGGCTCCGGTCTCGTCGTGGCGGCCCTCGAGCAGCAGCGTGTACTGGCCGCTCAGGCGCAGCGACATGCCGCTGTGCGCGCCGCCGATCCAGGCCTGCGACAGCAGCGGCCGGCCGTTCGGGTCGAGCAGCCGCCAGTAGTTGCCGGCCTCGTTCTGCCCCACCGGCCGCAGGCTGACCACGTCGCCGGCGGTGGCCTGGAAGGCGAAGACGCGGGTCAGGTTGCCCGGGTCCAGCTGGCCCGAGACCGTGTCGCCGTAGGCGATGGCCTCGGCCTGGCCGATGTCCAGCAGGCGGAAGGCGAAGTCGCCGGTGGTGTCGCCGGCGCCGTCGATGGTGACGCTGTAGTCGCCGGGGCCCAGGGTCAGCGCCTCGGCCGGGAAGTCGTAGCTGTCGGCCTGGGTGAAGCTGCGCGGCCCGAACAGCCGGCCGCCGACGCCGTCGAGCGCCCAGCTGACGCGGCCGTCGGCGGACAGGCTGTCGAACACGAGCCGCGTGGTGCCGCCCAGCGAGAAGGTGAAGACCTGGCGCTGGCCGGCGTGCGCGAGCTGCACGTCGACGCGCTGGTTCAGGTCCATCGCCTGGCTGCCGTCCTGCACCTGCTGCAGGCGCAGCTGGTATTCGGTGGGCTGGGCGCTGCCGAGCTGGCCCTCGACCGCCAGCGTGTAGCGGCCGGCCTGGGTGATGGTGAAGACGTCGATGTCGGCGGTGGCCGCCACCGGGCCGGCCAGCAGGTTGCCGTTGGGGTCGAACAGGCGCAGCACCGGGTCGTCGCCGGCCAGCAGGCTGCCGTCGAGGTACCAGCGCTGGCCAACCTGCGCGTCGAAGTGGTACAGGTGCGTGGCCACGCCGGCGCTGCCGGCGGTGCCGCTGGCGTCGTCCAGCGTCGCGCCGACGTCGGTGTCGGCGGGCAGCTCGGTCGAGGCGCCGAAGTCGAGCAGGCGGAAGGCGAAGTCGCCCACCGCGTCGCCGACGCCGTCGAGCACCAGCGTGTAGCTGCCGGCGCGCAGCGACAGCGCGGTGCTGCCGCCGATGCCCCAGGCGTCGGCGCTGGTCAGGCGGCGGTCGGCGACGACCGCGCCGTCGGGCCCGCTGAGCGACCAGCTCAGGTTGGCGTGGCCGGCCAGCGCGTCGAACAGCACCCGCCGCGCCTCGCCGAGCTCCAGCGTGTAGAGCACCCGCTGCCCGGCCAGCGCCACCTGGCCGGCCACGCGCTCGTCCAGCGCGATCTGCACCGGCACCGGATCGGCCAGCGGCACGACGTTGAAGGCGTAGGCGGCGGTGCCGGTGTTGCGCACCCGGCCCTCGACCAGCAGGGTGTAGGTGCCGTCCAGCGTCAGCGTGCGGTCGCCCAGGTCCTGGTCCATCGCCGTCGGGCCGGCCACGGTGCGGCCGTAGGGGTCCAGCAGCCGCCAGTAGGTGTTCGCGTCGCCGGCGCTGCGGTCGAAGTAGAAGCTGCTGCCGGCGGCGACGCTGAACTTGTAGGCGTCGGTCTCGTTGGCCGGGTCCAGCGTGCCGCTGACCGGCGTGCCGGGGACGATGGGCGTGGCGCGGCCGATGTCGACCAGGCGGAAGCCGTAGACCCCGGTGGCGTCGGCGACGCCGTCGACGCTGAGCGTGTACTCGCCGGCCGGCAGGTCGTAGGCGACCTGGCCGCCGAGGTTGACCGAATCGGAGGCCGAGAAGGCCCGGTTGCTGACGACCGCGCCGCGCGGCCCGGTCAGCGACCACTGCAGGCTGCTGTTGTTGGTCAGCGAGTCGAAGACGACCCGCATGCCCTCGGTCAGCGTGAAGCCGTAGCGGTCGACCTCGCCGGCGACGTCGATCGCGCCGTCGACGCGCGGCGGCGCCACCGGGTCGCCCGACAGCAGCACCCGCGGCTCCAGCGATTCGAACACCGGGCGCTCGCCCCGCGACGGCGCGTCGCGCAGCCCGTCCAGCGCCCGGCGCAGCAGGCGCTGCCACAGGCTGGGCCGCAGCGGCTGCGGCAGCCCGGGCGCGCCGGCGCGGGCGCTGCCGCCGGCGGCGGTCGAAGACAGACGTGACTTGCTGGCCCGGGTATCCATCGCTCGTTCCTCATCCTGAGCTGCCGGCGGCCGTGCGCCGGCGCGACGAGGGCGAGCACGGCGCACCACCCCAGCTGAACCGAACGGAACCCGCGCTGCCGGCATGCAGCGACCTTGCGTCCGGGTTGCTTTACCCGTCTTTGCAAGCCAGAAACATCGTAGGGCAGCGCAGGCGGGGACGGCCGCCGAGGACTTGCGCCGACGCAAGGCCGGGGCGGCCACCCCCCCTGAATCGGTGGTCCCGCCTGGGGCCGCCGGCCCGGTGCCGGCGCCGGGATCAGCGCGCCGGGCGGCGCAGGCCGGGCTGCTCCAGGTCCAGCTCGGCCATCGTCAGGCGCAACGCCTGCGGCCCGGCCTCGGCGGCCAGGCCCTCGGCAGCGGCGCCCAGGTCGCCGACCACCACCGCGCGCAGGGCCTCGGGCCGCCAATGCTGGCGCGCGAAGTCCTGCACCTGCTGCGCGCTGACCGCCAGCAGCGCGGGCACGTGGGCCGGCAGCTCGGCCAGCGGCCGGCCCTGGGCCAGCTGCCCCACCAGCACCGCCGACAGCCCGGCGGTGGTCTCCAGCCGGCGGGCAAAGGCGCCGGCCAGGGTGGCCTGGCGGGCGGCCAGCTCGTCGGCCGTGGGCGGCGCGTCGGCCAGCCGGGTGAGCTCGCCGCGCAGCAGGGCCAGCGCCTGGCCGGCGGTGGCGTGGCCGGTCTGGGTCGCGGCGCTGACCATGCCGCCGGGGGCGAAGGCTTCGGCCTGGCTGAAGGCGCCGTAGCTCAGGCCGCGCTTGATGCGCACCTCCTGGTTCAGCCGCGCCGAGTAGCCGCCGCCCAGCACCGCGTTGGCCACCAGGCCGACGCGGCGCTCGGCGCTGGCGCTGGCGACGAAGGGCGCGGCCACCGCGACGCCGCACTGCCCGGCGCCGGGCAGGTCGATCAGCACCAGCGGCGCGGCGATCGGCGCCGGCGGGGCCAGCGCCGGCAGCGGCGGCGGGCCGGCCGGCGCGCGCCAGTCGCCCAGCAGGCGCTCGGCCAGCAGGCGGGCCTCGGCGGGCGCGACGTCGCCGGCCAGCACCAGCGCGACGCGGTCGGGCCGCACCCACAGGCTCTGGAAGGCCTGCAGGTCGGTGCGCTGCAGGCGCTGCACCGCGGCCGGCGGCGCCACCGCGCCGTGCGGCACCGCGCCCCAGAAGGCACGGCGCAGCGCCAGCGCGGCGACCTCGCCGGGGTTGCCGTAGCTCACGCGCAGACCGTCGAGCACCTGCACGCGGGCGCGCTCGAGTTCCTCGGTGGCCAGCAGCGGGCGGCGCAGCGCGTCGGCCATCAGCGCCAGGGCCGCGTCCAGGCGCGGGCGGGTCACGGTCATCGCCAGCGTGCTGGCGCCCCAGCTGCTGCGCGCCTCCAGCATGCCGCCCAGGGCCTCGGCCTGGCGGGCCAGCGCGGCCGCGCCCACCGGCCGGCCGCCGCGCAGCGCGCCCTTGGACCACAGCAGGCTGGTCATCGCGGCCACGCCGGGCCGGCCGGGCGGGTCGGCCTCGGCGCCGGCGCGCACCAGCAGCGTGATGCTGACCACCGGCAGCGCCGGCCGGGGCGCGACGACCACGGCCAGGCCGTTGTCCAGCGTCAGCTCGTGCAGCGCCGGCAGCTGCAGCGGCCGCGGCGGCTGGGCCGGCGGCGGCGCATCGACGCCCGGCTGGGCACGGGCCGTGGACAGCAGGCCGGTGGCGCCGGCCAGGCCGGCCAGCAGGCCGCCGGCCCACTGCCGCCGCGCCCGGTCGACGGTGCAGCCCGGCGCGGCGGCGGCCGGGGTGGCGGGCGTGCGCGCGGCGCTCACGTCGCCGCTCCCTGCAGGTAGTCCAGCGTGACGCGGCGGCCGCGCAGCACGTGCTGGCGCAGCACGCGCTGCACGTCGGCGGCCTGCACCGCCTGCAGCCGAGCGATGCGCCTGTCGGCCTCGCGCGCGTCGCCGTGCTGCAGCACCGCGCGGCCGATCGCGTCGGCCTGGCCCTGCGGCGTCTGGCGCGACAGCAGCGCGGCCGTCAGCAGCTGGGTGCGCACCTTGTCCAGCTCGGCCGGTGCGATGCGGCCCTCGGCCAGCGCGCCGATCTGCGCCAGCAGCGCCGCCTCCAGCCGGCGCAGCGACTGGCCGCTGGCGGCGATGGCGTAGGCGGCGAGCAGGCCGGCGTCGGCGTAGAGCTCGGCGGCGAAGCCGGCGGCCTGGGCGGCGCGGGCGTTGTAGACCAGGGCCTCGTTCAGACGCGACGAGTCGCCGGCCGACAGCAGCGCCGAGGCCACCTCCAGCGCCGGCGCGTCGGCATGCGCCACCGGCGGGCCCAGCCACAGCAGCGCCACCGCAGGCAGCGGCACGTTGGGCGCGGTCACCGTGGCGCGGCGGTCGGCGCGGCGGCGCGGCTCGGCCACGCGCACCCGCGGGATCGGCGCGGCCGGCGCCGGCAGCGGCGCGAAGTAGCGGTCGACCCAGGCGTCGAGCTGCGGCGGGTCGAAGTCGCCGGTGACGATCAGCACCGCGTTGTCGGGCCGGTAGTAGGTGGCGTGGAACTGGCGCACGTCGTCCAGCGTGGCGGCGTTGAGCTCGGCCTCGCTGCCGATCACCGGGCGCCGGTACGGGTGGCGCTCGAAGCCGTGCTGCGGCAGCGCGTTGAACAGGCGGCCGTAGGGGTCGGCCAGCACGCGCTCGCGCAGCTCCTCGATGACCACCTTGCGCTCGCTGTCGAAGTTGGCCTGGTCGACCTGCAGGTGGGCCAGGCGCTCGGCCTCGGCCCACAGCAGGCGCTCGAGGTGGTTGGACGGCACCTCGTTCTGGTAGGCCGTCATGTCCTCGGCGGTGAAGGCGTTGTTCTGGCCGCCCACGTCCTCGGTCAGGCGGTCGAACTGCTCGTCGCGCAGGTGCTTGGTGCGCTTGAACATCATGTGCTCGAACAGGTGGGCGAAGCCCGAGCGCCCCGGCGGGTCGTCCTTGCCGCCGACGCGGTACCAGACCTGCACGCTGACGGTGGCGCCGCCACCCGCCGCCGGCAGGCTGACCACCTGCAGGCCGTTGGCCAGGCGGCGCTGGCGCAGCGCCATCGGCGCCAGGGTGATCGGCGGCGCGTGGGCCGGCGACGCGGTGGCGCGCCCCGGCGCGGCGGCGGCCGGGGCCCAGGCGGGCAGCGCGGCGGCGCCCAGCAGGGCCAGGCTGCGGCGGCGGGAGATCGGAGAGGGCATGGTGCGGTCGACAGGCACGGGAGCGTGCGCCGATGATCGCCGATCGCGGCCGCCCCTGCCCGCCGCGGGTGGCAGGCGCCCGGGCTCAGGCGGGTGCCGGACCGGCCACCCAGGCCGGCTTGGGCAGGCGGAAGTGCCACCAGGGCAGGGCCTGGGTCAGCGACAGCACCTCGCCGCTGCGCATCGGCGCGTAGCCGGGCAGGGCCTGCAGCGCGCCCGCCCAGGCCGGGCCTTCCAGCGCCTGGCGCAGCTTGATGACGGCCGGGTGGTCCAGCGCGTCCTTCAGGCAGACCAGGAAGTAGTCCTCGTCGAGCAGCGGGATGAAGTCCAGCCCGAACTGGCGCGCCGCGGCCTCGATGCCCAGGCCGGCGTCGCCGACGCCGCTGGCCACCGCGGCGGCCACCGCGACATGGCTGTCCTCGGGCGCGTCGGCATGCGGGCGCAGGCGCGCGGCGTCCAGGCCCTGGGCGGCCAGCAGGTGGTCCAGCAGCAGACGGGTGCCCGAGCCGGGCTGGCGCAGCACGAAACGCGGCGTGGCGCCACCGGCGGCGGGCTGCAGCAGGTCGGCCAGGCCGCGCAGGCCCAGCGGGTTGCGCCGCGCCACCATCAGGCCCTGGGCGCGGCGCAGGCAGCCAATCAGCTTGTGCACGCCGGGCTTGAGCAGCGGCTTCATCACCTGCGCGAACTGCGGCGAGCCGCCCGGCAGCGGCGGCACGTGGAAGCCGGCGACCAGGCAGCGGCCCTGGGCCAGGGCCCGCAGCGCGTCCACGCTGCCGGCGAAGCGCAGGTCGACGTGCAGGCCGTGGCCCTGGCTGGACAGGTCGCGCAGCGCCGGCAGCGCCAGGTCGTGGCTGGCGAAGACGGTCAGCACGTGCTGGCTGCCGTCAAGCGCCTCGGCGAGCACGCGCTCCAGCTCGGCACGCAGGGCCTCGATGTGCGGCGTCAGCCGGGTGCGCGCGCGGGTCTCGGCCCACAGCAGGCGGTCGGCAAACGGCGTGAGCCGCGCCGGCTGCCCCTGGGCCCAGGTGACCAGGGGCTCGCCCATCACGTCCTCCCAGCGCTTGAGCGCCCCCCAGACATGGCGGTAGCTGGCACCCAGCGCCTTGGCCGCGTGCTGGATCGAGCCATGCTCGTGCACCGCCTGCAGCAGGTCGAACAAGGGGTTGTGCAGTGCGGCGCCACGCTGGCCTTCGGCCTCGAAGCTGTACTGCAGGTGGACGCCACGGGCTTGCATGGCGGAATTCTAGGAGCCGGTGCCCCCGTGCCCGAGGACCTTCTTGGACGGCCCTCCAGGCGCGGCGCCCTCGCGCGCGCCGAACCGTGGTGCGCGAAGGGTTGTCCGTTGTCGGCGCTTTGCCGTCTTCCCTTGTTCTTGTTGGAAACGGACCTTGCGTCGGTCTTCGCGGTCGCGGCGCGCCGGGCTGGCCTGCTTTGCTCCGTGTCCCCCGGGTCGGCTGCGCCGCCCCTCCTCCTTTACCTACGCAAAGCAGGCCAGCCCGTCACGCCGCTCCGGCACCACCGCCGCATGCGGGAATCAGATCCGTGCCCTGCGGTGATGGTGCCGGGCCGAGAGCACCGGGTGCCCGGCTACCGCAGGTAAAGGAGGAGCCGGCCACAGGCCGGCGGGGGACACGGAGGTAGCCGGGTACCCGGTGATCTCGGCCAACGCGCGAAACGTCGAACGTCCGCTTCGACAGACAAACAACGGCCGCAAAGCGCCGAGAACGGCCTCAGGACGGCAGCCGCACCGGCAGCTCGGTGATGCCGTGGACGAAGTTGGACAGCGTGCGCTGGACCGGGCCGACGACCTCGATGCGCGGGAAGCGCGGCAGGATCTCCTCCCAGAGGATGCGCAGCTGCAGCTCGGCCAGGCGGTTGCCCACGCAGCGGTGGATGCCGAAGCCGAAGCTCAGGTGCTGGCGCGGGCGGGCGCGGTCGATGAGGAAGCGCTCGGGCTCGGGGATGCCCTCCGGGTCGCGGTTGCCCGAGAGGTACCACATCGCCACCTTGTCGCCCTTGCGGATCAGCTTGCCGCCGACCTCGGCGTCCTGCAGCGCGGTGCGCCGCATGTAGGCCAGCGGGGTCTGCCAGCGGATGATCTCGGGCACCAGGCTGTCCACCAGCGCCGGGTTGGCGCGCAGCTTGGCCCACTCGTCCGGGTTCTGGTGCATGGCCAGCACGCCGCCGCTCATCGAGTTGCGCGTGGTGTCGTTGCCGCCGACGATCAGCAGCAGCAGGTTGCCCATGAACTCCTGCGGCGTCATGTTGCGCGTGGCCGGTGCGTGCGCCAGCATCGAGATCAGGTCGTTGCCCGGCGCGGCGTTGACGCGCTGGTTCCACAGCCGGGTGAAGTAGGCCACGCACTGGCCCAGCTCGGCCTGGCGCGCTTCCATCGACTCGGTGATGCCGTCCAGCCCCGGTACCGAGGTGGCCACGTCGGACCAGCGCGTCAGCAGCCGGCGGTCCTCGAAGGGGAAGTCGAACAGCGTGGCCAGCATCTGCGTGGTCAGCTCGATCGACACCCGCTGCACCCAGTTGAAGGGCTCGTCGCGCGGCAGGCTGTCCAGCACGCGCTGGGTGCGCTCGCGGATCGTGCCCTCCAGCGCCGCCAGGTTGCCCGGCGCGACGATGGGGCTGACCGTCTTGCGCTGCTCGTCGTGCTTGGGCGGGTCCATCGCGATGAACATCTGCAGGCGCTCGTCCATCGGCGCGTCGAACAGCGCGATGCCGCCCTGCGTCCAGTCCGACGAGAACACCTGGTGGTTGCTGTCCACCGCCATGATGTCCTTGTACTTGGTGACCGACCAGAAGCCGCCGTAGAAGGGGTTGTCGTGCCAGTGCACCGGGTCGTCGCGGCGCAGGCGCTCGAAGTAGTGGTGGATGGTGTCTTCCTGGAACAGCCGCGGCTTGCTGACGTCGATCTGCTCCAGCGGCATCGAGAAGGCCTCCTCGCGGGCCAGGCGCTGCAGTTCGTCGAGGGTGCTGGGGGTGTTCATGGCGGGTCTTCAGGGTTTCACGGGATTCACGGAACAGGGCGCGCGCGCCATGCGCACGCCGACGCGCCGCAGTCTGCGGCCGCGGCCGCCGGCGCGCCACCGGGCAATCCCGCCGTGACGCGGGGCGCACCCGCGTCAGGCGCCGCACCGAGTCGGCCGTGCGACACCCCTGGCGCCGGCGCGCTCCCACAATGCGCGGCACCCGCCCGGAGTGCCCAGACCATGTCCCTGCCCGCCGATCCGCCCCGTCCGCCCCGCGTGCTGCTGGTCACCGGCGCCAGCCGCGGCATCGGCGCGGCCACCGCGCGCCTGGCCGCGCGCCGCGGCTGGGACGTGGCCGTGCACTGCGCCCGCGACACCGCCAGCGCCGAGGCGGTGGCCGCCGACGTGCGCGCCGCCGGCCGGCGCGCCATCACGCTGGTGGCCGACGTCGCCGACGAGGCCGCGGTGCTGGCCATGTTCGCCCGCGTCGACGCCGAGCTGGGCCGCCTGGGCGGCCTGGTCAACAACGCCGGCATCGTGGCGATGAAGGCGCGGCTGGACGAGATGGACTTCGCCCGCTGGCAGCGGCTGTGGGCGGTCAACCTCAGCGGCACGCTGCTGTGCGCGCGCGAGGCGGTGCGGCGCATGAGCACCCGCCACGGCGGCGCCGGCGGCGCCATCGTCAACCTCAGCAGCGCCGCCGCACGGCTGGGCGCGCCGGCCATGTACGTGGACTACGCGGCCAGCAAGGGCGCGGTCGACAGCTTCACCCGCGGCCTGGCGCTGGAGCTGGCCGGCGAGGGCGTGCGCGTCAACGCCGTGCGGCCCGGCGTGATCGACACCGACATCCACGCCGACAGCGGCGACCGAGGCCGCCCGCAGGCGATGGCCGCCAGCCTGCCGATGGGCCGCCCCGGCAGCGCCGACGAGGTGGCCGCGGCCATCGTCTGGCTGCTGTCGGACGAGGCCAGCTACACCACCGGCGCGCTGCTCGACGTCGGCGGCGGGCGCTGAGCCGGCGCGCTGCCCGTCCCCCAACAAGCCCCATTCCCCCAAGAACACAGGAGACCCGTCCCGATGACCGCCGCCCCCGCCACCCATGCCACCGCCCTGCTGCAGCGCCTGGTGGCGCAGCGCCCGGACGCCGTGGCCTTCATCGACGGCGAGCGCCGCATCACCGTGGCCGAGTTCGACGCGCTGGTGCAGCGCACGGCGGCCTGGCTGGCCGGGCGCGGCGTCGGCCGCGGCGACGTGGTGGCGGTCTGGCTGGTCAACCGGCTGGAGTGGCTGGCGCTGTACTTCGCGCTGGCCCGCCGCGGCGCCGCGCTGATGACGGTGAACACCCGCTACCGCGGCGCCGAGGTGGCCTACCTGCTGCAGAAGTCGCGGCCCAAGGCCTTCGTGCTGCAGCTGAACTTCCGCAAGATCGACTTCCCGGCGGTGCTGCGCGAGGTCGACCCGGCCGCGGCGGCCACCGTCGAGCAGGTCTGGGTGGTCGGCGCAGGCGATGCCGAGGGCGCGCTGCCGGCCACCGTGCTGGGCAAGCCCGCGCGGGCCTTCGACCTGGCCGCGCTGCCCGCGGCCACCGTGCCCGACGACAGCGCGCCCGACGCGCCCAGCATCTTCTTCACCACCAGCGGCACCACCAGCGGGCCGAAGCTGGTGGTGCACACCCAGGCCACGGTGGCCCGCCACGTGCAGCGCGTGGCCACGACCATGGGCCTGGACGCGCCCGGCGCGGTGCTGCTGGCGGCCCTGCCCTTCGGCGGCGTGTTCGGCTTCGACTCGACGCTGGGCGCGCTGGCCGGCGGCGCCCCCATCGTGCTGACGCCCACCTTCGACGCCGGCGAGACGCTGCGCCTGATCGCCGCCCACGCGGTGACGCACTTCTTCGGCAGCGACGAGATGTTCGAGGCCGTGCTGGCGCTGGCCCCCGGCGACCGCAGCACGCCGGGCTGGCCGCTGGCCGGGCTGCGGCTGTGCGGCTACGCGGCCTTCCGCGCCGGCGCCGCGGCGGTGGCCGAGGCGGCCTGTGCCCGCGGCCTGCCGATGGCCGGGCTCTACGGCTCCAGCGAGGTGCACGCGCTGTTCTCGATCCAGGCCGCGCCCGACCCACGCATCGGCTTCGACCGGCCGCTGGCCCAGCGCCTGGAAGGCGGTGGCGTGCCCACCAACCCGGCCGCCGAGATCCGCGTGCGCGACGTCGACACCGGCGCCCTGCTGCCGCCGGGCCAGGCCGGGCTGCTGGAGATCCGCTCGGACAGCAACTTCGCCGGCTACCTGCACCACCCCGAGGCCACCGCGGCGGCGATCGACGCCGAGGGCTTCTTCCGCACCGGCGACATCGGCCTGCTGCGCGACGGTGACCCGCAGGGCAGCTTCGTCTACCTGACGCGCCACGGCGACGCCATCCGCCTGGCCGGCTACCTGGTGGCGCCGGCCGACATCGAGGAGGAGCTCAAGGCCGCGCCCGGCGTCGCCTCGGCGCAGGTGGTGGCGCTGGACATCGCCGGCAAGAGCCGGGCGGTGGCCTTCGTCATCGCCCAGCCCGGCGCCACGGTGGACCCGGCCGCGGTGATCGCCCACGCCGAGGCCCGCATGGCCGCCTTCAAGGTGCCGGCGCGGGTGTGGGTGGTCGACGCCTTCCCGGTCGTCAACAGCGCCAACGGCACCAAGATCCAGCGCAACAAGCTGCGCGAGCTGGCGCAGCAGCGGGTGGCCGCCGAGGCCGGCTGAGCGCCGCCGGCGCCGGCAGGCGCGGCACGGCATCGTTCGCCTTCGGGATGGCAGCGCCCGGCCTGCCGGGCGACCATGGGCCGGCACCGACGCCCGTCGGCGCAGGAGCAAGCATGGCCACCGCACCCGTCCCCGCCGATCCCGGCGCTGCCGCCGCACCCGCACCCGCACCCGCATCCGCACCTGCATCTGCGCCCGCGCACCAGGGTGCGCAGCCCGGCCCCGGCGGCGCCGAGGCAGCGGCCGAGCCCGACGGCCTGCACGTGCGGCCCGAGCTCTGGCTGGCCGTGCTGCTGCTCTTCGCCCTCGCGGTCACCACCAAGGTGAGCGGCGGCGGCACCGCGGCCAGCGTGATGCTCGGCCTGTTCGCGCTGGCGATGCTGGTGCTGTTCGTCGTCTGCTTCACCGGCAACGCACAGTGCCGGCGCAACGACATGTTCGTCTACGCCTACGGCTTCACGATGGGCTCGTTCGCGCTGCTGGCGCTGCCGATGGTCGTCGCCACGCCGCAGCCCCGGCCGGAGAGCCTGGCGCGCCCGCTGGAGCTGGTGCGTGGCTGTGTCCGCGAGGGCGCGGTGGGCGGGCTCGACGTGGTCTCGGCCGTGGTGCGCTGCCCCTCGGGGGCACGGGTCGCCTCAGGGGCGGCTGCGGCGCCGGTGCCGGCCAGCGGCGCCTGGCCGGACGGCCTGCCCACGCGCTACACCCTGCTGCTGGCCGTGGGCGGGGCCACCGTCACCGTGCACGAGCGGCCCGCCTGTGCGGGCGACTGCGGGCGGCCGGCAGCGCAGGGTGCTGCCGCGGCGTCGGCCGGGGTCGCCGGCGCGGCTGCTTCGGCCGCCTCGGCCACGGCCGGCGGAGCCAGCACGCCGGTCGCGGCGTCGGCCCCCGCGCTGCCGGCCCCGGCCGCGGCGGCGGCCTCCGCCCCCTGTGCCGAGGCGGCCTGCAGCGGTGAGCGCAGCCATGTCGAGGTGGCCGGCGGTCTGACCGTGCCCTACTTCGTGCTGGTGCTGGCCTATGTGGGCGGCGCGGTCAGCCTGTCGCGCCGCATCCCCGAGTACCAGCGCCGCCTGCACCCCGACTACACCAGCACCGCCGACGAGCCCGCGATGCGGCCGTTCGAGGCGCGCGAGTCGGTGGTCTTCCAGATCATGCAGCTGGTGTCGGCGCCCTTCCTGGCGATCGCCACCTGGTTCATCGTCAGCCCGATGACGCTGGCGGCAGCGGCCACGCTGGCCTTCGGCACCGGCTTTGCGTCGGAGCCGCTGCTGCTGATGATCCGCGGCCTGGTCAAGGGCATCCGGCCCGAGACCACCCGCCCCCCGGCCACCGCCGCCGGCGCCGTGCCACTCAAGGGCAAGGTGCTGCCGGTGGCCGGCCAGACGCTGCCCGCCGGGTTGGAGCTGGTGGTGCGTGCCGAGGGCGAGAGCGCGGTCGTCGCGCGCATCCCGGTGGGCGAAGGCGGCGTGTACAGCTGCGACACGCTGACCCCGCGGCGCTACGCGCTGACGCCCGAGGCCGGCGGCAAGGCCTTCGGCGTCGTGCAGCTGGCGCTGCCCGCCAAGGGTCTGGACAACCAGCAGCTGCAGCTGCGCCCGGCCTGAGCACGGCGGCCGCTTGCCGCCTGCGCCGGCGGGCCGGTCAGTGCGGGTCGGCCGCCTGCTGCGTCACCGCCGCAGCCCAGGCGGGCAGCCCCTGGGCCAGCGCGTCCCAGGTGCGGCGCAGGCGGACGCTGGCGCGCAGCGCGCGGTGGGCCGTCAGCCACACCGGCAGCGCCGGCAGCGGCAGGCCGGGCAGCACCGGCACCAGCTCGGGCAGGCGCCGGGCCAGCGGCGCCATCACCAGGCCGATGCCCACGCCGGCGCGCACCGCCTGCAGGCAGGCCACGTGGTCGTCGCTGCGGAAGGCGAAGAAGCGGCGGTCGATGGCGAAGCCGGCAGCGCGGAAGCCGTCGACCAGCTGCGGGTTCTGGTCGAAGCCGACCCAGCGGAAGTCGCCCAGCGTCTCGGTCGTGGGCAGGCGGCCGGCGCGCGCCAGCAGGTCGCGGTGGGCGTAGAAGCCCAGCGGCCAGTCGCCCAGGTGGCGGGTGATCAGCGCGCCCTGGGTGGGGCGCAGCATGCGCACCGCGATGTCGGCCTCGTGCTCCAGCAGGTTGCTGAGCTGGTCGCTGGGCACCAGCTCGACCTGGATCGCCGGGTGGCGCCGCGCCAGCTCGGCCAGCAGCGGCGGCAGCACCTGGGTGGCGACCACCGCGCTGGCGGTCAGGCGCACGGTGCCGGCGGCCTCGTCGGCCCGGCTGGCCTCGGCCGCCACGGCCACCGCCTGCGCGGCGGCCAGCATGCGCGCCGCCGGCTCGGCCAGGGCCAGCGCGGCGGCGGTGGGCACCAGGCGGCGCGCGGCGCGCTCGAACAGCGGCGCGCCCAGCAGCGCCTCCAGCGCGGCCACCTGGCGGCTCAGCGTGGGCTGGCTGCTGCCCAGGCGGCGCGCGGCAGCGGTCAGCGAGCCCTCGGCCAGCACCGCGCCGAGTGCGCGCAGCAGGTTCCAGTCGGCGGTGGCGGGGTCGAAGGCGGCGGCCATGCATCCGATTTTGAATGACAACCATGTAATCATCCGCCTTCTCATGCGTCGCGTTGCCGCGCACGATGCCGCCATCGATCCACGCAACAGGAAGGACCCGGCGATGACGGACGGACGGACGGTGATGGTGCTGGGCGCGAACGGGCGCCTGGGACGGGCGGCGGCACTGGCCTTTGCCGCGGCGGGCTGGCAGGTGCTGGCCCAGGGGCGGCGCGCGCCGCGGGCGCCGCTGCCCGCCGGCGTGCGCTGGGTGCAGGCCGACGCGCTGGACGCGGCGGCCCTGCAGGCCGCGGCCGGCCCGCGGCTGGACGTGCTGGTGCACGCGCTGAACCCCGACTACACCCGCTGGGCCCGCGACCTGCCGCCGCTGACCGCCGCGGTGCTGGCGCTGGCGCGGCGCACCGGCGCGACGGTGATGCTGCCCGGCAACGTCTACAACTTCGGCCGCGCGCTGCCCGCGGTGTTGACCGAGGACACGCCGGTCGCGGCCGACCACCCCAAGGCGGCGCAGCGCATCGCGCTGGAGGCTGCGCTGGCCGCGGCCGCCGCCGACGGTGTGCGCAGCATCGTGCTGCGCGCCGGCGACTTCCTCGGCGACGCCGGCACCTGGCTGGACCTGGCGATGGGCCGCGGCCTGGCCCGCGGCCGCTTCGTACAGATGGGCCCGGCCGACCTGCCCCACGCCTGGGCCTGGCTGCCGGACCTGGCGCGCAGCTTCGTCGCGGTGGCCGAGCGCCGGGCCGCGCTGCCGCCGCACGCGGTGCTGCACGTGCCCGGCCACACGCTGACCGGCGCCGAGCTGCAGCAGGCCCTGGCCGCCGCGCTGGGCCGGCCGCTGCAGGCGCGGCCCTTCCCCTGGTGGGCGCTGCGCCTGGCGGCAGGGCTGCCCGGCCGGCCCGGCGCGATGCCGCGTGCGCTGCTGGAGATGCGCCACCTGTGGCTGCGCCCGCACCGGCTGGACGGCGCGCGGCTGCAGGCGCTGATCGGCCCGCCGCCGCACACGCCGCTGGACGCGGTGGCGCGCGCCTGCATCGCCGCGATGGGCCTGGCGCCCGGTGGCGCGGCCGCGGCCCCGGCCCGGCCGGCGCCGCACGCTGGCTGAGGGCGCAGCCGCGGCGCCACGGCCGCCGGCACATCTGCTTGCATTTGCAATCGCGCCGGCACAGATCCGGGCTCAGGCGCGGCGGCCGGACGGCCGAGATCCCGAGCACAGGCCCCCGCCCCCGCCCTGCGGGCAGGGCGGCCCGCCGATGCCGACAGGGGACACGCCGTGCACCGAGAGCCGCCGTTCAGCCAGACCGCCCGCGAAGAACTGGCCAATGCCGCCAGCCACGGCCTGGGCGCCCTGCTGGCGCTGGGCGCGATGCCGGCGCTGGCCGCCACGGTCGACGCCGCCCAGCACCCGATGCGCCAGCTGGGCGTGGCCATCTTCGCCGCGACCATGGTGCTGATGTACCTGGTCTCCACCGCCTACCACGCGCTGCCGGCCGGCCAGGCCAAGCGCTGGCTGCGCAAGTGCGACCACGCGGTGATCTTCGTCTTCATCGCCGGCAGCTACACGCCCTTCGCGCTGGCCGAGGTGCAGCGCGGCCACGGCTGGGACATGCTGGGCGCGGTCTGGGCCATCGCGCTGGCCGGCGTGCTGCTGAAGCTGTCGGACCGGCTGCGCCACCCGCTGGTGTCGACCGCGCTGTACCTGGCCTTCGGCTGGATGGTGGTGGTGGTGGCCCGGCCGATGCTCGACAGCCTGCCGCCCGACGGCCTGCGCCTGCTGGTGGCCGGCGGCGCGGCCTACACCCTGGGCAGCGTGTTCTTCCTGCTCGACCGGCGCATGCGCTACAGCCACCTGGTGTGGCACCTGTTCGTCATCACCGGCAGCACCTGCCACTTCCTGGCGGTGCAGCAGGTGCTGCAGTAGGCCAGTGACACCGGCGCTCAGCGCCGCTCGACCACCGCCGGCGCCAGTTGCAGCGCGCCGCGCAGGCGCTCGGCGGCCTGGTGGGCGTCGGCCCGGCTGCTGAACGGGCCGGCCTGCAGCCGGTGCAGCCGGCGGTCGTCGAACACCGTCAGCAGCGGGCCCAGCCAGTCGGCCTCGCGCAGCACCTGCTCGCGGAAGCGCACCGCGCCGTCGTGCTGGCGGAAGGCGCCGAGCTGCAGCCACCAGCCGCGCGCCGCCTTGCCGGCAGCGCGCGCGTCGTCGGGCACCGGCTCGGCGGCGGCGCGCGGCAGCGCGGGCAGGCCCGGGGCGGTGGTGGTGGTGGCAGCGGCCGCCCCGACTGCCGCCGGGGCCGCGGTGCGCGGGCCTTCGGCGGGCCGGCGCGGGCCGGCACCGGGCGGCCCGGTGCGCGCGTCCAGCAGCGCGGCGATCGGGTCGGCCGCGGGGCCGGCCGTGGCGGGCGCGGCGCCCGGCGCCGGCCGCGCGGCCGCATCGGCCACCGCCTCGTTGGCGGCGGTGGCCATCGCGATCGCGCTGGCCGAGGGCAGCTCGGGCAGCTCGGCCGGGGTCGGTGCGCGCCAGGCGCCGGTGCGGATGGCCTCGTAGGTGATGCGCTCGACCTCCACCGGCGCCACGCCGCCCAGCAGGCCCAGCTTGTAGGCGGCGGTGTAGCTGAGGTCGATCACGCGGTCGCTGTGGAAGGGGCCGCGGTCGTTGACGCGCACCACGATCTCGCGGCCGTTGGCCGGGTTGCGCACGCGGGCGTAGCTGGGCAGCGGCATGGTCTTGTGCGCCGCCGTCATCGCGTACATGTTGTAGGCCTCGCCGGTGGCCGTGGGCCGGCCGTGGAACTTGTTGCCGTACCAGGACGCGAGGCCGCGCTCGCGCAGCGGCGGGTCGCCGGCCAGCGGGGTGTAGGCCACGCCCAGCACCTCGTAGGGCTTGTTCGGGCCGCCGCTGCGCAGCGGCTCCCAGCGCGGCTCGGCGTCGGGCACGCGGTGCAGGTCGGGCGGCGGGCTGGCGGGCCCGCCGTCGCGGTCCGGCGCGGCCGGGCGCGCGGGCCGCGGCGCGGGAGCGGGGCCGGCGTCGGGCGCGCGGGGCGGCGCACTGCCGCAGGCGGCCAGCAGCGCGGCCGCGGCCAGCGCTGCCAGCGCGGGCAGCACGGGGCGGCGGGCCATCGGCAGTCGGCGTGCGGGCATGGGCCGCGCGATGATGGCACAGCGGCGTTGCACGCCGCCGCCGGGCGGGGCGGGCGGTCAGCGCCACCGCCGTGCGGGCGCGCTCAGCGCGCCGGCCGCGGCTCGACCAGAGGGAAGCCGACCGCGAAGGCGTCCAGCAGGCCCAGCAGCTCGCCCAGCTTCTCGCGCTGGCCACTGACCTGGATGCGCCCGGCCTGCACCGCCGCCGGGAAGGTCGTCTTCTGCAGCGAGATCTCGTCCAGCGTCGCGCGGGTCAGCGTCAGCGTGGCGTGGGCGTCGGCGGCCTGGGCGCCGGCCACGTGGGTCAGCGCGCTGTTGTCCAGCGTCAGCACGAAATCCTGCTGGGTGTCGGTGAAGCGCCAGTTCAGCACGATGGTCCGGCCGCGCGCCTTGTCGCCGTTCAGGCGCACGCCCAGGTAGTCGAAGAACAGGTCCAGCGGCAGGGCGCGGATCACGTCCGGCGCCGCCGAGGCGAAGGGCGGCAGCCGCGGCGGGCCCTGGCGCAGCTCCATCGCGCCCATCAGGAAGGCGTTGCGCGCGGTGGCCGAGACCTGCTGGTAGCCCAGCTGCTCGTAGGCGTCGGCGGCCAGCGCGCGCGCGGCGGTGTTGGCCGGGTCGGCGTAGACCAACTGCGACGCCACCTGGGCCACCCAGCGGAACTCGCCGCGGTCGAAGTCGGCGCGGGCGCGCTGCAGCACGGCGTCGGCGCCGCCCATGTACTCCACCGCCTTCTTCGCCGCGGGCACCGGCGGCAGCGCCTCCAGGTTGACCGGGTTGCCGTCGTAGTAGCCCAGGTAGCGCTGGACGATGGCCTTCACGTTGTGCTTGAGGTGGCCGTAGAAGGGGTAGGTCGACCAGTCCTGCGCCAGGCTGGGCGGCAGCTGCAACTGCTCGGCGATCTCGGCGGCGGTCAGCCCGTGGTTCATCAGCCGCACGGTCTGGTCGTGCAGGTACTTGTAGGTGTCGCGCTGGTGGGCCAGGGTGCTGCGCACGCGCTCACCGCCCCACACCGGCCAGTGGTGCTGGGCGATCATCACGTCGCTGCCGGCGCCGAAGCGCTGCAGCGCCTCGCCGATGTACTTGGACCAGGCCAGCGCGTCGCGCACCTGGGCGCCGCGCATCGGCAGCAGGTTGTGCAGGTTCTGCGTGGCGATCTCGGCCATGTTCAGCACGCGCAGCTGCGGGTGGTACATGACCATCTCGGCCGGCGCCTCGGTGCCGGGCGTGAGCATGAACACGGTCTCGATGCCGTCGATGCGCAGCGTCTCCACCGGCTCGCGGATCAGCCGCGTCGGCGGGATCAGCGTGATCGTGCCGGGCGCACTCGGCTTGCCCAGGCCGGCGTCGACGCCACCGCGGGCGCTGCGCGGCAGGCTCATGCCGAACTGGTACATCGCGCGGCGCGACATGGCGTTGCCGGCGATCACGTTCTCGCCCACCGCCTCCTCCATGAAGCCGAAGGGCGCGATCACCTGCACGCGGCCGGCGGCCAGCTCGGCCTCGTCGACCACGCCGCGCACACCGCCGAAGTGGTCGACGTGGCTGTGCGTGTAGATCACCGCCACCACCGGCTTGCGCGGCCGGTGCTTGTAGTACAGCGCCAGTGCGGCGCGGGCGGTCTCGGTGGACACCAGCGGGTCGATCACCGTCAGCCCGCTGTCGCCTTCCAGGATGGTCATGTTCGACAGGTCGAAGCCGCGCACCTGGTAGACGCGCTCGGCCACCTTGAACAGGCCGTTGGCCAGGTTCACGCGGGCGTGGCGCCACAGCGCGGGGTGCACGGTGTCGGGGGCGTCCTCGGCGCGCAGGAACTCGTAGCCGCGCAGCGTGAACACCGGGCGCCCGCTGGGCCCCAGGATGACCTGGTCGTCGGCGGCCTCGACCAGGCCGCGCCGCGCGTCGTCGAAGGACTGGCGGTCGGCCAGCGGCAGGCCGGCGCGGGCGGCCTGGTTGGCGGCGCGGGTGGCGGGCATGGCCTCGCGCGCGGCGGCGGCGGGCGTGGCCGAAGCGGCGGTGGCGGTGGTGGCGGGCTGGGCCTGCAGCGCGCTGCAGGCGCCCAGCAGCGCGGCGGCCAGCGCGGCGCGCCAGGGGGCCCGCAGCGGGCGGGCGGTGGGGCGGGGGGTCATCGTGGTCTCCTCGGGCCTCATGGGGCGGCGGCGCAGTCTGGCGTGCCGTGTTCTTGCTGTCCAATGCATTCAACGTCGCTACTAAATACATTTGCCGCATGAACAACCTGCGCCTGCTGGCCTACGCGCTGGCCCTGGACCAGCACCGCAGCTTCGGCCGCGCCGCCGAGGCCATGCACGTCACCCAGCCCAGCTTCAGCCGCGGCATCGCCGCGCTGGAGCGCGACCTGGGCGCGCGCCTGTTCGACCGCAGCAACCGCCGCGTCGAGCCCACGCCCGCCGGTCGCGTGCTGCTGGCCAAGGCCCAGGCGCTGATCGCCGACGCCGCCGCGCTGCGCGGCGCGCTGGACGACCACCGCCAGCTGCGCGCCGGCCGGCTGACCGTGGGTGCCGGGCCCTACCCGCTGGACTACGGCGTCATCGAGGCGGTGGCCCGCCTGGCGCGCGCCCACCCCGGCCTGCAGATCGAGCTGGTCGAGGGCCAGTGGCGCGACTTCGCGCCGCGCCTGCTGTCGGGCGAGGTCGAGGTGGCGGTGATGGAAACGTCCATCGTCGAGGCCGACGCGCGCTTCCAGGTGCAGCGCCTGCCGGCGCGCCCCGGCGGCTTCTTCTGCCGCGCCGGCCACTCGCTGGCCGGGCGCCGCGGGCTGACGCTGGCCGAGGTGCTGGCCTGGCCGCTGGTGGGCGTGCGCATCCCCGGCCGGCTGATCGGCATGCTGGCCCCCGACCTGCTCGGCTGCACGCTGGACCCGCTGACCGGCGACCTGCTGCCACACATCACCACCACCTCGGTCGCGGCCAGCCGGGCCATCGTGGCGCGCACCGACGGCATCGGCCTGGCCGCCCCGGCGCAGCTGGTCGACGCGCTGCGCGCCGGCACGCTGGTGGTGCTGGACGCGCCGGCACCCGGCCTGCAGTCGCACTACGGGCTGACCTGGCTGCGCGGGCGCTCGCTGTCGCCGGGCGCACTGGCCTTCATCGCGGCGCTGCGCGCGGTGGAGGACGAACTGGGAGGCCGGCAGGGCTGAGCAAGGTGCCCGGGCTGCGCGCCCTCAGCGGCGCAGCGAGGCGGCAGCGGGGCGGGGTAGCCACCCCGGCGGCGTCGCGCCAGGGACCAGGCAGCGGGCGGGGGTGGTGCGACCGGCAGGAATCGAACCTGCGACGTAGCCTTCGGAGGGCTGCATGATATCCACTTCACCACGGTCGCAGCGGCGGATGCAATCTGGCATTGTATGCCACACCGCGCGCGCGCCGGCGCAGGCTGCATCGATCGGCTGCGGCGCAGGGATCGCTCGCTATAATCGACCGGTTTTGCTCGGGGTGCCGTCGCGGTATGCCGGGCGATCTCCGACCAGCATCCACCCCCACCAGGAGCGGGCCCGATGCCCGCCAACGAGGTTTCCATGAGCAACGCCCAGCACAGCGAACACGAGGTCCACGAGGGCCCGATCAAGACGCCCAAGCAGCTGATCGGCGCGGTCGTCGCGTCCTTCGTCGTGCCGGTGGTGGTGATCATCATGCTGGCCAACTTCGTCGACTTCGGCGGCAAGCAGGGTGCCGGCAGCGACGGCATGGGCGAAGAGGCCGTGGCCCGCCGCATCCAGCCGGTCGGCGCGATCGAGATCAAGGACGTGTCCGCCGGCGGCGCACTGAAGACGGGCGAGCAGGTGTTCCAGGCCCAGTGCGCGGCCTGCCACGCCACCGGCGCGGCCGGCGCGCCCAAGGTCGGCGACGCGGGCGCCTGGGGCCCCCGCATCAAGACCGGCTACGAGGCGCTGCTGACCTCGGCGCTGAAGGGCAAGGGCGCGATGGGCGCGCAGGGCGGCGGCGAGTTCAGCGACGTGGAGATCGGCCGCGCGGTGGTCTACATGGCCAACCAGGGTGGCGCCAAGTTCGACGAGCCCAAGGCCCCGGCCGGCGCCGCCTCGGCCCCGGCGGACGCCGCCTCGAAGTAAGCCGGCCTGCCCCGCGCGAGAAGCCGCCTGCGGGCGGCTTTTTCGTGCCCGCGGCGGCCCGGCGGGCGCCCGGCGACTCAGCCGGGCTGCGGCGCGCGCACGTAGCCGAAGCGCGCCGGCGCGCTGGCCGCGTCCAGCGGCTCGGGCTGCCACAGGCCGCGCTCGATGGCCTCGGCGGCGTCCAGCACGTCCTGGCTGTGGACGATGCCGAAGCCCAGGTCGGTGTCCAGGTACAGCCGGCCGGCGTCGTCCAGCCAGCAGCTGCGCACCTGGGCGGCGCGGCCGGTGTGGCTGGCGACGACGGGCGCCGCGGCGGCGTCCGGCCAGCGCACCCGCCAGACCCAGGGCGCGGCCTCCAGCTGCACGTAGACGCGCTGCGGGCCGTTCTGGAAGAACCAGCGGCCGGCGGCGTCGGCCTCGTAGTTGCGCGCGATGAAGTCCTTGAGCTTGTCGTGCTCGATGCGGCTGCCCTTGACCTGCGGGAAGGGCCCGGCGCGCTGGATGCGCTCGTCGCGCATGTACCAGTCGCCGCGCGCGTCCAGCGCCAGCCAGCCGTAGCAATCGGGCACGTTGGGCCACTTCTTCAGCGCGGCCTTGACGATCTCGTCCATCGGGATGCCTTGCGGTTCGGTCAGCGGTGCTGGCGCAGCCAGCCCATCACGGCGGCCGGCAGCGCCTGCACATGGCCGGGGAAGCCGCCGCCGGGAAAGCCCACGTGGCCGCCGTGCGGCGGCTGCCAGAGTGTCACGCGCCGGCCCGCCTCGTGCGGCCGCGGCAGGCTGGCCGCGGGCACGAAGGGGTCATTGCGGGCGTTGAGCACCAGTGCCGGGATGCGGATGCGCTGCAGGTGCGGCTTGGCCGACGCGCGGGCCCAGTAGTCCTCGGTGCTGCGGAAGCCGTGCAGCGGCGCGGTGAACAGGTTGTCGAAGGCGTGCAGGTCGCGCGCGGCGCGCAGCGCCTCGCGGTCGAACAGGCCCGGGTGCTGCTGCCACTTGGCCAGCGCCTTGGGCACCATGGTGCGCAGGAACATGCGCGTGTAGACCAGCCGGTTGAAGCCGCGGCCGATGGCGTGGCCGGCGGCGGCCAGGTCCAGCGGCGCGCACACCGCGGCCACCGCGCGGGCCACCGGCGCGGCGCTGTCGCCGGCCTCCTGGGCCCAGCGCAGCAGCGCGTTGCCGCCCAGCGAGACGCCCACCGCGTAGACCGGCGCGCCGTGCTGCAGGCGCAGCCGGCCGAGCAGCCAGCCGATCTCCTCGAAATCGCCCGAGTGGTAGGCCCGCGGCGCGCGGTTCAGCTCGCCCGAGCAGCCGCGGAAATGCGGCACCGCGTAGCGCCAGCCCTGCTGCCGCGCCCAGTGGCCGAAGGCGCGGGCGTAGTGGCTGTCGGAGGAGCCCTCCAGGCCATGGAACAGCACCAGCAGCGGTGCGTCGGGCAGCGCCGGCTCGTCGAGGTGGTCGACGTCGACGAAGTCGCCGTCGGGCGTGGGCCAGCGCTCGCGCCGCCAGCGCAGCGGCGCCTGGCCGGGGCCGGGGCGCGCCAGCTTGGCCGGCCAGATCGTCTGCGCGTGGCCGCCGGGCAGCCACCAGGGCGCGGTGAAGCGGTGCATCGGCGCCGTGCAGCGCCGCTCAGTGCAGCACCGCTGGCGCCTCGACGACCTCGGGCGTTTCCTGCGGCGTGCCGGGGCTGGCGTGGTGGGCCACCAGGCGCCAGCCCTGCGCGGTCTTCAGGTAGACGTTGGTGGCCAGCACGTGGCCCACGCGCGGGCCTTCGGCGGTGGCGACCTCGACGCGCTCGACCACGCTGTGCACCGCCGTGCCCAGCGCGTGCAGCCGGCGCACCCGGTCGGGCTGCACGCGGATCGCGCCGCTGGCGAAGACGGCCTCGAAGGCGGCGCGGATGGCCCGCGGGCCGACCACGCGCGGGCCGCCGGGGTGCACGCAGAAGACCTCGTCATCGTCGTGCCACAGCGCCATCAGCTTGTCCAGGTCGGCCTCGCGCAGCGCGTCGTAGAACTGCGCCTCGACGTCGTCGGGCGAGGCCAGCAGGTGGGCGGCGGGCGGCTTGGCTTGCGGCATGGCGGCGCGGGCAGGCTCAGCGGAAGACCACGGTCTTGTGGCCGTTCATCAGCACGCGGTGCTCGACGTGCCAGCGCACCGCGCGGGCCAGCACCACGCACTCGACGTCGCGGCCGACGGCGGTCAGGTGCTCGGCCGACATGGCGTGGTCCACGCGGGCCACGTCCTGCTCGATGATCGGGCCCTCGTCCAGGTCGGCGGTGACGTAGTGGGCGGTCGCGCCGATCAGCTTGACGCCGCGCGCATGGGCCTGGAAGTAGGGCTTGGCGCCCTTGAAGCTGGGCAGGAAGCTGTGGTGGATGTTGATCGCCCGGCCCTTCAGCGCGGTGCAGAAGTCGGCGCTGAGGATCTGCATGTAGCGCGCCAGCACCACCAGGTCGATGCGCTCGCGCGCGACCAGGGCCTCGACCTGCTGCTCCTGCGCGCGTTTGGTGGCCGCGTCGGCGCCGGTGGGCAGGGGCAGGTGGTGGAAGGGGATGCCGTAGCTCTCGGCCAGCGCCGCGTAGGTGGCGTGGTTGGAGACGATGGCCGGGATGTCCACGTCCAGCTGCCCGCTCTTCCAGCGGAACAGCAGGTCGTTCAGGCAGTGGCCGTGCTGGCTGCACATCAGCAGCAGGCGCGGGCGCTGGGCCACGGCGTGGAAGTGCGCGTCCATGCCGTACTGCTGGCGCACGTGGCCGAACAGGTTCTCCAGCACGCCGACCTCGGCCAAGTGCGGCGGCGCGGCGAAGTGCACGCGCATGAAGAACAGGCCGGTGGCGTCCTCGCCCTGCACGTCACCGAACTGCTGCGAGTCGATGATGTTGCAGCCGGCCTGGTAGAGCAGGCCGGAGACGGCGTAGACGATGCCGGTGGTGTCCCGGCAGGCCAGCGTCAGGACGAACTCTGCGGAAGTCGCGCTCACGGCCGACTCAGTGGCCGTGCGACAGGTGCTCGCCGGCCTTGAGCCGGTAGACCGTGCCGCAGTACGGGCACTTGCCGCCGCCCTCGTGGGTCACGTCGACGAAGACGCGCGGGTGGGTGCTCCACAGCGCCATCTTGGGGTTGGGGCAGGCCACCACGCCGGGGCCCTGCACGTCCTTGGCGGTCACCTCGACCACCGCTTGCGCTTTGCTCATGACAGTCACACCTTGCTCAGCCATTCGGCGTACTTGGGGTTGCGGCCGTTGACGATGTCGAAGAACGCCGTCTGGATCTTCTCGGTGATCGGGCCGCGGCTGCCGCGGCCGATCTCCACGCGGTCCAGCTCGCGGATCGGCGTCACTTCGGCGGCGGTGCCGGTGAAGAAGGCCTCGTCGGCGATGTAGACCTCGTCGCGGGTGATGCGCTTCTCGACCAGCTTCAGGCCCAGGTCGGCGCAGATCGCCGTCACCGTCTTGCGGGTGATGCCGTTGAGCGCGCCGGCCGACAGGTCGGGCGTGTAGACCACGCCGTCCTTGATGACGAAGATGTTCTCGCCCGCGCCCTCGCTGACGAAGCCGGCGCTGTCCAGCAGCAGGGCCTCGTCGTAGCCGTCGTCGGTGGCCTCCATGTTGGCCAGGATCGAGTTGGTGTAGTTGCTCGAGGCCTTGGCCTGCGTCATCGTGATGTTGACGTGGTGGCGGGTGTAGCTGCTGGTCTTGACGCGGATGCCGCGCGCCAGGCCTTCCTCGCCCAGGTAGGCGCCCCAGGCCCAGGCGGCGACCATCACGTGGATGGTGTTGCCCTTGGGGCTGACGCCCAGCTTCTGGTCGCCGATCCACACCAGCGGGCGCAGGTAGCAGCTCTCCAGCTTGTTCTCGCGCACCACCGCCTTCTGGGCCTCCTCGACCTGCTCGATCGAGAACGGGATCTTCATGCGCAGGATCTTGGCGCTGTTGAACAGGCGCTCGGTGTGCTCGCGCAGCCGGAAGATGGCCGTGCCGTTGACGGTGTTGTAGGCCCGCACCCCTTCGAAGGCGCCGCAGCCGTAGTGCAGCGTGTGGGTCAGCACGTGGATCTTGGCGTCGCGCCAGTCGACCAGCTGCCCGTCCATCCAGATCTTGCCGTCGCGGTCGGACATGGACATCGGTTTCTCCTGAAGGGGTCTCGTCGTGGGGAATCGGCAATTCTATCGGCCGCCCGTGCCGCGGACGGGGCGTGAAGCGCGTCACGGCGTGCGTGCGGCGGCGGCCGAAGTGCGATTTCTGCACGCCCGGCCCCCCCGCGGAAAGGGGGGCTGCGGGCCCCTGCGTCGGGGGCGGGTTTCCTAGAGTCCGCTCCCATCCACGCCACGACGTCGACGGGAAAGAACATGAACAAGCCGCTCACCACCCTGGCCCTGTGCGCCGCCGCCTTGCTGGCCGGGCCGGCCCTGGCCCGGCCCCAGCAGAACACGCCGGTGCAGGCCGCGCCGACGGCCTGCAGCTTCGGCGACCTGACGGGCGTCACCGTCTCCGCCTGCAGCGGCTTCGTTGCCGGCAACCTGCTGCAGGGCGGCGACGGCGCAACGGTCAGCAGCACCGTGGCCGGCTACCTCGGCGCGCTGGGCGTGGCCGACGCCACCCACGCCACCTACCTGGACAAGATCGAGTCCCTGAACGGCGGCTTCACGATCGCCTTCGACCAGCCGCTGGCCGGCACCACGGTGATCGGCATCCACCTGGGTGGCGGCTCGGGCAAGTTCACCAACGGCAATGTCGCCGGCGGCGCCACCGCCTTCTACGTGCTGGACGCCGGCAGCCGGCTGGACACGCTGACGCTGGCCAGCTACATGACCGCCTCGTCGGGCGTGGCGCTGTTCCAGACCGCCGTGCCCACCGCGCCGGTGCCCGAGCCCGAGAGCTGGGCGCTGATGGCCGCCGGCCTGCTCGGCCTGGGCTTCGTCGCGCGCCGCCGCCGCGGCTGATCGGCCCAGCGGCTGATCGGCGGCTTCAGGCGGCGGGCGGCGGCGGGTCCGCCGCCGGGGCGCCGGGCTCGCCAGCCTCCGCCGGCCGCGCGAACTGCCAGTCGGTCAGCCGGCCGCCGGCCAGCGTCACGGTGACCGAGGCGCCGCCGGCGTCGGTCCAGCGGTAACGCTCCTGCGGCGCCTCGCCCAGCTTCTCGCCCAGGCTGCCGGTCAGCTGGATCAGGTCCATCAGCCGCTGGCCGGCCTTCAGCCGCGACTGCAGCATCACCGCGCTGGCCACGTGGCCCACTGGCGCGCCGCTGGCCGCGCGCATCGCGCGCAGCGCACGGCTGAACTGCAGCAGCAGCCAGAACACCACGACGGAGACGGCCAGCAGCGCACCGCGCCAGCCGTACTGCAGGTAGCCGATGGCGATGGCGGCCACGGCCAGCGCCCAGCCCAGGGTTGCATTCATGATCGGGGAAGGTTCTCGTCGGGTCGGCCCCGGCCGGGGGCCGGTGGCAGGGGCCGCATTGTCGGCGCTGGCGCGGGGTTCACAGCCCGCGCACCACGTCGATCGCCTCCTCGATGCGCTCGATGCCGTGCACCGTCAGGCCCTCGATCGGCTTCTTCGGCGCGTTGGCCTTGGGCACCAGGGCCACCGAGAAGCCCAGCTTGGCGGCCTCCTTCAGCCGCTCCTGGCCGCGCGGCGCCGGCCGCACCTCGCCGGCCAGGCCGACCTCGCCGAAGGCCAGGAAGCCGGCCGGCAGCGCCTTGCCGCGCAGCGAGCCCTGGATCGCCAGCAGCACCGCCAGGTCGGCCGCCGGCTCGCTGATGCGCACGCCGCCCACCGCGTTGACGAACACGTCCTGGTCCAGGCTGTCGACGCCGGCGTGGCGGTGCAGCACCGCCAGCAGCATGGCCAGGCGGTCGCGCTCCAGGCCCACGCTCAGGCGCCGCGGGCTGGGGCCGCCGCTGTCCACCAGGGCCTGGATCTCGACCAGCAGCGGCCGCGTGCCCTCCAGCGTCACCAGCACGCAGCTGCCGGGCACCGGCGCGCCGTGGGTCGACAGGAAGATCGCGCTGGGGTTGCTGACGCCCTTGAGCCCGCGCTCGGTCATCGCGAACACGCCGATCTCGTTGACCGCGCCGAAGCGGTTCTTGATCGCCCGCACCAGGCGGTAGCTGCTGTGGGTGTCGCCCTCGAAGTACAGCACGGTGTCGACGATGTGCTCCAGCACGCGCGGCCCGGCCAGCGCGCCCTCCTTGGTGACATGGCCGACCAGCACGATCGCGCAGCCGGTGGCCTTGGCCGTGCGGGTGAGCTGGGCGGCGCACTCGCGCACCTGGGCCACGCTGCCGGGGGCGCTGGTGAGCTGGTCGGAGTACAGGGTCTGGATCGAGTCGATGACGCAGAAGGCCGGCGCTTCGGCGGCCAGCGCGGCCTGGATCTTCTCCAGCTGGATCTCGGCCAGCACGCGCAGCCGCGTGCCGGCCAGGCCCAGCCGGCGCGCGCGCAGTGCCACCTGGGCGCCGGATTCCTCGCCGGTGACATACAGCACCTTGACCTGGTTGCTCAGCGTCTCGGCGGCCTGCAACAGCAGCGTGCTCTTGCCGATGCCCGGGTCGCCGCCGATCAGCACCACGCCACCGGCGACGATGCCGCCGCCGAGCACGCGGTCCAGCTCGGGCTGGCCGGTGGGCGTGCGTTCGACGTCGGCCGCCTCGATCTCGCTGAGCGTGGCCACCGGCTGCGATTTCGCCAGCGCCTGGAAGCGGTGGCGCGCGGCGCCGGCGGGCTCGGCCACCGTCTCCTCCAGCGTGTTCCATTCGCCGCAGGCCGGGCACTTGCCCAGCCACCTGGGGCTGGTGCCGCCGCAGGCGCTGCAGGTGTAGACGGTCTTGTCCTTGGCCATCGCGCGATTGTCGGGGCGCGGCGCCACTGGGCGGCGCGACCGGGCGTCGCAACCCGCGTGCGCGGGGTGGTCGGCAGCGGCAGCTCGGCCTTACAAACGGACCAGCTGCCCGTTGTAGGGCTTTCCTGATCCGCGCCTCTGGGAGGAGGACCACACCATGATTTCACCCGCCCGCTTCACCCACACCCTGGTCGCCCTGGCCGCCGCCTGTGCCGCCGCCGCCGCGCCGGCCGCCAGCCTGCTCGACGGCTTCGGCGGCACGGCCGGCTTCGGCGATCTGGTGATGACGCCCAACGACGACGAATCCAGCAGCCTGCTGGACCTGCCCTTCGCGATCAACTTCTTCGGTGCCACCTACACGAAGTTCTACGTCAACAACAACGGCAACATCAGCTTCAACAGCGCGCTGTCGGCCTACACGCCCACCGCCTTCCCGGTGTCCAGCCAGCCGATGATCGCGCCCTGGTGGGCCGACGTGGACACCCGCGGCGGCGTGCCCGACGGCAACCCGGGCACGAACGCCGTCTACGTGGCGTCGCCCAACGCCGATACCGCGGTGATCACCTGGCACAACGTGGGCTACTACGCCAACGCCACCGACAAGCTCAACAGCTTCCAGCTGGTGCTGCGCAACCGGGCCGACACGGGCGCAGGCAATTTCGACTTCGACTTCCGCTACAACCGGCTGGAGTGGACCACCGGCGAAGCGTCCGGCGGTTCGGGCGGCCTGGGCGGTGTCCCGGCGCAGGCCGGCTACGACGACGGCCAGCAGGTGCACTACTACACCCTGCCGGGCTCGCGGACCGCCAGCGTGCTGGACCTGGTGAACCTCAGCAACGTGTCGGCCGGCACGCCGGGGCTGTGGACCTTCGCGGTGCGCAACGGCATCACCCCCGGCACCGAGCCGTCGAACCCGCTGCTGCCGGTCGTCGTCGACGGGACCTACACCTTCGACTTCAACATCCAGCCCAACCAGCAGATCTTCGTCGACCCGCTGGTGGCGGTGGGCTACGACTACCAGATCACCGGCCTCGGCTCGCCGCTGTTCCAGTCGGTGCTGCTGCCCAATGTCGGCGACGGCGAGTTCACGCTGTACCTGTGGGACGGCAGCCAGTACGTGGCCACCGCGGTGATCCACGCCGGCCAGACCTACGACTTCGGCGCGGGCGGCGTGGCGCGCTTCCGCATCGGCGGCATCGAGACCTCGGCGGCGCTGGACCCGGCCAACACCTCGGCCTTCGTCACCGGCCTGACCTTCACCGACGCGGGCTCGGTGCAGATGACCCAGACCCCGCTGACCGCCGCCGTGCCCGAGCCGGCCACCTGGGCGCTGTGGGGCCTGGGCATCGCCGGCCTGGCCGCACGGCGCCGCCGTGCTACAAGGGCCTGATGGCACTGTCGGTCTGGATCCCCTTTCTCCTCGCGTCCATCGCGATCAGCCTCTCGCCCGGGCCCGGGGCCTTCGCGGCCATGGGCGCCGGGCTGAACCACGGCTTCGCCCGCGGCCAGGCCATCGCCTGGGGCCTGCTGCTGGGCGTGTGGACGCAGACCGCGCTGGTCGGCGCCGGGCTGGGCGCGCTGCTGGCCACCTCGGCGCTGGCCTTCAGCGTGGTGCAGTGGGTGGGCGCGGCGTACCTGGTCTACCTGGGCGTGCGGCAGTGGCGCGCGCCGGCACTGCCGCTGGGCCCGGTCGCGGCCGATGCGGCGCCCGTGGGCCGGCGCGCGCTGCTGCTGCGCGGCTGGGGCGTCAACGCGCTCAACCCCAAGGGCACGGTGTTCCTGCTGGCCGTGCTGCCGCAGTTCGTCGACACCAGCGCGCCGCTGGCGCCGCAGTACCTGGTGATCGCCGCCACCTTCGGCCTGGTCGAGGCCACGGTGATGAGCGGCTACGTCGCGCTGGCCGCGCGCTTGCTGGGGCGGCTGCGCTCGCCGGTGGCGATCCGCTGGCTCAACCGCGGCTTCGGCGGCCTGTTCGTGGCCGCCGGCGTCGCACTGGCGGGTTTCCGGCGCGCCTGAGCGGTGCGCGCCGGCCACCCTTCGCCCGGCATGCTGGGGATGGCTCCCGGCGGCCGCGCCGCCTAGTCTGGGCGCGCGCGGGTGCCCCGCAGGCACAGGGCGCGCGAACCCCAAGGAGACGACGATGCAGGGATGGCGCAAGGCGGCCGCGGTGGCCGCACTCGGGTGGACAGCGGCCTGGCCGGCCGCCGCGGCCGATGGCCGCATCGACAGCTTCAGCGCCAGCGCGCTGCAGGTGCGGGTGAACGACTGGGTCGGCTTCGACGTGGCCTACAGCGTCGAGGGCTGGTCCTACCTCTGGGGCGGGTCGGCCCCCGAACCCGCGCCGCAGGAGGGCTACCAGGAGTGGGTCGCGAACTGGTACCAGCAGGAGTCCGAGACCCTGCAGCAGGTCACGCTCCAGGCCGCCGGCCAGTCCTACATCGACAGCCCGGGCGTGCCGCTGAACGGCCGCCACACCGGCAGCTGGCACTTCGACCTGCAGTTCGCGGCACCCGGGCTGTACCAGGTCGGCGTCGGTGGCGACTGGTCGGTGTGGCGCGAGGTCAGCAACGGCGCCGAGGTCGCCACGCGCAACTGCACCAACCTGGGCGACCCGGACCTGGGCATCGTCGACCTAGCCTGCGACAGCTGGTGGTTCAGCTACCCGCAATACAGCGAGTCCGGCAGCCTGGGCGGCACGCTGGGCGAAGCCCTGCTGCAGATCGAGGTGCTGGCCGTGCCCGAGCCCTCGCAGCAGGCGCTGCTGGGCCTGGGCCTGCTGGCAATGGGCGCCGCGCTGCGGCGCCGGCGGGTCAGCTGAGCACCTGCTTGAGCACGCGCGGCGCCACCGCGCACATCAGCTCGTAGCCGATGGTGCCGGCGGCCTGGGCCACGTCGTCGATCGGCAGCAGGCTGCCCTGCGGGCCGCGGCCCCACAGCGTGACCTCGCTGCCGACCCGCGCCGCGGGCACCGGGCTCAGGTCCACCGCCAGCATGTCCATCGACACCCGGCCCACGGTGGCGCAGCGCAGGCCGTCGACCAGCACCGGCGTGCCGCTGCCGGCGTGGCGCGGGTAGCCGTCGGCATAGCCGCAGGCGACGATGCCGATGCGCAGGGCCCGCTCGGCGGTGAAGCGGCTGCCGTAGCCCACGGTGTCGCCGGGCTGCAGCTGCTGGGTGCCGATCAGCCGCGAGCGCAGCGTCATCGCCGGCTGCAGGCCCCAGTGGGCGATGTCGTGCTCGGGGTGGTCGGGCGCGCTGCCGTAGCACAGGATGCCGGCGCGCACCCAGTCGGTGCGCACGCCGGCGTGGCGCAGGATGGCCGCGCTGTTGCTCAGCGAGCGCTCGCCGGGCAGGTCGCGGCTTGCGGACTCGAAGGCGGCCACCTGGTGGGCGATGCCGCGCGGGCCGTCGGCGTCGCTGAAATGCGTCATCAGCGAGATCTCGTCGACCTGGGGCAGTGCGTTCAGCCGCGCCCAGGCGCTGCGGAAGGTGGCCGGGGTGAAGCCCAGGCGGTTCATGCCGCTGTTCATCTTCAGGAACACGCGGTGCGGCTGGTGGGTCTTGTGCGCAGCCAGCCAGTCGATCTGCTGCTCGCAGTGCACCGCGTGCCACAGGTTCAGGCGCGAGCACAGCTCCAGGTCGCGCGGCTCGAACACGCCCTCGAGCAGCAGGATCGGGCCGCGCCAGTCCAGCGCGCGCAGGCGCTCGGCCTCGGCCAGGTCCAGCAGCGCGAAGCCGTCGGCGCCGCGCAGCGCGTCGAACACGCGCTCGATGCCGTGGCCGTAGGCGTCGGCCTTGACCACCGCCCAGACCCGGGCGTCGGGCGCCTGCGCGCGGGCGCGGGCCAGGTTGTGGGCCAGGGCGTCCAGGTGGACCAGGGCTTCGATCGGGCGCGGCATGCGCCGATTCTGCCCGCCCCGCCGCGGGGCTCGCCGCGTTCCGGGCGGCCGGACCTGCATGCTATAACCGCGCCGCGCCCGGCCGCCCCAGCGGTTCGGGCGGCCGTGGCGGCTGCGCGTGGCCTCCGCCCCGGCCCTTGGTGGATGGTGCCCTGGACGGCCTCCTTCCGCACCGATCGGAGACACGTTGGGTCGCGCGGCACAGCGCGAAGCGGATGAAAAAAGGCTTCTACACCATCATGGCGGCGCAGTTCTTCAGCTCGCTGGCCGACAACGCCTTGCTGGTGGCGGCCATCGAACTGCTGAAGTCGTCCGCCGCGCCGGCCTGGCAGATCCCGGCGCTGACGCCGATGTTCGCGCTGTTCTACGTGCTGCTGGCGCCCTTCGTCGGCGCCTTCGCCGACGCCGTGCCCAAGGGCCGGGTGATGTTCGTCTCCAACAGCATCAAGGTCGTCGGCTGCCTGCTGATGCTGTTCGGCAGCCACCCGCTGCTGGCCTACGCGGTGGTCGGCCTGGGCGCGGCGGCCTATTCGCCGGCCAAGTACGGCATCCTCACCGAGCTGCTGCCCCCCTCGCAGCTGGTCAAGGCCAATGGCTGGATCGAGGGGCTGACCATCGCCTCGATCATCCTGGGCATCCTGCTGGGCGGCCAGCTGGTCGGGCCCAAGCTGGCGCCGCTGCTGCTGGGCCTGGACCTGCCGCTGCTGGACACCGGTGTCGACACCGCGCCGGAATCGGCGATCGCCGCGATGGTGCTGGTCTACATCCTGGCCGCCATCTTCAACCTGTACATCCCGCGCACCGAGGCGCCGCTGCAGCCGCTGACCAGCAACCCCGGCGAGCTGGTGCGCGACTTCGCCCAGTGCAACGCCCGGCTGTGGGGCGACAAGCTGGGCCAGATCTCGCTGGCCACGACCACCATGTTCTGGGGCGTGGGCGGCAACCTGCGCATCATCGTCTTTCCCTGGGCCGCGGCGGCACTGGGCTACACCACCACGCAGGCGTCCAGCCTGGCGGGCGTGGTGTCGATCGGCGTGGCGGTGGGTGCGGTGGCGGCCTCGCTGCGCATGCGGCTGGACAAGGCCACCGGCGTGATCCCGCTGGGCATCGCGATGGGCGTGCTGGTGATCGGCCTGAATGTCATCCGCGACGTCTGGGTCGCCGTGCCCTTCCTGATGCTGCTGGGCCTGGCCGGCGGCTACCTGGTGGTGCCGATGAACGCGCTGCTGCAGCACCGCGGCCACAACCTGATGGGCGCCGGCCGCTCGATCGCGGTGCAGAACTTCAACGAGCAGGCCTGCATCCTGGGCCTGGGCGCCTTCTACACCGGCATGACCAAGCTGGGCCTGTCGGCCTTCACCGCGATCGCGGTGTTCGGCCTGGTGGTGGCCGGGGTGATGGAGCTGATCCGCCGCTGGCATGCGCGCAACTGCGTGGTCGAGCGCGACGAGGTCGAGCGCCTGCTGGCCATCGCCCGCTCCGACAAGCACTGAGCCGGCGCGTCCGCTGCCCGCGCAGCGGCTGCGCGCGCCCGCGGCCTCAGCGCCCGGGCGACGGCCGCAGCGCGCCGGCGCCCGGCGGCCGGTGGCGGTAGAAGCCCTGGCGCCGCATCAGCTGGTCCAGCGCCGACATGTCCAGCGGCTTGCCCAGGTAGGCATCGGCACCGGCCAGCGTGCCGCGCACCTGGTCCACCGGCTCGTGGCTGGCCGAGACCATCGCCACCACCGGGCCGCGCCCGCCGGACAGGCGCCGGCCGCGCTGCAGCTTGGCGCACAGCGTCAGGCCGTCGTCGCGGCTGTGCTCGCCCAGGTCCACGTCGATGAAGACGAAGCCGTAGTCGCGCCCGGCCAGCAGGTCCAGCGCGGTGTCGCTGTCGCGCGCGACGTCGGCGTCCAGGCCGTAGGCCTCCAGCTGGCGGCGCAGGAAGTGCAGCGCGATCTCGCTGTCGTCGACCAGCAGCGCGCGCGGCGACACCAGCGGCAGGCGCAGCGCCTCGCGCTGGTGCGCACGCTCGCGCCGCAGGCGGCGCGCGCCCTGCTCGCCCGGGCCGACCGGCGGCGTCCCGAGGCCGCCGTCGGCAGCGCGGCGTGCCGGCCCGTCGCCCGCGCCCAGCTGCTGGACATGGCCGATGGTGCGCAGCGCGCCCCGCGCCAGCCGGGTCGGCAGGCCCAGCGGCAGCGGCGCGGAATCGGGGCTGTCGCGCCCGGCCAGCAGCGCGTCGAGCTGCTGCAGCACCTGCACCTGGTCGATCGGGCGCATCATCCAGGCCACCGCGTCGGCGGGCGGCTGCGCGCCGATGAACAGCGCGTCGCCGACGCGGCCCAGCTCGTACAGCAGCGCCACCACGCCGGGCTCGTCGGCATCGGCGACGATCAGCGCCGCGTCGTCCGCGCCCAGCACCCGCACGTAGCGCGGCCAGGGCCGCTCGTCGAGCAGGAAGTACGAGGCCAGGGCCCGGCGGTCGAAGCTGCTGAAGCCGAGGATGGCGACCGGGATCGGGGTGGGCATGGCGCAGCGCGGGGCAGAGTCGATGCCATGCTGGGTGGCGGGGGCAAGCCCGTCAACGCCCGCATCCGCGCCGAACTAGGGATAGGATCCCGGCGCTTGACCTGGAGCAGACAAGGGCCATGAGCGCACGACGCATCACCGACTTCGAGGCCGTGGACATCACCGGCCGCCCGCTGCGGCTGGCCGACCTGGACGGCCGCGTGCTGCTGGTCGTCAACACCGCCAGCCAGTGCGGCTTCACGCCGCAGTTCGCCGGGCTGGAGCAGCTGTGGCAGACCTACCGCGACCGCGGCCTGGTCATCCTGGGCTTCCCCAGCAACGAGTTCGGCCGCCAGGACCCGGGCAGCAACGACGAGATCGCCTCGTTCTGCCAGCTGAACTACGGCGTCAGCTTCCCGATGATGGCCAAGGTCGAGGTCAACGGCGGCAACGCCCACCCGCTGTACCAGTGGCTGAAGTCCGAGGCGCCCGGCCTGCTGGGCAGCCAGGCGATCAAGTGGAACTTCACCAAGTTCCTCGTCGGCCGCGACGGCCGGGTGATCCGCCGCTACGCGCCGCAGGACAAGCCCGAGAAGCTGGCCGCCGACATCGAGGCCGCGCTGGCCGCATCGGCGGCCTGAGCGCGCCCGACGGCCTGACCGCGCCCGGCGGCCGGCCGCACCCGGGCCGGCGCCGATAATCGCGGGCCCATTCCCGGAGAGCCCCCCGATGTTCGAGCACATCCAGCCCTACGCGGGCGACCCGATCTTCGCCGTCGTCAACGCCTTCCAGGCCGACACCCGGCCGCACAAGGTCAACCTGTCGATCGGCATCTACTTCGACGAGCAGGGCCGCCTGCCGGTGCTGCCCAGCGTGCAGGAAGCCGAGCGCCGCATCCTGGCCGCCGGCGGGCCCAAGGCCTACCTGCCGATGGAGGGCGATGCCACCGCCCGCGCCGAATGCGCCAGGCTGCTGCTGGGCGCCGGCCACCCGGCCATCGCCGAAGGCCGGGTCGCGACGATCCAGACCGTGGGCTCGTCCGGCGGCCTGAAGGTCGGCGCCGACTTCCTGAAGACCTGGCTGCCCGACAGCGCGGTGTGGGTCAGCGACCCGACCTGGGACAACCACCGCGCGATGTTCGAGGGCAGCGGCTTCGCGGTCCACAGCTACCCCTACTACGACGCGGCCACCGGCGGCGTGCGCTTCGACGCGATGCTGGACACGCTGCGCGGCCTGCCCGAGCGCAGCATCGTGCTGCTGCACGCCTGCTGCCACAACCCGACCGGCGTGGACCTGACGCCGGCGCAGTGGGACGCGCTGGTCCCGGTGCTGCGCGAGCGCCGGCTGATGCCCTACCTGGACCTGGCCTACCAGGGCTTCGGCGACGGCATCGACGCCGACGCCTACGCGGTGCGCGCGCTGGCCGACGCCGGGCTGACCTACTTCGTCGCCAACAGCTTCTCCAAGAGCATGAGCGTCTACGGCGAGCGCTGCGGCGCCCTCAGCGCCGTGTGCGCCAGTGCCGCCGAGGCGCAGCTGGTGCTGGGCCAGCTGGCCTTCACCGTGCGCCGCATCTACTCCAGCCCCGGCATCCACGCCGGCCGCCTGGTCGCCCACGTGCTGGGCGACGCCGACCTGCGCGCGCAGTGGGAGGCCGAGCTGGCCGCGATGCGCGGGCGCATCGCCGCGATGCGCCGTGCGCTGCACGACCGCCTGGTTGCGCTGCTGCCCGGCCGCGACTTCTCCTACTTCCTGACGCAGCGCGGCATGTTCAGCTACACCGGCCTGTCGCCCGAGCAGGTGCAGCGCCTGCGCGACGAGCACGCGGTCTACCTGATCCGCTCGGGCCGCATCTGCGTGGCCGGGCTGAACGCCGACAACGTCGGCCGCACCGCCGAGGCCATCGCCGCAGTGCTGCGGGGCTGAACGGCGCGCGCCCGTCCGTTGCCGCCGTGAGCGTCTTCCTCGCCAAGCGCCTGGCCACCTTCCTGGCCACGCTGGCGGTGGCCTCGCTGCTGGTGTTCGCGGTGCTGGAGCTGCTGCCCGGCAACGTCGCCCAGGTGATGCTGGGCGACACCGCCACGCCCGAGGCGGTGGCCACGCTGGAGAAGAAGCTGGGCCTGGACCGGCCCGCCGCCGCGCGCTACGCCGACTGGGTGGGCGGCCTGCTGCAGGGCCGCACCGCCGACAGCTTCTCCTACGGCACGCCCACCGCCGAGCTGATCGCCGAGCGCCTGCGCGTGACGCTGCCGCTGGCTCTGCTGGCGATGGCGCTGACCACCGTGCTGGCGCTGGCCCTGGGCCTGTACGCCGCGGCACGCCACAACCGGCTGGGCGACGTCGGCGTGATGGCGCTGAGCCAGGTCGGCATCGCCATCCCCAGCTTCTGGTTCGCCATCCTGCTGATCCTGCTGTTCGCGGTGAAGCTGCAGTGGGTCAGCGCCGGCGGCTTCCCCGGCTGGTCGGCCGACGACGGCGGCGGCCTGGTCGAGGGCCTGACCGCACTGGCCCTGCCGGCGCTGGCGCTGGCGCTGGTGCAGGCGGCGATGCTGGCGCGGGTCACGCGCTCGGCGGTGGTCGACGTGATGCGCGAGGACTTCGTGCGCACCGCCCGCGCCAAGGGCCTGACCCAGCGCCAGGCGCTGTGGCGCCACGTGCTGCGCAACGCGATGATCCCGGTGCTGACGGTGATGGGCCTGCAGTTCGCCAACCTGATCACCGGCACCATCGTGATCGAAAACGTCTTCGTGCTGCCGGGCATCGGCCGGCTGGTCTTCCAGGCCATCGCCAACCGCGACCTGGTGGTGGTGCGCGACGTGGTGATGGGCCTGGTCGCGGTGGTGGTAGTGGTCAACCTGGTGGTCGACCTGCTCTACGCCCTGGTCGACCCGCGGCTGAAGGCCAGCGATGTCTGAGGCCGCAGGCTTCTGGCGCCGCGCCGCGCGCCACCCCAGTTTCCTGGCCGGCGCGCTGCTGGCCGCGCTGCTGGTGGCCGCGGCGCTGCTGTCGCTGGTCTGGACGCCCTACCCGCCGGCCGAGATCGACATCCCGAACAAGCTGGCCGCGCCCTCGGCCGCACACTGGCTGGGCACCGACAGCCTGGGCCGCGACATCGCCTCGCAGCTGCTGGCCGGCGCGCGCAGCGCCATCGTCGTCGGCGTGGTCGCGGTGGCCATCGGCCTGGTGCTGGGCGTGGGCCTGGGCTGCCTGGCCGCGGCCCGCCGCGGCTGGGTGGAGGAACTGGTGATGCGCGCCGCCGACTTCACCTTCGCCTTCCCGGCGCTGCTGTCGGCGATCATGCTCGGCGCCATCTACGGCCCCGGCCTGGCCACCGGCATCGTCGCCATCGGCATCTTCTACATCCCGGTGTTCGCCCGCCTGGCCCGCGGCGCGGCCAGTGCGGTGTGGGCCCGCGAGTACGTGCTGGCCGCCCGCGCCGCCGGCTTCGGCCCGGCGCGCATCACCTGGGACCACGTGCTGCCCAACATCGCCGCGGTGCTGATCGTGCAGGCGACGATCTCGTTTGCCACCGCCATCCTGGCCGAGGCGGCGCTGTCCTACCTGGGCCTGGGCACCCAGCCGCCGCAGCCCAGCTGGGGCCGCATGCTCAACGAGGCGCAGACCCAGCTGTTCCAGGCACCGCTGCTGGCGGTCTACCCGGGCGTGGCCATCGCGCTGAGCGTGCTGGGCCTGAACCTGCTGGGCGACGGCCTGCGCGACCTGCTGGACCCGCGGCTGGCGCGCCGGCGCTGAGCGCCGCCGGTGCCGCCGGGCCCGCGCGCCCGGGGCCTGCGCGCCGCCGCCCGCGTCTGAGGGGGGCGCCCGCGGCGGGCCTGTACACCCAGCCGCTTGAGGGTAGAATGTCGGGTTCGCTGCGCGGTGGGTGGGCAGCGCGCTGCGGCACTGCCGCCGGCCACCCCTCCACCGCGATGGCGACGTGTTGCGTACACCTACCGCCCCGGAGCCAGCCACGTCGGCCGTCCGTCTGGGGCACGGGCGGCGGCCGCCGCCCGGACCATCGCCGGAGAGTCGAGCCCACATGGCCAAGGAAGAACTGATCGAGATGCAGGGCAAGGTGACCGAAGTCCTGCCGGACTCGCGTTACCGCGTCACGCTGGAGAACGGTCACGAGCTGATCGCCTACACGTCCGGCAAGATGCGCAAGCACCACATCCGCATCCTGGCCGGTGACGCCGTGTCGCTGGAGCTGTCGGCCTACGACCTGAGCAAGGGCCGCATCACCTTCCGCCACATCGAGCGCCGCGGCCCCGCGCCGGGCGGCCGCTGAGCCCCCCGGGCCGCGGCGCCCCCGCCGCGGCTTGTCGTGGATCAAGCCCCGCGGCCCCGGGTGCCATGCGCCCGCCACCGGGACGTGCTATCTCTTGCGGTTCCCCCGCAGACCCGATGGCCGACCCGATGCCCCACGCGCAGCCCGACCCCACCGCCCTGCCCTTCCTGCCGCCGCCGGACGCGGCCGACCCCGACGCCCGCGCCCGCGGCGCCGCCACCGCCTTCGACAGCGCCTTCCACGCCCTGGCGGCGCGCGGCTGGGGCGGCCTGTCGCCGATCTCGCTGGCCCTGGCCCAGGCCGACTGGGCGCTGCACCTGCTGACCCAGCCGGCGCAGTCCTGGCGCCTGGCGCTGGCCGCCCAGCGCGGCGCCTGGGACTGGTGGCTGGCCAGCGCCACCCAGCAGGGCAACGGCGCGGCCGCCGGCGGCGACGACCACCGCTTCGAGGCCCCGGCCTGGCACCAGTGGCCCTACGCACCGCTGGTGCGCGCCTACCGCGCCGCCGAGGACTGGTGGCGCGACGCCACCCACCTGCGCGGCATGGAGCCGCACCACCAGGAGATGGTCAAGGTCTTCGCGCGGCAGTGGCTGGACGCGCTGTCGCCGGCCAACGCCGGCTTCGCCAACCCCGAGGTGCTGCAGACCACGCTGGAGCGCCAGGGCGGCAACCTGGTCGACGGCCTGGCCATGGCCGCCGAGGACGCGCGCCGCCGCCTGGGCCTGAAGCCGCTGCCGGTCAGCGGCCATTCCGACGGCGACGCGCCCAACGACCGGCCCTACCAGCCCGGCGTCGACGTCGCCATCACCCCCGGCCGCGTGGTGCACCGCAACCACCTGGTCGAGCTGATCCAGTACAGCCCCAGCACGCCCACGGTGCAGGCCCAGCCGGTGTTCATCGTGCCCAGCTGGATCATGAAGTACTACATCCTCGACCTGTCGCCGCACAACTCGCTGGTGCGCTGGCTGGTCGGCCAGGGCCACACGGTGTTCATCCTGTCCTGGCGCAACCCCGACGAGGACGACGCGCTGCTGGACATGTCCGACTACCTCGAGCTGGGCGTGTTCGACTGCCTGGCCGCCATCGCCCGCCTGGTGCCCGGCGAGGCGGTGCACGCCGCCGGCTACTGCCTGGGCGGCACGCTGCTGGCGGTGGGCGCCGCGGCGATGGCCCGGCCCGGCGGCGTCGAGGGCGGCGCGCCGCTGCCCGCGCTGGCCAGCCTGACGCTGCTGGCCGCCGAGACCGACTTCTCCGAGCCCGGCGAGATGGGCGTGCTGATCGACGAGTCGCAGGTCACGCTGATCGAGGACATGATGGCCGAGCGCGGCTTCCTCAGCGGGCCGCAGATGGCCGGCAGCTTCCAGTTCCTGCACTCGCGCGAGCTGGTCTGGTCGGCCAAGCTGCGCGAGCTGTGGTTCGGCGAGCGCCTGCGGCCCAACGACCTGATGGCCTGGAACGCCGACGTCACCCGCATGCCCGCGGCGATGCACAGCGAGTACCTGCGCCGCTGCTACCTGCGCAACGAGATCGCCGAGTCGCGCTACCCGGTGCAGGGCCGCCCGGTGTCGCTGGCCGACATCCGCGTGCCGGTGTTCCTGGTCGGCACCGAGAAGGACCACGTCTCGCCCTGGAAGTCGGTCTACAAGCTGCACCGGCTGGTCGACGGCGAGCTGACATTCGTGCTGGCCAACGGCGGCCACAACGCCGGCATCGTCAGCGAGCCCGGCCACCGCGGCCGCCACCACGCGCTGCACACCCGCCGGCCGGGCGACGCCTGGGTGCCGCCCGAGGACTGGCCGGCGCAGGCCGAGCGCCGCGAGGGCTCCTGGTGGCCCAGCTGGCAGGCCTGGCTGCTGGCCCACGGCGACGGCCGCAGCGTGCCCGCGCGCGAGGTCAGGGCCGCCGGCACGCTGGGCGCCGCGCCCGGCCGCTACGTGATGACGCGCCATGCCGACTGAGCGCGGGCGCGCCGGCGGTCGGCAGGCGTCGCTCAGCGCGAACGCCAGGCCAGCGCCACCGTCGCGGTGGCGCCGGTGCGCGTGCTCGTCAGCGGGCTGGCCGCGGCGTCGCCCTGCAGCCGCGACAGGCCCAGCCCGCCGATCAGCGTCCAGCGCCCGCCCATCGGCGCGCGCGCGCTGAGGCCCAGGTGCCAGTCCATCACCCCGGCGCGCGGCGTGAAGGCCGTGCGCCCGGTGGCGGCGGCCACCTCGGGGGTGACGCCGTAGTAGGTGCGCATGTAGCGGCCGTCGGCCAGGTTCAGCCCCAGGTCCAGCGTGGCGTCGATGCCCGGCGCCAGCGGCAGCGCATAGGCCAGGCCGGCGTTGGCGGTGCCGCCGCCGACGCGGCCCAGCAGGTCGCGGCCGTAACCCACGCCGGCGCTCCAGCGCCCGGCCAGGTCGAAGCTGGCGTACAGCCGGCCCCGCAGCGTGCGGCGGATCTCGGGCAGGCCCTGCAGCGCCGGGTCGTCGCCGGCGTTGCGGCCTTGGTCGATGCGCAGCGAGGTGCCCAGCCGCCAGCGCGGCTCGTCGATCAGGTCGGCGCTGGCGCCGCTGCCGGCGTCGCCCGGCCGCGCCAGCAGCCCGGACGAACGCGCCCCGCTGAGCCGCAGCCGGCCGTAGCGCAGCGCCCACAGCGGCCGCGGCTTCAGGTCGGTGTTGCTGCCGCCGGCATAGGTCGGCGCGGCGATCAGCGCACCGCCCAGCGCGTAGGTCAGCCGGCCGTCCGGCGGCGGTGGCTCGACGGTGTCGGTGGGCCGCGACGGCTGCGCCAGCGCCAGGCCCGGCAGGGCGGCCAGCAGCCACAGCAGCGCGCAGCGCGGCGGGGGGCTGGTCCGGGCGGGCAGGGCGGCGGTCGGGTGCAGGGCCATGGCCGCAGTATCGGCGCGCCGGCTGAAGCCGGCCTGAAGCCGGTCTTGAGCCGGCCCGAAACCCGCCCGCGGCGGCGCCCCGCGATGCTCCACAATCGACCGCCATGCCCCGCCATGTCGAGATCAAGGCCCGCATCCCCAGCGTCGAGGCCCTGCTGCCCCAGGCGCGCCTGCTGGCCGATGACGAACACCCGCAGCTGATCCACCAGGACGACACCTTCTTCGCCGTGCCGCAGGGCCGGCTGAAGCTGCGCGTCTTCGGCGACGGCTCGGGCGAGCTGATCCACGACCAGCAGCCCGACGGCGACGGGCCGCGCCCGGCCGAGGGCCGGATGGCCCCGGTGCCCGAGCCCGAGAGCCTGCGCGAGGTGCTGGCCGGCGCCTGCGGCCTGCTCGGCCGGGTGCGCAAGGAGCGGCTGCTGCTGCTGGCCGGGCCGGTGCGCATCCACCTGGACCGCGTCGCCGGGCTGGGCGACTTCGTCGAGCTGCAGGTCAGCCTCGCCGACGGCCAGCCCGAGGCCGCCGCCAGCGCGCTGGCCGACGAGGTGATGCAGCGCCTGGGCCTGGCGCCGGCGCAGCGCGTGCGCGGCAGCTACCTCGACCTGCTGCGCGCCGCCGGCGGCACCGCGCCGGCATGAGGCCCGGCGCCGCGGCCGCCGCGCCGCTGCTCGCGCTGAACGACCTGCGTGTGACCCTGCCCACCCCGCGCGGCCCGGCGCAGGCGCTGCGCGGCGTCTCGTTCACGCTGGACCGCGGCCAGACCCTGGGCCTGATCGGCGAATCCGGCTGCGGCAAGAGCCTGACCGCGCTGGCGCTGATGGGCCTGCTGCCCGAGGGCGCGCAGCTGGCCGGCTCGCTGCGGCTGGACGGGCGCGAACTGGTCGGCCAGCCCGAGCCCGCCTGGTGCGCGCTGCGCGGCAACCGGCTGGCGATGGTCTTCCAGGAGCCGATGACCGCGCTGAACCCGCTGCACCCGATCGGCCGCCAGATCGCCGAGCCGCTGCGCCTGCACCGCGGCCTGGACGCGCGCGCCGCCCGCGCCGAGGCGCTGCGCCTGCTCGAGCGGGTGCAGCTGCCGCAGGCCGCGGCGCGGCTGGACGCCTACCCGCACCAGCTCTCCGGCGGCCAGCGCCAGCGCGTGGTCATCGCCATCGCGCTGGCCTGCGGCCCCGACCTGCTGGTGGCCGACGAGCCCACCACCGCGCTGGACGTGACCATCCAGCGCGAGGTGCTGGACCTGATCGGCCAGCTCGTCGCCGAGGACGGCATGGCCCTGCTGCTGATCAGCCACGACCTGGGCGTGATGGCCGAGACCGTGCAGCGCACGCTGGTGATGTACGCCGGCAGCGTGGTCGAGGACGGACCCACCGACGCGGTCTTCCGCCGCCTGGCCCACCCCTACAGCCGCGGCCTGTTCGCGGCGCGGCCGCGGCTGGGCCTGCCGCGCGGCCACCGCCTGGCCACCATCCCCGGCCGCGTGCCCGCGCTGGCCGACCTGCCCGCCGGCTGCGCCTTCGCGCCGCGCTGCGCGCTGGCCGAGGACGCCTGCCGCGCCGCCCCGCCGCCGCCGGCCGCGGTGGCGCCCGGCCACACCGCCGCCTGCCGGCGCCTGGACGCGCTGCCGCCGCCCGGCGCGGCCGAGGCCGCCGCGGCATGACCGCCCCGCTGCTGCAGGCCCAGGGCCTGGCCAGGCGCTACGCGCTGCCGCGCACCCGGCTGCTGGGCCCGGCGCCGCAGCTGCACGCGCTGCGCGGCGTGGACTTCAGCCTGGCGCGCGGCCGCAGCCTGGGCGTGGTCGGCGAGTCCGGCTCGGGCAAGAGCACGCTGGCGCGGCTGGTGATGGCGCTGGAGCCGCCCAGCGCCGGCCGCGTGCTGTTCGACGGCCAGGACCTGCAGGCGCTGGACGCCGCCGCGCTGCGCCGCGCCCGCGCCGGCTTCCAGATGGTCTTCCAGGACCCGTTCGGCTCGCTGGACCCGCGCCAGACCGTGGGCCGCATCGTCGCCGAGCCGCTGGCCGCGCAGGCCGCGGCCGCGCCCGCCGGCAGCGCCTTCGCATCGCCGCGCGCCCGGCTAGACCGCGCCGCCGAGGTGCTGGACGCCGTGGGCCTGCGCCCCGGGGACACCGCCCGGTACCCGCACGAGTTCTCCGGCGGCCAGCGCCAGCGCATCGCCATCGCCCGCGCCCTGGTCACCGCGCCGCGGCTGATCGTCGCCGACGAGCCGGTCAGCGCGCTGGACGTCTCGGTGCAGGCCCAGGTGCTCAACCTGATGCAGGACCTGCAGGACCGGCTGGGCCTGAGCTACCTGTTCATCAGCCACGACTTGGCGGTGGTCGACCTGGTCAGCGACGAGGTGCTGGTGCTCTACCAGGGCCGCGTCGTCGAGCAGGGCAGCCCGGAGCAGCTGTTCCGCGCCAGCGCCCACCCCTACACCCGCGCGCTGCTGGCCGCCGCGCCGCGCCTGGACGCCGGCGCGCGCCGCGCGCCGCCGCCGCCACAGCAGCAGCCGGCGCCGCCGGCCGCCGCGCCGCCTGCGGACGGCGCCGGCGGCTGCGACTTCGCCCCACGCTGCCCCTGGCGGCGCGCCGCCTGCCTGGCCGAGGCGCCGGCGCTGCGCACGCTGGCCGGCGGCCTGGCCGGCCCGCACGCCGCCGCCTGCCACCGCGCCGAAGACCTGCTGTCCGGCGTGCCGGCGCAGGCCGCAGAATCGACCAGCGTCTGAACCCGTCCCGCCGCCGAGGAGCCGCCCCGCCATGACCGCCCCCGAAGCCCTGAAAGCCGAGCTGCACGCGCTGGAGCAGCGCCTGCTCGACCCCGCCGTGCGCGCCGACCCGGCCCAGGTGCGCGCGATGCTGACGCCCGACTTCCTCGAGTTCGGCGCCTCCGGCCGCGTCTTCGACCGCGACGCCATCGTCGCCGCGCTGGCCGCCGAAGGCCCGCGCCAGCCGCGCGCGATGCGCGGCTTCAAGGTGCGCCAGCTCGGCCCCGGCGCCGCGCTGACGCTGTGGCGCGTCAAGCGCGACGACGGCGTCGAGACGCTGCGCTCGACGATCTGGCAGCAGCAGCCCGACGGCCGCTGGCTGATCGCCTTCCACCAGGGCACCTTGGCTGCCCAGGACGACGAAGCCACCTCCTGAGGCCCCGAACCTTCCGCCACCCCGCCGGCCCGCCACCCACCGCACCCACCCCGATGACCGAGCTGTACCGCCTGAGCGCCACCGAACTGTCCGCCGCCTACGCCCAGGGCCGGCTCTCGCCGGTGGAGGTGACGCAGGCGGTCATCGCCCAGATCGAGCGCTGCGAGCCGCGGCTGCAGGCGCTGTACGCCTACCAGCCCGAGGCCGCGCTGGCCCAGGCCCGCGCCAGCGCGCAGCGCTGGGCCGCCGGCACGCCGCGGTCGCCGCTGGACGGCGTGCCCGGCACGCTGAAGGAGAACATCGCCACCCGCGGCTGCCCGATGCCGGTGGGCACGGCCGCCAGCGACCTCACGCCGCTGGACTGGGACGCCCCGGCCGCCGCGCGCTGGCAGGAGGCCGGCCTGGTGCTGCTGGCCAAGACCACCATGCCCGACTACGGCATGCTGTCCTCGGGCCTGTCCAGCTTCCACGCGCTGGCGCGCAACCCCTGGAACACCGCGATGAACCCCGGCGGCAGCAGTGCCGGCGCCGGCAGCGCCGCCGCCGCCGGCTACGGCCCGCTGCACGTGGGCACCGACATCGGCGGCTCGGTGCGCCTGCCCGCCGGCTGGTGCGGCCTGGTCGGCCTGAAGCCCAGCGCCGGCCGGGTGCCGATCAAGCCGGCCTACGTCGGCCGCGTCGCCGGGCCGATGACCCGCACCGTGGCCGACTGCGCCGCGCTGATGGCCGTGCTGGCCCAGCCCGACGCGCGCGACCCGACCCAGCTGCCGCCGCAGGCCATCGCCTGGACGGCGCTGGGGCGCGACCTGCGCGGCCTGAAGATCGGCCTGTGGCTGGACCCGGGCTGGGGCCTGCCGGTGGACCCCGAGGTGCGCGCGGCGGTCGAGGCCGCGGCCCGCGCCTTCGAGGCCGCCGGCGCTGTCATCACCCCGGTGCCGGCCTTCACCACCCGCGCGATGATGGACGGGCTGGACCGCTTCTGGCGCCTGCGCAGCTGGCTGGACATGCAGGCCCTGCCCCCCGAGCGGCGCGCCAAGGTGCTGCCCTACATCCGCGACTGGGCGGCCGGCGGCGCCGGCGTCAGCGCGGCCGAGCTGTTCCAGGGCTGGAGCCAGATCGCCGCCTTCCGCGACGCCGCGCTGGCCGCCAGCGCGCCGTTCGACTTCCTGCTGTCGCCGACCTGCCCGATGCCCACCTACCCCGCCGAATGGGCCAGCCCGACGCAGGACCCGGCGCGCCCGCTGGAGCACATCGCCTTCACCGTGCCGTTCAACATGAGCGAGCAGCCCGCGCTGTCCATCCACGCCGGCTGCACCGCCGCCGGCCTGCCCATCGGCCTGCAGATCGTCGGCCAGCGCTTCGACGACCTGGGCGTGCTGCAGATCGGCGCGGCCTGGGAGCAACTGCGCGGGGTGATGCCGGACTGGCCGTTCGAGCCGCGTTGAGCGGGGCGGGGGTGCGGTTGCTGACTGGGGCCGCAGGGATGGCAGCTGTCGGCGCTTTGCGGCTGTTGCTTGTCTGTCGAAGCGGACGTTCGACGTTTCGCGCGTTGGCCGAGACCACCGGGTACCCGGCTGCCTCCATGTCCCCCGGACCGGCTGCGCCGGTCCTCCTCCTTTACTTACGGCAGCCGGGCACCCGGTGCTCTCGGCCCGGCACCATCCCCGCAGGGCACGGGCCTGATCCCCGCATGCGGCGGCGGTGCCGCAGCGGCGTGACGGGCTGGCCTGTTCCGCGCAAGTAAAGGAGGAGCCGGCCCGTCGGCCGGCGGGGGACATGGAGCGGAACAGGCCAGCCCGGCGCGCCGCGACCGCGAAGACCGACGCCAGGTCCGCCTCCAACAAGAACAGGCAAAGGCAGCCAAGCGCCGGAAGACGCCCGACAACCCCGACGAAGACCCTGGCTTGGGTACAGTGAGGGGTTTCGTCGAACCCGCGACCACCCGCCACACACCATGACCCTGCAACGCCGCACCCTGCTCGCCGCCGCCACCGGCACCACGCTGCTCGCCGCCGCGCCCGCGCTGCGCGCGCAGGGCGTGGAAAAGCCCCAGCTCACCCTGGCCGTGGGCGGCAAGAACCTGCTGTACTACCTGCCGCTGACGATCGCCGAGCAACTGGGCTACTTCAAGGCCGAGGGGCTGGACGTCAAGATCGTCGACTTCGCCGGTGGCAGCCAGGCCCTGCGCGCCCTGGTCGGCGGCAGTGCCGACGTGGTCTCGGGCGCCTTCGAGCACACCGTCAACATGCAGCCCAAGGGGCAGAAGCTGCGCGCCATCGTGCTGATGGGCCGGGCGCCGCAGATCGTGCTGGGCGTCAACCCCAAGACGATGCCGCAGTTCAAGACCGTGGCCGACCTCAAGGGCAAGAAGATCGGCGTCACCGCCCCGGGCAGCAGCACCAACGTGATGACCAACTTCGTGCTGGCCAAGGCCGGCCTGAAGCCGTCGGATGTCAGCATCATCGGCGTGGGCGCCGGCAACGGCGCGGTGGCCGCCATGCGCGCCGGCCAGGTCGACGCCCTGGCCAACCTCGATCCGGTGATCTCGCTGCTCAGCCGCAGCAACGACATCAAGATCGTCAGCGACACCCGCGTCGTCGCCGAGGCCGACCGCGTCTTCGGCGGCCCGATGCCCGCAGCCTGCCTGTACGTGCCGCAGGCCTTCGTCGACAAGCACCCGCGCACCGCCCAGGCCCTGGCCACCGCCATCGTGCGCGCCAACCAGTGGATCCAGAAGGCCGGCCCCGGCGACATCATCAAGGCCGTGCCCGAGGGCTACCTGCTGGGCGACCGCGCCGTCTACATCGACGCCTTCCTGGCCGCCAAGGGTGCGCTGTCGCCCGACGGCCTGTTCCCCGACAAGGGTGCCGAGACCGCGCTGCGCGCGCTGGCCAGCATCGACCCCGAGATCGGCAAGGCCACCATCGACCTCAAGGCGGTCTACACCAACGACTTCGCCAAGGCCGCGCTGGCCAAGCTCTCGGCCGCCAAGTGAGCGGCTTCGCGCCCTGGTGGTAACCCGCTGTCGACGCGGCTGACACCTGCGCGGCCCGGCGAGCTGCCGCCACCGCAGCAGCGAGCCCACGAAAGCAGGCAAGCCCTTGATTTCATTGGACTCCAATGGTCTGCACCGGCGCGGCGCCGGTGCCAGGCATTGTTTCTGCATGTGAAGCTGGTCGTGCGCGCATGCCCCGCCGGGCGCGCGCTCACCTCACAGCCACGGCGCGGCCCGCCCTGAACGCGCCGCAGCCCCACACCAGAGAGGAGTACCCGATGAATCGACTGCTGCGTTACCTCGCCGCCGGCAGCTTGGCGGCACTGACGGCCGCCGGAGCCCAGGCCGGTCCGCTGTACAACCAGAACGTGACGCCCGGCGTCATCTTCGGCGTCGGCAACATCAACGGCAGCTTCACGGTGGCCACCCAGTCGGGCATCGAACTGGGGCTGCGCGGCAAGCTGCGCCACGACGCCAGCGGGCAGCCGCAGAACATCTTCAACAGCAACGGCAACGGCACCTACAGCTTCGCGGCGGGAGTCGCGCCGACGCAGGCTTCGCCGACCGCGGAGTGGAGCGTCGAGTTCTCGATCAACACCAACGTGTCCGGCACCACCGGCGTGCAGTTGAACGACTTGACCTATGCGCTGGGTGTCGACACCGACAAGACCCAGGGCACCAGCTTCCTGGTCTCGGACGTGGTCAACGTGGCGTTCGCCGACCACGCACTGGGCGACAACAGCACGGTGCAGTGCACCAGCGCGAACAACAACAACGGCAACGACGCCGACGGCTGCTACCACAAGGGCCAGGCGTCCAAGAACGCCGCCGACTACGCCGCCCGCATCGCTGCGCTGAACGTGGCGCAGAACTCGCAGAAGGCCCACTGGCTGCTGGGCCCCGGCTTCGACCCCACGGCCGATGGCACCTACGACTTCTACCTCGCCGCCTACCGTGGCGGCCAGGAGGTGACCCGCACGTCGATCCAGATCATCGTCGGCCAGGGGGGCGCCGCGGTGGTGCCGGAACCCGGTGCGCTGGCCCTGGCGGGCCTGGCGCTGGCCGGCCTGGCGGCGACGCGCCGGCGCCGTCCGCGCTGATCCGGCTCGTCCCGATCGCATCGGCAGGGCCCGCCTCGGCGGGCCCTGGTCGTTTCGGCGCCCAGGGACGCGGACCGCATGCCGATAATCGCCGCTTCCGCCGCCACGAGTCGAACCGATCCGCCCCCGATGACCCCGCCCGCCCTCGCCCTGGCCGACGTCAGCTGCACCTTCGTCGACCGCGCCAACCCCGCGGCGCGCTACACCGCGGTGGCGGGCGTGACGCTGACGGTGGGCGCCGGCGAGTTCGTCTCGGTCGTCGGCCCCACCGGCTGCGGCAAGAGCACCCTGCTCAACGTCGGGGCCGGCCTGCTGGCGCCCAGCACCGGCACGGTCCAGGTCTTCGGCGAGCCGCTGCAGGGGCTGAACCGCCGCGCCGGCTACATGTTCCAGGCCGAGAGCCTGATGCCCTGGCGCACCGCGCTGCAGAACGTGGCGGCGGGCCTGGAGTTCCGCGGCATGCCACCGGCCGAGGCCCGCGAGCGCGCCTCCGACTGGCTACGCCGCGTCGGGCTGGGGGCCTTCGGCGACCGCTACCCCCACCAGATGAGCGGCGGCATGCGCAAGCGCGCCAGCCTGGCCCAGACCCTGGTGCTGGACCCCGACATCATCCTGATGGACGAGCCCTTCTCGGCACTGGACATCCAGACGCGGCAGTTGATGGAGAACGAGGTCCTGGCCCTCTGGCAGGCCAAGAAGAAGGCGGTTCTCTTCATCACCCATGACCTGGACGAGGCCATCGCGATGAGCGACCGCGTGGTGGTGCTCAGCGCCGGCCCGGCCAGCCGGCCGATCGGCGAGTTCGCGGTGGACCTGCCCCGGCCGCGCGATGTCGCCGAGGTGCGCACCACGGCCCCCTTCATCGCGCTGCACAACGCCATCTGGGCGGTGCTGCGCGACGAGGTGCTCAAGGGCTACCAGCAGCAACTGCAGGCCGGGGGCTGACACCATGTGGAACCTGATCAAACCCCAGCCGCGCAACCTGCGCCTGTGGCAGGGCCTGCTGCTGGCCGCCGTGTTCGGGCTGTGGCACGTGCTGACGGTGCCCGGGCTGCTGCCCAACCTCGTCTTCGACAACGACCAGCAGGCCGCGTTCTTCTTCGGCGAGCCGCTGAAGGTGGCGGGGCGCATCTGGCGCTGGTTCGTCACCGACGCCGACATCTACGGCCACCTGGGCGTGACCCTGGTCGAGACCGTGCTGGCCTTCGCCATCGGCGCGGTCGCCGGCCTGGGCGGCGGGCTGTGGCTGGCGCTGCAGCCGATGGCCAGCGCGCTGCTGGAACCCTACATCAAGGCGATGAACTCGATGCCGCGCATCATCCTGGCGCCGATCTTCGCCGTCTGGTTCGGCCTGGGCATCGCCAGCAAGGTGGCGCTGGGCGTGACGCTGGTGTTCTTCATCGTCTTCTTCAACGTCTACCAGGGCGTCAAGGAGGTGCCGCCGGTGATCCTGGCCAACGCCCGCATGCTGGGCGCCAGCCCGCGCCAGCTGCTGCGCCACGTCTACCTGCCCAGCGCCACCAGCTGGGTGTTCAGCAGCCTGCACACCAGCGTGGGCCTGGCCTTCGTCGGCGCGGTGGTCGGCGAGTACCTGGGCTCGGCCAGCGGCGTGGGCTACCTGATCCACCAGGCCGAGGGCGTGTTCGACATCAACACGGTGATGGCCGGCATCCTGGTGCTGACCGCGTTCGCGCTGGCGCTGGACGGCGCGGTCGGCCGCATCGAGCGCCGGCTGCTGACCTGGCAGCCGCGCCCCGGCGGCAGCGACACCGAGCAACTCTGACGCCGGAGGCAGCCGCGATGGCCAAGGACTTCACCGCGATGGAGGACAGCAACCCCAGCGGCAACCCCAGCGTGCACGCGCTGTCCGGCCCGGACCGCCGCCAGCTGCTGGGCGGTGGCCTGGGCGCGGCGCTGGCCGCGCTGTTCGGCCCGGTGGTCGGCGGCCTGGCCGGCTGCGCCGCGCCCGGCGCCGGCGGGTCGCGGCTGGGCTTCCGCGCGGTGCCGCCGTCGCGCGCCGACGCCGTGGTCGTGCCCGAGGGCTATGTCGCCGAGGTCATCGCGCCCTGGGGCGACCCGGTGGGTCTGCCCGGCGCGATGCCGGCTTGGCGCCCCGACGCCGGCAACACCGCGGCCGAGCAGGCGCTGCAACTGGGCATGCACCACGACGGCATGCACTACTTCCCGCTGGACGAGGCGGCCGCCAGCCGCCGCGGCCTGCTGGTGATGAACCACGAGTACACCGACGACGGCCTGCTGCACACCGATGGCATGGCCTCCTGGACCGCCGAGAAGGTGGCCAAGGCCCAGGCCGCGCACGGCATCTCGGTGCTCGAGGTCGCCCGCCGCGCCGACGGCGGCTGGGACCTGGTGCGCCCCAGCCGCTACGCGCGCCGCATCACCGCGCGCACGCCCTGCGCGGTGGCCGGCCCGGCCGCCGGCCATGCGCTGCTGCGCACCGCGGCCGACCCCGAAGGCCGCACCGTGCTGGGCACGCTGAACAACTGCGCCGCCGGCATGACACCCTGGGGCACCTTCCTCAGCGGCGAGGAGAACTGGGCCTTCTACTTCGACGGCCCGGCGCAGAACGACGCCGACCAGCAGCGCTGGGGCCTGCGCCCGCAGGGCTGGTACCGCTGGGCGGCGCACGACGCCCGCTTCGACGTCCGGCAGCACCCGAACGAGTTCCACCGCTTCGGCTGGGTGGTCGAGGTCGACCCGCTGGACCCGGCCGCGCCGCCGGTCAAGCGCACCGCGCTGGGCCGTGCCGCGCACGAGGGCGCCTGGGTGGCGGTGACGCGCGACGGCCGCGCCGTGGTGTATTCCGGCGAGGACGCGCGCTTCGAGTACCTCTACAAGTTCGTCAGCCGGGACCGCATCGCGCCGGCCGGCGGCGGCCGCAGCGCCGCGCAGGCCAACCGCACGCTGCTGGACCACGGCACGCTGTACGTCGCCCGCTTCGACGCCGACGGCCGCGGCCGCTGGCTGCCGCTGGTGCACGGCCAGGGCCCGCTGACCGCGGCCAACGGCTTTGCCGACCAGGGCGAGGTGCTGGTCAAGACCCGCCAGGCCAGCGACCTGCTCGGCGCGACCAAGATGGACCGGCCGGAATGGCTGGCCATCGACCCGGCCACGCGCACCGTGTACTGCACGCTGACCAACAACAGCGCCCGCGGCGCCGCCGGCCAGCCCGGCGTCGACGCGGCCAACCCGCGTGCCAACAACGTGATGGGCCAGATCATCCGCTGGCGGGAGGGCGAGGGCCGCGAGGGCGACGACTTCGACGCGCCCACGCTGCGCTGGGACCACCTGCTGCTGGCCGGCGACCCGGCCAACGCGCGGCCCGAGGCCCGGGGCAACGTGCGCGGCGACGCCTTCGCCTGCCCCGACGGGCTGTTCCTCGACGCCCGCGGCGTGCTCTGGATCCAGACCGACATGTCGACCAGCGCGATGGGCCAGGGCGAGCTGGCGCGCCTGGGCAACAACCAGATGCTGGCCTGCGACCCGGCCACCGGCGAGGTGCGGCGCTTCCTGACGGGGCCGGTGGGCTGCGAGATCACCGGCGCGGTGATGGCACCCGACGGCCGCACCCTGTTCGTCAACGTCCAGCACCCCGGCGAGACGCCCAGCGAGCGCAGCGACCCGATGAACCCGACGCGCTGGTCGACCTGGCCCGAAGGCCCCGGCACCGAGCGACCGCGCTCGGCCACCGTGGTGGTGCGCCGGCGCGACGGCGGCCCGGTCGGCACCTGAGCGCCGGCGCGACCGCGATGGAGCTCGCCGACCTGCGCCAGCGCCTGGCCGACCTGGGCGCCAAGCCCGTGCACCAGCAGCGCGTGCTGCGCTGCTGGACCCATGCCCTGCCCTGGGACGGCGGCAAGCGCGCACCCGAGCACTGGCTGCCGCAGACGCTGCGCGACGCGCTGCCCGCGCTGGCCACCGAGCTGCAGGGCCTGGCCCGGCTGCGCAGCCGCCACCCGGGTGCCGACGGCTCCGAGCGCCTGCTGGTCGACCTGGCCGACGGCCAGACGGTGGAAAGCGTGCTGCTGACGCCCGAACGCATCCCCGGGCTGTGCGTGTCCACCCAGGTCGGCTGCGCGGTGGGCTGCCGCTTCTGCATGACCGGCCAGTCGGGCCTGCTGCGCCAGCTCAGCAGCGGCGAGATCGTCGCCCAGGTGGCGCTGGCGCGGCAGTTCCGGCCGGTGAAGAAGGTGGTCTTCATGGGCATGGGCGAGCCGGCGCACAACCTGGACGCGGTGCTCGAGGCCATCGACCTGCTGGGCACCGTCGGCCAGATCGGCCACAAGCAGCTGGTGTTCTCCACTGTCGGCGACGAGCGCGCCTTCGAGCGCCTGATGGCCCGCGGCACCGGCCAGGTGCGGCCGGCGCTGGCGCTGTCGCTGCACACCACGCGGGCCGACCTGCGCGAACGGCTGCTGCCGCGCGCCCCCCGGCTGAGCCCCGAGGACCTGGTGGCCCGCGCCGAGGCCTACGCCCGCGCCAGCGACTACCCGGTGCAGCTGCAGTGGACGCTGCTCGAGGGCGTCAACGACGGCGAGGACGAGCTGGCCGGCCTGGAACGCCTGCTCGCCGGCAAGTTCATGGTGCTGAACCTGATCCCGTTCAACCCCGTCGACGGTGTGGACTTCCGCCGCCCCCGCTGGGAGCGCGCCGCCGAGATGGCGCGCCGCCTGCACCGCCGCGGCATCCTGACCAAGCTGCGCCACTCCGCCGGCCAGGACGTGGACGGCGGCTGCGGCCAGCTGCGCGCCCGCGCGCTGGACGGCAGCGCCGCACGCCCGGTGCGGCTGCAGCGCGCGGCCGGCGGCGGCGGCTGAGCCGGGCGGCGGCCGCCCCGGCGGCCCATTGCCAGACCCTGGGTGCGTCGTGGACTTGCGGAAAATACCCCAAAGGGTATACTGGACTCCGTAGCAACCCTGAATGCTGGAGTCCCGACATGACCGTCGACCGCCTGATCCACGTCTTTGCCGGCACCTTCATCCTGCTCAGCCTGGCCCTCGGGGTCGAGGGCAGCCCGCTGTTCATGAACAAGTGGTGGCTGGCCTTCACCGCCTTCGTCGGCGCCAACCTGCTGCAGTTCGGCTTCACCAACGTCTGCCCGCTGGGCTTCATCCTGAAGAAGCTGGGCGTGCCCGAGGCCGCGGCCTGCGCACGCTGAGCAGGCAAACCGGGTCGCGGTGACAATGCGAAGCGTTCCCGCTTCGCCCGCGCCTGCCGCGGCCTGCACCATGTCCCAGTTCACCGAAGAACGCGCCCGCACCGACCTGCTGAACCGACTGAAGCGGGCCGAAGGCCAGCTGCGCGGCATCCAGCGCATGATCGAGTCTGGCGAGCCCTGCCTGGACATCGCCAGCCAGATGGCGGCGGTGCGCAAGGCGCTGGACAGCGCCTACGTGCGCATGACGGTGTGCTACATGCAGCAGGAACTGCAGGCCCGGCTGGCGCCCGACGCCGAGCGCGAGGCCGACCTCACGCACTTGCTCGACGACGTGCAGGTGCTGCTGGGCAAGGTGCGCTGACCCCGGAGGCGCCGCGCCGGCCGCCATCCGGCCAGGCTCAGGTGACGGCCGCCTCGTCGGTGCGCGTCACGCCGCGGTTGTCGACCCAGCTCACCGCCACCCGGTCCCCCGGCCGCGCACCCTTCAGCACGAACTGCATGAACGGATTCTTGGCCACCGACGGCCCCCACTGGGCGCTGAGCACCGGCCGGCCGTTCAGCGCCACGCTGACCTCGCGGATGAACCAGGCCGGCACCGTGCGGCCGGCGGTGTCCTTGCGCTGGCCGCTCTCCATCTCGTGGGCCATCAGCACGCGCACCGTGGTGCGCTCGCCTTGGGCCTTGGCGCGGATGATCGTCGCTTGCGTCATCGGGCAACTCCTGGGGCGCGGGGCGGGCGGCTCAGCCGCCGCAGCCCCCCGCGGTGACCTTGATGTCCTTGCGGGCGAAGAGCACGCGGCCGTCGCCGGTCACCGCCACCGCGTAGACCAGCGAGGATTCCGCCATCTTCACCCGCAGCGTGATCGACGGCTCGACCAGTTCGCCGACCTCGTAGATCGCGCACACCGGGTTCGGGTTCTTCTCGACGAGCAGCATCAGCCGCCGCACGCCGGGTGCCGTGCTGGTGCAGCCGACCGACACCGCGGTGCCGTTCTCCGCCACCTCCGGCCCCTGCACGGTCACCTCGCGGCTTTCCACCGGCGCGGCCAGGCCCAGCACCCGCGCCAGCTCGCCCGGGCTGTCGGCGTCGAAGGCCGCCGCGTTCCAGGCGGCCTGGGCGGCGCCGGGCAGCAGGCCCAGCCCGGCCATCAGGCCGGCCAGGGCGGCGCCTTGCTGCAGCATCTCGCGGCGGGTACTCATCGCGCTGTCTCCGGTGGACGGGCCCGGCCTGCGCCAGCCCGGCCCTGCGGGCCACGGCCCCAGCGGCCCCCGCAGTCCCGATTGTGCGCTGGCCGACCGGCCCGCGCCGCCGCCGCCCCTTCCTGCCCCGATCGCCCGCCGACCGCGGGCCCGCGCCCATGACCCGATCCCCCACCCCGCTGAAACACCTGGTGCCCGGCTGGTACGCCGTGGTGATGGGCCTGGCCGGCCTGGCCCTGGCCTGGCAGCGCGCGGTGCCGCTGATGGGCGAGCTCGCCGGCGCCATCGCGCTGGTGCTGGCCGCGCTGGCCGGCACCGTCTTCGCCGCGCTCGCGCTGGCCACGCTGCTGCGCGCGCAGCGCCATCCCGGGGCCTGGGCCGAGGACCGCCGCCACCCGGTGCGCCACACGCTGATCGCCACGCTGCCGGTGTCGGTGATCCTGCTGGCCACCTGCGCCACCGCGCTGTTCGGCCCGCAGGCGCCGGCCCGTGCGCTGTGGTGGGCCGGTGCGGCCGGCCAGCTCTTCATCACCTGGTGGGTGCTGACCCGCTGGTGGCGCGGCCAGGCCGGCGGCGGCCTGGCCTGGGCCGGGCTGACGCCGGCGCTGGTGGTGCCCGTGGTCGGCAACGTGCTGGTGCCGCTGGCCGGCGTGCCGCTGGGCCAGGCCGAGTGGGCGGCCGCGCAGTTCGGCGTCGGCGCGCTGTTCTGGCCGGTGGTGCTGGTGCTGCTGCTGGCGCGCGTGGCCCAGCAGGGCCCCTGGCCCGAGCGCCTGCTGCCCAGCACCGCCATCCTGATCGCGCCGCCGGCGGTGATCGGCCTGGCCGCGCTGCAGCTGGGCGCCGCCCCGGTGCTGGCCTGGATGGCCTGGGGCATCGCGCTGTTCACCGCGGCCTGGGTCGGCGCGCTCGCGCGCCGCATCGCCGCCCAGCCCTTCGGCATCGGCCACTGGGCCCTGAGCTTCCCGCTGGCGGCGCTGGCCGCGCTGACGCTGCAGCTGGCCACCCCCGGGGGCGGCGCGCTGGCGGTGCTGGCACCGCTGTTGCTGGCCGTGGCCTCGCTGGTGGTGCTGGCGCTGGCCCTGGCCACCGTGCGCGGGCTGCGCGACGGCAGCCTGCTGGCGCCCGAGCCGGTGGCGACGATCGCGCCGGTCGCGGGCTGAGCGCGCCGCGCAGTCGACACAAGCCGCAGCCGCGGCGCTCTGGCAGACTGCCGCGTGGGGCGCCCGCCAGCGCGCCAGCCGGCCGGGCTGGCCGCCGCCGCGACGTGCCCTTCGCTGACCGAACCCGCAAGGAGCCCACACGATGATCCGCCGCCGCACCGCCCTGCATGCCACCCTCGGCGCCCCGCTGGCCGCCACGCTGGCCCCCGGCGCCGCGCTGGCCCAGTCGAAGAAGGACACGCTGGTGCTGGGCATGACGCTGGAGCCGCCCGGCCTGGACCCGACCACCGGCGCCGCCGCCGCCATCGCCGAGGTGGTGCACTACAACGTGCTCGAGACGCTGGTGAAGATCCGCCCCGACAGCACGATCGCGCCGCTGCTGGCGCAGAGCTGGACGGTGACGCCGGACAACAAGACCTGGGCCTTCCAGCTGCGCCCCGGCGTGCGCTTCCACAACGGCGAGCCCTTCAGCGCCCAGACCGTCAAGTACGCCTTCGAGCGCGCCGCCGCGGCAGACTCGACGAACAAGGACAAGCCGGTCTTCGCCAACATCGTCAACATCAGCGTCACCGACCCGCTGTCGCTGGTCATCACGCTGAAGAACACCAACCCCGACTTCCTGTTCCAGATCGGCCAGGCCACCGCGGTGATCGTCGAGCCCAAGAGCGCCGCGACCAACGCCACCCAGCCGGTGGGCACCGGCCCGTACAAGCTGGAGAGCTGGGCCAAGGGCAGCCACCTGGTGCTGGCGCGCTGGGACGGCTTCCGCGACGCCAAGCAGGTGGCGCTGCGCAAGGTGACCCTGCGCTTCATCAGCGACGCCGCGGCCCAGGTGGCCGCCCTGCTGGCCGGCGACGTGGACCTGTTCCCGCGCGTCTCGGCCGCGCGCACGCTGGGCCAGTTCCGCGCCGACAAGCGCTTCCAGGTGCTGGTGGGCGGCTCGCGGGCCAAGACCATCGTGGCCATCAACAACAAGCGCAAGCCGCTGGACGACGTGCGCGTGCGTCGCGCCATCAGCATGGCCATCGACCGCAAGCAGGTCATCGACGGCGTGGCCGACGGCTTCGGTGCGCCCATCGGCAGCTTCTACGTGCCCGGCGCCCCGGGCTACGTGGACCTGACCGCGGTCAACGCCTACAACCCCGAGAAGGCCAGGGCCCTGCTCAAGGAGGCCGGCATCACCGGGCCGCTGGAGCTGAAGCTGACGCTGCCGCCGCCGCCCTACGCGCGCCAGGGCGGCGAGGTCATCGCCGCGATGCTGGCCAAGGTGGGCATCGTCGCCAAGCTGGAGAACGTGGAGTGGGCGCAGTGGCTGTCGGGCGTCTACGGCCAGAAGTCCTACGACCTGACCATCATCAGCCACGTCGAGCCGCTGGACTTCGGCAACTTCGCGCGGCCGGGCTACTACTGGAACTACGAGAGCGCGAAGTTCAACGCGCTGTGGAACCAGATCAACGCCACCGCCGACACCGCGCAGCGCCACAAGCTGCTGGCCGAGGCCCAGCGCCTGGTGGCCGACGACGCGGTGGCCGCCTACCTCTACCAGCCGACCTGGATCACTGTCGCCAGCGCGAAGCTCAAGGGCGTGTGGAAGGACATGCCGATCTTCGCCAACGACCTGGCCGCGCTGAGCTGGGGCTGAGGCCATGTCCGCCGCGGTGTTCGAGGCGGCCGACCCCTTCGGTCACCGCCTGCTGCTGCAGCGCGAGGCCAGCGCCGCCGCGGTGGCCGACTTCGCACTGGGCTTCCTGGGCTACGAGCCGCGCATCCTGGCCGTGCTGGCCGCCGCCGAGCACGACGACAGCCTGGTGGTGCAGGCCTGCGCCGCCGCGCTGTGGCTGTTCAGCGAGGCGCCGTCCGGCCCGCCGCAGGCCCGCGCCTGCCTGGCCCGCGCCCGCGCCGCCGGCCACCCGGCCACCGCGCGCGAGCAGGCCCTGGCCACCGCCGTGGGCCAGTGGGCCGACGGCGCGGTGCGCAACGCCATCGCCACGCTGGACGGCCTGCTGCACCAGCACCCCGGCGACCTGGTGGCGCTGAAGCTGGCCCAGTACCTGGCCTTCAACCTGGGCGATTCGCCGGCCATGCTGCGCCTGGCGCTGCGCGCGCTGCCGGCGGCGCAGGACCAGCCCGCGCTGCACGGCATGCTGGCCTTCGCCTACGAGCAGTGCCACCGCCTGACCGAGGCCGAGGCCCACGCCCGCTGCGCGCTGGCGATGCGCCCGGCCGAGCCCTGGGCCCAGCACGCGTTGGCCCACGTGCTGCTGACCGACGGCCGCCTGGCCGAGGGCACCGCCTTCCTGCAGCGCTGCAGCGGCGGCTGGCAGGGGCTGACCTCCTTCATGCGCACCCACAATTGGTGGCACCTGGCGCTGTTCCACATCGAGCTGGGCGAGGACGCCGCGGCGCTGCGCCTGTACGACGAGCAGGTCTGGGGCGTCGACAAGAGCTACAGCCAGGACCAGATCGGCGCCGTCTCGCTGCTGGCCCGGCTGGAGCTGGCCGGCGTGGCCGTGGGCGCGCGTTGGCAGGACCTGGCCAACCACCTGGCGCCGCGCGTGGCCGACCAGGTCCAGCCCTTCCTGGACCTGCAGTACCTCTACGGCCTGGCCCGTGCCGAGCGGCCCGAGGCCGACGCGCTGCTGGCCGCCATCGAGCGCTTCGCGCCGCAGGCCCCGGCCGACACCCGCAGCGCCTGGCAGCGCGTGGCCGTGCCGGCCGCCCGCGGCCTGCTGGCCCATGCCCGCGGCCGCTGGGCCGAGGCCGCCGACGCGCTGACCGACGCGCTGCCGCGCCTGGTGGCCATCGGCGGCAGCCACGCCCAGCGCGACCTGTTCGAGCAGCTGGCCCTGGACGCGATGCAGCGCGCCGCCCGCAGCCCGGCCGACCTGGCCGGCGTGCAGAACCAGTTGCAGCCGCGGGCCAGCGCGCAGCCGCAGTCGCAGCGGCTGCAGCGGCAGCTGCACACCGTCTACGCGGCGCTGGGCCTGCCTGCGCTGGCGCACTGACCCCCGCGCATCGGGGGGCAGGGCCTGCCGGGTTTGCGTTGAAGCAAGCCCGGGCGGGAGGGGCCGGATAGCGTGGTGGGTATGGGTGAGCGGCGGGGCCTGCCGGCCAGCCGCCCCCTTCGCGTCAGACCCACTACGATCCGGAGGATCCGATGAACACGCTGCCCCTGCTGAAGAAGACCCTGCCCTGGCTGCTGGCCGCCGCCGCGGCCGCCACCGCCCCCGCCGCCATGGCCGGCGGCGGCATGGACCAGATGGTGCTCGAGGACTCGCTCACGGGTCTGAAGATCGACTGGATGTGGAGCGACGCCGGCACCAGCAACTACAGCGGCACCTTCTGGAACGCCTGGCTGACGCGCGCCCTCGACGGCAACGGCGACTGGCAGGTCGACGTCGGCTACATGCACCTGCAGGGCCCGCACGGCGAAGGCGTGGAGCACCCGGCCCATGTGATGAGCTACACCATCACGCCCGGCAACGCGGCCATCGACGGCGGCACGCAGGACCACCTGGGCTCGTACTACGGCGCGCCGGCGCAGCACGCCGGAGCCCACCTCTGGGACTTCGCCACCTGGACTCAGGGCGACACCAGCCAGGGTGGCTTCAGCGCCTTCTCGGTCGCCCACGTGCCCGAGCCCGCGACCTGGCTGATGCTGGTCGGCGGCCTCGCGGTGGTCGGCGCGCGCCGCCTGCGCCGCGCCTGACCCGACCCACGGCCGCGCCGGCACTGCCGGCGCAGGCTGCCCGCCCGGCGGCGGCGCCGATCCTGGCCGCTGCCGCCGCAGCCGCTTCAGGGCTCGGCCGGCGCCTGCGTCTGCCGGGTGCTCGGCTGTTCCGGCAGGCCGACCAGGTGCCCGGCCTCGGCCCAGGCCAGGATCTGCAGCCGCCCGGCGTCCCAGCGCAGGCGGTTGATGCCGGTGTTCGGGATCCCGCAGGTGCGCGGGCCGTGCAGCGGCAGGCCGTGCGCGTTGCGCCACAGCATGTCCAGCACGCCGCCGTGGGTGACCACCACGATGCGCCGCCCCGCATGCGCGGCCACCACGGCCCGCAGTGCGCGCATCACGCGGTCGTGGAAGTCCCGGTTGCTCTCGCCGCCCTGCGGCAGCGCGTAGTCGGCGTCGTGGCGCACCCACTGCGCCCACAGGTCGGCGTGCCGGCTGCGGATGGTGGGCACGTCCAGGCCTTCCAGCACGCCGAAGCTCTGTTCGCGCCACAGCGGCTCGACCCGGTCCAGCGCGCGGCCCTGGCCGTGCGCCAGCGCCTCGGCGGTGGCACGGGCGCGCTGCAGGTCGCTGGACAGCAGCACGTCGATGGGCTCGCCGGCCAGCCGCTGCGCCAGCCGCTCGGCCTGCGTCAGCCCGGTCGGGTTGAGCGGCACGTCGATCTGCCCCTGGAAGCGGTGCTGGCGGTTCCAGTCGGTTTCGCCGTGGCGGATGACGATCAGGTCGGTCATGCAGGGATTGTCGCCGGCGCGTCCGGCGTCCAGAGATGTCACCGTCCACCGCGCCCCGACCGCCCGGTGTCAGATTTGCGGAATTCGTGACCACCTGCAACCAGCGGCACGGCGGCACTATTCAACACCCCGCAGGGCCTGCCCGCTGCGGTCCGGCCGCCCGGCCCTGCGGCAGCGCGATCGGCCGGATCGGACGCCGCCCGAGATCGGGCCGGGCGGATCGACACCGCCCGTTACGACTGGCGCCGCATCCGGCCCGCCGGCCCGCCGACAATCGCCTCGTGGGTGCCTGCGGCACTGCAGCACCGGATGCGCGGAGGGACGGAGACCCCGCATTCGGGTGGAAGCTGACGATCGGCAACACGGCTTTTGTCACTTCCAACAAAGAATCCTTGCGCCGGGCCACCGCCCGGACGCTCGCCGCAGGACGGATCTGCAAAGGGCAAACCGCGCGAAAGCGCGGGACGCAAAGTCAACGGTCTACCGGGCTTCGGCCCCAGGACGGCAGGACTGCCAGATGAACCCGGCGAGGTCGATTCGGACCTCGACCAGGCGGCCGCAGGTCGCCGGAAGCCCTCGTCTGTGCAGTTCGTCCGGAACGGGCGTGTCCAGCACAACGATGGTGTCTTCCATGAACTCCCGCGCCTTCTCGCACGCTTCGACGACCTCGGGCAAGCCTGCCACCGCATCGCGCCTGCTGCGCGTCAGCCTGGCCGCCCTGGCAGTGTGTGGCGGGCTGGCCGCCGGCACGGCATCCGCGCAGAACCTCGAGTGGGCCAAGGGCCGCCTGGTGGTGGCGGTCCGGGCCGGGATCACCGACGCGCAGATCGGACAGTTGCTCGCACCCCACGGAGGAAAGGCCCGTCGCATGGGGGCGAGCAACCTGTTCGTCGTCGAGCTGCCGGGCACGGCTTCCGAGACCGCCGTGCAGGCGCTGCTGAAGCACAACCCGCACCTGCGCTTCGCCGAGTTGGACTACAAGGTCTCGCCCAATCTGGTGCCCAACGACCCGTATACCGGCAGCGCCTGGCACCTGGGCAAGATCAACGCCTACACCGCCTGGGACACCTCGATGGGCAGCGGCGTGACGGTGGCCGTGCTGGACTCCGGAATCGACGCGACCCATCCCGATCTGACGGCACGCCTGGTTCCCGGCTGGAACTTCTACGACGGCAACAGCAACACCGCTGACGTCTACGGCCACGGCACCCAGGTGGCCGGCACCGTGGCCGCGACACTGAACAACGGCGCCGGCGTGGCAGCCGTGGCCGGGCAGGCGGCGCTGATGCCGATCCGCGTGACCGACACCACCGGCGCCGGCTACACCAGCATGATCGCCAACGGGCTGATCTATGCCGCCGACCGCGGGGTGAAGGTGGCGAACGTCAGCTTCGCCAACATGCCGAGCCGCGCCGCGGTGGTCAGTGCCGCCCAGTACATGAAGGACAAGGGCGGCCTGGTCGTGGTCGCCGCCGGCAACACCGGCACCGATCCCGGCTTCGGGGCGACCACGGCGATGGTGCCGGTCTCGGCCACCGACAGCGCAGACGCCAGGGCCAGTTGGTCGAGCTACGGAAGCTATGTCGCACTCGCGGCGCCGGGCGTCAACATCTACACGACGAACCGGGGCGGTGGCTACGGTGCCGCTTCGGGCACCTCGGTGGCCAGCCCGGTGGCCGCAGGTGTTGCAGCCCTGACCTTCGCCACCAACGCCGCCCTCAAGGGGGCGGACGTCGAGTCGATCCTCTTCGCCACGGCCATCGACCTGGGCAGCACCGGTCGGGACACCTACTACGGCCACGGCCGCGTGGACGCCGCACGGGCCGTCGCGGCTGCACGGACCTTCGTCGGCACGGCCGACACGCAGGCGCCGACGGTGTCGATCGCGGCACCGCTGGCTGGCGGCACGGTCAGCGGCCTGGTGCCTGTCGACGTCAGCGCCGGCGACAACGTGGGCGTGACCCGGGTCGACCTGCTGGTCAACGGCACGAAGGTGGCGAGTGATTCCGCCTCGCCCTTCGCGTTCAGCTGGGACAGCAGCGCCGCAGCCAACGGATCCGCCAGCTTGAGCGCAGTGGCCTACGACGCCGCGGGCAACGCCCGCACCTCGGCCACGGTCACCGTCAATGTGGCCAACGCGGTGGTCGCCGACGTGGTCGCCCCGGTGGTGCAGATCGGGAACCCGGCAAACGGCAGCGTGGTGTCGGGCAATGTGTCGATCACCGTCAGCGCGTCCGACAACAACGGCGCCAGCGGCCTGACCCAGAAGCTGCTGATCAACGGCGTGCAGGTGGCGACCGGCTCGGGCGGGTCGCTGAGCTACATGTGGAACACGCGCAAGCTCAGTGCGGGGTCCCACACGGTCACGGCCGTCGCCACCGACAAGGCTGGCAATGCCACCACGACCTCCGTGACCGTCACACGCTGACGACCGGCCCCAAGCCGTCGAGAACGTTTACAGGACCTGGACACTGTCGCGCAGGCCAACGATCGGCATCATTACAAATCAATGACTTAATGTTTCGGCATGATTTCTGCTTGATCCCGGCATCGGTCTGATGAATGCCTGGAACTAGGAGAAGATCATGAAGGTTCTGCCTTCCTTGCTGCGCGGAGTGTTGGGGACCGCCGCGATCGCGTTCAGCACGATGTCGTTGGTGTCGACGTCGGCCCATGCAGACATCGTCCTGGCGGCGGCCAACGCGACGTGCACGTCGGACGCCAACGGCGGCAACGACACGGTGTTCCTGTCGGGCTGCGGCCTGTCGGGCCTGACCAACTACTACAAGTCCGATCGGGACACGGGCGCCGAGAGCGGGTCGTTCTCGGGCAACTACACGACGGCGTTCACGCTCACGCCCGGCGCCAGCGCAACGATTTCCTGGGATGGTCCGTCGTCCATCACCTGCCCGGACTGCTACCTGATCGCCAAGGACGGCAATTCGACGCCGAACTGGTTCCTGTTCGACCTGAGCACCTGGGACGGGCAGGAAACGATCAAGATCGGATCGCTCTTCTACAGCACCAATCCCGCCGGCCATCGGGTCGAGCAGGACTTCTCCCACGTCTCGATCTGGGGGCTGGAAGACAGCACCAATCCTCCGGTGACGATCCCGGAGCCGACTTCGCTGGCACTCGTGGGTCTGGCCCTGGCCGCGATCGGCGTGCGCCGGCAGCGCGGCGCACGCTGAACTTCAGCGACTGCGCCCCGCCCGAGAGGACCGCATCTGCGGTCCTCTTTGCTTTTGGGCCGGCAATCCTGGGCCGGCCCGGGGCCGTTCAGACCGCCGCCAGCGCCTGGTCCAGATCCGCCCGCAGGTCGTCGATGTGCTCGATGCCCACGCACAGGCGCACCGTGTCCTCGCCGACCCCGCTCTTGGCCAGTTCCTCGGGCGAGAGCTGGCGGTGGGTGGTGCTGGCGGGGTGGGTGGCCAGGCTCTTGCAATCGCCGATGTTGACCAGGCGGGTGAACAACTGCAGCGCATCCAGGAAGCGCGCGCCGGCGGCGCGGCCGTCGCTGTCGCCGGCCTGCGGCTTGACGCCGAAGGTCAGCAGGCCCGATGCGCGGCCGCCCATCTGGCGCTGCACCACCGCGTGGTCGGGGTGGTCGGGCAGGCCGGCGTAGTTGACCCAGCCCACCTTGGGGTGCTGCTTCAGGAACTGCGCCACCGCCAGCGTGTTGTCGCAGATGCGGTCCATGCGCAGCGCCAGGGTCTCGACGCCCTGCAGGATCTGCCAGGCGTTGAACGGCGAGATCGCCGCGCCCATGTTGCGCAGCGGCACCACGCGGGCCCGGCCGATGTAGGCCGCCGCGCCCAGCGCCTGGGTGTAGACCACGCCGTGGTAGCTGACGTCGGGCTCGTTCAGGCGCTTGAAGCGCTCGGCGTGCTGGGCCCAGGGGAACTTGCCGCTGTCGACGATCATGCCGCCGATGCTGGTGCCGTGGCCGCCCAGGTACTTGGTCAGGCTGTGCACCACGATGTCGGCGCCGTGCTCGAAGGGCCGGCACAGGTAGGGGCTGGGCACGGTGTTGTCGACGATCAGCGGCACGCCGTGGCGGTGGGCGATGGCGGCGATCGCGGCGATGTCGGTGATGTTGCCCTGCGGGTTGCCCAGGCTCTCGACGTAGACGGCCTTGGTGCGGGCGTCGATCAGCGGCTCGAAGCTGGCCGGGTCGCGGTAGTCGGCGAAGCGGGTGCTGATGCCGTACTGCGGCAGCGTGTGCGCGAACAGGTTGTAGGTGCCACCGTACAGCGCGCTGCTGCTGACGATGTTGTCACCGGCCTCGGCGATGGTCTGGATCGCGTAGGTCACCGCGGCCTGGCCCGAGGCCAGCGCCAGCGCGGCGATGCCGCCCTCCAGCGCCGCCACCCGCTCCTCCAGCACCGCCTGGGTCGGGTTCATGATGCGGGTGTAGATGTTGCCCGGCACCTTCAGGTCGAACAGGTCGGCACCGTGCTGGGCGCTGTCGAAGCTGTAGGCCGCGGTCTGGTAGATCGGCACCGCCACCGCGTGGGTGGTCGGCTCGGGCGTGTAGCCGGTGTGCACCGATTTGGTCTCGAAGCGCCATTGGCTGGTGTCGCGGGGCATGCGTCTCTCCTGGGGTGTCGGTTGTTCTCGGGGCCGCCAGTCTAGGGGCAGCCGGCGCGCCGGCCTCATGCGGCGAACGCATGAGCTTGCGTGACGCATGGCACGCCCCCCGCCAGCGCCGGCCCCCTCATCCTGGGGAGGCCGGCCCACACAGCGGCGGGCCGGCGGCCTAGAGTGGAAGGCTCGCTGCCATGTCCACCCCTGCCCGTCTCCTGTCCCTGCTGCCGCGCCTGGCCCTGGCCGGCGCCTGCGCGCTGCCCGCCGCGGCGGCCTGGGCGCAGGGCCAGCCGCTGGACGAGCAACTGGTGGCCAAGCTGGCCGGCCTGCCGCCGCCGCTGGTGCAGCCGGCGGTCACGCGCGGCACGGTGGTGCCCTCGCAGGTGCGGCGCTGGCGCGAGGAGGCCCAGGCGCTGGAGCACGGCGAGAACGGCCAGCCGCGCGACCCGGCCCGCGCCGCCGCGCTGTACTGCCAGGCCGCCCAGCAGGGCGACGCCGAGGCGCAGTTCAGCCTGGCCTGGATGCTGACCAACGGCCGCGGCATCGAGCGCGACGACGCCCAGGCCGCCCACCTGTTCCTGGCCGCGGCCGAGCAGGGCCTGCCGCAGGCCCAGCGCATGGCCGCCACCCTGGGCACGCCGCGCGGCGACCCGCCGCCCTGCCTGCGCCCGCCGCCGATCGAGCCGGTGGCCGCCAAGTCGCCCGCGGCGCCGCCCGCCCCCGCGCCGGCCGCCCGCACCGTCGCCGGCCTGTCCCGCCCGCTGCCGCCGGCGCTGGCCGACGCCTACCGCCGCGCCGGCCTGCCGGTGCCCGGCCCGGTGGCGCCCGTGCGCGCGGCGGCGCCGGCCGCCGACGCGCCGCTGCCCGACAACGTGCCGCGGCCCATCCTCGACTTCGTCAAGCTGGTCGCGCCCGACTACCAGCTGTCGCCGCAGCTGGTGCTGGCCATCATGGCCACCGAAAGCGGCTTCAACCCCATCGCGGTCTCGCCCAAGCAGGCGCAGGGCCTGATGCAGCTGATCCCCGAGACGGCCGCGCGCTTCAAGGTGCGCAACCTGCTGGACCCGGCGCAGAACATCCGCGGCGGCATGGCCTACCTGCGCTGGCTGATGGCCTACTTCGAGGGCGATGTCGCGCTGGTCGCCGCCGCCTACAACGCCGGCGAGGGCGCGGTCGACAAGTACCGCGGCGTGCCGCCCTATGCCGAGACGCGGCACTACGTGCGCAAGGTGCTGTCGATGGTCAGCACGCTGAGCCACCCCTTCGATGCCAGCGTCACCACGCCGTCGCCGCGCCTGCCGCTGATGCGCCTGGCCTGGGCGGCGCCGGTCACGCTGCAGCGCTGAGCGCGGGGCCCGGCCCCGGCGCGGCCGGCAGCCGCTGCGCGGCGTGCCGGCGGCTCACAGCGCGGCGTCGTCCTCGCCCGGGGCGCTGCGCAGCGCGCGCTGCACCCAGTCGCGGGTCAGCGGCGGCGCGAAGGTGCTGATGAAGTCGTAGGCGAAGTCGCGCAGCCAGCTGCCGCGGCGGATGGCCAGCCGCGTCATGTTGGCGGCGAACAGATGGCGCGCGTCGATCGCCCGCAGGTGGGTGTCACGCTCCTCGTCGAAGGCGATGGCCGCGACGATGCCCACGCCCAGGCCCAACTCCACGTAGGTTTTGATCACGTCGGCGTCCATCGCCACCAGCACGATGTCGGGCGCCAGGCCGGCCTTGGCGAAGGCCTCGTCGATGTGCGAGCGGCCGGTGTAGCCGGCCTCGTAGGTGACCAGCGGGAACTGGCCCAGGCGCTGCAGCGACAGCGGTTGGCCGGCCGCGGCGGCCTCGGCCAGCGGGTGGCCGGGCGGCACCACCACGGTGTGCGTCCAGCGGTAGCAGGGCAGGGCCAGCAGGGCGTCGTACTGGGCCAGCGCCTCGGTGGCGATGCCGATGTCGGCCTCGCCGTCCAGCAGCATCTTGGCCACCTGCTGCGGCGTGCCCTGGTGCAGGTGCAGCTGCACCTGCGGGTGGCTGGCGCGGAAGTCGCGCACCGCCGCGGGCAGCGCGTAGCGCGCCTGCGAGTGCGTGGCCGCGATGGTCAGCGCGCCCTGGCCGCTGCGTGCGAAGTCGGCCCCGGCGCGCTGCAGGTTGCCGGCCTCCTGCAGCAGGCGCTCGACGATGGGCAGCACCACCTCGCCCGGCGGCGTCAGCCCGGTCAGGCGCTTGCCGGCGCGCACGAAGATCTCGATGCCGAGCTCGTCCTCCAGCTCGCGGATCTGCCGGCTAACCCCCGGCTGCGAGGTGTGCAGCACCGCCGCCACCTCGGTCAGGTTGAAGCCCTGGCGCACGGCCTCGCGCACCGAGCGCAGTTGCTGGAAGTTCATGGGAGCGCTCAGATATGCGAAAAGCAAATTATGAGATCGCCCGTGACACGTAAATCGAATGAAAACTTCTAAGCTCAGGCGCTGGACGCATAAGCCGACGCCACCCCGTCCAGCGACGGCGACGGCGTTGCGGGCGCTCTGACACACTGAAGGTCATGACGACCACACTGATCCTGCTGCCCGGCATGGCCTGCGACGCCGCGCTGTGGCGCGCCCAGCAGCCGGCCCTGGCCACCCACCGCCCGGTGGTGGCCGACGTGCACCAGCACGCCACCACCCTGCCCGCGATGGCCGCCCGCCTGCTGGCCGAGCACCCGGGCGAGCTGGTGCTGGCCGGCTGCTCGCTGGGCGGCATGGTGGCGCTGCACGCCCAGCAGCAGGCGCCCGGGCGGGTACGCGGCCTGGCCCTGCTGGGCACCACCGCCCGCCCCGACACGCCCGAGCTGGTCAAGCTGCGGCGCGACGCGATCGGCCTGTTCGAGCAGGGCCGGGCCGAGGAGCTGCTGCGCGCCAACGCGCTGTTCGCCTTCCATGCCGACCACGCGGCCCGGCTGCTGGACGACTACCTCGCGATGGTGCTGCGCGGCGGCATCCCGGCGCTGGTGCGCCAGAACCGCGCGGTGATGCACCGCCCCGACCTGCGGCCGGTGCTGCCCGCCGTGGCCTGCCCGACCCTGGTCGTCGGCGGCCGCGATGACCAGCTGACCCCGCCCGACTGCGCCCACGAGCTGGCCGAGGCCATCCCCGGCGCGCAGCTGCAGCTGCTGGACCGATGTGGGCACATGCTCACCTGGGAGCAGCCCGAGGCCGTGAGCCGCCTGCTGGGCGACTGGCTGGCCACCCTGGCCTGAGTGCCCGCCCGCGCGCCGCGCGGCACCTGCCTAGAATCCCGCCCCCGCCCCGACCGCCGGCCCACCGGCCCGCCGCCATGCACGACGCCTGCGCCATCGATTTCGGCACCTCCAACTCGGCGGTCGCGCTGCCGCAGGCCGGCGGCGTGCGCCTGGTCGCGCTGGAGGACGGCCAGCCGACCATGCCCACCGCGGTGTTCTACGCCGTCGAGGGCCTGGCCGCCTTCGAGGAGCCGCAGCGCCTGCACGGCCGCGCCGCCGTGGCCGCCTACGTCGAGGGCATCGAGGGCCGGCTGATGCGCTCGATGAAGAGCATCCTCGGCTCGACCCTGGCCGACCAGGCCACCGACGTCGGCGGCGGCCGCTCGGTGCGCTACCTCGACGTGGTCGGCGGCTACCTGCAGCACCTGAAGACGCTGGCCGAGCAGCAGGCCGGCCGGCCGCTGACGCGCGCGGTGCTGGGCCGGCCGGTGTTCTTCGTCGACGACGACCCGGCGCGCGACGCCGCCGCCCAGGCCGCGCTGGCCCAGGCCGCGCGCAGCGTCGGCTTTGCCGAGGTGCTGTTCCAGTACGAGCCGATCGCCGCCGCGCTGGACCACGAGACCACGCTGGAGCACGAGGAGCTGGTGCTGGTGGCCGACATCGGCGGCGGCACCTCGGACTTCTCGCTGGTGCGCGTGGGCCCGCAGCGCCGCGCGCGGGTGGAGCGCCGCGACGACATCCTGGCCAACCACGGCGTGCACATCGCCGGCACCGACTTCGACCGCCATGTCGAGCTCGACCGCATCCTGCCGGCCTGCGGCTACCGCGGCGTCGGCCCGACCGGGCGCGAGGTGCCCAGCAAGGTCTACTTCGACCTCGCCACCTGGCACCTGATCAACACCGTCTACGCCCCGGCCCGCGTGGCCGAGCTGGCGCGCATGAAGGGCTTCTACGCCGACCTGCGCCAGCACGCCCGGCTGATGACCGTGGTCACCGAGCGCCTGGGCCACGCGCTGATCGGCGAGGCCGAGGCGGCCAAGATCGCCGTGGCCGAGGGCGGCGCCACGACGCTGGACCTGGGCCGGCTGGAGCCGGGGCTGCGCACGACCATGGACGAGGCCCAGGCCGTGGCCGCCATCGACGCCGACCTGCAGCGCATCGTCGCCGCCGCCGACGAGACCCTGCGCCTGGCCGGCGTGGCGCACGGGCAGGTCGGCGCGCTGTACCTCACCGGCGGCTCCACCGGGCTGCGGCCGCTGGCCGACGGCATCGCGGCGCGCTTCCCGGCCGCGCGCGTGGTGCGCGGCGACCGCTTCGCCAGCGTCGCGCAGGGCCTGGGCGTGCACGCCCAGCGGCTGTTCGGCGCCGCAGGCTGAGCCGGGGCGCCGGGCCTCAGCGCCGGCCGGCCGGCGCCTTCTTCGCCGGGGGCCTGGCGCCGCCAGGCGCGCCGGGCCGCGGCCCGGGACGGGCGGCGCCCGGGCCGGGCCGGCGCGCGGGGGCGCCGCGGCCGGCCCCCGCGCGGGGGCCGGCCGGCGCGGCAGCCGGCCGCGACACGTCGGCCATCAGCAGCACGCTGCGCACCAGGTCTTCCACCGCCTCGTCCAGGCTTTCGGGCGGGGCCAGGGTCTCGATCTCGGCCAGCAGGTCCTCGGCGTCCTCCAGGTCCTCGGGGTCGAGGTGGCGGTACAGCGTGGCCAGCGGCTCCAGGATCTGGTCCTCGAAGCGGTCCATCAGGCCGGTGAAGGTGTCCACTGCGGTGGCGAAGCCCGCCACCCAGGGCAGCACCGTCTCCGACGGCGAGGCCTCGTCGTCGAGCTGGTAGATCCAGGGGTCGAACCACTGGCGGCCGGCGATCGCCCGGTCCAGCTCGGCGTGGCGGCGCTGCACCAGCGCGGCCATGCGCGCGGCATCGAAGCGCTTGGGCGGCGCGCGGCCGTCGACGTCGGCGATGTGCACCAGCCAGCGCTCGGCCGGCACCGGCTGCGGCTGCAGCAGCACGCCGCAGAGGTAGCCGTCGACCATCACCACGTCCAGCGGGTCCAGCGTGTCGGGCAGGCCGTCGAGCAGGGCCTGCAGCTCGTCGAGCTCGGCCTCGCTCAGCGGGGCGCCAGGCGAAGCGGCGGACGCGGCGGCGGGCGGCGTGGCCGCGGCAGGGCGGGCGGACGGTGCGCGCGGGGGCCGCGGTGCGGCCGGGCGGCGGGGCGGGGGCGTGGCCATCGCCGCATTGTCGCGCGACGGCGGTTCTAGGGATGGGCGCCCCTGGCGGCGTCGCGCACAGTGGCCCCGTTGCAGCCGGGCGGCCGGCTGCGGGCAACGGTCCCAACGACGTCCTATTGAGGACTTCCCCGGCCTGCCGAGCGATCGGCAGGCCGCTTTTTTTGTCCGCGTCGGGCGGGCGCGCGTGGTTCGTTCGCAGGTTCTCAAGCCGCGAAGCCGTCCTTCAGCGCCGCGCGCAGAAAGCCCACCAGCGCCTGCACCGCCCGCGGCACATAGGGGCTGTAGGGGCGGATCGCGTACAGGTGCTCGCCGAAGCTGCCCTCGGGCCGCCAGCCCGGCAGCACCGGCACCAGCTTGCCGGCGCGCAGCGCGGCCTGGGCGCTGAAGTCGGGCAGCAGGGCGATGCCCAGGCCGGCCAGCGCGGCCTCGCGCAGCGCCTCGCTGTTGTTGGCGGCAAACGGCCCGGCCACCGGCACGGTCAGCTTCTGGCCGCCGCCCTCGGGCGCCAGCTGCCAGGCCGGCGCGTCGCCGGGGCGCAGGTAGTACAGGCAGTCGTGCTGCGCCAGCTCGGCCGGCGTGGCCGGCGTGCCGCGCCGGCGCAGGTAGGCGCGCGTGGCCACCAGCAGCGAGCGCGTCTCGCACAGCGCCCAGGCCACGTGCGTCTCCGGCGGCGCGTGGGTGTGGCGGATCGCCAGGTCGTAGCCCTCCTGGGCCAGCGGCACCAGGCGGTCGGACAGGTCCAGCTCGACGCGCACCTCGGGGTGGGCGCGCAGAAAGGTCGGCAGCCGCGGCACGATCTGCTGGCGCGCCAGCGCCACCGGCGCCGTCACCCGCAGCCGGCCGCGCGGCGTGGCCGCCAGGTCCTTGATGCCCGAGAACGCGGTGGCGATGGCCTCGAAGGCGCTGCCGGTGGCGTCGGCCAGCTGCTGGCCGGCCTCGGTCAGGCGCACGCTGCGCGTGGTGCGCAGCACCAGGGGCACGCCGGCGGCGCGCTCCAGCTCGGCGATGCGCTGGCTCATCGCCGCCTTGCTCACGCCCAGGCGCTGCGCCGCGGCGGTGAAGCTGCCCAGCGTGCCCAGCACGCTGAGCCAGTGCACATGGCTCCACAGGGTCTCGATGCGGCGGTCGTCCATCGCGGCGGTTGTTCCCGAAAACTCGCCACCATTGTTCACCATCGCGAACAATGAATCCACGCCGGGCCGGCTAGTCGGCGCGCCGGGCGCTGCCTAGACTGCGGCCTCGTTCAGTGTCCACCACACGCAGGAGACCACCATGGGCGCACCCGAAGCCTTCACCGCCACCACCGACGTCGGCCACTACATCGCCGGGCGCGTCGTGCCGGGCAGCAGCGGCCGCCAGCAGGCCGTCTACCACCCGGCCAGCGGCCGCGTCGCGCGCCAGGTGGCGCTGGCCTCGGCCGACGAGGTCAACGCCGCGGTGGCCGCCGCCGCCGCCGCGCAGCCGGCCTGGGGCGAGCTGCCGCCGATCCGCCGTGCCCGCGTGCTGCTGAAGTTCCTGGAACTGCTGAACCAGCACAAGGACACGCTGGCCGCGATGATCAGCGCCGAGCACGGCAAGGTCTTCACCGACGCCCAGGGCGAGGTCGCCCGCGGCATCGACATCGTCGAGTTCGCCTGCGGCGCGCCGCAGCTGCTGAAGACCGACTTCACCGACCAGGTCTCCACCGGCATCGACAACCACACCCTGCGCCAGCCGCTGGGCGTGGTCGCCGGCATCACGCCGTTCAACTTCCCGTGCATGGTGCCGCTGTGGATGTTCCCGCTGGCGCTGGCCACCGGCAACGCCTTCGTGCTCAAGCCCAGCGAGCGCGACCCCAGCTGCAGCCTGTTCATGGCCGACCTGCTCAAGCAGGCCGGCCTGCCCGACGGCGTGTTCAACGTGGTCCAGGGCGACAAGCTGGCGGTGGACACGCTGCTGACCCACCCCGACGTCAAGGCCGTCAGCTTCGTCGGCAGCACGCCGATCGCCCAGTACATCTACGAGACCGGCGCGCGCCACGGCAAGCGCGTGCAGGCCCTGGGCGGCGCCAAGAACCACCTGGTGGTGATGCCCGACGCGAATGTGGAGCAGGCGGTGGACGCGCTGGTCGGCGCCGCCTACGGCTCGGCCGGCGAGCGCTGCATGGCCATCAGCGTGGCCGTGCTGGTGGGCGACATCGCCGACCAGGTCGTGCCCAAGGTCGCCGAGCGCGCCCGCGCGCTGAAGGTCAAGGACCCGATGGCGCTGGACGCCGAGATGGGCCCGATCGTCACCAAGGAAGCCAAGGCACGCATCGAGGGCTACATCGGCACCGGCGTCGAGGAAGGCGCGACCCTGGTCGTCGACGGCCGCAACTTCAGCGTGCCCGGCCTGGAGGGCGGCTTCTTCACCGGCGGCACGCTGTTCGACCACGTCACGCCGGCGATGCGCATCTACAAGGAAGAGATCTTCGGCCCGGTGCTGGCCTGCGTGCGCGTGCCCGACTTCGCCACCGCGCTGCAGCTGGTCAACGACCACGAGTTCGGCAACGGCGTGTCGATCTACACCAGCGACGGCGGCATCGCCCGCGAGTTCACCCGCAAGGTGCAGGTGGGCATGGTCGGCGTCAACGTGCCGATCCCGGTGCCGATGGCCTGGCACGGCTTCGGCGGCTGGAAGAAGAGCCTGTTCGGCGACATGCACGCCTACGGCGAGGAAGGCGTGCGCTTCTACACCAAGCAGAAGAGCGTGATGCAGCGCTGGCCCGAGAGCATCGCCAAGGGCGCGGAGTTCAACTTCCCGGTGTCCAAGTGAGGCCGGCGGCGGCGCGCCGCACCGGCCGCCGCCGCCCGCCGCATCGGGGCGGGCACGCTTACAGACCGTTGCACCGGGGCCGATAAGCTTGGGGATCGGCCGGCCGGGCCGATCAGGCCCACCGGCCGCCGCCCAGGAGACCCCGATGCCCCCCGTCCGCCCCCTGCCCGCCACGCGCTGCCGCACCGCGGCGGCGCCGGCGCTGCTGGCCGCCGCCCTGGCCGCCACCCTGGTGCTGGCCGGCTGCGCCAGCGCGCCGGCCCCCGGCGGCCTGGCCTGCCGGCAGCTCGACGACGCGGTGCGCCTGCCCGGCCTGCGCATCACCCAGGCCAGCGAGCAGCCGGCCGACGACAAGGGCCAGCCCGCCCACTGCCTGGTGCGCGGCGCACTCAACGAGCGCACCGGCAGCGACGGCAAGCGCTACGCCATCGGCTTCGAGATGCGCCTGCCGCGGGGCTGGAACCAGCGCTTCCTGCACCAGACCAACGGCGGCAACGACGGCGTGGTGCGGCCGGCGCTGGGCGAACTGGGCATCTGGCCGGTGGGCGCGCTGGCGCGCGGCTTCGCGGTGCTCAGCAGCAACGCCGGCCACGACGGCGACGACCCGGCCAACCTGCCCGCCGGCCTGGCGCGCGGCCAGGTCTTCGGCCTGGACGCCCAGGCCCGGCGCGACTACGGCCACGCCGCCACCGACGCGCTGTGGCCGGTGGCCCAGGCCCTGATGCGCGTGCACTACGGCAGCGCGCCGCGGCACAACTACCTGGCCGGCTGCAGCAACGGCGGCCGCCACGCGATGGTGGCCGCCAGCCGCCAGCCCGAGCGCTACGACGGCATCCTGGCCGGCGCGCCAGGCTTCAACCTGCCGCGGGCCGCGGTGCAGCACGCCTGGGACGTCCAGGCCTGGCTGCGCGTGGACGCCGACATCCGCCGCGCCTTCAGCCCGGCCGACATGAAGCTGCTGGCCGACAAGGTGGTGGCGCGCTGCGACGGCCTGGACATGCTGGTCGACGGCATCGTCGGCGACCTGCGCCGCTGCCAGTCGGCCTTCCGCCTGGCCGAGCTGCAGTGCAGCGGCGCCAAGGCCGCCGACTGCCTGAGCGCGGCCCAGGTGCAGGCGCTGCAGACCGCCTTCGCCGGCCCGCACAACAGCCGCGGCGAGCCGCTGTACAGCGACTGGTCCTTCGACGGCGGCCTGGGCGCGGCCGGCTGGCGCACCTGGAAGCTCGAGTCCAGCGTCGCGCCCTGGGACCGGCTGCCGATCATCGCCACGCTGGGGGCGGCCTCGCTGGCCTATGTGTTCAGCACGCCGCCGGCACAGCCCGCCGGCACGCCCGAGGCCCTGCTGGACTACCTGGCGCGCTACGACTTCGACCGCGACGCCCCGGCCATCCACGCCACCAGTCCCGACTTCCCCGAGTCGCCGATGGCGCTGATGGCCCCGCCCGACGCGGACGACCCGACGCTGGCCGGTTTCGCCCGCCGCGGCGGCAAGCTGCTCGTCTACCACGGCAGCAGCGACCCGGTGTTCTCGGTCAACGACACGCTGCGCTGGGCCGAGCGCCTGCAGCACAAGCTGGGCGCGGTGCCGGCCGCCGCGGTGGCCCGGGTGTTCGCGGTGCCGCACATGGGCCATTGCCAGGGCGGGCCGGCCACCGACCAGTTCGACGCGCTGGGCGCCCTGGTCGACTGGGTCGAGCAGGGCCGCGCCCCCGCGCGCATCGACGCGCGCGTCCACCCGGCCAACAAGGAGCTGCCGGCCCGCTGGTCGCCGCAGCGCGGCCGCCCGCTGTGCCCGCACCCGCAGGTGATGCGCTACGCCGGCGGCGACGTCGAATCGGCCGCCAGCTTCCGCTGCGCCATGCCCTGAGCGCCGCGCGCCGGCGCGGCGCTCAGTCGCCCTCGCCCGCGCCCTCGTGCGCGCGCCAGGCCGGCAGCCGCCAGTCCCGCCACAGCGCCAGCAGGCGCGCCAGCGTGGCCAGCGCGGCGCCGGCCAGCAGGCCGGGCCCCGGCGGCAGGCCGGCGGCGTGCGCGGCCACCACCACCCAGCCGCCGGCAAAGGCGCACACCGCGTAGGGCCGGTGGTCGCTGAAGGCGCGCGGCACCTCGTTGCAGACGATGTCGCGCAGCACGCCGCCGAAGGCCGCGGTGACCGTGCCCATCAGCACCGCGACGATGGCCGGCATCTGCGCGCCCAGCGCGATCTGCGTGCCGCCGGCGGCGAACAGGCCCAGGCCCAGCGCGTCGGGCCAGGCCATCGCGCGCTCGGTGGGCGCGAAATGGCGCGCGCGCAGGAACAGCATCGCCGCGATGCAGCCGGCCAGCAGCGCCCACAGCCAGCCGGCGTGGGCCACCCAGAAGAAGGGCCGGCGGTCCAGCAGCACGTCGCGCAGCGTGCCGCCGCCGAAGGCCGCCAGGCCGGCGACCACGCACACGCCCACCGCGTCCAGGCGCTTGCGCGCGGCCTCGATCACGCCGGACAGCGCGAAGGCCACCGTGGCCACGGCTTCGAACAGCAGTTGCAGCGACGCCGGCGCGCAGGGCTCGCCGCACAGGGACTGGAGGGGCATGCGCGCAGTGTGCGCGATCCCCGCGGCCGCTCAGCGCAGCGGCGTCAGTGCAGCACCGGCGCGGCGGCGTCCAGCCGGGCGCCCAGGCGCTGGCGCACATGGCCCAGCAGCGTCTCCTCGGCATAGGGCTTGCCGAGCAGCACGTCGACGCCGGCGGCCTGCGCGTCGGCGCGGTGCTTGTCGTCCGAGGAGGTGATCATCACCACCGGCACGCGGGCACAGCGCGGGTGGGCGCGCAGGCGGCGGGTCAGCTCGAAGCCGTCCAGGCCGGGCATCTCGACGTCGGTGATCAGCAGGTCGGGCACCTGGGCGTCGAGCTGGCGCAGCGCGTCGGCGCCGTCCTCGGCCAGCAGCACGCGGCAGCCCAGCTTCTCCAGCACGCGGCCGGTCTTGACGCGCACCACCTTGGAATCGTCGGCCAGCAGCACCAGCGGCGGGCCGGCGGGGCGGGCCACCGCGCGCGGCGGGGCGGCCACCGGCGCCGCGGCCACCGGCTGCGGACGTGCGGCCGCCGGCACGCCGGGCGCCGCGGCGGCGACGGGCGGCGTGGCCACCGGCGCCGGCACAGCGGCCGGCCGGGCCGGCGCGGCCGCCTGGCGGGCGGCGGCCTGCTCGGCGCGCTGGCGGGCCAGCAGCGCCTGCTGGTGGGCCTGCTCGCGCGCAGCCTGCAGGGCCTGGGCCCGGGCCTGCGCGCGCGCCTGCTCCTCGGCCTGGGCACGGGTCTGTTGCTCGGCCTCGCGCCGCGCGGCCTCGGCAGCGGCGCGCTGGCGCGCCTGGCGCAGGGCCTCGGCGGCCAGTTGCTGGGGCGACGCCGCGGCGGCGGGCGCGGCGGGCGCGCCGGCCGGCGCCGCGGGCGCCGCGGGCGGCACGGCGTCGCGCAGCACCGGCAGCGCCGCGGCGTCCACCGGCGGCACGGCCGCGCGGGCCGCAGCGGGCTGGGCCGAGGGAGCCGGTGCGGCCTGCGGCTGGCGGCTGCGGCGCAGCACCAGGGCCAGCCCCACCACCAGCACCAGCACCGCCGGCACCGCCCACAGCAGAATCGTGTTCATCTCGCGCAACCTTCTGAACCAGTGGCCGGCCCGGCACACGGCCGGACCAGGACTCGTCAGCTTAGCCGCGCACGCCGCGCGAAGAAGTGACGAATTGCAGGCGCGACACCGGCCAGACCTGCGGCCGCAGCCCGCCCCCGGGGCCGCCGAGGCCGCTGCCTAGAATCGCCGCGCACGCCGCACCGGCACCACCGGGCGCCGCACCAGCCCGCCGCCGCACCCCGATGCCCCCCGCCCTGCCCCGCCCCGCCGCCCGCGGCCCGCGCCGCGCGCTGGCCACGCTGCTGCTGGCACTGGCCGGCGCCGCCACCGCCGGGCCGCCACCCCCGGCGCCCGCGCTGCCCGCCGCCGTGGCCGACGCGCTGCGCCGCGCCCAGGTGCCGCCCGACGCGCTGGGCGCGGTGGTGCTGCCGGTGGTGCCGCCGGGGCCCCCGGGGCCGCCCGGCCGCACCGGCCCGCGCTGGCAGCACCTGGCCGAGCGGCCGATGCCGCCCGCGTCGACGATGAAGCTGCTGACCAGCATCGTCGCGCTGGACCGCCTGGGCCCCAACCACCGCGGCTTCACCGAGCTGCTGACCCGCGCGCCGCAGCAGGGCGAGGTGCTGGCCGGCGACCTGATCCTGCGCGGCGGCGCCGACCCCGAGCTGGACCTGGCCCGGCTGTGGGCCCTGCTGGCCGAGCTGCGCGATGCCCACGGCGTGCGCGAGATCGCCGGCGACATCGTGCTCGACCGCCAGCTGTTCCGCCCGGCGCTGCCACCGCCCGAGCCGCCCTTCGACCAGCACCCCGAGTTCCCCTACAACGTGGCGCCCGACGCGCTGCAGCCGCACGGCGGCGTGATGGGGCTGGAGCTGCGCAGCGGCGCCGACGGCGCGGTCAGCGCCCGCGCCCTGCCGCCGCTGCCCGGCGTGACGCTGGACGCCGCCGCGATGCGCCCCAGCGAGCGCGACTGCGCCCAGTGGCGCCAGGACTGGCGCAGCCCGCCCGAACGCATCGACGAGGGCGAGGGCCGGCTGCGCATCGCGCTGCAGGGCGGCTTCCCGCGCGGCTGCACCCAGCGCGCCTGGCTGCAGCTGATGGACCGCAGCGAGCTGCTGCAGCGCCAGCTGCGCGTGCTGTGGACCGAGCTGGGCGGCCGCTGGCGCGGCCGCGTGCGCGAGGCCGACGCCCCGCTGCTGCCGCCGCTGACGCCCGCCCAGGCCGCCGCGCTGGCGCCGCCGCCCGGCACGCCGCGGCCCGCCACCACCGAGCCGCCCCCGCCCGCCGCGCCGCGCCACGGCCCCGGCACCGCGCTGGCCGCGCCCGGCGTGGCCTGGGGCGACACCCCCGGCGCCGCACCGGCCGACACGCGGCTGCTGGCCCGCCACCTGTCGCGCCCCTGGGGCGAGCTGTTGCGGGCGATGAACAAGGCCTCGGACAACGCGCTGGCGCGGCTGCAGTTCCTGTCGCTGGGCCTGGCGGCGATGGCCGAGGCGCCCGACCAGCCCACGCTGGCCCTGGCCCGGCGCGCCGTGCTGCAGTGGCTGGCCGAGCAGCGCATCCCGACCGAGGGCGTGGTACTGGACAACGGCTCCGGCCTGTCGCGCAGCGACCGCATCGGCCCGCTGCAGCTGGCGCTGGCGCTGCAGGTGGCCCACCAGGGCCGCTGGGCGCCCGAGCTGCTGACCAGCCTGCCGCTGGCCGGCGTGGACGGCACGCTGCGCAACCGCCTGCGCAGCGGCCCCGCCGCCGGCTCGGCGAGGCTGAAGACCGGCGCGCTGCGCGACGTGGCCTCGGTCGCCGGCTACGTGCCCGACACCCAGGGCCGCTGGTGGGTGCTGGTGGCCATCGTCCACCACGAGCAGGCCGGCGCAGCCCGCCCGGCGCTGGATGCACTGGTGGACTGGGTGGCGCGGGGTGGCGCGGCGGGGGCGGGCGGCGGGCTCAAGTAAGCGCCCCACAAAGCCCAGCTCAGGCCGTTGCCCGCGGGGCTGTCTCGCGGCTGGTCCGTGGTTTCGGCGGCTTGCGGCCAAGAGCAGTCGTGCATATCGGGCCGGTAGCTGACCGCTTTGCATCGGGGGCAACCGCCGGATGCTGAGCTATCCGGCGACAATCAGCATTCATGGGGGTTTGATCGGGATGAGTCAAGACAGTATTGAGGAAATGGCCACCCTCTATGTGGGCCTTACCGACTTGCCGCTGGGTGAACGGTGCATTGACCTCGGGGACGGCATATTCCTTCGCGGCGCTGATGCCACCTTCACCTCATCGCTTCTGCTAGGGAAGGTCTGCTTTATTCGCCGGCAAAGGTGTAGATGCGCAGCCTGCGTCTGAAATCGCGGCTTTCCGGCTCTTTGGCAGCGCAAGCCGATCCGATTTGGGTCTGGACAGCCACTTGCTGCCC